>Ga0209836_100109_pt1 | contig 14127 bp, 16 predicted proteins | sample ElbSprsedimmetaG_FD_184147 | JGI IMG/M metagenome (GOLD analysis project Ga0209836, IMG submission 184147) | Hot spring sediment bacterial and archeal communities from California, USA to study Microbial Dark Matter (Phase II) - Elbow Spring... ... | reverse complement strand
CTCGAAGCAGGGTTAACAGGCCAACTACAGCGAACACTATACCCCCAGAAAATAAACGATCCGGAACAGCTTTTCGCCTGAGGGACTCCGCCAAGAATGTATCCCACTTGAAATCCAACCCGATATTCACCTTGAGCACCGCCTCCCATCCCGTTGTGGGACCGGAAGGTTGTCACAGAAATTCCTTCCAGGGGCAAAATGACTTTTCCTGAAATCCTCTAAAGAACGCCTTTCAGGTACCAGAGGGAAAAGAAGCCCACCAGCATACAGTATAAGGCAAAGGGACGCAGGGCCTTCATCTCGTGGGTATGGAAATAGCGGGTGAGGATCCATACGCTAAAAAAGGCGGCTATCCCCGCGGCTATACCCCCTGCCAAGGCAGGGCCCAGAAGGTTTAGGTCTACATCCTGGAAAAGCCGAGGGACTTCCACCAACCCTGCTCCCAAGATTATGGGGGTTGGCCAAGAGAAAGGCGAAATGGGCTGCCGCCTCGTAACTCAAGCCCGCGAAGAGCCCAGCCACAATGCTCATGCCTGAACGGGAAAAGCCCGGTATGAGGGCCAAGCTCTGGGCCAGACCTATGAAAAGGCATTTCCCCCAGGTCATCCTGACTATCTCCCCGTCCCGATCTATATTAAAAGCCGCCCCTCGATTTTCTTTAAAGCCCCTTCTCCCATCCCCTATCCAGAGGAAAATGCCGTTGATAACGAGAAAAAAAGCTGCGCTGGTGGCCGAGGGAAAATGGGAGCGCAAAGGCTTTAAGAACAGAGCCTCCAGAAGGGCTGCCGGCAAGGTGGCCACCACCAGACGATAAAACACCTGCCTTTGTACAGGGTCGCCGGTTTTTCCGAAGGCCATCAAGTATTCCTTCCAAATCCTTCCAGTAAAAAATCAAAAGAGCTGCCGCTGTCCCCAGGTGCAACACCACGGTAAAGGGTAACAGCCCTTCTGAAGGGACAGAAAGGGAAAAGATGGCAGGCAAGAGTACCGCATGGGCCACACTGCTCACAGGGAAGAGCTCAGTTATACCCTGAACCAAGGCGAACCAGAGGGAATTTAAATAGGACATCTCCAGGACCTCCCCATGGCGGATCTAAATAACCCTTCAAGATTGTATAACGGGGCACTTATTTTAACAACCCCTTGCCACTGAAAAGGCCTCTAAAGTGCGAGAGTCTGGCCGCCCCTCGCTATCTCCCTGCAGATAGTCCAGGGTAGGTCAGGTGCCAGGCCTTCCCTTTAGGGAGACTATTCTGTGGGGAGAAGAGAGGATGTTCTACCACGACAAGATTCTCACCTGTAAGGAATGCGGCCGGGAGTTCGTATTTACCGCCGGCTAGTAGGAATTCTTCGCCGAGAAGGGTTTCACCCATGATCCGGCCCGCTGCCCTGAATGCCGGGCGGCAAGAAAGGCCCGTCAGAACGGCCGGGGAAGCGATCGCAGCAACAGGCAGATGTATCCTGCAATATGCAGCCAGTGTGGCGCGCCCACCCAAGTGCCCTTTGAACCCAGGGGTGATAGGCCGATGTACTGCCGGGAATGTTACAACAGCCTAAAAAACCGCAATTACAGGTAAAAAATAGCACCCCTCGAGGGTGCCATTTTTATTGTTTCACCATCACCAACTCCAGACTCCCTTCTTTCAGACGGAGTTCCTGAAACTTGAGCCCGTGTCCAGGATCGGGCAAGACGAATTGGAGCCTTTCCTGGGGAAGCAGGAAGTTCCAAGTGGAGGGATGGAGAGGCCTGCCTGAAAATATCACCCGCCGGGGAGAAAAGGTCAAATGATGGGGGCCGGAGATCCTAAGTTCCCCCCGGACGGCAAAAGCGGGTCCCATAATGGCCATGGATCCGTCTTCCAGTTTTATCTTTATGTTTTCCAACCCCCTGGTATTTTTAAATAAAACCCTCTCCATATCCCTTTCCCGAAAAACCGCCAACACCCACCCTTTACGTGGGTCTATCCTCACTTCTCCCGGCTGGAGCCGATTCCAGGGCAGGTCCGGGAGTTTTTGTAATAAAAGCTGTAGGCTCGGTAAGGCCTCCTTCCAGGCCTCTTCCAGGGTCAATATATCTTGGGCCCAGATTTCCTTCTGGGCCCTGAGTTCGGCCAGAATCTTTTCCCTCTCCCCTTTTATTCTCCTGATTTCCCCTTCTGTCTTTTCCAGGGCAGCCAGGGCTGACTCGACCTCCCTCCTTTTCTGCTCCATGGCTTCCCTCTGCTGCCTGGCCTCCCTGGCCACCTGAAGGTTAATATGTAATCCTTTCATGGAAGTAGCCGGCCAAGTTTTTGGTTAACTCCCAGTTGATCAGAAAATCGTTCCAATCGCTGCTCAAGAGAGGCGCTAAAAGAAAGGGAACGGGCCCCTGGACATAGCAGAAACGCAAGATTCTAAACAATTGAACCCGGCCTTCTTTCAATTCCCCTTCGGCCCTCTCCAAAACCAGGCGGATCTGCCTTAAGCCTTCCCTGGTCTGGGACAATTCCCTTTCCTGTTTCTCCCTCTCCCCTCCTAGCTTCTGCAGCTGGGCGTCCAACTGCAATATGTCCTGAAAAATCCTTTTTTCCTTAACTTTCTCCTCCTCCAGTAGCCTGCGCAGCTCATCAACCCCAGCGGCTGAATGATAGGGAATGAAGACCAGAGAGATTATCAGCAGGAAATTGAAAAAACCGGAGAAGCCCATCCCCTCACCCCCTCCCATCTGTTTCTTCACCTGCGTTCCGATTCCTCCCATTTATTGGCAAACATTTCCGACTTATGATAATTAAAAGCCGGGATTTCTTCCGGCTTTACTACAAAAAACTTTAATACCGCAACAGAGCCGCCATACCCCCGTACTCTAAAAGGCGTTTGCCCGGCCCCCCTGCCATTATCTCCACCTTGGCCTTGTGTTCAAAGGCCAATCTGGGTATTACCTCCCTCAGAGAAAGCTTCTTGATGGGGCCTCGACACAAAGAGCAGGTCTCGGTTTCCTGGGTAAAAAAGAAATCGCATTGAGGGCACCAATACACTTCCCCTCTAACCGGCCAGCTCACCAGCAGGGTATAGGCTCTGCCTTCCTTCAGGGTGTTGAGGACGTCTGCGGGGCCCAGGGCACCCAAGCCCCCGGACAAAGCGCTCTCTATGGCCTGCTGCAACAGCCTCTCTTCCCTCTCCCTCTCTACCTGGGTTAAAAGGGGTTTGGCCCGCATCAGGATTTCGTGCTCAGAGGCGTTTATGGGAGCGATGAAGCCTTCCACAATCCTGCTGGCTGTTCGAGGAGAGAGATTCTCCTTTACCCCGGAAACGGCCTTATCTTCTCCCCCCAACAGCAGGTAGCTGAACTTCTCTTCCTCCACCCAATCCTCTATCTTCTCCGCCACCTCCCTCCAAAAGGAGCCTATCTTTTCCGCCAACCGATCGGCAAAGGCGTCCACATTGCTTCCCTTTAAGGGCAATCCCCTCAGCGTGGAGGCCCTGAGGTCATACCGGGGCCAAGACTTGATATCCAGCTCCAACTGGGTTTCTTCATAGATGGACGCTTTTCCCAAATGGGCTGACAGGAAGCGGGCCTGAAAATTGTCCACCAGAACTATCCCTACCGGGGAATACTCATCCAGGAGCCACAAAAAGGGCACCACGTCCGGCTTGCCAAAGTGAACATAGTTTTTCCCGATTCTGGCCATGGGAGCAAACTCGCGCCAGAAATCAGGAGCTGCAAAGATGATGAGGGTTCTCCCCTGGGGGATGTAGTTGTTCACATATTCCACTACCGTTTCCTTTAATTCCCTCAGGGCCAGCCTCTTCTCCCGGGGCAGCCCATTGTCCTGGGACAACTTTTCCTCCAGATCCGCCAGGGCGCTTTTAAGCCATATTCGGTAGGAAGGAGGAGAAGTTTGGTTCTCGGGGCGGGTGGGATCCACGTTGAGGTAGACGCTCAAGACGTCGTCTCTCTCTGTGGACAGGAGCTGGGATATTATCTCCCGGGTATTATCCAGGGTTTTAGCCATATACCTTACCCCCTTTTTGTTGACAATTCTCTGGAGACGGTGCCGTATCCTCTTTATAGATGTATACAAAAAAACCGCCCTTCAGCTCCAGGCGGCTTTATTTTTGGTGGAGGCGGGGGGAATCGAACCCCCGTCCGAAGGTGCACCCACAGTAGCCTCTACCAGGATAGTTCCCGTTTTGTTCTCGTCTGCCCGCCTCCCGGGAACCGGATGCGGTCAGACCAGCCTGTTTAAGCTTTCCCTAGGGGCCCCCAGGCCAGGGCCCTTTCGGTAGCCTGCTGGTTTGACACCCACTCCCTCCCCGCAGGCCAGGGAAGGGTGGATGGGCTGCTTTTCTTAAGCAGCCAGAGCTAGATTTTCGTTGGCACTTATAGGGTCCACCGTTTTACGAGCCGGTGGGATCTCGCCTGGCAGCTACTGCCAATGCCACCCCCGTCGAAACCTAATCGCCCCCACGTTATGTTTTCTGCCTGCGGCGGAGGGCCTTGGCTATCTCCCTTTGGGCATCCCTTTCCGCCGCAGCCTTCCTTTTGTCGTATAGCTTTTTACCTTTAGCCAGGGCCAGCTCCACCTTGGCCAAGCCCCTTTCGTTGAAGTAGATCTTAAGAGGTATCAGGGTGAGGCCCTTTTCCCTCAGCTTGCCATAAAGGCGCATTATCTCCTGCTTGTGCATCAGGAGGCGACGAGGCCGCTTAGGCTCATGGTTGAATATATTACCGGCCTCGTAAGGGCTTATGTGGAGGTCGTACAGTACCAATTCGCCCTTCTCCACTCTGGCAAAGCTGTCCTGAAGGCTGGCCTTGCCCCTTCTCAGGGACTTGACCTCTGTCCCCGTAAGGGCTATGCCCGCCTCATAGGTTTCCAAGATAAAATAATCGTGCCGAGCACGACGGTTACCTGCCACTACTTTGATTTTTCTCTCCATTTCTCTCCCTGTTTAAATTATAACAGGGAGAAAGGTTAGGGTCAAGGAGATACGGAGGGCTTGTTAGTGTCAACTCCAAGTGGGGACTGGTAATATATGTTAAGCTACCCAACTTGACGTTCCGTACACTATAATCTTGAGAGCCTGACCAGTAGGAGTAGATATTGCTGCCGTCTTTAAAAGCGGTATCCCCGCCTTAAGCCAAGCACCCGGATCCTCCTTATCCAAAGGCTCTGTTACCTGACGCTTAATTTGATCTACAGCTTCTTTGCTCATACCCGGCCAGCGGCGGTAAGTATAGCTCTCCAGCCAATCGTAAAGATTGTTGCTGGCTTCCAGACACCTCATCTGGGCCATGTGATGGGCTCCAGCTTCGCTCCAGCTCATGCCCCGCTTCTTCATCCTCACCGCCAAAACATGGTTTATTTCCGCTTCACTGGCCCGTAATCCATGAGCCTCTGGAACCCTTACCTCCTCGGCCACTCCTGTCTGACACCAGTCCCTTAACCCCTCCCAGTTGTCTTCCAGATACTTGCGCACCTCCTCTACCCTCTTCCTTTGCTCCCTGGTCTTCGCCTTTAAAACGGCTTTGAAAAACACCTCCTTTAAGGCCGCAAGATCCCCTCCCCCTAACGCCCGGTGGGCCTCTCCTAAAAGCTCAGGAGCAAAACTTAATGCTGCTTTTAAGGCTTTGTTGCTTGGGAAAGTATTCCTTTCCTTGTTTTATCCACTTGGCCCCGTCCCCGTTGATAAGCTGACTCTTCACCTTCCCTTCATCGTAGCGACTGTGAAAAATTACGCTCCCTCGCTCCCAGAATCTTTCTCCTTCCATTACTCCTCCCCAGCAGATCTTCCCTTTTAGCCTTACCCGAGCAGACCCCGGAGCTTCTCTCTCCCATCCTTCATGCAGGATCCCCAGTTTTATCTCTATCTTCTTCCCCTTATCCTTCTGCCGCGCTACCCTCAGTTCATCCGCTTCTATCACTACTACTTCCGCTCCGCCCTCGCCTTCTACTCTCTCCCCACGCTGGTATACCCCTTCTTCTTTCTCCTCCTGTTCTCCTTCCCGTGTCCTACCCGCCTCTTGTACCCACCGGTGTATCTCCTGGTGGCTTACGGAGACTAATAGATAATGCCGCATAAATTCCGCCGCCTCCCGGTAGCTCAATTGGACTCAACCCGCAGATTTAACCGAGAAGATTCTCTCCAAGGAGGCTGTCCAATAATGTAGATGTGGCTGGAAGCAGGAGACGTAAAGCTCAAGATAGCCCTCAACGATACTTCCACCGCCCGGAGGGTTTGGGAGTCCCTGCCCATAGAAGCCGAGGTTAATACCTGGGGCGATGAGATCTACTTCGAGACGCCTTTGGAACTTCCCCAAGAGAGGCCGCAGGAAACAGTAGAAATCGGAGATGTGGCCTACTGGCCCCGGGGTAAGGCTTTATGCATCTTCTTCGGCCCCACCCTTGTATCGGGTCCGGGAGAAATCAGGCCCTACAGCCCGGTCACGGTAATAGGGAAGGTGATAGAAGGAGAACTCGAAGCCCTGAAAAGGGTGTGTAACGGTGAAAAGGTAAAGCTTATCAGACTTGAAGAATAAAGGGCTCAGCGCTCCCTCTCTACTAGGCTTATAAGCCCTTCCACCGCGGCATCAAGCCTCGTCCGCTGGTTATCATCAAACTTATCCAGCCAGCGTTGCGGTATGGCTCCGTACCTGTATATGACTCCGACTAGGCCCCCGGTGACCGCCCCGATGGTACCGGCATCCCCACCCAGGTTGACCGCTTTCACCACAGCTTCTTCAAAGCTTTTAGCGTGGGCCGTGTATCACAGGGCGCAGGCCAGGGTGTCCACCGTGTAGCCGCTGGGTCTGAGCCGCTTTTCCGGCCAATTAAATACGCCTGCCAATTTCCCCGCCAGCAAAGAGGCCACCTGCCCCACCTACCCCGGTGGTACCTCCCTTTTCATCGCGGCCAAGGCTTGCTCGTAAGCCGCTGGGAGCTCTTTTCCTTCCAGAAGGCCCTGCACCGTGTGGCAGTAAAGGAAGCACGTGAGCCCCGCTTCCGCTTGCGAGTCGTTTCCAAATTCATTCGGCCAAGTTGGCTCCGCAAGCCCCTGGTCTTAAGCTTATTTTCCCGCCACGGTTATCTCCGGTAAAGTATCAGAGTATTCCTTGCTGTCCATCAGGTGTAACTGCTTGCGGATAATACCTCGCATTCGTCGGGCAGGATCCGAACAATACCTGGTGAACTCCTCCCTGTCCACCACTCCAGGCTCTACAGCATAAAAGTAGTTTTAACCAAGAGGTGGCTAAACGCTTTATCGCTTTTATGTCCCGTGTGTCACTACTTCCAGAAATCAAGATCAATTCATCTACCACGCCGGCATACCGGACGTCTTCACGGAGGGAGTGCATAACCTCGGAAAAATATTCGGTGTTGAGCGCCCATCCTTCTGCCCGAAGGTTTTCTCGCATGCGGGGAACATTCCAGCCCTCGATGAAGCCATGGAACCGATCGATGAGCGCCGATTCCCGGAAGACAGATGGGAGTTCCCTGAACATGGGTTTGTTTACGTCCATGCACCCCGTAGGAATGTTCCCAAGCAAAATCAGACCTGCTTCACCTGTTCTCTGCTGGTCCCCTACTCTGAATTCCCCGCTTTCCAGGTAGTTTTTCAAAGCTCCTTGAATTTCTTCTTCGTTGGGGAAACTGATGGTTTGAATCTCATCGAGGGCCACATAGTCGTAACGGCTGACCAGACCCAGCTCCCGCCGGTTTAGGTCGTAGAAGAGTCTAGCTCGGCTTATGCTCCCCCACTGACCAACCATCCGTACTTACTTATCTGGGAAAACACATAGGACTTCCCCGTGCCCTTAGGAGCCAGTTCTATCAAGTTTACCCTTCTTTCTACAAAAGGGAGAAGGCGGCTAAGCAAAGTCAATTTTTGCTTTTCATCCAGAAAACCTACTGGATGGTAGTCTATTGCCATGAGCAGTGCGTCTATCCACTCCTCCAGAGAAAACTCCTTTCTGGCATCCCGATAAAAATCTAGGTCTACCCGGTAGGGTCGAAAAGAGACGAAATCCACCATTACCACACTGCCCTTTTTCCTTCCCGCCCCTTCTGGAACCCATTCCAGCTCCACCACTCCCCAGGTCTCGGAGGATTGGAGCAACTCCTCTTTCTTCATGCGTAGAAGCTGGCGATCAACCCGAGCCTCATGTTTACTACGAGGGAATCCAAAATCTGGCAACTGGAAGAGGCCCTCACCCGACTGAACATCGATGGTTACTTGAAGCTTGGCGAGAAAGCGTACGCGCCGCCCCTCGTGAACCATTTCAGACTTCAAGCGTTCCCAGTCTTCCTGCCGGGGAATATAACGGCTTACATAGGTCTGAACCTCTTCCGCGTCTATCTTACCTTCATTTCCCGCAAACTTCATAACCAACCAATCCCGCAGAAAGGAAGGTATGTTCAGACTATGGAAGAGACTACTGTTCCGAGGATTCTTATAAACCACCATGTCGGCGAAGACCGACTTCACTTTATCCATAGTCAAATCTGGTTGGGACAACCTCACTCACCTCACAGGCCGAGATCCTCTTCCACTAGGCCCCTCTGTACCTCAAACTCTATTACCGCAAGCTTCCTCCCACCGCTATAGAGAACGCCTTGGTACTTGCCCCGTTTCAGCCCCTGGAACTTGAAGACCCAAACACACTCAGCTTCTGGCACTCCCTTTAAGATACGCTGCTGCAGCTCCAGTTCTTCCCCGCATCCTACTACCTTGAGTCGGAGTTCTCCTTCACCCCGCGCAGTCAGCCGCACCGACGGGGTGAGTACCTGTACCTTAGTCATCTCCGGCACGAGCTCTCTAGGGGCTCGACGTATCCGCACTACCGGTACCAGCCATTCTTCTGGAGTAGCTCCTCCATGCACCTGTTGCGAAAAGCCACTGCATCCGTGAATTCTTTTGTGGGTAAGCAACACGAGCGTGTTGCCGTCAACAAGGCAGTCAGGCTGGGGTAAGGTTTCTACAGAAAAACCGAAAGGCAGGGTAGCGCAACGCCCCCATTTATTAACTTTCGACCCCTTTGGGAAGCCGAAATCCCCCGCTGGACTTGGCGAAGCGGGTAAGTCCGTGGTCGGATGTGATGATCACTTTTTCAGAGTATTCGAGAAGCTCCCCTGCTCGCCGTGCCAGGCGGCACACGGCCTTAAGCTGACTCACCAGGGCGTATGGGTAAGGAGACTCATGTCCCTCTGTGTCCACCCCTCGCTCTACCTGTTCTTCGCTTTCCCAGCCCCGGTTGCACTCGGTAACAGTAGGAAGATTGGCTCGGGCTATCTCGAATTCGACCCCTACTTTCGGAAGTTTATTAAGACTTCCCAGCAGGGCACCGAGCCATTCTACCCCCATTCCGTCCGCCCAAAGTACGGGGACGCCGCGGCGTTTATATCTTTCCAGAACCTCATCCCTTAAGCGGAATTTCCAAAGCAGCTGTCCAGCGGCTATTTGCTTTGCCTGCTCGAACAGCTGTTTCTCTGCACGATCGCACAGGCGGGAGCGGGTATAGCTGAGGAAATACTCCTGTAGAAGGGAATCCAAAGGCGGTATGGTCATATACCAAGCGAGTTCGGGGTAGACCACCTCCAAGTAATTCCACCATTCGTTTTCTGACACTCCTTCTTTTAGTAATTCTCCCACCGTCTCTACAACTAAGGCCAGCTCCTCTTCAGAAAATCCCGCTAAGCAGGCTAGGCGATGCACAGGGTCTGTTATCTCCTTTACCCGATCTAGAAAACTCTTGGACTGGTCAGTAAAGCCCATATCTCTCAGTAAACTTTTTGGTTCTTCGCTACTTCGTGTGGGTGAGAGTCAAGCCGTGGCAGGTGGTGGCTATGGTTGGTATCCGTCTGTGGTAGGACAAGCTCCTCCCGGAAGAGAAATAGTGGAACAGATGCCATTTGCCTAAGGAGGTCCTCCACATGATGGATTATCGCACTGTTTTTGCCTCGGCCCTGGGTCTCACGCCACCCTGGGAGGTCGTTGACATTAAGTTCTCGTTGGAGGAGCACCGGCTCGATATCTGGGTAGACTTCCCGCGGCAGCACCTTCGCCTGTCCGGCCTGCGGCCGTCCCGGTGCCAAGGTCTACGACACCGACCAGAAGACCTGGCGGCACCTGAACTTCTTTCAGGACCGCACCTATCTACATGCCCGCGTGCCCCGGGTGAAGTGCCCCGGCGGCTGCCCCGTGCGGCAGGTCCAAGTACCCTGGGCCAGACCGAGAAGCGATTTCACCCTGTACCTCGAGGGTCTGATCATGCTCCTGGCCCAGGACATGCCGATGAAGGCCATCGCCGAACTGGTGGGCGAGCACGACACCCGGCTCTGGCGCATCCTCGAGCACTACGTAGAACAAGCCCGCGCCAAGCAGGATTACTCCCAGGTCCGGCGCGTCGGTGTGGATGAAACGGCAGCCAAAAGGGGCCCCAACTACATCAGCCTGTTCGTCGACCTGGACGTGCCGCAGCTCCTCTTCGCCACGCCGGACACAGGGAGCGACACCATCGCCGCCTTCAGCGAGGACCTGCAGGCCCACCGCGGACGGCCGGAGGAGATTGAGACCATGTGCTGCGACCTCTCGCCGGCGTTTATTGCGGGCGTGAAGGCCTTCTTTTCCTAAGCCAAGCTGGTTTTCGACCGCTTCCACATCATGAAGATCATCAACGCCGCCGTGGACGAGGTGCGCCGGGACGAGAGCAAGGAAAACAGCCTGCTGAAAAAGACCCGGTACCTCTGGCTGAAAAACCCCTCCAAGCTTACGCCCAAGCAGCACAAGAAACTTGAGAGCCTGAAATACCAGCACTTGGACACGGTGCGGGCCTACAACCTGAAGCTGTCCTTCCAGGACTTCTTCACCCAACCGGACCGGGCCGCCGGCGAGGAGTTTCTGAAGCGCTGGTATTACTGGGCCACACACTCCAAGCTGGTGCCCATGATCCAGGCGGCCTACACCATCAAGGACCACTGGGAGGGTATCCTCAGCTGGTTCGAATCTCGCGTGAGCAACGGCATCCTGGAGGGCATCAACAGCCTGATCCAGGCGGCCAAGGCCAGGGCGCGCGGCTACCGCAACGTTAAGACCCTGATTACAATGGCCTACATCATTGGGAGCTGTCTGGACTACGGTTTACCTAAATACTGTCTCCGCTAACAAATAATCCTAGGCCTATCCATACAAAATAACGAGGAACCACAATAGTTTTGCAACCAAGTTCTGTGCGACAGTAACCCCTAGGCCAAGAGAAACCTCCTACGAGCCATGAAGCGCACTCCACAGATTATCCTCCGCTGCTAATACCTGGACCTAGTGTTTTCCAACTTGGCTAAATTATAACATGATGCACGCTTTCCTCTCCTTCAACAAAAGCCTTCAGACCAGGTCGCTGTGACAGCATGGCTCGTAACCCCCCTCCCACCACCCACGAATGACTTTTCCAAACAAAAAAGGCCGGGATTCCCAATCTTTGTATTCACGTATTTTCCTGCTTTCTGGTGTTTTGTCCTGTCTAAGCCCAATCCTCCGCTTCCATCCTAATTCCAGGATGCCCATGCCACAGACAGGAACCAGGGACAGTATGCACCTCAGATCCCCAATGCTCCGCCGAGGATGAGATCCAAAAACCCCTTCTCGCTCAAAATGCTCTTCTCTCCCAAGCCCTTTTATCCCTTATGAAGCGCCCGTTTCCGGGAGCCTCTCGCGTTGCCTTGAGCGTTTTTCGCAAGCTTAGCGGATACTATCTGGCCCTTCCCGGGCCTCTTCGGGTCCCCTTTTGTCAAGGCAAGGGAGATTGCCTTGAGGGGTTGCCTTTCCATCCTTACTTTTCAAAATCTGCTCTAACAGGCAGGAAGACGACAAAAGCTTGTAGAATGAATTCAATTTCAGGAGGAATATTACTGTACTCTCAAGTTGTGATGGATTTTTGCTACCTCCCAGGTAGCCGTAGTCTAGCTGGGGGCCGCCGTACTGGGGGAGTAATATGAGTAAAACAGCACCCTGAAGTCCGTTCGGGTTTTTTACGGGTCAAAAGAAGCACTTAGAACCTAATTACCATAACTGAGCCGAAGGCAATTACGTTTTGGCATCACAGGAAGGTGGCTGGTCTAATGACCAAAGAACAAAAATTCCTCAACGCGTTAAGAGACATTTTTATTGGTGTGCCGATAGAAGGTGAATCCGGCTACATCAACTTAATGAAGATTAAGACTTGCTATTTTGAACGGGGTGTTTTTCCTCGTTTAATGGCAGATATTGATGTAGCTTTAGAACCCTTTCCAGAATTTCGTGAAGAGCTTTTTGACCGTCTCTACACTTTCTTCCGTCGTTACTTTAGTGAGTCGGGCTCCATCTACTTTCGCTTCACCCCACCTCACGAGCACATGTACGAAAGGGTCTACACTGACGATCGGGACGTGATTCTTTTCTGGAAGACCCATATGCTTCTACGTAAAGACCGACCGTTTCTTCCAAAATATGGCGGTGGAGGTAGAGGACTTCAGGTTCTTCTTCGACGTCTCTACCTTGGAGCACAAGCAGGCCAACGAAAAACAGAACTTGGTCTACACCTTCAAAGAACGCAGGGATGACGGCACGCTAGTCTTCACCGTGGCCTACTCGGAGAAAGGCAGGCAGACAAACCTGCAGGAAATTCGCCTTAGAATCCGCGATACGCTAGGGCTAGAAAAGTACACCCCGGCTGTGCCATCGGAGGAGATCCTAGAACGTGCCTTCCACCTCTTCGAGCGCCAGAGCGAGGTGGACTACTTCATCAACAAGGACGCCCGCAAGTTTCTCCGGGAGCAGTTTAACCTGTGGCTCTACCAGTACGTCTTCGAACCGGAACTGCACGATAAAGAGAAACGAAAGGGCACGATCTGGACCGAACAACGCATCCGCCAGCTCCAGATCCTCAAGGAAATCGCCTTACAAGATCATCGACTTTATCGCCCAGTTCGAGGACGAATTGGTGCGCATATGGAACAAGCCCAAGTTTGTGCTGGGGAGCCACTATGTAATCACTCTGAACCGCATTGCTAACCGCGAGGGCGGAGTGGAGGTGCTGGAACGCCTACTGGCCCATCCCAGCATAGAGACACAGGTGCGGGAGTGGCGCGATCTGGGAATGGTGGGGGAGGACTTCACCCCGGAGGCGATTTGGGTGACGGATTCGATGACCAAGCGTCTCCACGAGCGCTACCAGTACCTGCCCATCGATACCCGGTACTTTCCCGACCTGGAGATGGGTATCCTCACCCTCTTCGACGATCTGGATCAGGAGCTGGACGGCTGGCTGGTGCATAGCGAGAACTACCAGGCGCTTAACACCATGCTCCCTAAGTTTCGGGGACGGGTGAAGTTGATTTATGCAGATCTTCCCTTCAACTTGGGCGAGAATGCGGATTACGAATACATCGTGAACTACAAGGATGCCGTGTGGCTTACCTTTCTTGAGAACAGATTCTCTCTCGCACGAGAATTCTTGACACAGGACGGTAGCTTCTTCTGCCGAGTAGGTCATGAATGGGAACATGCTCGTTCGGCTCTTGCTGAACCAAGTGTTCGGCACCGAGAACTACCGCAATGAAATTATTGTCCGTCGCGCAGAAGAGGCCAAAGGTGAATTGGTAAAACAATTCAAGAATATGAAGTCCATGATGGTTAACTACGACAACCTATATTGGTACTCGGTTGACCCCGAAACCCGATTTCCGCACATTACTAAACCCGCCGACAAGAAGGGGCAGTGGCATTCCTTTTGGAAAGCGGAGGATCGCCCCAATTTGAGGTATGAGCTCTTATAGGGGTAAGTTTGGAGCGCGGACAATGGATGTGGGAGCCTAACCGGGCGTTTAAGGCTGTCGATAATTATCGGAAATACCTGCGCGAGAAGTTGCCCGGAGAGACAATTGAGCAATATTGGAACCGAACTGGGTGTACGCTTGAGTTCGTCAGAAGAAGAGGTAAAACGATCCAATACTGGATTCCCCCAAGAGATTCGATCGTGGCAGATAATAATTTGGTTGGATATTCGGGGGTATTCCAACAGGTGGGGTTTCAAGACGGAAAACTCTGAGGTTCTATTGGATCGTATATTATCTAACCTTACTAGTAACAGTAACGGTGACATTGTGATGGATTTCT
>Ga0209836_100108_pt1 | contig 14190 bp, 14 predicted proteins | sample ElbSprsedimmetaG_FD_184147 | JGI IMG/M metagenome (GOLD analysis project Ga0209836, IMG submission 184147) | Hot spring sediment bacterial and archeal communities from California, USA to study Microbial Dark Matter (Phase II) - Elbow Spring... ... | reverse complement strand
CCGTAATTTTCCAGCCTTCTATAGCGAAAACAGCGCGAACCTGAATAGGGGCCCCAACTGGCTCCTCGATTAGCTGTACGGGACCTTGTGGGGATGGCGAAACATACGTTTTGCCCATCGCGATTGGAAAATCAACCCCGAAGCTCAGCAACCCGCTTGCAACAGCGATAGCAATAAATGCTGAATGCCGCAAGGTAATCACCCCCTCAACTACCCCCAGTCGTGTTCTTTTACCCCCCTCGCCTACTCCTGTCAAATGGCATCCGCAGTCTGAACATGGCTTCTTGCCAACCGTCCACGACCTCGTACGGAAACTCTCCGAAGACGAAGCCCAATAAAACGGCCAAAAAGCCGGGAGAAGGAAACCCCCACGTCTCTCCCCCTTGCCCGTGGGAGAAACCGCCTTAAAAGCCCTCTGAATGGGACCGAGCTAAAACCACGGAGGGAAGCGAACTGGGTCCCATGTGCAAGAAAAGAAAAAGCCTCAGGAACCGCCACGCTAATCCCTCGCTTCCTATCCCCTCCGGAGTGTCCGGAGGATCTCCTCATAAAAGCGGGTCTGCTTCCTCAAGGCCTCCAGGATCTCTTCCCTGTCCTCCGGGCGCTCAGCCAAAATCTGCGCCAACCCGTGCAACACAAGATTAGTAAAGTCCGCATCCTCAAGCACACTCCGGAGGAAAAGGAGCGCAAAATAGAATTTTATCGCCCTCTCACTATACTCTCCTCGCTCAATATGGAATTTCACGCTCATCTTACCTTGAGATTACCAAAACTACGGAGTGCTTGAAAGGGAATTTGCTCAAAGTATGATCCCGGAGATGGAGGAAAGGAGACCGCAAAATCCAGTCGTTTGGTTCAAGGAAGTCACAGACTTCACTTGGGACGAGGTTGCTTTGGTGCTTGGCCTCCCCAGGAAGTATCCCACGGCCTACATCAAAGGACAGGCGAAGAAGCTCCCCAAGCACACCGTGGAGATATTAAAGGAAGTCGGATATCCCGGGGACCCTGATCACGATTATCAAGTTTTCCGGGAGAACCAAACTTCAGAATTGAAAGAGTACGCGAGGAGAATAATTCAAGATTGGAAGGAGTTTTACGCTAAACAGGGCGAATAGTCTAGGCCGGAGGCCCGCGTGAAGAAAAGCCACAGGTTGTTGTGCCTCCCCCTCCGGAGGAACCTCCGTTGCCAGAGTCCATCACGAGGAAGCCAGGGAACCTGGGTGAGTCAAAGCACGTGTGTTTTGTTGCTCCGTTATGCAGGAAGCCCCCTCTTCCTCTCCCCCATGGTTCGTAGGGCATATCCATGGAGGCCCGAGGTGGAAAGTCCAGAGGGTTATGGTTCATCCCTCCGTGGTAAGAAGTAGACAAGTTAGCCTAAGGGTAGCCACAGGGGGAGACTACAAGCAGATATTCCCAAATTTCCAGTATCTCCGGGTATAAAGGTGGCTTATCCTCCGAGACGACTTAACTGGTACCCTTCTTTTGCCGTAACCTTGTAACCTCCCGTGCGGCATATATTCCCTCCGTGAGAGAACCTCAGTTCCCCAAGTCCACAGGAGCTAAGGTAGATAACCTAGAGCACAGGAGAAAATGCTAGGGACAATTAGGAGACAGTTTAGGGTGAGCCTCTCGAGCTATTCATAGTACTGGTAGTATTAGTAGTATTGATAGCGTTCATGGTGTTCATAGTGTTCACGGAGGGGGCCCTTCCGTGGAGTACACCACAGGGCGTAAGTAACCTGAATCACCTCCACAGCCGAGCAACAGGGATACACCCCCGGAAATACTGGAAATAATGGAAATATCCAGTTGGGGTCAGCATTTTCTCTGGAAATATCTCAGGAAATACTGGAAATAAGCGTTGTAGTCTGCATTTCTCCCTCCGTGGAGAGCTTCCTCCACAGGGGGGCGGGAAATACTGGAAATACCGGAAATACTGGAAACAGCGGAAATACGGGAAATATGGAAATAACGGAAATACTGGAAATAACGGAAACAGGGAAATATGCCGATGGCTTCTAGCTTTCCTCCGCGTGCTCTCCTAAGCTAGTCAGGATCGCACTTTCTCCACAGGAGGAGTCTTTTCCCCCCGTGAGATAAAGGAGAAAATGCAGACTACAATTGGGTATTTCCACTATTTCCAGTTATTTCCAGGGGAGTTCCCGCAGGAAACGCAGACTACAACTGGATATTTCCATATTTCCGCTATTTCCAGGGTTTAGGGGGAAATAGCCAGTCTCCTCCTGTGGGTGGCCCTCGGTCAACAGGTTTAGGGGAGGCCTAAGGCCTCGGTTCGGGAAGAGGGGAGTCTTTCTCTCCTCGTGGACCGGAGAAGTCCAAGTACAGCGAGCGATATAGGCCACGCCCGGGTTGCTCAGCTAAGCCCAAATCCACGAGCTTCCTCAGCCTCTTACTCAGGACCGAAGGAACTAGACTTGTGAGCCCTTTCAGCTCCTCGAACGTTATAGGCTTATCGGAGGGTATGAGCGCAAGGACTTCCCAGAGATCTGGGCTTAGTTGGACCATTCGTTCGTCTCCAAGGTAGAGCCACCTTGTCCCATCGAAGTGAAGAAGGAATTCGTTTTGTTTCACATTGCGGCCTCTCACATGGAGGAGGGTCCTCCCTCCGGGCATTTGCTTGAGCACCCAAACCGTATCTGCGGCTGCAGTTAGCCCGGTTGACCCCGACAGGGCAAGGATGGGATCAGGGACGCCCTCTTTGCGGAGGTGGTGGATGACGAGGAAGGCAATTCGATTTTTCCTGGCCAGGTCCTGAAGTCCGGCCAGGGCTTCGTAATCTTCCTGGTAGATATTAACATCGCCCTTCCGCTTCGGTTCTCGCACTCGAACAAAGGGGTCAATTACCACCAAGGACGTCCCGGGATGTGCCTCCAGGTCTTCAGATAACTGCTCCAGCCCCCCCTGTGACAGAGCGTTCAGTCCGAAGGCGAAGGAGAGCGAATCCCCAAGAGAAGTCGCGTCCCCCAAAAGGGCCTTCAGCCGCTCCCGGAGTGAGAACTCCCCGTCCTCGAAAGCCAAGTAAAGGACTTGACCCTTGGCCACAGGGAATTGCCCGAGGAAATCTCTCCCTGTGGCTACCCCGACTGCTGCCTCTAAGCCCAGCCAGGTTTTTCCGGTCTTCGGCCATCCACCTAACAGAGTCACCCCCTCCACGAGAAGATTCTTAATCACGGCACGAGGAGGATCGCCCGGGGACGAAAGGATGCTACATGGGGCGGATCGCCCGGGGACATAAGCATATCTTCGGCGGAGATCCGCGCAATTGGAGGGTAAGTTCGCCCTGAAAGCGACTTTTCTATCGTTAGTGCCCCATACGTCACCTCCCCTCGGCGTGCGTCCCATTTCGGACGCCAGAGCTTGCTTGCCCGCACAGCCAAGTCGGCATAGTCAAAAATCTTCTCCTGTGTAGTGATCCCTGCCTTTTTCAAAGCTTCGATCACTTCTCTGACAAAATAAAAATCTTGCTCCGACCAGGAAGCATCCTCCACAAAGCGGCCTTTTTCGTGGCCTAGGTTGAAAAGAATTGAAAACTTGTCACCCCTTTTCAACCGTCTTTCTAAGATACGTCTCAGGTCTTCCGGGAGCTCCGAGAACTCAACCTGCCCGGTCCTTCCCGGAATTTGTATCTGCACGGAAGGAAGTTTCGCATTTTGGGCGGTAGGTTTCCGAACGGGAAACTCCGCCTGCAGGCCTTTGAGCTCCGCCGTACAGTCTGCAATTTTGTTCGCAAACCCCGGCACCTTCGCCCCTGTGAGTGTGAAATAGCGCTTACCTTCTGTAGTAAGGGCATAAATTTCCGCCCGCGTTCCTTTGGGTAACCTCGCTGTCGCGTTCTCATAGTCACTCTCAAGTTTCGCGAAGAATAAAATATGTACCCCGCGCCCCGACGGTGAAAACTCCGCATACGTCCGACTGAAGCCGCAATTCACGGCGAGGTAAGAAAGATCAGCCTTAAAGGCGGAAGCATCAACATTTTTTGCGTCAACGTCGATACCGCACAAAGAATAGCCCTCCACATCCTGACATCCTAACTTCAATCCGATCCCGGAGAAGTTACCGGAGCTATATACCCGCCAAGCTTCATCAAAGGTTAGCCAGGGGGATTTTATAGAGATCGGTCTTCCTGCCGCGTTTACTGGGACCTTAGTCAGCTTGTTATCTGTTCGCTCTTCTAGCTTCCACGGGGAAAATATCGGCCAGTCCAGGACATCGGCGAGGACTTGCCGTAGCCCCGCTTTCTCCGGCTTATATTTCACTTTATAGTCAGAGTAGTTTATACTAGACACGGTATCCTCCCTTGAGCCCTTCGGGGCTCTTTTTTTATGATTCTTTCATCCTGGCCAAAAGTTCCCTGTGAACTTCCTTCCGCCATGCCAAGTACTCGACCCTGGGGTCGCCGGGGTAACCAAGTGCCCGGAGCCGTTCGGCGAGTTGGGGGGAGATTGCAGCCGTGACTCCCCTTTCGATGCGGCTTAGGGCCCAATAGCCCACACCCAGGGCCAAAGCAAAATCCTCGCGGGAGAGCCCTGTCCTTCTCCGAAACTCTCGGATGGGGTTCATCGCGGTCTATTTTACCACCGCCGCCACCGCAATGCAAGAAAAGTCAGATAGCAAAAGGAGATAAATTTAGGCAATTTATGGTAATTAAGGGTAATGTAGGAAAATGGAGGGGAAACTGGGAAAACCTCTTCCCAAACGGAACCGGAGAGTACTCAGGGAATGGGCTTGGAGTCTGAATCACCACGGAGGGCAAATGGGAAAGGATCCCCGGACTTATGTCTTAGGGAAATCCGTTCGCGCACTTTACCCTCTCACTCCGTGGGATTGGAAGGCGTGTGAACAAAAAGGAGGGCAAAATGAGGGAAAATCCAGATCCTATGGGCCCGCCTGGAGTCGAACCAGGGACCTCACGCTTATCAGGCGTGCGCTCTAACCACCTGAGCTACGGACCCTGGCTCCCCGGGGAGGACTCGAACCTCCGACCCGCCGGTTAACAGCCGGCCGCTCTGCCAACTGAGCTACCGGGGAACACACCCAATCCTACCGGAAACCGAATAACTTGGTCAACCGCCGGGGCCGAGCACGACCAAGTCCACCTTCCCCCACGCGGAAATCGCCACGTTGACCAAGGAGGCCACTACCTCTAGCCGAGCCGGACCAGGCCCAAGCTTTCTCAAAACCTCCGGCCGAAGCTCTACCCGAAATCCTTCGCCACTTGGCAGAGCTACCCCCCAGTTCACCAGGTTTTCCCGAGAATCGAAAAGGAGGTACTTCACAAAAATGACTTGGTCAGGGCTGACGATCTCGTGATCATAGCCCACAGCAACTGTAAAGCCCGCGGATTGCCCAGGATCAAGCAATTGCGGGCCGTCAATATCTACCTCCGGAAGCGGAGTTTTGGCTAAATCCTTCAAGTTCGCTTCCGGCTCCTTGTACCCCGGCCAACGGCGAAGAACCAAAACCTTCTCCACAGGCTTCACTAGCTCCAAATAGAATGGCCCATTTCCAACCCAAAAATGTCCCCACTTTTTATAGAATTGGGCTAGGTTCTCATACCGGGCATCTCGCTCATCCGGAGAAACGAAATTCCCCAAGAAATCGGCGTAAGGGAGGAAACCCGCGCTTTTAACCTTTTGCAAAGCTTCGACGAGGATCTCGAGGCTTGGCCCGGCAAGGAGATTAACCCATTCAACATTGTAGCTTTTGGCCTTGGCTTGAGACAAAGCGCTCTTCCCTTGAGCCTCAGCCCAAAGGAGCACAGCCAGAACATGCCACGGACCAGGTCCCTGTTCGTAGAAGGGATAGATCAACTCCGCGGCCTTGGCCACAAGCCATTCCGCGTCCAAAAGTCTGAGATCCGTGTAAACCTCCACCACCAAGGGATCAACACTAGGGATCAAAATCCCTCTAAAGTGGGCTTGTAAGGCGTTGAGCGCAGGGATGGCACTTTCGTCGTAGACCAAGCTTTCCGGCTTGGCCCGGTCAAAAAGCAAAATCAGGCGAAGAAGAAAGTCCGCGAGGGAAAAGCGGCTGCCATCATGCCACGTCTTTTCCCAAAGATCCGGACGAAAGTGCAAAACTACCTTAGCTTTGGCCTTAAGTCCCTGCGGCTTAACCTCACCCACCGTAAGAAACCGCATGTCCTTAGGATCCCAATCAAGCCAGGCCTCTTTGGGAACGGTTATTTCTGGCACGAACCGAAGCTCTACCCAATCTAAGCTCTTTTGAATGGGCGCGCCTTCTGCTACCTCCACTTCCGCCCAGACAAGGTCCACTGGCCAGTACAGGCCACTATAGGGATGAGGAATAAGGGCGGGATCAGCGGTCGCCCGGATGATCATTTGATCGTAAATGGTGAATGAGCCAGCCACAGGATTGAGCGGCGCGGAAAGAGGGGAAGGGACAGCGATCCGAATCGTTTCTTTCGGGGAGGACAGGGTATGAGCCCAAACGCCTGTGGCGAGCCCAGCAGCAAGGTCCACGGCGAGATTCAAATCAGCGGCGTGCGGATAACACGCAGCCCGCAGGATGATCATTTGATCGTAAATGGTGAATGAGCCAGCCACAGGATTGAGCGGCGCGGAAAGAGGGGAAGGGACAGCGATTCGTATCGTCTCCTTCGGGGAGGACAGGGTATGAGCCCAAACGCCTGTGGCGAGCCCAGCAGCAAGGTCCACGGCGAGATTCAAATCAGCGGCGTGCGGATAACACGCAGCCCGCAGGGCCAACCATACCTGGGAAGAGTCCTTCATGGCCAGCTCCAAAGCCTGAGCCATCAAAGCTTCCCGTTCTTCTAGCGAAGAAAAAAGTCCATGGGCCAAGCGATCCGCCAGTTCCGCCAATTCCGGACTAGGCCGGAGGTGCTCCCACAGTGGATACGGAAAAGCCGGGGTGTAGTTGAGCTGAAAGGTACTAGCTTCGTCCCGCTCGATGAGAGAGACAACGAGGCTATTGGTGTAGATGTGCCAAAGCCCTTCCTCAGGGGGCGCAGAAAGGATCCGCAGCGCTTCGGCATAGCTCGCGTAGATCCGGGTGACCATAAAGCCCAGCCCTTCCAAAAGACCAGCCAGATAATCGCCAAGGAGACGGCGAGAATCTGTGCGGATTAAAACGCGGAGCTCAACATCCTTACCTTGGTACGTCCATTTGCCGTCGGCAAATTCTGCACCGCGGGAAAATAGGACCTCAGCGATAACGTTGCGGGCTCGCTCCGGATCGTATTGATAACGCAATTCCAATGGGCGGGCGTATTGAGCAAGGCGGGCATAGTCCGGAAACACAGGGCGCAAGGGCAGAACCTGAGGAAACCCAGCTCCACCTAGGAATTCCTGGACTATGTAGTCTCTGTTCACCAACCAATTGATGGCCTCTCTTGCCCGGGGATCGGAGAAGGGGTTCAACCGGCCATCGGTAAAAGTTGGGCCGGCTGGATTAAAACTTAGGTGCCAGACAGCATTGTACGTAGGGGAGCAGGCGAGATTCGGCTCGGATTGGATCCGCTGAAGAAGGCTTGGCTCGGTGATGCCTGCGCCGTAGAGATCGAGGGCACCAGTACGGAGCATGTCCACAGCTTTTGTAGCTGATGGCTCCCCCAGGAAAACGAGGGTTTCCACTCCCACGCCGATCCAGGGCCAAATAAGAAAAAGGAGAACGAAAAGGTAACGCATAGCCTTTCACCTCCCTACAAAAACGTAAACCATCCGGTCCTTAGGGCCGTCGAACTCGTAGAAGTAAATACGCTGATCCTCACCAAGGATCATCTTTCCATCCATCACTACACCGACCTCTGTAGGAGCAACAAGGGCGGCCTTGGTGTACTCCGGGGCAATCCGATCAGGGTTTATCGCCTCGAGCATCTCGTCGAGCTTGGGGGCTTCTTCTTCGGCGAGGGTACGGTGAATGCTCACCGCGGCTGCGTCATGGGGCACATAAATGATGACAAACCCTTGGCGCACCCCGGATTCGCGAATAACCCGTTGCACCTCCTCCGTGATGTCCACAGCTCCTTTCTTGGTCGTTCGGATGGGAATCCGCGCGATCATTGACCCTCCTTTTGCATTAAATCTTACCTTTTTGGGCCAAGACTGGCCAGGTTGCGCTGGCCCGGGTAGCCGCTAAAATAACCTTTTGGAAGTAGCTCAGCCGTAAATCAGGGTTTTTCCTCAAAGCCCTTCTGAGCCTTTCCGGTGATAAGGCATGAAAGTACGTGTGGCTGTGTTTGCGGATGTACAAAATGTTCAAGAAACATTCGAACGCCAGGGATTCGAGGTGCGCTACGACGCCCTCAAGGAGTTCATTCTGACCCAGTTCGGACTCGATGAGCGGGAAGTGAAATTCCTCGCATTTGCTCCGTATCGGCGGGAGGATGAACGGAGGATGCGCCTCATCGACGCCCTTTCCTTCATGGGGTTTAGGGTCATCACTAAACCGGTGCGGGAGCATCCCGATGGCGGGCTCAAGGCCAACATGGACACGGAGATGGTTCTCGAGGCCATGGAGCTAGCCCCTTACGTGGAGGAATTCATCCTGGTCACAGGGGACTCGGATTTTGTCCCGTTGGTGGACTACCTTAGTCGCCGCGGGAAGAGGGTGACCGTCCTTGGTCCAGGCCGGGGGTCCACTTCCGTGGAACTCATCCGGGCCTCCGACTACTTCCACAACATCGACGAAATCCCGGGGATGCTCATCCCGCGCCACTTGCCTGAGGGCGCCAGCGCCCTTGACCGCTAACCGAGGGCTACATCCAAGACGAGCATCACCACTGCCCCCAAAAGGAAGCCCAACGTGGCCAGGCGCTCATGCCCCTTGCGGTGGGTCTCGGGAATGATCTCATCAGAAATTACGTAGAGCATGGCGCCAGCGGCAAAACCCATGGCATAAGGAAGAATGGGCCGGGCCAGCTCCACAGCTAAGGCCCCCAAAAGGGCCAACGGAATTTCCACGAGCCCGGCCCTTATCCCCACAATCGCCGCATAAAAAGTGCTCCCCATCCCAGCGCTCAGGGCGCTTGCGGACACGGCCAAACCCTCAGGAATGTTTTGAAGGCCTATGGCCAACATGAGCTGAAGGCCACGGCGGATTTCCCCGGAGCCGAGTCCCACCCCTACGGCTAGGCCTTCCGGCATGTTGTGGAGGGTGATGGCCAGAATGAAAAGCCAAACCGCGCGAATCCTTGTGCCTCCGATCCCCTCCGCCCCACGCCCGAGGTGCAGATGAGGAACAATCCGGTCGGAAAACATAAGGAAGAGGGCGCCCAAAGCGATACCTGCGATCACCGGGCCAAGGCCCCCTTCCGCGATTCCCGGAAGGATGAGGCTAGTGAAGCTGGCGGTGAGCATCACGCCTGCGGCAAAACCCAACATACCATCCAAAGCCCGGCTGGAAGGCCTAGGCCACAGAAACACAGAAAGGGCGCCCAATGCGTTCAAAAGGGTAGTGACGAGGCCGCCCAAAAGCCCTAAAACCCACGCCGGCCAGGCCTCAATCCCTGCCCACATTTGCCCTCCTTCGTGCTCGCCAGTTTACCCAGTTTTCTTTCTCGGCTTATAATCGTTCGGTGCGCGCCAAAATTTTAGCTTTCCTTTGCTTGTGGATTGTTTTGGCGGGGTATGCAGGGGAGGTGTGGGTTTTGAGGGTGGAGGGGGAGATCGGCCGGGGCATGGTTTCCTATCTTCAGCGTGGCTTTCAGGAAGCGGAGGAAGCCCAAGCTTCCGCGGTGATCCTGGAGTTCTCCACGCCCGGGGGATATTTGGACGCAGCTCAGGCCTGCCGCGACCTCATCCTCGCCGCAAAAATTCCCACGATCGCCTACGTGAACCGCGAGGCATATTCCGCGGGAGCCCTTTTGGCCGTAGCCTGCGAGAAAATTTATTTTGCCCCGGGCGGAGTACTGGGCGCCGCCACTCCAGTGTACTTCGATCCCCAGGGCCGCATGGAAGAAGCCTCGGAGAAGATCATTTCCGCGGTGCGGGCCCTTTTCCGGGCCACGGCGGAAGCCCGCGGCCGCAACCCCCTTGTAGCGGAGGCTATGGTGGATCGGGATGTAGCGATCCCCGGGCTTGTGGAACGGGGAAAGCTCCTCACCCTCACGGCTAAAACCGCGGCAGAATGGGGATATTCCGAGGGTGAGGCGGAGTCCTTAGCCCAAGTGCTGGAGCTTTCCGGACTAGCCGGCGCGGTGCTGCGCTCCCCGGAATACCGGTGGGTGGACCAACTCGTGGACATTCTCACCAACCCTTGGGTCGCGGCCCTGCTCATCGCCGTGGGCTCCCTGGGCCTCCTCATTGAAACCTTTACCCCCGGCTTCGGAATCCCCGGAACCGTGGGTCTTGCCGCTTTGGCCCTCTTTTTCTGGTCTCACTATCTTCCAGGTCTTGCCGGCTGGGAATCCTTAGTATTTTTCATCGCCGGAATCATCGCGATTATTCTTGAGGTATTCGTTTTCACCGCCACGGATTTTGGCTTGGCGGGGATCGCGGGCCTCATTCTCCTTGGCCTTGGTTTCTACACCGCAATGACTGGGCCCTTCACTGGGCCGGCGGAAGCGGCTTCCGCCATTGGCGCGGTGGCCTCGGCTTTGGTCGTAAGCCTTGTTGGGTTCGCACTCTTCCTCACCTGGATTCCCAAATCCCGGCTTCGTCTGGGCGGAGTGGTGCTGAAAACGGCCGTCGAGGAGCGGGCGGTAGGGAAACTCCCTTCTGCCTCAAGCTCTTATGTGGGAAAGCGCGGAAAAGCCCTCACCGATCTCCACCCCGTGGGAAAAGCGGAATTCGAGGGCGAGACCGTGGATGTGGTGGCGGAGGAGGGGTTTATCCCCAAAGGAAGCGCGGTGGAGATCGTGAAGGACGAGGGTTACCGCAAGGTAGTCCGGCAAGTAAAGGAGGGGTAAGATGTTGATTACGTGGCTGGTAATTGGTGTTTTGGCGTTTGTGGTCCTGAACATCTTCTTTTACTTCGTTCCTGTGGGGCTCTGGATTTCCGCGTTGGCCGCGGGAGTTCCGGTAGGGCCCCTCACCTTTATCGGGATGCGCCTGCGTAAAGTGAATCCCCACCGGGTGATCAACCCTATGATTGCCGCCTGGAAGGCGGGGATAAAACTCGCCCTGTCTGACCTTGAAGCCCATTATCTTGCAGGGGGAAACGTGGAGCGAGTGGTACGGGCCCTCATTTCCGCGGATAAAGCGGGAATACCTCTCACCTTCAAGAGGACTGCGGCTATCGATCTTGCGGGAAGGGACGTGTACGACGCCGTGGCCATGTCCGTAAACCCTAGGGTCATTCAGACCTCGAAGATCTCGGCTGTGGCCAAAGATGGGATCGAGGTCGTAGCCACTGCGCGGGTGACCGTGCGGGCCAACATTGACCGGCTTGTGGGCGGAGCAACGGAGGAAACGGTGATCGCCCGCGTGGGAGAAGGCATTGTCACCGCCATCGGTTCAGCCAACTCCTACAAGGAAGTTTTGGAGAACCCGGATTCCATCTCCCAACTTGTGCTGGCCAAGGGTCTCGATGCCGGCACAGCTTTTGAGATTCTCTCCATTGATATTGCTGACATTGATGTGGGCCGGAACATCGGGGCTGCGCTTCAGGCAGCCCAAGCGGAAGCGGATCTCAAGGTAGCGCGGGCCCAGGCTGAGGTGCGGCGGGCTCAGGCCGTGGCCCGGGAACAGGAAATGAAAGCCCTCGTTTGGGAGCGCCGGGCGGCCGTGGTGGAAGCCGAAGCGGAGATCCCCCGGGCCATTGCCGAAGCCTTCCGCAAAGGCCAGCTTGGGATCATGGACTACTACCGCCTCCGCAATATCCAAGCCGACACCCAAATGCGGGAACGCCTGGCCCGCGAAGAAGGGCCTGCTCCCCAAGAGCCCGGTGAGCAAAGCCCAGGGGGCTTGCCATGAGCACCCGCGAGAAAATTCGCGAAATCCTCAAGGAAGACCCTAGGGTCGCCGTCGTCCTCGCCGAGATACTTTCCCCTCCGCCCAGCATCTCCACCCTGCCCAGGCCATGGGAGAGCTAACGAAAAAAGCTTTGCGCGAGGTTCCGGGTGGGGTGGAGCTCCGGGTTTGGGTGCAGCCGGGCGCGACCCGTTCGGGGATCGTTGGACTCCGTGATGAGGCCCTGAAAATTCGAATCGCTGCCCCTGCGCGGGAAGGCCGGGCCAATCAAGCCCTCGTGGAATTCCTCGCCGAATTCTTGGGCTTACCAAAGTCCCAGATCTCCATCATTCGGGGCGAGAAAACGCGGGAAAAGGTTCTTTTCCTTCGGGGACTGAGGGCTGAGGAGCTCGGGGGAAAACTTCCCTAGAACCGACTGCTCCAGAAATACCCGTTCATGGGGCCAAACCGGGAAAATGGCCAGACCCGGAAGAACGGGCAGCCGATGAATTCCTCCTCGGGCACAAATCCCCAGTACCGGGAGTCGTAGGAGTTCAGGGTGTTGTCGCCCAAAACAAAAAAGTGCCCTTCGGGAACCAAAGTGGGCCCAACACCGTAGCGGATGCCCATCCCGGTGCGGGCATAGGTCATGTCCGCAAAAATGGGGGAAGGTTCACCGTTGATGAGAATTTTCCCGCCAGGCCCAATTTGTACGGTTTGCCCGCCCATGGCCACCAAACGCTTCACGTATCGGAAGCGCCGGGCTTTGTAGTCAATCCCCAGGGCTTTTAGGTCCTTTGCTCCGGTGGGGACCTTGACCCAGGTTGTTACTACCTGCGCTTCCCGGGCGGTTATCTCCCGCAGAACCGCGAACTCCAGGGAAGTTCCCTGGGCCGCGACTATGCGGCGGGAAAGGGTGAGAAGGGAGGGAACTGGTTCCCCACCTACCCCGATATCCCATCGACCAGGGGCAACGATGTAATCACCCGCCTGAAGGCCGGCCTCGGCCGCCGGGCTTCCCGGCTTCACCCTGGTTATCCTCAGCTCCTCCAAAAACCAAAAGACCATAATGCTCCCCGGGGTCGGCGACCGAAAGTGGTAGGAAATGATATCCACGAAGAAGGAATCGCCGGGGATGATGGCCGGGATCATGGAGCCGGTGGGCACGGTCATCCGCACCATAACGAAGGTGATGATCAGCCAAAAAAGGACCCCCACCTCCACGATGGTCTCGACCCAGCCGATGATCCGTTCGGTGCGGGCGGAAAATTGGAACCGGCGGCGCAGAAGGCGCACAGCCCAAGGGGGCTTTTTGGTTTTGGTCCGGCGCCGCTCTCTATACCAATGCCAAACCCGCACCGGCCAGGCCGGCTTCTTCCGAGGCTGAGCTTTCCCTTTCTTCATTGAATCTTGTGAATCCTCGTGACCCGCCGCAGCCAATAGGGCCGGCTTTGCCGCACGGTGTTTCTCTTCACCACCTCAATCCGCGCGATTTTCGGGGAATGGAGGGGGATGGTGCGTTCCACGCCCACGCCCGCCGCCACCCACCGCACGGTCACGGTCTGGTTCGCGCCGGACCCGGAGATCTTGAGAACCACGCCTTCCACCGGCTGAAGCCGTTCGCGGGCGCCCTCAGTATGGCGCTCGTAAAGGCGGATGATGTCGCCCGGCCGAAATTCCGGGATCTCGTCGCGGATGAACCTTGCCTCTACAGTGCGGATGAGATCGTCCATGCCCGTCATGGTTCCTCTCCTTTCAACCGATCGAGGATGATGGCCACTGCGGCCCGTACAGGAAGGTGATTGTACCCGGCCGCGCGCACCGCCGGAAGAAGGGCATCGCAAGCGGCCAAAACCTCATCGGTCATCCCATGGCCGGTGCCGAAGAGAATCAAAGCGGGATGTTCCCGGAGGATCCGCCGCGCTTCCTCCCAGGAAAGTTTGGGATAGGGCAGAAGGTGAGCCCGGGCGGTGGTGCCCCAAACCAGCGGAGGCACCCCCTCCTCCTCAGCGATCTCCTGGTAGACGTCCTCGAGATCCTCCTTGATGGCCACAAGCTCCAGGGCCTCCCGCCGGGGAGGAAGCTCCTCCTCAGAGACCCAAAAATTCCGGAGCCGTGCGGCGATCCGGCGTTGGCTTTCCACAGGGTGCACGAGGTAAAACCTTTTCACGTTATAGGTCCGGGCAGTGCGAGCAATATCCGGGACATCGAGGGAGGTGAGGGCAGTCACCACCACCTGCCCCTCCCGGTTGCGCATGGGAAAGTGCAAAAGGGCGAGGTACAGCCCAGCCATGGGATA
>Ga0209836_100107_pt1 | contig 14299 bp, 12 predicted proteins | sample ElbSprsedimmetaG_FD_184147 | JGI IMG/M metagenome (GOLD analysis project Ga0209836, IMG submission 184147) | Hot spring sediment bacterial and archeal communities from California, USA to study Microbial Dark Matter (Phase II) - Elbow Spring... ... | reverse complement strand
CAGATGACCTCGGAAAGCTGAAGGACAGATACATTGACAATAGCTCGCGTCGTATCACCCAGGAGGGATACAACGCCTGTGGTACAACACTGGCTCCTGCTGGGAGCATCGTCCTATCTACACGCGCCCCTATCGGTCATCTGGGCATCTTACGGGTCGCGGCGTGTGCAAACCAGGGCTGTAGGCTTCTCGTACCTCAAGCTGCAACTGCAAGCGAATTTCTCTACCATGTGTTGGTTGCGGCACGGCCAAGCCTAGAAGTGCTCGGTCAGGGAAGCACCTTCATGGAGCTATCCAGATCGAAGCTGAGTATATTCCCTATTCCTTTCCCACCTCTCCCCGAACAAACCGCCATCGCCGAATACCTCGACGCCTACACAGCCAAGATCGACACCGCCATTGCCGCTGCCCGCCGCGAAATTGACCTCCTGCGCGAATACCGAACCCGTCTCATCGCCGATGTGGTCACCGGCAAGGTGGATGTGCGCGAGGTCGCGGCACGGTTGCCGGAGGAGCCGCCCGAAGAGGAGGCTGAGTGGGTGGACACGGACGAGATAGCCGAAGGTGAAGCGACAGATGAAGAGTCCGGCGCCGAGGCCGTCGAAGAGGAGGAAGTTGAACCATGACCCCTACCAACATGAGCGAAGCCGGGCTCGAAACACTGATCTGCCGGGCGCTCACCGGCAGCGACTGCGTACCCCGGCACGCGGGCGCTCCGGCTGTCGTGGCCGATGCGCCGGCACCCTACGGCGGTGTGGGTTGGCTCCCCGGAGACCCGGCCGATTACGACCGGGAGTACTGTGTCGATCTGGTTCAGCTCGCAGCCTTTCTGCACTTGACGCAGCCTGAGGTCGCCGAAGCGCTCGATCTGGATAACGACAGCCCCACGCGGCGGAAGTTTCTGGCGCGGCTCCAGGGCGAGGTGAGCAAGCGCGGGGTGGTGGATGTGCTGAGAGGCGGCATCCAGCACGGACCGCACCGTATTGAGCTTTTCTACGGATCGCCTTCCCCCGGAAACGAGCAAGCGCGAGCGCTCTATGAGCAGAACCGCTTCACCGTCACGCGCCAGCTCCGCTACAGCCGCGACGAGACGCAGCGGGCGCTGGATCTTGTGCTCTTCATCAACGGCCTGCCGGTTTTCACTTTCGAGCTTAAGAACCGCCTCACCAAACAGACGGTGCACGACGCCATCGAGCAGTACCGGCACGACCGCAACCCGCGCGAAAAGCTCTTCGAGCTGGGTCGCTGCGTGGCGCACTTCGCTGTGGACGACAACGAGGTGTGGTTTTGCACGCACCTTCAGGGCAAGGCGTCGTAGTTTCTGCCTTTCAACAAGGGATGGAACGGCGGCGCGGGCAATCCTCCCAACCCGCAGGGGCTCAAAACCGATTACCTGTGGCGGGAGATCCTCACCCGCGAGAGCCTGACCGACATCCTCGAAAACTACGCTCAACTCATAGAGGAGAAAGACCTCAAGACCGGCAAGAAAACTCATAGAGGAGAAAGACCTCAAGACCGGCAAGAAAAGGAAGCGGCAGATCTTCCCCCGCTATCACCAGCTCGACGTGGTGCGAAAACTTTTGGCGGACGCGAAAGCGCGCGGCGTGGGGCAGCGGTACCTTATTCAGCATTCCGCCGGCAGCGGCAAGTCCAACTCCATCGCCTGGCTGGCCCATCAGCTGATCGGTCTCGCGAGGGACGGCATGCCTGTTTTTGATTCCATTATCGTGGTGACCGACCGGCGCATCCTGGATTAGCAGATCCGGGACACGATTAAGCAGTTTGCCCAGGTGAGCGCCACGGTGGGCCACGCCGAGCATTCCGGCGACCTGCGGCGATTCATCGAGAGCGGCAAGAAGATCATCATCACGACGCTGCAAAAGTTCCCGTTCATCCTCGACGAAATCGGCAACGAGCACCGCGAGCGCCGTTTTGCGATCATTATTGACGAGGCGCACTCGAGTCAGGGTGGCCGCACCTCGGCCAAGATGAGCATGGCTTTGTCGGAGGCCGGTGCCGAGGACGAAGACGAGACCTTCGAAGACCAGATCAACCGGCTCATGGAGGCCCGGAAGCTTTTGCCGAACGCCAGCTACTTCGCCTTCACCGCCACCCCTAAGAAAAAAACGTTGGAAATGTTTGGTGAACCCGACCCGCAGCCCGACGGCACGGTTAAACACAGGCCGTTTCACAGTTACACCATGAAACAAGCCATTCAGGAAGGGTTCATCCTGGATGTGCTGGCCCACTACACACCGGTCAAGAGCTACTATAGGCTCATCAAGACCATCGAGGACGACCCCGAGTTCGACGTCAAAAAGGCGCAGAAGAAGCTGCGCCGCTTCGTCGAAAATCACGAGTACGCCATCCGGCTCAAGGCCGAGATCATGGTGGACCACTTTCATGAGCAGGTGATCGTCAAAGGCAAGATCGGCGGTGAGGCGCGGGCGATGGTGGTGACCGGGAGCATCGAGCGAGCTATTCAGTACTTTCATGCCTTTCAGGCGTACCTTGCCGAGCGCAAAAGTCCCTACCGCGCCATCGTGGCCTTCTCGGGCGAACATGACTACGGCGGGGTCATGGTCACCGAGGCCAGCCTTAACGGCTTTCCCTCGAACCAGATCGCCGACAAGATCCGGGAGGACCCGTATCGGTTTTTGATCGTCGCCGACAAGTTCCAGACCGGCTATGACGAACCGCTTTTGCACACCATGTACGTGGACAAAGTGCTCTCCGGGGTTAAGGCGGTGCAGACACTTTCGCGCCTCAATCGCGCCCACCCGCAGAAGTACGACACCTTTGTCCTCGATTTCGTCAACGACCCGGAGACGATCCGAAAGGCCTTCGAGCCCTATTACCAGACGACCATCCTCGCCGACGAGACCGACCCGAACAAGCTGCACGACCTCAAGGCCGACCTTGACGGCTACCAGGTGTACGCGCCTGAGCAAGTTGATGAACTGGTGCGGCTATACCTGAGCGGGTCCGACCGCGACCAGCTCGACCCGATCCTCGACGTCTGCGTCGCCAGCTACATGGAGCATCTCGACGAGGACGGTCAGGTCGATTTCAAGGGCAAAGCCAAGGCGTTTCTGCGAACCTATCACTTTCTGTCTTCGATTCTCCCTTACACCAACGACGTGTGGGAGAAGCTATCGATCTTCCTCGACTTCCTGGTACCCAAGCTGCCGGCGCCGAAAGAGGAGGACCTTTCGAAGGGCATCCTCGAGGCGATCGATATGGACAGTTACCGGGTCGAAAAGCGGGAGACCATGAGGATCGCGCTTTCCGATGCGGATGCCGAGATCGAGCCGGTGCCCACGGGGGGCGGTGGACACAAGCCCGAACCGGAGCTCGACCGTCTCTCGAACATCATCAAGGCTTTTAACGATCAGTTCGGCAACATTCCCTGGACCGACGCCGATCGGGTGCGCAAACTGATCACCGAGGAGCTTCCCGCCCGCGTAGCGGCAGACACCGCCTACCAGAATGCACGCAAGTATTCCGACAGGCAGAACGCACGCATCGAGCACGACAAGGCGCTTCAGCGGGTGATGACTGCGCTGCTTAAGGATGACACCGAGCTGTTCAAGCAGTTCAGCGACAATGAGTCGTTCCGTCGCTGGCTGACCGATACGGTATTTGCACTGACCTACAGCGAACCTGGCAGCGCGAGGTAGCCAGTACGACTTCATCCACGGTTTAGCCCGATATGGTGTGATGGGGTTGTGGAAGATTGCCATCACCGTGATGCCCCTCATGCTCGTCATCGAATGGGCTAAAGCTTTGGGGGCGGCCTCTAGCCGATACTTTGAACGGACTTTGCCCTCCGAGGAGGAAAAGGTGTGCGTGTCGTCCTCGCACCGGACAGCTTCAAGGGATCCCTCACCGCGCACGAAGTGGTAGAGATTTGGACGCAGGCCCTGGCTGCAGTTTTTCCCAACGCCACGCCTCTTCCCTTCCCCATGGGCGACGGGGGAGAGGGAACATTGGAAGTCCTGTGTCCCGATCCGAAAGAGTTACGAAGCTACTTCGTAGCCGACCCCACCGGCGCAATCGTAAGCGCGCGGTGGGGCCTTTGTCCCGAAACGCCGCCTACCGCCGTCGTCGAAGTCGCTGAAGTCGTCGGGTATGGTCTCGTCCGCGGCGAACGCAATCCCTATCGCTTCGGCACGTCGGGAATCGGCCAGCTCCTCCGCCACTTCCTCGATCAGGGGATCCGCCGGGTCCTTTTCGGACTCGGCGGAACGGCTACGGTAGACGGCGGAATGGGGTTCCTCATGGCCTTGGGGGCGAGGTTTTTCGACGCTTCAGGACAAGAACTTCCGCCCGTCGCCGCCTCGCTTTTCCGCGTAGACCGCGTAGACCTCACGGGGCTCGACCCGCGCCTTCAGGAGTGCGAACTTGTCGCCCTCGTCGACGTCGCCGCCCCTCTTCTGGGGCCCGAAGGCGCAGTCTTTTTGTACGGACCCCAAAAAGGGGTACCGCAGAAAGACCTCGATGAATTCGATCGACGGATGAAGCGCTTTGCGGAACTCCTCCTTCGCGCCCGCGGCGGTGCACGCGAAGATCTCCCGACCCATCCCGGCGCGGGGGCGGCAGGAGGCCTCGGCTTTGCCCTTGCCTTCCTGGGCGCCCGCCTCCTTCTGGGAGCGGATGCGATTGCCGAACGCATTGGACTTCCTCGGGCTATTGCCGACGCAGACTTCGTCCTCACAGGAGAAGGACAAAGCGACGCCCAGACGCTCCAGGGAAAGGTTCCGATCGCTGTCGCCCGCTTTGCGGCCGCCCAAGGGAAGCCCGTCTTCCTCCTCTCAGGGAGTTTGGGCGAAGGGGCCAACGAGCTCCTCCCATACTTCGCCTGCCTACAGGCCGCCGTTTCCCGACCTGCGCCGCTCGGAGAACTCCTCCCGCGGGCGGCGGAAGACCTCTACGAAGCCGCTGTCCGCCTGTTTCACTGCATCTCCTGGCGGGAAAAGGCGGAAGCGTTCGGGCACCGCCTTCCCTCTACGCGCACACCCCTAAAACCGGCTGATCTAAAGACGACGGATCCGTTTAGGCGTACAATGGACTCGGAGGTGAAGGTTCGTGGCTCCTGAGTCCCAACTCCCCTTTCCCGACGAACATGCGCACTTCGGAGAAGACGTCGGTTCCCTCCCCTTTGCCGTGGTCACCGTGAGCGACACGCGAACGCCGGAAACCGACCGTGGCGGACGGTGGATCCGAGAACGCCTGGAAGAGGCGGGCCATCGGGTCGTCTACACCCGCATCGTCCCCGACGAGGTAGAGGCCATTCGCGGGGCGCTCGAGGAGATCCTTGCCTCGGAAGCCTTCGGCGTGCTCTTTACCGGCGGAAGCGGCATCACCGCCCGCGACGTCACCGTCGAAGCCGTACTCCCGCGTCTGGAAAAGGTGCTCCCCGGCTTCGGAGAACTCTTTCGCATGTTGAGCTTTCACGAAATCCACGCCCGTGCCATGCTCTCGCGTGCGGAAGCGGGCGTCGTCGGGCGAAAGGCCGTGTTCCTCCTACCCGGATCCCTCAACGCCGTCCGCCTTGCGGTTGAAGAACTCATCCTCCCCGTCGTCAAGCACCTCTACTTCGAGCTTCATCGGCAGTAAACATCTCGAAATCTCGCCGGCGCGAATCCCCCGCACGACATCGTCGGCCCGTCACAAAAATGACACAACTTTCCCTATGACCCTCCTGGGAAAGGAGGGTTCTATGGTTTAGAATGTGAATAAAGGAACAATCTGCGGGAACGGGGCACATCGTGAAAACCCCGCGGGGCAAAAGAAGGTCACTCGGGCCGCAAAGGAGGGGAGATGATGACCGTGCGGATGGAAGGCGACACCCGCCCTGCGAATCCGGAGTTGCCGGAACCTACCCGTACTCACGGATGCGTAGGGTATGGGGCCGACGCCGAAGCCCTCTATGACCGCAAGGTGCGCAACCGGTTGAAGCGCGTGGAAGGACAGATCCGCGGAGTCCTTCGGATGATGGAAGAACGGCGAAGCTGCGCCGAGGTAATCTACCAACTCTCCGCGGCCCGGACGGCCCTCGATCGCGCGATTCTCTACCTTGTCGGAAACTACATGGAACAGTGCATGCGCAGCGATCTCAAACGCGGAGAGACGGTCGACAGTTCCGTGGAAGAGGCTATCCGCCTCCTCCTCAAGACGCGCTGACCTCCTATCCGGAGGTAAATTCCGTGACCTACCCCATTTCCGTTGTGGGTAGAGTACTAAGGACACAAGAACGTCAGCGCCCGCCAACCTCGAGGAGATCTCTCTCGGGGTCGAGGCGGGCGCTTATGCTATACTTGCCATGGGGCTCCGTACCGTACGAAATGCGATTCGAGGTGAACGCACATTGACGTCTACCCCGCCTCCCAAGCACCTCGTGCGGAGAGAGGACGAGCTTTGGCTCGTCGACGTCGAAGACGGAGGGGGGACCCTCCTTGGATTTCGCATCCGCGAGGTGCTCTTCAAAGCCCAAACTCCGTACCAGTACATCCTCGTGGTTGACAGCTTCGACTACGGCAAGATGCTCGTCCTCGACGGGATCGTGCAGACGACGGTGCGCGACGGATTTATCTACAACGAAATGATCACCCATCCCCCGCTACTCCTTCACCCCGATCCCCGCCGGGTTCTCATCGTGGGAGGAGGCGACCTCGGGGCGGCGCGGGAGGTGCTCAAATACCCCGAAGTCGAGTCGCTCGTCCTCGTGGAAATCGACGCCCAAGTCGTCGAAGCGGCGCGCACCTATCTCCCCGAAATCGCCGGAAGCGGCGACGACCCCCGCCTCGAACTCCGGACGGAAGACGGTACTCGTTACCTCGAGGCGGCGTCTCCCGCTCAATTTGACGTGATTCTCGTGGACTCCTCTGATCCTGTAGGTCCTGCCGTGGGACTCTTTCGGCCCGAATTTTACGCGGCGGCCAAACACGCCTTGCGCCCCGGGGGAATCCTCGTCGTCCAGAGTGAGTCGCCGCTTTACCACCGCTCAACTGTGGAAAGCGTGCTCACCGCCCTACGGGAACTCTTTTCCAACGTCCGCCCATACTGGAGCGTCGTGCCGACGTACGCCGGCGGATTTTGGCTGTTTACGTTGGCCACAGACCTCGAGGAATTCGAATTCCGCCGAACCCTACCTGGAGATACGAAATTTGCCACCCCTTCTGGGATCCGGGCGGCCTTCGACCTCCCTCCCTTCCTCCGCGATTGGATGGACGGGCTCACGGCCTTCCCTCCAGAAAAAAGATAGGGGAAGCGCGAACCAGAGTTTGGAAAATTGCGCCGGCCTCTTTCGGTGCATCTCTTTCTTGCGACACATTTCGGTGAACCGTATAATGGTCACATACATGCCCAGGTGCGCCCTTCGTCGCCGCTTTCCGCGCTTTCCAGCGGGCAGGAAAGATCGCTTCGCGGCACAAGATTTCGGAAAGGTGGAGCGAAGCCGAGATGATCGAATTTACCCGCGTAAATAAGTTTTTCGGCAAGCTTCACGTCCTCAAAAACATCAACCTCTTCATACCGCGAGGCGAAGTGGTGGTCATCGTCGGCCCGTCCGGATCGGGGAAAAGCACGCTCCTACGCACGATCAACGCCCTAGAGCGCATCGACAGCGGCGAGGTGCGCGTAGACGGCGTGAGCGTACACGACCCGATGACCGACGTGCGCGCCCTCCGAAAGCAAATCGGCATGGTCTTCCAGCACTTCAACCTCTACCCCCACCTCACGGCACTGGAAAACATCGTCCTCGCGCCGACCAAAGTACTGGGGGTGGACCGGAAAGAGGCCGAGGACAGGGCCCTGCAGATCTTGGAAAAGGTGGGGCTCAAGGAAAAGGCGCACGCGTATCCCGGTCAGCTCTCCGGCGGCCAACAGCAGCGAGTGGCGATCGCCCGCGCCCTCGCCATGCGGCCGAAGGTCATGCTCTTTGACGAGCCTACTTCGGCACTCGATCCGGAGATGATCGGCGAGGTGCTCGAGGTCATGCGCGAGCTCGCGGCCGATGGGATGACCATGGTGGTCGTCACCCACGAGATGGACTTCGCCCACGACGTGGCGCACCGCGTGGTGTTCATGGACCACGGGGAGATCGTGGAGGTGGCCCCACCAGAAGAATTCTTCCGCGAACCGCGTGAAGAGCGGGCGCGGCAGTTCTTACGCCGAATCCTGCGTCGCCGAATCGGCGCCGGCGCGTACTCCGACTAAGGCGCACAGGAACGCGGTGTACGAAGCGAAAACCTGGGCATTCCTCAAAAACACGAAATACACGAAACAGGGAAAAAAGGAGGTATTGCGAGATGCACGTGAAATTCTCGTGGAGAAAGTTGGGTGCCCTCTTCCTCGCCCTTTTCCTCATCGCCGGTCTCGCTGCCTGTGGCCAAGGAGGGGATTCTACTCCCGACAAGGACAAATCCTCAGGAACGTCTACGGGGAGTCCCACGCTCGACGCCATTAAGCAGCGGGGTAAGCTCATCGCGGGGGTAAAGTACGATACGAAGCTCTTCGGCTACAAAGACCCCACCACGGGGAAGGTAGAAGGCTTCGACGTCGACCTCGCCCGCCTTCTCGCCGAAAAGATCTTGGGCGATCCTGACAAGGTGGAACTCGTAGAAGTCACCTCAAAGACGCGCATCCCCATGCTGAAAAACGGTGACATCGACGTGATCATCGCAACGATGACGATCACGAAAAAGCGGATGGAGGAAATCGACTTCTCCAACGCGTACTATGTTGCCGGGCAATCCCTCCTCGTTCATAAGAACTCGGAGATTCAAGGAATCCAGGACCTCAACGAAAACACGATTGTAATCGGGGTAAAGGGATCGACGAGCGTACAAAACATCCGCGAGAAGGCTCCCAAGGCCAAGGTAGAGGAGTACGAGAATTATGCGGATGCGTTTAACGCCCTGCGGAGCGGCAAGGGCGACGCGCTCACGACGGACGACGTGATCCTTATGGGGATGCACCAACAAGACCCGAATTACGTGCTCGTCGGTGGACTCTTCACCACGGAACCTTACGGGGTCGGAATCCGCAAAGGCGATCAGGTCTTCGTAGAGTACGTGAACGAGTTCCTCAAGGAAATTAAGGACAACGGTAAGTACGCGGAGATCTACAAAAAGTGGCTTCAAAAAGAACCTGAAGAAAAAGACCTCAAGGCCATCGACGGCGAGTTTACGATCCCCGAAGGATCGTAGTCCGAGGGTCCGAATCGCGCACCACAAAAACCCCGAGGGGATAAGGGAAGGGGGGCTTCGGTCCCCCTTTCCTTGTCTTCCGTAACGTCTCCGGACACACATCCCTCCGAGTTCTAACGCAGAGGTGTTTCCATTGGTCTACCTCGAGCTCCTACGCGAATACGGAGACCTTTTTTGGAGCGGATTTCGCACCACGCTCGGCGTGAGCGTCGTCTCACTTTTGGGGAGCCTGATCCTCGGTACGTTCATCGCCGGCCTCCGTATGTTTCCCTACGCCCCCGTAGCCGCCGTCGGTCGGGCTTACGTGGAGTTCGTGCGAAACATCCCCCTCCTCCTCATCGCCTTTTTCTTTTACTTCGGACTCGCACAGTTTCACATCAACCTCGACGGAATCGTAGCCGGCACCCTTGCCCTCACGATCTACACGGCGGCCTTCATCGCGGAAGCGATCCGCGCGGGCATCCACTCCCTTCCCAAGGGACAGTGGGAAGCGGGATACGCCACGGGCCTCTCCTACGCACAAATCTTGCGCTACGTCATCCTCCCGCAAGCGTTCCGCCTCATCCTGCCGCCTTTGGGAAACCAGTTCGTGAACTTGGTGAAGAACTCGTCCATTCTAAGCCTCATCGCAGGACCGGAGCTTTTGTACCAGGGCGAGGCCATCGCAAACGCGACGTTCAAAACCCTCCCCGCGTACACACTCGTGGCAGCTTTCTATCTCCTGCTCACAATCCCCCTGAGCCAGTTCGTACGCTACTTGGAAAAGAGGCTGAGCGGCAAAGAATTCGTCCTCGAGGGAGGGGGAGCGGTGTGATCGAGACCTGGCTCGAAGCGCTCCAACCGGCACACCTGAACTTCCTCCTCCAAGGCTTTCGGATCACGCTCGAAGTGGCCCTCATCACCATTGCGCTCAGCTACGCCATAGGCATCGTTATCGGTGCAACTCGATACCTCGGCGTTCCTGGCCTTGCCACGCTTTTTACCATTGCGGTGGAGACCTTGCGGAACCTCCCCATTCTCTACCTTCTCATCTTCGTCCGCTTCGTCCTCCCGACCCTCGGGATCCGCCTCGATCCCTTCTGGTCTGCCGTCGTAGGCCTGACCGCCTTTGAAGCGGCGATTATTTCAGAAATCGTACGGGCTGGACTCGCCTCCGTCGATCGCGGACAGATCGAGGCCGCGACGGCCAGCGGCTTGACGCGTCTACAGATCCTTCGGTACATCGCCCTACCTCAAGCACTCGTCCGCATGATCCCGCCTACCGTGAGCCAGTTTATTTCCCTCCTAAAGGACACCTCCCTCGCCGTAGCCATCTCCCTGCCTGAACTCATGCACAACGCCCAGATCATCTACAACGGCGATCCCGTAAGGTACGTGCTCCCCATTTTGACCACCACGGCGGTCCTCTACTTCAGCGTAAACTTCCTCCTCTCGCAAATCGCTCACGTCCTCGAACGCCGCCTCCTCCGCACATGAAAAACTCCCCAGAGAAAAACAAAGCGCCTGCGGCGGCGCAAAAGAGATTCGGCGGAAACGGCTTCCCTTTCTCTCCGATAGAGAGAAAAGGCCTCTTCGTGTTTTCACCGGAGAAAGAAGAACCCTAGGACGATTTCGAGAAAGATGAGGAGGAGGATCAACGTGTCGATGAGCATAAAGCGGCGGGTCATGTAGGAATCGCTCAAGAGTTCGTAGTTCCTTTCGAGGATCTCCATTTTTTCCCGAACGCTCGCCGACCATTCCTCTACGCGCAGGAGTTCGAGGGCGACCTGATACAGGCGAAGGTAGTACACATCTTGCGTCACCTTGACAGCGTTGCGCACGCGGCCCGTGAATTCCGCCGTCTCGACGAGGAGTTCCATGATGTAGCGCATGACCTCTTCGTGCCGCCGTAAGCTAAAAAAACCCCAAGACCGCTGATTTTCGAGGATCTCGTAAAGCTTCGTAAGTTCGTCGTCAAGGAGGTCGTCATAGTAGCGGAGTTCAAGAAACTGGGCATGGGCAAACTCCAAAAGTGCACCCACGTCGAAAGCCTCTTCCGGATCGTTCGTCCACGCCGCGACGGAAGTAACGATCACGGCATCGTCCGTGTACGACACGCGGTGCCTGAGAACTTCGCGGCGCATCGCCTCGCTTAAACGCTTCGGCTCCCCCAAAAGGAGTTCCGCCGCGTCTCGTTCCTTGGGCCATTCGGGAAGTACGTAGGGTGTGAACTCGTGAACGTATTCCGGGGAACCTTCTCCTTCGAGGGCTCCGACAAGAGAACGAACGATGTCCTCCCGAACGTCTGCAAAAACCCGTTCAAAAGGATCGTTTTCTTCGTCCTCGTTGAGTTCTACGGACAACCGCTTTACGTCTTCCACATCCCAATTCTCCGGAAGGGAAATCCGGGCGACGAGGCTGAGAACGCCAAAGTCATACAGGCGGGCGCGCAGACGCCCCAAAAGCATCTGACCGGCAAGCGGCAATTCGACCTCCCCGAGGTCCACGGTGACGGGGAGGTTTTTGATTTCCAAGGAACGCGGCCGCACCTTGAGAAGGCGCATTCGCCTGACGGCCGCCTCGTGGTGTACGAATAACCTCTCCACTTCGTCCAGATGGATCTCCTGCGCCACATCAAAAAAGCGGTACACCCAAACTTCCCCGCGCATCGATTCCGTCACTCCTGGCGCGCCGATCTCCCTCCAGAAAGGTGATCCAGGGAAAGAAAAACCTCCTAAACGGGCGCGCGCAAAGAAAGTTCTTCGTAGCGTCGTTCCCACGCATCGAGAACGCGGGATAGAAATTTGGGTTTCTTCTTCCCAAGTTCGTCACGGATGAAGCGGAACACGCGAAGGCGCGCTTCTTCTGTTCCGTGGACGTTGGCTGGGTCAGGCAAAGGCCAAAACTCGCGGCGTACGTGAGGAGGCGTATACGGACAACGTTCTTCTGCATCCCCGCGGAGCGTTACGGCGTAAAACGCTCGATGCAACAAATCTCGATCGATCGCCTTGGATGTGTGGCCAGATATGTCGACCCCTAATTACCCGCTTGCCTCTTTGACTATAGACGCAACCGAAAATGGTCATGCCCCTCGCCTGAACAAAGCCTGAACCCGACTCATGCCCCACGATCCGGGCGAGCATTCTCTAGTCGCGCGTGAAGGCAGCCACTCCCTGCCTGGAGAGAGGCTTTTTCGAAGTGCCAGGAAAAAAATCACCGCCGGCGATATGGCTTCCGGCGGTAAAAACCTTTATGTGGTCTTAAAACGGCATTTCTTCGCGATCGGAGCCGAAGGCGCCTTCAGAAGGCGAAGACGTACCCCGTTGCCCCGGGACGGCCACAAACTCGCCTTCTTTTTCCTTCCGCTTGCGGGGTCTAGGCTCTCCGGCTGGAGGAAGGGCAGCGAGGTCCGAAAGGGAGCCTACGAGAATTTCGCCTTCCAGTTTGAGAGGTACGGCGCCCATCCTCTTCGTGGCCCCTGCACGTCGGAGGAGATCCGAAAAGCGTATGGTGCGTGTGTACCCTGTGCCAACCTTGCGCGCCGCTCGCGCACCGAGATCGTGGGGTTCCGCCCTACGGATGCCAAAAAGCCCACGCTCGTGATCCACGAGGACTTGGACGTAGTCAGGAGTTCCAAGGGCTTCTACCGCTTTTCGCGATAGGGATGCGGCGCCGGTTCGGTTAATGCGCACATACATATCCATTTCCTCCGTTGCGGTACGCCCTCGTGAAACCCGTTCATTCAGTACTTCCCAAGGCACTTTACATTTCCCTACCTCATCATCCCTTTATCTAGTATCACACTAGCACGAGGATCTTAGTACTGTCAAGGTAGAAATTCCGCTGTAAGATCTGCAGAGATGGTTACGACCAAACACGAAGAAGCACACACCCTCATCATTGCCTAAACCGCTGAAGCGAATACCTTTGGCCGCATGTCGTGCACCGCATGAGGTAAGAAAAAAAGTAAAGACCTTTCTGTCGAAAGGGCGTTCTACGGTTGGGGAACTCTACACAAATGTAAAAGCGCCTTCCGTAGAAACGGAAGGCGCTTTTACATCGAAGGAAGTGGCGTGTGTCATAGGAAGAGGACGTTCCCAAACAATAAAAAAAGGAACGCTCTATTCGACAAACTCCGTCGTTCCCGAAACCGGGATGGGAGGTGTGGAGACAAATACATGGGGCGGTCGACGGGACTTGAACCCGCGAATCCCAGATCCACAGTCTGGTGCGTTAACCCCTTCGCCACGACCGCCGCATGGTGGAGGGGGAGGGATTCGAACCCCCGAACCCAAGAGGGAGCAGATTTACAGTCTGCCGCGTTTGACCGCTTCGCTACCCCTCCGCACAGAAAAAGATGGTGGCTCGGGACGGAATCGAACCGCCGACACGAGGATTTTCAGTCCTCTGCTCTACCGACTGAGCTACCGAGCCGATCCACCATTTGGTAGCGGCGGTGGGGATCGAACCCACGACCTTGCGGGTATGAACCGCACGCTCTAGCCATCTGAGCTACGCCGCCAAATGGTCGGGATTGCAGGATTTGAACCTGCGACCTCTTGGTCCCGAACCAAGCGCTCTACCAAGCTGAGCTAAATCCCGACGCCATATCTTAGTATAACACATTTCATGGTGCGGGTGGAGGGACTTGAACCCCCACGCCATACGGCCCTAGATCCTAAGTCTAGTGCGTCTACCACTTCCGCCACACCCGCACGTTTGGCGGTGCTGACGGGACTTGAACCCGCGATCTCCGGCGTGACAGGCCGGCGTGTTGACCCCTACACCACAGCACCGAATAAAATGGTGACCCCTAGGGGAATCGAACCCCTGCTACCACCTTGAAAGGGTGGTGTCTTAACCACTCGACCAAGGGGCCGTTGGCTCCGCAGGCAGGATTCGAACCTGCAACCTTCCGGTTAACAGCCGGATGCTCTACCGTTGAGCTACTGCGGAACAGAAAAGGCGGTTCCGCATGGGGCCGCCTTGGGAATTCACAAACTTCAGAGAGGTCAGGAAGGCAGCGACCTATTCTCCCACCCCGTCTCCAGGGCAGTACCTTCGGCGCGGGAGGGCTTAACGGCCGTGTTCGGTATGGGTACGGGTGT
>Ga0209836_100106_pt1 | contig 14320 bp, 12 predicted proteins | sample ElbSprsedimmetaG_FD_184147 | JGI IMG/M metagenome (GOLD analysis project Ga0209836, IMG submission 184147) | Hot spring sediment bacterial and archeal communities from California, USA to study Microbial Dark Matter (Phase II) - Elbow Spring... ... | reverse complement strand
GGATGTGGATGAGCTACGACGCCCTCATCACCATGGAGTGGGCGGCGGCGGGGATCGTTGGCCCCTGGCCGGGCGAGCCGTAAAGGAGAACCGGAAGGGGGGCCTGGCCTGCCAGGCCCCCTTTTTGTTTCAGGAGGTGAAAGTGGGCTTAATCATAATCGAGCGGGCGCGCGTCGCTGACCTTTTTGGTACTTACCTGGAATCAGGCTACGTAATCGTGGAAGGGGAGAAAATTGCCAAGGTAGGGGCAGGCCCGGCTCCCGAGGTTCCCGGCGCCCAGCGCATCGATGCCCAGGGTTTCCTTCTCACCCCGGCCCTCGTCAACGCCCATGCCCACCTTTACTCGTCTTTGGCCCGCGGGATTTTCCTACGGGAGTTTGCGCCCAGAAGTTTCGGGCAAATTTTGGAGCAGCTTTGGTGGAAACTCGATCGGGCTTTGGATTTGGAGGGTGTTTACCTTTCCGCTTTGGTTGGGGGTTTTTCCCACCTAAAGCGTGGGGTAAGCGTCATTTTCGATCACCATGCCTCACCGAATGCCATCCTGGGTTCCCTTTCCCAAATTAAGCGAGCCCTCTCCGAGCTCGGGCTTCGGGCGGATCTCTGCTACGAGGTCACCGACCGCGGCGGGCTAAAGGAACGGGATTTAGGAATCGAGGAGAACGTGCGCTTTGCCAAAGAAGAGCGCGTTTTAGGCCGATTCTCCGCGCATTTTGGCCTCCACGCTTCCTTTACTCTTTCCAACGAAACACTGGAAAAATGCCGAAGTGAAGCGGAGACCCTTGGGCTTGGCTATCACAGCCATCTGGCCGAAGGCAAAGAGGACCCTCTAGATTCCCTCCAGAAATACGGGGTGAGGACAGCAGAACGCCTAGATCAGTTTGGGATTCTCAAGGAAAACTCCATTTTGGCCCACGGGATCCAGCTTTCCCAGGCAGAGCTCGAGCTTCTTTCTGAGCGCAAGCCCACCGTTGCCCATAATCCCCGCTCGAACATGAATAACGCGGTGGGCGCGGCTCAGGTGGAGAAAATGGTGGCCCGGGCGATTCCTGTGGCCTTGGGAACCGATGGTTTTGGCTGCGATATGTGGGGGGAGCTTCTTTCGGCCCGGCTTTTGGCCCACCATGCCGAAGCTAATCCCGTGGCCTTTGGGGACGATGTAGCCAAAAAACTTCTCCAGCAGAACTATCTCCTTGCGGAGCGGGCCTTTGGCGCTCCCTTTGGCAAGGTGGCCCCGGGTTACGCGGCGGACCTCGTCCTTTGGGATTACCTTCCTCCCACACCCATCAGCGCGGAAAACCTCCTTTCCCATCTTCTTTTTGCCAATATCACCGAGGGGCTTAAGGCTCTGTACGTTCTTGTCGCTGGCGAGATCCGGGTGGCCCAAGGAAAAATCGTGGACTTCGACGAGGTGGGAGTTCTTGGGCGCGCGCAAAAGAAGGCCCAAGAAATCTGGAGGAAAATCTAGGGGGTGAGGGATGCCCACGGAACTCCGGCCCCTCCCATTTGAGAAGCTTTTGCGCTTGGTCCTTACAGAGCTTCGGGAAAATCGGTCCATCTTTGGTATCCCCCAGGAACTTTTTTACGAGCCAAGGCCTGAGCCATTTTCCACGGAAATATTTGGCGAGCCTTTAGCCACGCCCATCGGGCCCTCCGCTGGACCCCACACTCAGATGAGCCAAAACATCGTCTCCGCTTGGCTTTGCGGCGGGAGATTTATCGAGCTCAAAACCGTCCAAATCCTCGACGATCTCACTATTCCTCGGCCTTGTATCGACGCTGCGGATGAGGGCTATAACGTGGAGTGGTCCCAGGAGCTCCGGCTTTGTCAGTCTGCCCGGGAATACATTCACGCCTGGGCCTTAATTCATGTTCTCCGAAAGGCCTTGGGCTGGGATAAGTACCCGCTGGCCACTATCTTCAACATGAGCGTGGGGTACAATTTGGAAGGGATTAAAAGTCCGGCCATTCAAGGTTTTTTGGCCCAGCTTTCCGAGGCTTCCGGGGCTTTAGGGGAGATTCAAGAGATCCTGCGGCACGAGGCCCCTGAATACGCGGATTTGGAAATTCCCGCGAGGATTTCTCACAGCGTGACCCTCTCCACAATGCACGGTTGTCCTCCTCGGGAGATCGAGGCCATTGCCGAGTTCCTCTTGGAAAAAGGCTTTCACACCTTTGTCAAACTCAATCCCACTCTTCTTGGGAAGGACCGGGTCATGCGCATTCTTCATGACCATTTGGGCTTTCGGGAAATTGAGATCCCCGATTCTGTATTTGAGCATGACCTTCAGTACGAGGATGCGCTCCCTTTGATTCGTCGGCTACAGAAAAAAGCCCGAGGCCTTGGCTTAACCTTTGGGATAAAGCTCACCAACACCTTGGCCATGCGGAACCATCGCCAGGTCCTTCCCGGCGAGGAAATCTACATGTCCGGACGGGCCCTCTACCCCATCACCATGAACCTCTTTTGGCGGCTTTTTTCTGACCTGGACGGCGATATTCACGTTTCGTATTCTGCCGGCGCCGATGCCCTAAACCTCCCCACCATCATTTCCTGCGGCGCTCTTCCAGTCACAGCCTGCACAGATCTTCTTAAGCCCGGAGGATACGGGCGCTTTTCCCAGTGGCTTTGGGAGCTGCGGGAAAGCATGGAGAAAGCTGGCGCCAAAAGCCTTGCGGAGTTCGCGAAAAACCGGGCGGAAAACCTGAAAAACGCCGCGGAGGAAAGCCTCAAAAATCCGCGCTACAAAAAGAACTTTTTCCTTGGCGAACTGCCGAAGATTTCCGACCGTCTTTCCTTCTTTGACTGCATTGCCGCGCCGTGTGTAGCCGCGTGCCCTGCTCTCCAGGATGTTCCGGAATACGTGGGTCAGATCGCCCGGGGCGATTTCAAAACTTCGTTAGCCTCCATCCTCGCGAAGAACCCTCTTCCGACGGTAACGGGCTACGTTTGTCCGGCGTTCTGCGAGAAACGGTGTACCCGCTGGAACTATGAAAAGCCCGTATCCATTCGGGCTCTCAAGCGCTTTGTCGCAGAGAACGCGGAAGTGGAGCTCAAACCCGCTTCAGCTACGGGGAAGAAGGTGGCCGTGGTGGGTGCTGGACCAGCTGGGCTTTCCTGCGCCTTTTACCTCGCTTTGGCCGGAGTGGAAGTAACCGTATTCGAGGCCGGCGAAGGGCCAGGCGGCATGATCTCCCTTGCCCCCGCTTTCCGCCTCCCCAAGGACGCCATTCTTACGGATGTTCGACGCCTGGAAAAACTCTGGGTGATCTTCCGATTCCAAAGCCCGGTTAAATCCGCCCAGGAGCTCTTGGAGCGCGGTTTTGATGCCGTTTTTTTGGGATTAGGCTTCCCAGAGGAAGCGAAACTTGGGATCCCAGGGGAGGGCGGCTCCGGTGTTTTTGGAGCCCTGGAATTTTTCCGCCTTCTTCAGGCGAGGAAGGTAGAACTTGGCAAAAAGGCTGTAGTGATCGGTGGAGGAAACACCGCCATGGATGCGGCCCGCGCGGCCTGGCGCCTCACGAAAAATCCCGTTACCGTGATCTACCGCCGCAGCCGGGCAGAAATGCCGGCTCACCCCGAGGAAGTGGAAGAACTTCTTCGGGAGGGGAACGAACTTTTGGAGCTAGCGAGCCCCGTGCGCATCCTGCGCAAAGGTGGAAAGGTTTCCGGGGTCTTGTGCGTACGGAATATGCTTGGCGAGCCCGGGCCGGATGGCAGGCCCAGGCCCATTCCCATCCCAGGCTCGGAGTTCCGTGTCCCTGCGGACTCGGTGATTATTGCTGTGGGCCAGTGGCCGGAGATCCACTTTTACGAGGGAAGCGGCCTCGTTCTCCATCCCGATGGCAAGCTTTTGGTGGACCCGGAAACGGGCGAGACTAACCTCTATCGAGTTTATGGCGGCGGGGACGCCGCCCGAGGACCAGCCACGGTGATCGAAGCCGTGGCCGACGGCCGTCGCGCCGCCCTCGCCATCCTCAAAAAACTCGGTTTGCCCTTTCCCGAGCTTTCCGCTATCGCCTCCCCTCAAAGCTACCTTGAGCTCAAGCGGAAAAAGGCCCGGAAGGCAATGCCTTTCGGTCCGGAAGTCCTTCCGCCAAGGAAACGCAAGGGCTTTGCGGTGGTGGAGCTCCCCTTTGATCCGGAAAAAGCCAGGCTTGGGGCCGAGCGGTGTCTTCAGTGCCAGACCCTCTGCGATAAATGCGTGGAGGTCTGCCCAAACCGCGCGAACCTTCCGTACCTTATCCGTACCGGAACCTTCAAAATCCCCATCCTCGCCGTGGAGGCTGGCAACTTGCGGATCGTGGCCATGGAGGAACTCTCCATTATTCAGGAGCGTCAGATCCTGCATCTTGATGATCTTTGCAACGATTGTGGGGACTGTGCCACTTTCTGCGTGCACGAGGGGAAGCCCTACCAAGATAAACCCCGGCTCTTTTTCGACCCCGCAAGCTACGGCCAAGAGGAGCGGAACGCCTTTTTCTTGAAGGCCGGGGAAATTCGGCGAAGGGAAGATGGGAAGGAAATGGCTCTCCGGCGTACGGGCACAGGCTTTCTCTTCTCGGATGAAGAGGTGGAGGTCACTTTAGGCCCGGATTTATCCGTGCAGGGGATCGTCCTCAAGCGCGCTTTCTCCGGAAGGAAGAGCCTCCGGTATGCGCTGGAGATGGCCCTAATCCTCGAGGGAATAAGTCGTTCCCTTCCTGGGCTTTTGGAGGTGTGCCGTGGCTGAGCCCTTGGGGTTGCGTTGTCTTTCCTGCGGCCGGGAATTCGCGCCTTGGTCCTTAGACTATTTTTGCCCTTCCTGTGGTTTTCCCGCCGGCTCCCTCGAAGTCCTCTATGATTATGAGGAGCTTTCCGAACCCTTCCCCCAAAGGGAGAAACTTTCCCTTTGGCGGTACGAGGCCCTTTTGCCGGTGGGAGGGGATTTTGCTCCGCCCCTCAGGGCCTGGTTCACCCCGCTTTATCCAGCCTCTAAGCTCGCTCAAGAATTGGGCCTCCGGGCGCTTTGGATTAAAGACGATACGCTTCATCCCACGGGTTCATGTAAGGATCGGGGCACGGCGGTGGTGGTGGCTGCGGCCAAAAAACTCGGCCGCAAAGCCCTTTCCTGCGCATCCACGGGTAATGCCGCTGCTTCCCTTGCGGGCTTTGCTGCGGCCTCCGGGTTTCCCTGCTACATTTTTGTTCCCAAGGCCGCGCCGCGGCCGAAGATCGCTCAGCTTTTGGCCTTCGGTGCCCAGGTTTTCCGCGTAGACGGCTCTTACGATCAGGCCTTCGAGCTCGCCCTGGCGGCCTCCCAGGGGTTCGGCTGGTACAACCGCTCCGATGGCCTGAATCCCATGGTGGTGGAGGGGAACAAAACCGTATCCTTCGAGATTTGGGAGGGGATGGGCGATGTGCCGGAGGCGGTGGTGGTGGCAGCCGGCGACGGGGCCATAGTGGCCGGGGTTTGCAAAGGTTTTTTGGAATTGAAGCGGACAGGAATTACGGAGCGCGTCCCCAAAGTGTTTGGGGTTCAGGCGGAGGGCGCGGCCGCCTTGGCCCACGCTTTTTCCCGTTTCCTTTCGGGGAAATCCATCCTTCCTGCGGAGGAGCCCGCACAGACCATTGCGGACTCCATTTGTGTGGGGAAGCCGGCGGCGGTGATTCCCGCCGTGAAATACGTGGCAGAAACCGCTGGAGGATATGTGACCGTAAGAGACCCCGATCTTTTAGGAGCTTCGTTGAATTTAGCAGAGAAAACCGGGATTTTTGCGGAGCCCTCGGGAGCTGCGCCTTTGGCGGGCTTAAGGAAACTTTTGGCGGAGGGCCGCATTGGTCCCAGGGACCGCGTGGTCCTCATCGTCACCGGCTCGGGTCTCAAAGATCCCTCGAGCATTTTGCGGGAGGTTCCCGAACCTCGGACCATTCCGCCGCACCTTGGGGCTGTAAGCGAGGTGGTAAGGGGATGATCCTGCGCTTTCGGTTGAATGGCCGGTCGGTGGAAGTGGATGTTCCGCCGGGCCGAAGGCTTCTCGATCTTTTGCGGGAGGATTTGGGTTTGACCGGCACAAAGGAGGGTTGCGGGGAAGGGGAGTGCGGCGCCTGCACCGTTCTTGTGGACGGAAAGCCCCGCCTTTCCTGCCTCACCTTGGCCATCCAAGTGGAGGGGAAAGAGGTGCTTACCGTGGAAGGTCTTGCTCAAAGTGGGAAACTCCACCCCCTTCAGGAAGCGTTCATCGAGACAGCTGGCGTGCAGTGCGGCTTTTGCACGCCTGGCTTCCTTATGTCCGCTTACGCCCTGCTTTTGGAGAACCCTAGCCCCACGAAGGCAGAGGTGCGGGAGTGGCTTTCCGGGAACCTTTGCCGGTGCACGGGCTACGAGCAGATCGTGGCGGCCGTGCTGCGGGCGGCGGAAAAGATGGGTGGAGGGAAGCATGGGTGAGGTTGCGGGTGTAGTGCTTGCCGCCGGGCCCGGACGCCGCATGTGCCTTCCCACCCCAAAGCTCCTTTTGCCCATCCAGGGAAAGCCCATGCTTGCGAGGGTTTTGGATCTTGTGGAAGGGCTTCCTCTTTCGGAGCGGGTCCTCGTGGTGGGTGCCTACGCTCAGGAAATCCTGCGCGCCCTCTTTTCCGCGGAATTTTTCGGGGAGGAGGAAGCGGTTTTGACGCGGAATGGGAAGTCCTGGCGGGTTTTGTATAACTCTGGCTGGCCGGAGGGGATGGGTTCTTCTTTGCGCTTGGCCGCTCGGGCACTGAGGGGAGGAATGCTCGTTTTCCTTGGGGATATGCCTTACATTCCGGAGACTGCGGCGCAGGCGGTGCTCGCTCAGGCCGGCGAGCTTCCCGTGGCCCCTTCCTACCAAGGACAACGAGGCTTTCCTGTGTTCTTGCCCGCTTCCCTTCGACCTAAGCTCCTTGGGCTTCGCGGCGATGTGGGCGCCCGGGATTTCCTTCCCGAGTGCGTGCTCATCCCCTGGGAGGAGCCTGGCGTGATTCTGGATTTGGACCAGCCCGAGGACCTGGAGGTGAAGCCCTCATGAGGCCCGTTTCGGTGGTGAAGCCCAGGGACCTTTCTGAAGCTCTTCGCTATCTTCGGGATGGCGGGAAGCCTCTTGCTGGCGGGACCGACCTTCTTGTGGCGGTCCGTAAAGGCCCAGAATCTCCAAATTTTCTGGTTTACGTGGGCGAGCTTCCGGAGCTTCGGGTGCTTCGGGAGGGAAAAGAGGGCCTGGAAGTGGGTGCGGCCCTTACACACGCCGAGCTTCTTGCCCATCCGGCCACGGAACGTTTCCCCATCCTGCGTGCCGTGCTTCGGACCATTGGCTCCCCGGCCATCCGAGCCATGGGGGCTCTGGGCGGAAACATCGTCACCGCCTCGCCTGCCGGCGATAGCCTCGTGGCCCTTTATCTTTTGGAGGCTCGGGTGCGCCTGGCAAGCGAAGAAGGAGAGAGGGAGCTTCCCATCCAGGAATTTATTGTGGGGCCGCGAAAAACAGCCCTGCGCCCCGGAGAACTCGTGCGCTCGGTTTTCCTTCCCTGGCTTTCGGGAGAGCCCCAAAGCTTTTTCCGGAAAGTTGGAAGGAGGCGGGCCCTCATCATCGCCATCGCTTCGCTTGGAGGTTTAGTCTGGGTGCGGGATGGCCTGGTGGAGAGGGCACGGCTTGCCCTGGGTTCGGTGGCGCCCACGGTGATCCGCCTCAACGAGGTGGAGGAAGCCCTGGTAGGCCGGCCGGTTTCGCCCGAGGCCTGGAAAGATCTGGTTCCCCGGGTTTCCGCGGCCACGAACCCAATTTCCGATCTTCGGGCCTCTGCGGAATACCGCAGAAAAGTGGCGGGAAGGCTCCTTTTGGCCCTGGCTGAGAATCTTGCGGGGCGCGCCTAGCACGCCCCAGGTTTTTGGGTATCATCTTCTCCCTTTTCCAGGAAAGCCCGATGAAGGAGCATATCGAGCGGGTGCTTTTTTCCGCGGAGGAGATCGCGCGAAGGGTGCGGGAGCTCGGCGCCCAAATCGCCCAGAACTATAAGAATGGGGGGAAACGCGATCCTTTCGGCCGTCCTCTCCTTGTGGTTGGGCTCCTCAAAGGAGCCATGCCCTTCATGGCTGATCTCATCCGCGCTATGGATATTCCCCTGGAATACGACTTTATAGCCGTCTCCAGCTACCGCAACGGCACAAGCCCGGGCGAAGTGCGGGTCCTCAAGGACCTCGATTGCGCCATCGGCCGGCGCGATGTCCTCATCGTCGAGGACATCGTGGACACCGGCCATACCCTGCGCCATATCCTCCGAAGCCTTTGGGCTCGAGAACCCGCGACCCTCCGCGTCTGCACTCTTCTCGATAAGCCCCACCGCCGGGAGGCGGAAGTGCCTGTGGATTACGTGGGCTTCGTCCTTCCTGAAAACGTCTTCGTCGTAGGCTACGGCCTGGATTATGGCGAGCTCTACCGGAATCTCCCGTTTATCGGCGTCCTTAAGCCTGAGTACATCCGGGAAAAGTGACAAGCCCGAACTTTCCGGCTAAAAATTGTGGGCTCCAATGATCGTTTTGGGGATTGAGACTTCCTGTGATGAGACAGCGGTGGCGGTCTTTCAGGATGGCCGCAAGATCCTCTCCAACTCCGTGTATTCCCAAACGGACCTCCACGCCCGCTATGGCGGGGTGATGCCGGAGGCGGCGAGTCGCGACCATTTGCGGAAGCTCCCGGCTTTGGCCGAGGAGGCTCTGAAGAAGGCAGGAATCGGATGGAAAGAGGTGGGGCTTGTGGGGGTTACCTATGGTCCCGGGCTGATCGGCCCCCTTCTTGTGGGGACCTCCTATGCCGCGGGCGTAGCTTTGGCCCTTGGGATCCCGCTTGTGGGCGTAAACCACTTAGCCGCCCACCTTTTCGCCCTGCGACTGATGGAGCCCCCGATTGATCCGCCGTTTCTGGGGTTAATCGTCTCCGGAGGCCATACCCTCCTTGTGGGGGTACCCCAATGGGGCGAATACAGGGTTTTAGGCGGGACCAGGGATGATGCGGCTGGCGAGGCTTTGGACAAATTCGGGAGGCTTTTGGGCCTTCCGTACCCTGCCGGCCCAAAAATCGATGAATTGGCGCAGAAAGGCGATCCCAACGCTGTTCCTTTCCCAAGGCCCATGTTGGAAGCTGGGCTTGATATGAGCTTCGCCGGCCTCAAAACCGCGGCCGTCTACTGGCTTCAGGACCATTCCGGTGCGCCTCTTCCAGATCTATGCGCTTCTTTTTTGGAGGCGGTGGTGGAGGTTTTGGTGGAGAAGAGCCTGCGGGCGGCGCGGCGGTTCCAATTTAAGCGGATCGTCGTCGCCGGGGGAGTGGCCGCTAACCGCCGGCTCCGCCAAGTTTTTCCGGAAAAGGCCTCCGCCCGGGGAATGGAGGTGTTCTTCCCCCCTCCGGAGCTTTGCACCGATAACGCTGCCACTGTAGCCGCTTGCGCCTATCACCGCTACCACGAGCTCGGCCGTTCTGATCCCCTTTCCCTTTCTCCTGATCCCAACCTCCCCCTTCACGGCTGGTCTTAGCGGGGGACTTTTTCCCAGTCCGCCAAAAATCGGGCAATCCCTTGCTCCGTGAGGGGGTGGGAGAAGAGGCGCTGGAGCACAGTATAGGGCACGGTAGCAATGGGTGCGCCCAAAGTGGCCGCAGCCACCACATGCCCGGGATGCCGGACGCTTGCCACGATCACCTTCGTTTGGAACCCGTAATTCCGGAAGATCTGGAGGATTTCGGCCACCACGCTCATTCCGTCGCCGCCGTGGTCGTCGATGCGGCCCACAAAAGGCGAGACATAATCCGCCCCGCATTTGGCGGCCAAAAGGGCCTGCGGCGCGGAGAAAACCAAAGTCACGTTGGTTTTAATTCCCAAGGGCTTGAGCATCTTCACAGCTTTAAGCCCCTCCACCGTGAGCGGGATCTTGATCACGATATTGTCCGCAATTTTTGCCAATTCCTGGGCCTCGGAGACCATGCCCGCGGCATCTTGGGCTACTACCTCCGCGGAAACCGGGCCGCGCACGATGGTGCAGATTTCCTTTAGGGTCTCGCGGAAGGGCTTTCCGGCTTGGGCCATAAGGGTGGGATTGGTGGTCACACCATCGATGAGCCAAGCGAACTCCCGAATCTCTTCCACTTTCGCCGTGTCCAGATAGATCTCCATCGCCACCTCCTTCTGCGAATTTACCGGATTTTCCGTAGAATGAGGGCCTAAGGAGGCGCGATGATTGGGTGGATAGTTCTTGGGGTTGTAGCCCTGGTTTTCCTTTGGGTTGCGCTCACGTACAACAAGCTTGTGCGGTTTCAGATCCGCGCGGAGGAGGCCTGGCGCGGAATTGACACCCTTTTGCGCAAGCGGGCCGACCTCATTCCGAACCTGGTGGAGACGGTGAAAGGCTACGCGGGACACGAGCGGGAGATCTTTGAGAAAATCGCGGAGGCCCGGGCCGCTTCCCTTGGAGCGAAGACCCCGCGTGAGCAGGCCCAAGCGGACAACGCTTTACGCGAAACGCTAAAAACCCTGTTTGCCGTAGCGGAAAACTACCCAAACCTTAAGGCCAACGAGAACTTCATTGCTCTCCAGCGCTCGTTGGAAGGAATCGAAGAAGAACTCGCTCGTTCCCGCCGCTACTACAACGCGGTCGTGCGCGATTTGAACTCTGCGATTAAGGTTTTCCCCCAGAACCTTGTGGCCCGGCTTTTCCACATTCAGGGCCGGGATTTCTACATGCTCCCAGAAGCAACCCTCGCCGAGCCGCCGAAGGTGAGCTTTTCTCGATGAGAAAACTTTTCTCTCTCCTTTTGGTCTTCTCCCTCCTTGGGGCCGCCCAGGAGATCCGAGATTTTTACGTCGGCCTCAGGGTCGGAAGCGATGCAACCCTCGAGGTGACGGAAAGAATCGCGGTCTTCTTTGATCTTCCCCGGCACGGGATCATTCGGGAAATTCCTGTTACTTACCGCATCCCCACGGGCGAGCGCTACCGCCTTCGGCTCGATCTTCTGGATGTGTTTCAGGATGAAAAGCCCGCGGCCTACGAGACCTATCAGGAGGGCGGAAATTTCGTGGTGAAAATCGGGGATCCCAACGTTTTGGTGCGGGGCCTTGTTTCCTATACCTTGCGCTACCGCGTATTTCGGGCCCTCGTCCGCTACGGCGACGAAGTCGAACTTTATTGGAACGCCATCGGCACAGAATGGACCATGCCCATCCGCCATGCCCGGGTGGAGATTTTTTTGCCTTCGGGGATTCCTGAGGAACTTGTGCAGTTTTTGGGCTATCAGGGGCCCTATGGAAACGCGCTTCCTTTTGCGCATTCTTGGGACGGGGAAAAGCTTTGGGGAGAGGCGGAGAACCTCAGGCCCGGAGAAGGGATCACCGTAGCTGTGCGGGTTCCCAAGGATTACATCGCCCTTCCCGGCTTTGGGCAGGGGCTTCTTTGGTTTTTAGAGGACAACGTCTATGCCGCCATTCCGCTTTTTGTGCTTTTGGGAATGACCCTCATCTGGTGGCGGTGGGGAAGGGATCCACGGGTGGGCACTGTCGCTCCGGAATTTACCCCGCCACCGGGGATTGGGCCGGCGGAGGCCGGCATCCTCGTGGACGACCGCTTCGATCCCCGGGACTTCACCGCTGGAATCCTTTCCTTGGCCACGAAAGGCTGGCTCAAAATCCGCGACGAGGAACGGGATTTCCGACTCGTGCCCCTAAAAGGCGAAAGGGAATTGACCCCTTATGAGGAAGCTCTGCGGGAAGCGCTCCTTGGCGGCGGGGGGGAAGAGGGCCCCACCTTTGGCGAGCTCAAATACAGGCTTTACGAAAAGATTCCGGGACTTCGGGCAAAGCTCTTCCTGAGCCTGGTGGACAAGGGTTTTTATCAGGCGAACCCCGAGGAAGTGCGCTCCTTTTGGCGCGCCTTGGCCATCGGTATCGCCGTTTTGGGGGTTATCCTCCTGTTCCTCTTCCGCAACGTTTATCTTGGGGTAGCGGTGATAGTTTCCGGTGGCATTGTCTTCCTTTTTGCGCCCTATATGCCCCGAAAGACGGCAAAAGGGATTGAGGCCCTGCGGTGGGTGTTGGGCCTTTCGGAGTACATCCGCCGGGCGGAGGTGGACCGTCTGGAATTCGCTGCCAAAGAGAAGTATTTCGAGGAGCTTCTTCCCTATGCGGTGGCCCTAGGGTTGAGCGATCTTTGGGTCGGGAAATTCGCGGGAGTGTTGACTGCGCCGCCGAGCTGGTATGAGGGCCGCGGGCCCTGGGTCCCCACGGTCTTTCCTGCCCGCCTCGTCCTTTTCCATCAACTTAGCCATGCGGCGGCCACGGCCGTTCCCCGCACAGCGGCGGGAGGCTCGCGGGGCTTTGGGGGCTGGACCGGGGGCTCAGGTTTTGGCGGCCGCGGCTTTTCCGGCGGTGGAATGGGCGGAGGCGGCGGAAGAGCATGGTAGGCACCATCCTCGCAGTTTTGGCCCTCCTTGTGGTTATTGGGCTGGCCTCCCTCGTTCGGGCTAAAAGGATCCTCACCCGTTTGGACCAGGAGATCGCTAAATCTTGGCAAGAGGTGCTTTCCGCGCTGAATGCTCGCATCGAAGCTCTGGAAGAATTGGCTTTGGCCCTGCGAAGCGCTGGTTACGTTCCCGAGGGTGTTGGGAAGCTACGCGAGGCCTTGGATTTGCTGCGAAAAAGCACGGATGACCCTCGGTCCCTTGCGGAGGCTGACGAACGGGTGGAGGCGGTTCTGCGCGGGATCTATCGGGCTCTTCCTCGCGAGCGCGATGAGCGGGTGCGGCAGGCCCAGAATCGCCTGGCTGCAGCCGACGAGGAGCTGGATATCCTCAAGCATCGGTACAACGAACTTGTTCTCAACTGGCGTGAGCTAGCCTGCGGCCTGGCCTATAGAGTTCTTTTGCCCCGCCGAAAAGCCCCTGAACCTTTGGTCGTTAGCGACAAGGAAGAGGAACTTTTCCGCCGGTACCTTCCCAACGTTTGACTTGGGACTCTGAGCGAAATATAGTTGGGCTAACTTTTGCATGGGAGGTGGTTCCATGGCGTTACGACAAGTGGTGATAGCGTTTCTGGTTTTTGGGGTAGTAACCTTTGCCGGAGGGGCTGCGGAGAAGTTCATTGTTGGCACAAGCGCTGATTTTGCTCCGTTTGAATGGGTTTCGGCCAAAGGTGAAATGATCGGTTTCGATTTGGATGTGATGAGGATGATCGCCGTTCTTGAGGGCTATGAAATTGAGATCCAGGACATCGCCTTCGACTCCATCATTCCTGCGGTGATTGCGGGCAAGGTGGATATTGGGGCCTCCGGGTTCACCATCACTGCGGAGCGGGCGCAGGTTGTGGCTTTCTCTTCGCCCTATTGGACTTCGGATCAGGCCGTCCTTGTGCGAGCGGATTCCGGGCTGAACATCGTGACCGCCCTCATGCCCGGCCGAAAGGTTGCCGCCCAGCGCGGTACCACCGGCGCGTTCTGGGTAGAGGATAACCTCATCGCCAAGGGCGTAGCTGTGGAGCTTGTCCTCTATGAAACCTATCCTGAGGCCATCATGGATCTCCTTGCTGGCCGGGTGGACGCAGTGGTTCAAGACCAGGCTCCCGCGGAGCAAGCGGTGCGGCAATATTCTGGCCAGATCGTCATCGCCGGGGTGATCAAGACCTATGAGCAGTTTGGGTTCCTAGTGGCCAAAGGCGATCCTAAAGGCATCCTTCCTCGGATTGAGCGGGGGATGCAAAAGCTCAAGGAGACCGGCGCCTGGGATAACCTCATTGCTGCCTACTTTGGGAATCCTCTGGAGGCCGTGGAAGCCGCGTGGGCAGCGTGCATCGATATCTTACAGGTCGGCAAAGATCCGGTAGGTTACGCAGCGTGCTTGGCCCAGAAGGTCAAAGAACTGCGCAAGTGAAGCGGGTTTTGGGGGAGGCTAGCCTGGCCTCCCCCTTCCTTTGACCCTGGAACATTGGCTTAGGGTCTGGTCCTATCTTCCCCAGCTTCTTCAGGGGCTTTCCGTTAACCTGGCCCTTTTGGGCGGGCTTTTAGGAGTGGGCTTTGTCCTCGGGGTCCTGGTCGCCCTTTTGGAGGTCTATGGGCCTACAGTCCTCAGAGTTTTTGCCGCTGGTTACGCTTGGATTTTTCGAAGCATCCCGGAGATCCTTCTTCTTTTACTCATATGGTTTGGGCCATCCCAGTTCGGCCTGAGCATCTCCCCGTTCACTGCGGCAGTGTTGGCTTTGGGCCTGCGTTCATCCGCCTACCAGGCCGAGGTATTTCGGGGAGCTTTGCAAGCTATCCCGATGGGCCAAACCCTGGCCGCTAGGGCCCTTGGCCTC
>Ga0209836_100105_pt1 | contig 14464 bp, 14 predicted proteins | sample ElbSprsedimmetaG_FD_184147 | JGI IMG/M metagenome (GOLD analysis project Ga0209836, IMG submission 184147) | Hot spring sediment bacterial and archeal communities from California, USA to study Microbial Dark Matter (Phase II) - Elbow Spring... ... | reverse complement strand
CTTGGCATCGATCAAGGGCTCCACCAGCGCTGCCTCAAAGCACTGACCGAGCAACGCCAGACCGGCATAGGAGGTTAAATCCAGACGCGACGATTGACGAACTTCAAAGCGGGGCATGGGCCAATAGAGTGAATGAGTGATGGTCAATATTCTAACGTATATTCAACGTGTTATGCTTAATCAGCATAGGTAGCCCACGGAATCAGGAAATAAGACTAACCGTTGCGCCATAAAGCGCAGGTCTGGCGGAACGGCGAGGAGAGCTTCTTTGGGGCACATGCGCGTTCCTTAAGTGGAACATCCCTAAACTACTAGCGTCATATCGTATCATTGCGCGCACCCTGGCGCGTACTGTTGACCGTAGTAAAAATCGAATAGGTGCAATTGAATGAAACACAAGGTGCTCGATTCGTTAAGGTCTTGGAGTTCAAAGGTGGCGACCGCCACATTGGCGTTGGTGTTTGTCGGCGCGGTCAATGCTGAGTCGACTTCTGCGCCGCGAGTTTATGAGATGACCTTAGATAATGGCTTGAAGGTGCTGGTATTGCCGGACTATCGGGCGCCTGTGGTGACCTCTCAGATCTGGTACAAGGTCGGCTCGGCGGACGAGCCCTCAGGTTTGACAGGCATCGCCCATATGTTCGAGCACATGATGTTCAAGGGCACCGAGAATCTTGCACCCGGCGAATTTTCAACCATTATCGCCCGTCTGGGTGGGCGAGAGAATGCGTTTACTAGCCGTGACTATACCGCCTATTTCCAAACCTTATCGGCCGAGAACCTTGAAACAGCGATGCGCTGGGAAGCTGACCGGCTTCAGAACCTAGTCATCGACGAGGACGAGTTCCTGCGTGAGCGTGAGGTGGTTTTGGAAGAGTGGCGCATGCGTAGTCGGGACAATCCCAACGCGCGGCTGTTTGAGTTGCTTTACGCCACGGCGTTCATTAGCAGTGGTTATCATCATCCGGTGATTGGCTGGAAAACTGACATAGACAACTACTCGGTGGAGGATCTTCACCGATGGCGCGAGGCCTACTACGCGCCTAATAATGCCACCTTGGTCGTGGTCGGGGCAGTTGAGCCAGCCGAGGTGTTCAAGATGGCCGAGATCTATTATGGCCCGATACCCGCCAGGGAGCTGCCGAAGGCCAAGCCGCGTGAGGAACTGGAGCAACAGGGCTTGCGACGGGTTGAGCTCGAGATTCCAGCACGGCTTCCCCTGATTGCCATGGGCTACAAGGTTCCGTCGCTAGTGACGGCCGAGGCGGACTGGGAGCCGTATGCACTGATCGTCTTGGCAGGGGTGCTTTCTGGCGGTGACAGCGCCCGTTTTGCCAACGACCTGGTCCGCGAGGGCCGGCTCGCCAGTGCTTCTGCTCGGTACAACCCGACGGCTAGAATGCAGACTCTGTTCACCTTTACTGGCGTGCCCAACCAGGACAGCAATACGGCTGAGGTGGAAGCACTGCTGCGCGAACAAATAGAGCGGGTCCGCAACGAGCTGGTGTCCGCCGACGAGCTCGAGCGCGTTAAAGCCCAGGTGGTGGCTAGTGACGTATACGAGCGCGACTCCCTTTTCTTTCAGGGTATGCGCCTTGGCATCTACGCGACAGTCGGATTGGACTATCGTCAGCTTGATGACTATGTGGCGCGGATCGAATCAGTTACCGCTGAGCAGGTTCAAGCAGTTGCCCGCAAGTACCTGGTTGATCAGGGCCTTACCATTGCTGAACTCAAGCCATTGCCTCTGCAAACAGACGACTCGGTTACCCAGGCGCCCATGAACTATGGAGGAGTTGATCGTGTTCAATAAGCCGAATAAGGGATTCTTGTGGCCTGTAATGCTTGTCTTGCTTATGGCCGTGGGCATCGTCCGGGCCGAGTCAGTCCTAAGTATTCAAACTTGGGAAACCGCCAACGGCGCGCAAGTCGTGTATTACCCTACTGACAATTTGCCAATCGTGGATGTGCGCGTGATCTTCGATGCTGGCAGCGCTCGAGATGGCGATCTTTCGGGTGTGGCACAGCTGACGGCCTCGTTGCTCTCGGAGGGGGCTGGCGGTTTATCAGGTCAAGAGATCGCCAACGGCTTTGCCAAAGTGGGAGCGGAGTTTTCTGCCAGCGCGACGCGGGAAACCTCGGTGGTACGACTGCGTAGCCTTAGCGATCCGCAACGCCTGTGGCCCGCCGTCGAGCTTTTGGCGACGGTGCTTAAAAGCCCGGAGTTCTCGGCAGCTGCTTTCGAGCGGGAAAAGCGTCGTCAACTGCTTAGCATTCAGGCAAAGCAGCAATCACCCTCGGCACTGGCTAATGACGCAATGATGGCCGCAGCATTTGCTGGGCATCCCTATGGACAGCCAATCTCGGGTACCACCGAATCAGTGAGCGCATTGCGCCTGGATGACGTCAAGGACTTTTACAAGCGGCATTACACAGCAGCGAATGCCTGGGTAGTGATCGTGGGGAATGTAGATCGGGAGGACGCGGAAAGATTGGCAAGTCAACTGGTCGGCGGTTTGCGTAAGGGCGAGCGGATGGCGGCGTTACCGCCAGCGCAGCCCATCGAAGGACGGCAAATCGTTCACGTGCCATTTCCTTCCGAGCAATCGACTGTGCGGATCGTCTACAACGGCATTCCTCGACTCGATAAGGACTATTTTCCGTTGTACGTGGGTAACCACATATTTGGTGGGAGCGGTTTTGCCTCCAAGCTCACTACGCATATCCGTGAACAACGTGGTCTGGCCTACAGTGTCTACAGTTATCTGATGCCTCTACGAGCCGGTGGATTGTTGCTGATGGGGATCCAGACCCGCAATGATCAGGTGGAAGAGGCTATATCCCTGATGATGAACGATCTTGACCAGTTTATCAGCGAGGGACCGACCAAGGCGGAACTAGCCGACAGCCAGGCCAATATAATCGGTGGTTTTCCGCTAAGATTAGATAGTAATGCCAAGATCACTGAAGCCATTGGTGCGCTGGCGGTAATGGGACTGCCACTGGATTATTTCGATCATTACACCGACCAAATTGCGGCCATTGACCCCGAGCTAATCCGTGATGCCTTTGCACGCCGTATCGATCCGAATGCGCATGTGATTATTATCGTTGGTCCGGATAAGCCGGCACAAAGCGAGTGAACAAGTGAAATCGTGAGCCGAGAAGCTAAATCCCCCACTGGACGCAGGGCAGGGCGCAACAGCCTGCGTATTATCGGAGGTCTACATCGTCGTCGTCAGATCCGCTTTCCCGATCGTCCCGGTCTGAGACCCACACCGGATCGGGTTCGAGAAACCCTGTTCAACTGGCTGTCGCCAGTGATCCGTGGGGCCCATTGTCTAGATCTGTTTGCCGGCTCTGGTGCTCTAGGTATTGAGGCGTTGTCGCGTGGTGCGGCAAGGGTGGATTTTGTCGAGAAGGACCGGGTTGCATTGCAGCTACTGCGAAAGAATCTGGTCGATCTAGGGTATGCCGATCAGCCGGTACATGCCGGCGATGCGCGGTGGCTTCTCGATCGGGCACCCTGGCAGCAGCAAGGACAGATAGATATTGTCTTTATCGACCCGCCGTTTGCGGCCTTAGGTCTGGACGCCGAGGTATTGGCAAAACTTGCACCGGCAAAATGGCTATCGCCGGAGGCGCTGATCTACCTGGAATACCCAACTTCACGACCCGCGCCGACATTGCCAATCGGTTGGATTATCCGTCGCGAGGGGCGTGCTGGAGAGTCCGGATACCAGCTGGTAGCACGCGGTTAATGCGTTTTGTTGCGGTGGCGGGTGACTCGGTTAATGATCGCTCCGTCACTTTGGCGGTCCCCACGGTATGGCAGCTCATTTTCACCAAGGGCCAGTTTAGATCAGGCTTGTCGATCACCAACCATGTTCAGCAGGCTGCTCTCGCCCTTAAACACCGGTCCCATTAGATTCTGTTCTCCTGGCGACTTAGACAATGATCGCTGCGACATGTGCGTAAGCTAGCTCACCGAAGTATAGGAGGTGATGATTGCAGCGATGCGCAGTCAGTGATGGCACGGGTCGAAAAAGTCCCCCGATGCAGCAGCCTAGTAATTATGGCATCTGATCTGTCTCCCAGATCCTTGTGGTCCAAGAGACACAACTATAGCTGCCGTTTCGGCTCCGATAGGGCAGGATGATGTCATGGTGGCGTCAAGCTGCCTTGCATATCCATCTGGATATCAGAGGCGGCGCCAGGAAAAACGATCGGAGGTTCGGTTAGATTCAATGCGATATGACACTCGTCGCCCGGTGTTAGCAGTAGGCTGGACTGCACTGTCAGCTGGGTACCATCATTCAGCTGGATAGTGTAGAGATAATGAGCGCCGCGAAATCGCCGCTGTAGCACTTTAGCGCGAATGGGGCCGTGTTCAACCACTTGCAGCAGCTCGGGCCGAACAAACAGGGTGGCGAACTTACCTTCGAGGGGTTGGGATAGCTGGATTGCCCCTAACGGCGTTTGCAATCTATCGGGTAAGATGAGGGTGCCGGCCAAAAAGTCGCCATGGCCGATAAAACGCGCTACGAAGGGGTGAGTCGGTGCGTGATAGAGGCAGTAGCTATCGCCCCATTGCAGGATTTCGCCACTATTGATCACCCCAACTTGATCAGCCATGGCAAAGGCCTCGAAAGGGTCATGGGTGACCAAAATCGCGGTCGCCCCTTCAGCCTTGAGGATGTCACGCACCTCGCAGGCTAGTTTCTCTCTCAACTCGCGATCGAGGGAGGAAAATGGTTCGTCCATCAGGAGCACGTCCGGCGACGGAGCCAGTGCCCGTGCCAGTGCCACCCGCTGTTGCTGGCCGCCGGACAGCTCATGCGGGTAGCGCTTTTCAAGACCCTGCAGGCCGGTCAGTTCCACCAGCGTAGCGATCCGGTGTTTTTGCTGCGCTCGACTCAGGTTTCTAAGGCCGAACGCAATATTGTCGAACACGGTCAGATGCGGAAATAGTGCAAAATCCTGGAAAACCATGCCAATGCTGCGTTTCTCGGTGCTCAGCGTTTGACCGGGACGGCTGACAATCGTGTCACCAATAAGCACCTCACCGCCACTAATTTCTTGCAACCCCGCGATCACGCGCAGCAGAGTGGTCTTGCCACAGCCAGACGGTCCCAGCAGGCAGCCGATCTCACCCTGTGCCAAATCAAGACTAACGTCATTGAGAACCTGGTTGGGGCCAATCTGGGCCGTAACGTTTGCAAGTTTGAGTGATCGACTCATGGATGATTGATTGAGCGTGTCGCTTTTTGGGTGTTGAAATCTTTACGAGGTAGACCACCCAACCATCTCGAATGTCTTCGCAGCCATAACGTGATTTTCCGACTCTGCCTCTTTAAAACTGGCCACTTACATGCGGCTAGCACTGCAGTGATAGCTTCTCGTCAAGGGTATTGAGTCGGGCTGTCGTCATCGGTTCAGCCCTTGGTGTGACTCAAGTTAATCTGGCTTAGCATCCGGCGTTGTTACCTTTGGTCATCGCGCGTGACAACAGAATCACCGGAAGCAATCCGATGACGACGATTGTCAGTGCCGGTATCGCGGCCTCAATAAGCATCTCGTCATTAGCAAGTTCAAAGGTACGTACTGCCAGTGTATTGAAGTTGAATGGCCGCAAAACCAGCGTGGCAGGTAATTCCTTAAGTACTTCCACGAATACCAGCAAGCCGGCAGTGAGCAGGCTTCTCCGGATCATAGGTAGGGTGACCCGGAACAGCACGCTTGACGGTGAGTGTCCCAAAGCACGTGCAGCATCCAGCATGGTGGGACGCAGTCGAGCCATTCCTGCATCGACCGAAAACACACCAAGACTCATGAAACGCACGGCATAGGCAAACAGCAGCGCGACCAGCGTACCTGATAGCAGCAGACCGGTGGAGATGCCAAAGCTGTCACGCATCCAGCCATCTATGGCATTGTCGAAATAACCCAGGGAAATGAACACACCAACGGCGATCACTGCACCGGGTATTGCATAACCCATGGTGGCGATATCGGTGATAGCTTGCCGTAAGCGGCTGGGGCGGGCGCGTTTCAGTGCAACAATGGCAATTGCAATACTGACGATCAGCAGCGCGGCGGCAGCGGCCAAGCCTAGGGTATTCAGCGCGAGACGAATGAAGTTCTGATCGAGGAATCGCTCGGAGTTTATCAGGCTCCAGCTGCCCAATTGCAACACCGGAATCAGGAAGCCGAATAGAATGGGCAGCAGGCAGACGGTGAAGGCGCCCAAGCTGCGCCAGCCGGTCAGCTTGATAGGTTCAATCGGCCGTATGGCGCGCGGATGATGGTAAGCCGCTCGGCGACGGGAAGTGCGTTCCAGTACCAGTAAAGCCAGCACGAAGATGGTGAGCACCCCGGCCAGCTGAGCGGCGGCCTCAATCTGGCCCAGGCCGTACCAGGATCGGAAGATGCCGGTGGTCAGTGTGGTCAGGCCAAAGGCATGTACGGTGCCGTAATCCGCCAAAGTTTCCATCAGGGCAAGCATGAGGCCGGCCACGATTGCCGGACGGGCGAGCGGGAGACCAACACGCATGAAACCGGAATTGATCAAGCGGCTAAGTGGATTTCTCTGAGCGCCGCGCGAGAGCTGTGCCACCTCATACAGAGAAGCTGATTGCTCTAAGAAGGCGCTGCGGGCAAGCAGGTAGACATAGGGGTAAAACACCATGCTTAGTATGAATACCGCGCCTGTCAGCGACTTGATCTGCGGGAACCAGTAATCACCGAAGCCCCAGCCGGTCAGGTCACGAATCAGGGACTGTAAGGGGCCGCTGAAGTCCATAACGCCGATATAGGCATAGGCCACAATATAGGCCGGCATGGCGAGGGGAAGCATCAGTCCCCAGACGAGCGTGCGCTTGGCAAAGAAATCGTAGCGAGCAGTGAGCCAGGCGGTGGGGATGCCGATCAGCAATACCCCGATGCCGACACCCACCATCAGCCAGAGAGAGTGCGATACGTACTCACCGAGGCGAGTACGGCGTAGATGGTTCCAGACTTCGATATCGGGTGCGATCAGGTGGAAGAGAACTACCAGGATCGGAATGCTGATGGGTATGGCAATCAAAAACAGTGCAACGGCACCAGGCGAGGGACGCCATGGAAGACGCCAGCCCGCCGACGCCGCCGGTGCAGCGGTGTCGGCGTGGTACTTATCGATGGTTTCCGAAGCGCTCATCGCCAGCCGGCTCGATCCATGATGCGTACCGCTTCGGCGTTATAGGCGCCTAGTTGATCAAGCTTCAGGTCATCGGCCTTGAACTGGCCGAATTTCTGCAGTGTCTCGCTGATTGCGACGCCCTCGACTACCGGATATTCGTGGTTGCTTTGTGCGTATTGGACCTGAGCGCTGTCACTGGTCATAAACTCTAGCAGGCGTATCGCTTCGTCCCTGTTACGCGCATAACGCGCCACCCCGGCACCGCTGATATTCACATGCACGCCATAGCTATCCTGATTGGGCCAGATGACCGTGATTTTTTCGGCCAGTGCACGTTCGGTTGCGTCATCACTGTTCAGCATGCCAGCTAGATAATAGGTATTAGCTAGTGTGATATCGCATTCACCAGCGGCCACGGCGCGGATCTGGTCACGGTCGCCGCCACTTGGGGGGCGGGCAAAATTGCTGACGAACTGTTTAACCCATTGTTCGGTCTTTTCGGTGCCATGGTGGGCGATCATGGCAGCGATGAACGACTGGTTATACACATTGTCGGATGAGCGTATGCAGATCTTGCCTTTCCACTTCGCATCGGCCAGCTCTTCGTAGCTTGAAATGGCATCTGGGGCCACACGATCAGTGGCGACCATGATTGGTCGGGCGCGCATGGTGAAACCGAACCACATATTGCTGTCGGCCCGGTACTGTGCTGGAATGCGCTGTTCCAATACCTCGGACTCTACCGCTTGCAGAAGGCCATCCTGTTCAGCGCGCAACAAGCGACCAACATCGGCGGTTAGCAACACGTCAGCAGGACTGTTGCGACCTTCAGAGCGCATGCGGGCAATCAGTGCGTCATCTTTCGCGGAGAGGAGGTTAACCTTGATGCCAGTCTCTTGCGTGAACTGCTCCAGTAGTGGCTTGATAAAGACCTCAGCGCGACCGGAATAAACGTTGACCTCAGCGGCAGTGGCTACACCCGTCAGTAAGGAGAGCCCAAGCAGTGCAGACAATTTGAACTTCATATGCAAACGATCTCCGAAAGTGCGTATTTGGGAACGGGTCTTATGATAGCGAGATGCAAAATGAGTGCAAACAAGAATGAGTGTTATTGAGTATTAATTTTTCTAAGATCTGATTCCCTTGAGACGAATTATTGATTCCTGAAAAACGCACTTTTTGCTTGGCACGCCTAGGTGATCATGGGTTTTGCTGGTGTTAATTACCTTGCGATGGCCATACGCCTTGCTGTTTGTGTATCAATGTTCGTATTTTGTGCGCAATCCTTTGACAGGCGCGGTAATATTATTGAATTGACAATAACCAACGTTTAAATTCGATGACATACCTAACTGACGATCTGCGTATTCGCGAAATCCAGCACGTCATCCCTCCCGTCGAGGTGCGTCAGAAGCACCCCTTGACCGAACAGGGTGCAAAGACAGTATTTGAGGCCCGGGCAACGATTCATCGCATTCTGAACAAGCAGGATGATCGATTGCTGGTGATTATGGGGCCCTGTTCGATCCATGATGTGAACAGTGCCCGCGACTACGCCCGCAAGCTTAAGAAACTGGCTGAGGAAGTGCGCGATGACATCCTGTTGGTCATGCGGGTTTATTTTGAGAAACCGCGCACTACAGTCGGTTGGAAGGGGCTGATTAATGACCCCGACCTCGATGGTAGCTTCCAGATCAACAAGGGCTTGTTTTTGGCGCGCCATCTGTTAGTGGATCTAGCGGATATGGGCGTGCCGGCGGCCACTGAATACCTGGATTTGATCAGTCCCCAGTATGTGGCCGACCTGATCTCCTGGGGTGCAATTGGCGCACGGACAACAGAATCACAAGTGCATCGCGAACTTGCCTCTGGTCTTTCCTGTCCAGTTGGGTTTAAGAATGGTACGGACGGAAACCTGCAGGTTGCGATTGACGCGATTCGCGCTGCCATGCGGGCCCATCACTTCCTGTCTGTAACTAAGGAAGGGCGCTCCGCCATCTTCTCGACCACGGGTAACGAGGATTGTCACATTATCCTTCGGGGTGGCCGTGAGCCAAACTACGATGCCAACCACGTCAGTCAGGCTCTAGAAGCCTTACGGACCGCCGAGTTGCCCGAACGCTTGATGATTGATTTCTCACATGCGAACAGCCAGAAACAGCATGCTCGCCAGATTCTGGTGGCTGAAGATGTGGCGACCCAAATCGCGGCAGGCAACACCGGTATCATCGGTGCGATGATTGAGAGCCATTTGGTGGCCGGGCGTCAGGATTGTAAGGATCCCGAGAAGTTGACCTATGGTCAGAGCATCACGGATGCCTGTATTGGCTGGGATGACAGTGAGATGGTGATTCATCGCTTGGCCGAAGCCGTGCGCAAGCGTCGCGCCGGCGGTTCTGTCTGCTAGGCGTCCAATGTTCATGAATGGTTGAGCCGGCTTGGGGTATCATGCGGCACGAGCGAGTGCTCTGCCGGACCGGGTTGTAGCGGCCGGCCGTATCATATGAGGTCAGAGGATGAAGCCTGCAGCGGGTTGGTTCTTATTATTTGGATGGTTGTTGTGGCTATCGCTGTCGAATGCGCTGGCAGCAATAGTGGATAGTCGGATTACGCAGGTCACCTTGTCGCCTGACTCGGCGCGGATTACACGCGAAATGGAGGTGCGGCTTGCTGTCGGTGATAACCAGTTCTTGGTTGCCGGTCTTCCGCAGGGGCTGGAGCCAGAAAGTCTCAGCCTAGTGGCTGCGGATGAGGGGACGCGTGCTCTGATTGAGCGGGCGGATGTGCGCCTGACCACCACTGCAGTGGACATTAGTGGGCCTCGTGTGGAGGCCCTTAAGGCGGAAAAGGATGCCCTAAAGCAGCAGATGGATGCCCTCAAGACCCGTATTGCCGCGATGGAGATTCGCCTTACGGCTATCCGGTCCCTGGCCGATGGGCTGGGTAAGCAGCCGCTCGAATCCGGTGTGCTAAATGACGATGCGTTGCTGGAGCAGCTCGAGCAGCGAGCAATATCTGTTCTGGAAGCACAAACTCGGCTGGCTCAGGAACAGGCTCGGTTGGCCCATGATCTCGAGCGTGTCGAGCGCGAGCTTGCCCTGATAGAACAACGCGCACAGGGCAGCCGGACCGCGATCGTTAACGTGCGTGCGTCAAAAGCGGGTGATGCGCGCTTGCATCTGGTATATGTTCATCGTCAGGCGGGTTGGACGCCTCTTTACGAAGCCGAGCTCAACACCAAAAGTGGCCAGCTGTTCTGGCGTACCCGTGCCGTGGTGCGCCAGCAAACCGGCGAGGACTGGTCCGCTGTTCGTCTTTCGGTTGCCATGACCGATCGCGCCAGCTGGCGGCCGGTTCCGGAATTGTCGACTTGGCAGATCGGGTTTGTCGATATGCCTAAGGCCGGCGCCGCGCCGGATACCTATCTTGAACAAGCGGTCCGCGCTTTGGCGGCACCGATGATGGATACGGCTCCGGTAGAACTGGTCGGCTCCGCCTATGCCTTGCGCTTTGATCTGGTCGAACCAGTTAACTTGGGGTCGGGCACTGACGACCAGGTCATCACTCTGGAATCGTTTGAGATGGTATCAAAGCTCAGCGTGCGCACGGCTCCTAGACTGTTGCCGGTGGCTGTACTGGTGGCCGAGGTAGTCTATGAAGGGGAGGCAGCGCTACCGGCCGGGAGGCTGCTGTTCTTCCGGGATGGACAGCAAGTCGGCAGCAGTCACTTGCAGTCTCTGATGCCGGAGCAGTCCGTGCTTCTGAGTTTTGGTGTCGACCCTCTGTTGGAAGTCGAATATCGCCTAGCGCCTGAGAAGCGGGATGAACGCGGTCTGATCGGGCGCCACAAGAAAGTAGAGCGGCAGGCCGTGATGACCATCGTCAATCGTCACGAGCAAGACATTGATCTGGTGGTCTTAGATCAGCTTCCGGTCGCGCGCGATGCAGATATATCCGTGACACCCTCTTCTAGTAATACGCCTCCATCGCAGCGGAACTTCGATGGCCATGAGGGCGTCTGGGCCTGGAGCCGGACATTGAAGCCGGGTGCCAGCTTCCAGATCGATTTCGGCTATACCGTCACCTGGCCAGCGGACAAAAACGTCAGCGGATTCTGACAAAATTTCTATCTCACTTTTGAATTCGAATACCATTGCCATCCTGTGCCATTTGTCGTCATCCACTGACTTTGCCACTTGGTCTGTGGTTTATATCGGTGCTGATCGTGTTTATCCTGCGTCCGATCACGGCTATCGACGAAACGCGTTATTTCGCGGTCGCTTCTGAAATATGGCAAAAAGTCGTTCGTGGTGCCGCTGTTTTCGGCAGTAAGGCAGCTGTTCGGTTATGCGCTTACTCGTCCGGCCATCTCTGGTGTGGAGGTACGTGCCATCGGCCCGGCCATCATACTGCTAATGCTGGTTTTGCCGTGGTTTTCTGACGCTTACTGGGGCGAACTACTGCAGGGTTGGAACATGTTGTTCGTGTTGCTCTCATTCTTGGCCACCGGATGACTGGCTGTAAAACATTCCATGGCGACACAGTTGCGCCGGCTGGCACTGACCACCCTGCTGTTGCTGGTGGTGGTTCACTTAATGCCAGGTCGATGCATCCGACGTTTGACTTCATTGAATTCTCGGAGCGGATGGTGGCGTTACAACAACAGGAACAGGGGCGGGACATTGCCTTTGTCGGCAAGTATCGCGGCGAGTTTCACTATTACGGTCGGTTGCAGTCGACCGTCGTTGACGACCTGGCGGCGTCGTGCGAAGCGAATTCCGAAGCTGTGGTAGTCAACGTGATGCGAGAGCTACCTAACACGGTTATTTGACTATGACACGTTTCCGTTACTGTTACGATGTAGCTTGGGGCTGCGACGTGGTACGAGCCGGTGACATGCCACCATGGCGTTGATGTTTTGGAACATTTGAATAAAACGAGGGACAAAGAAGTGTTCGAATTGTTGCAAGCAGGTGGATGGTTGATGGTCCCGATCATGCTGGCATCCGTGCTGGCGTTGGCCATCATTATTGAGCGGTTTTGGAGCCTGCGCCGCGCTAATGTGATTACGCCGGGCCTAGTTGACGAGGTGGTCGCGGTTTGGCAACAGGGCCGACTGACGGTCGATCAACTACAAGCGATGGCGATGAGCTCTTCGCTGGGTGCTGTAATTGCGGCTGGTTTGAGGCCCGGACTTTCCCGCGATGAAATGAAGGAGCGGATCGAGGATGCCGGACGTCACGAGGCACACCGCTTAGAGCGCTATCTGAACACGCTAGGAACAATTGCAGTTATTTCGCCTTTGCTTGGTTTGCTCGGTACGGTGGTAGGCATCATCGATGTCTTCAATGCCTTGTCTCTTCAAGAGGAGACCCATTCGGATGTGCTGGCAGGCGGGATCGCCAAGGCGTTGGTGACCACGGCTACCGGCATTATTGTTGCGGTGCCGGCTTTTATTTTTCATCGCTATTTCCGTGGTCTGATCGACGAATTGGTGATCGATATGGAGCGTGAAACCATCCGCTTGATTGAGCTGATCCACCCGGCTTGCGAGTCGTCGGAAGCAGCGGAGAACGCGAGATGAATTTCCGACCGCGGGCTCGTGAAGAGCTGGATCTCAACCTGATCCCGTTAATTGACGTGGTGTTTATGCTATTAATCTTCTTCATGCTGACCACCACTTTCGTGCGGGATACGGCCCTGAAGGTGGATCTGCCACTGGCCAAGAGTGGTCAGGTAGAACAGGCCCAGCAGGTCAACATGCTAGAGATCAGTCGGGATGGCGTATATGCCTTGAATGGCCAGTTGCTCGAATCCTCGCAATTGGTAAAGGCATTGCGAGACGTCCATGATCCGGAAGCAACACTCCTGATCTTGGCCGATTCCAATGCTCAGCATCAAAAGGTGATCACGGCGATGGATGCGGCGCGTGAGGTGGGTATTACTCGCCTTTCACTCGGGACCTTGCCGCCTCGATGAGCACGCGTGAAACCGGCTGGGAAACCTATTGGCGCCTCTTGGGGTATACCCGTCGGTACTGGAAGGCATTACTGGCAGCCATCGTCGGGATGCTGTTCGCGGCAGCAACCGATGTCAGTCTTGCCGCCCTCATGAAGCCCCTGCTCGACGGCAGTTTCGTCGAGCAGGATCCGCAAATGATCAAGCTGATCCCTATCGCGCTGCTAGGCGTGTTCTTGGTTCGGGTGGTGGCCGAGTTCATCGCTAAGTTTGGCATGAGCTGGGTCGGACGCAGTGTCATCCGGGATATTCGTCATGACCTGTTCCAGCGCATCCTGCATCTGCCGAATCGTTATTTCGATCGGGTTTCCGGCGGGGAGATCCTGGCCAAGCTCAACTACCATGTGGAGCAGGTCTCCGAGGCGGCATCTCAAGCCCTGACTACCTTGGTGCGTGACACAGTGACGGTGGTCGGGTTATTGATCTTGATGTTTTACCTAAGCTGGCAGTTGGCTGTGTTCATTATTGTGCTTGCGCCGGTGATCGTTGTGCTCGTTGCCAGCATCAGCCGTTCGTTCCGAAGATATTCCCGCCAAATCCAGGCCTCCATGACCCAAGTCAGTCATGTGGCCGAGGAGGCAATCAATGGTCAACGGGTGGTTAAACTCTATGGTGGAGAAGCCTTTGAGGCTCGACGCTTTGACGAGATTAACCAGCGTAACTTCCAGCGCTTCATGCGAATGCAGGCGGTCAATGCCCTCTCATCCCCATTGGTGCAGTTTATTTTGGCCTTGGCGATTGCGGGCATCGTGGCGTTCTCGACCTCGGGCGACCGCCTGGAATCCATCACGGTTGGGACTTTCGTTTCCTTTATCACCGCGCTGGCCATGACCCTGGCGCCAGTCAAGCGGCTGATTAGCGTCAATGCGGTGCTACAAAAAGGCATCGCTGCCGGTGAGAGTCTGTTCGCACTGCTGGATGAGCCGGTCGAGTTCGATCAAGGCACCAAGACTATCCAGCGGGCGGTGGGAGAAGTGCACTTCGAGCAGGTTTGGTTTCGATACAGCGAGGACACTGATTGGGTCCTGCGTGGGGTGGAACTTATGGTGCCGGCCGGTAAGACGGTGGCCTTGGTCGGTCGTTCCGGCAGTGGTAAGTCGACTTTGTTGTCGCTGGTACCCCGTTTTGCCGATCCCAGTAAAGGACGGGTCCTTCTTGATGGCGTAGACCTGCGGGAGTTGTCGCGCAAGAGCCTGCGTGCCCAGCTGGCGTTTGTTTCGCAGGATATCATCTTGTTCAACACGTCTGTGGCGCGCAATATAGCCT
>Ga0209836_100104_pt1 | contig 14611 bp, 14 predicted proteins | sample ElbSprsedimmetaG_FD_184147 | JGI IMG/M metagenome (GOLD analysis project Ga0209836, IMG submission 184147) | Hot spring sediment bacterial and archeal communities from California, USA to study Microbial Dark Matter (Phase II) - Elbow Spring... ... | reverse complement strand
GGTGGCGAGGAGGGGATAGGGGGGAGGACTGGTCCATAGACGGCGATCCCACTGAAGGGGCCTTGGTGGTGTTGGCTGCCAAGGGGGTATATAGAGGGAAGAACTGGAATCCCATCAAGTCAGGATAAAGGAGTTCCCCTTTACCCCTGAGAGGAAGAGGATGACGGTGATCTACAGGGAAGGCCCCTTTTACAGGGCCTACATCAAGGGGGCTTCTGACCTCATCTTGGATCTTTGCGACAGGATTTATCTAAGGGGAAGGATAGAACCCCTTGAGCCAAGATATGCGGGAAAAAATAGAGCAGGAAAACGAAAAGATGGCCCGCCAAGCCCTCAGGGTTTTAGCCCTGGCCTATCGGGAAGTGGATAAAAAAGAAAACCTGGACGCGGATGAAGAGATAGAGAAGAATCTTATTTTTCTGGGTTTGGCGGGGATGGCCGACCCCCCTCAGCCTGAAGCGGAAGGGGCGGTAAAGCAAGCCCTCCGGGCGGGCATAAGGGTCATAATGATAACAGGAGATCACAAGGTAACGGCCCAGGCGGTGGCCCGGGAAGTTGGGCTGGAAGCCCGGGACGATCAAGTGGTGACCGGCCAGGAGCTGGACGGTATGAAGGATTCCCAGTTGAAGGCCCTGCTGGACAGGGCACAGGTGTTCGCCCGGGTAACCCCTCAGCATAAATTGCGCCTGGTGAGGGCTTTGAAGGAAAAGGGGCATGTGGTGGCCATGACCGGAGATGGGGTGAACGATGCCCCTGCCATAAAGGAGGCGGACGTGGGCATCGCCATGGGCCAGGGGGGAACAGATGTGGCCCGGGAAGCTGCGGACGTGGTGCTGGCGGACAACAATTTTGCCACCATAGTGGCTGCCGTGGAAGAAGGTCGGGCCATATACGACAATATCCGAAAGTTTATCCGTTACCTTTTGGGGGAAATCTGGGGAAGTGATCACCATGTTTGCGGCAGTGGCCACGGGGCTGCCCTTGCCCATGGTCCCCATCCAGATTTTATGGATGAATCTGGTCGCCGACGGCCTTCCTGCCCTGGCCCTGGGGCTTGATCCCAAGGATTCCCACATAATGGAGCGCTCTCCTTATCCTCCAGGGGAAGGCGTGTTTGCCCGGGGCCTGGGGAAAAACATACTGGTTATAGGCACGGAGATAGGGCTGGTATCCCTCATAATCTATCTTTTGGGGCTCTTTCTCGGGGAGGGGGACATAGCCACTGCCCGCACCTTGGTCTTTACCGTGCTGGTGGTGGCCCAGCTGTTCGTCATCTTCGAATGCCGCTCGGAGGATCTTTCCCCCTTTAATTTAGGATATTTTTCTAATCCCCACCTGCTCCTGTCGGTGATAATGACCTTTTTCCTCCAGTTGGGGGTGCTCTATATACCCTTGTTCAACGCCCTTTTTAGGACTGTGCCTTTAAATTCCTTTCAATGGGGTATGATAGCTTCTGGCTGGAGGGTTATCTGGAAAGGCATAAAGTTCCATTTCTTTCAGCCCGTGTGGCGCCTGGTATGGCAACGATAACATGGGGATGGTAAAATGGTAAAGGCTCAGATTTATCTGGAGGAAGGGGAAAAATGTTGAGGAGCATGACCGGCTATGGAAGAGGCGAAGGCAGAGCTGGTGGCCACAGGATAACCGTGGAAATAAAGAGCCTTAACCACCGCTTTTTGGATTTAAACATAAGGCTACCTCGCTTTTACCTGGCTTTAGAAGAAAAAATGCGTGAGAAGGTGAAAAGCCGCATTAATAGGGGGCGCATAGAGGTAATCGTCAATATTGACCAAGAAAATGGGAAAAAACAGCCTCTAACCGTTGACATGGATCTGGCAATAGCTTATTATAATGCTCTGAAAGAACTAGCCCAGCGATTGAATCTACCCGCAGATATGGGAGCTAAAGATCTGTTGGGTTTGCCCGAAGTGGTCAAAACGTCAGAACCGGAATGGACGGAGGAGGGCTTGTGGCCGGGGATAGAGGCGGCCCTGGAGGAGGCTCTAATCCAGCTTCTTACAATGCGGGCCAGGGAGGGGGCCAGATTGGAAGAGGAGTTGCGGGAGAGGGCTGAGAAGGTGAGGTCCTTGATAAAGGCCATAGAGGAAAGGGCTCATCAGGTGCCTGGGGAATATGCTGAAAAATTGCGGCAGAGGATCAGGGAGTTGGCGGGCGATCTGGTCTTGGACCCTTCCAGGCTGGAGATGGAAGTGGCCCTTTTTGCTGAAAGGGCGGATATCCGGGAAGAGGTGGTCCGGCTCCACAGCCACCTGGATCAATTTCTGCGAGCCTTGGATCAGGGGGGAGCTGTAGGCAAGCAGCTGGATTTTCTGCTCCAGGAAATGGGCAGGGAAGCTCATACCATCAGCGCTAAGGCCAATGATCTAATGATAAGCAATTGGGTGATAAGCCTCCGGGGAGAAATGGAAAAAATGAGGGAACAGGTGCAAAATGTGGAGTAAAGGGGCTTCGGTGGAGCTACCGAGTTCTAGCGATTCATAAGAACCTGGCGGCTTTGCTGCGGCTCCGAGGCTGAGGGCGGCTTTGGGCCGTAAGCTAACCCCGGGCGACCGGAGGGGGACGTCCCCCTACCTGCCGGGGCTGTCCTTGAGGGAGAACAGCCCCACGGAGACCTGCTAGGAGAAGGGTTTCCGATACTGGGACGGGTGTGAGCCGTCCGTGCGGAGTCTAAAGGCGCGGGCCATGACCACGGACAGGAAAGGACGATGGCTTCGAAGTTTCATACTCCAAAGCCAGACTGCTGCACAGTTCGTGCGGTCTGGCTTATGGGCCAGCGTGGTAAGTGTTGATAGCAAAGGAGGTGTCCCATGGATATAAAACTGATAAATGTGGGTTTTGGGAACATAGTCTCCGCTAACCGCATTGTGGCCATAGTGAGCCCGGAGTCGGCTCCCATTAAAAGGATCATTCAAGAGGCCAAAGAACGGGGTACCCTTATAGATGCCACCTATGGACGCCGCACTCGGGCGGTGATCATAACCGACAGCGACCATATCATCCTTTCGGCTGTGCAACCTGAAACTGTAGCCAACAGGGTAAATGCTCGGGATAACAGCTCTTCCAAGTAACCATACGGACTTACTGGAGGGAAGGAAACTTGAAGCAGCCGTCTATAGATGGGCTGGAAAAAAAGGTGGGCAGCCGTTATGCCCTGGCCGTCATGGCGGCCAAAAGGGCCAGGATGCTGAGGGAAGAGGACTATATCGATCTTTATCATCCTAGGGGAACCAAACCTGTTACTGTGGCCCTCTTGGAGATAGCGGCAGGTAAAATAAAATTCGAATGGGGTAAGAAAAAATGAGGTTTCTAGAAGATAAGGAAGTGGTTCTGGGGGTGAGCGGGGGCATAGCTGCCTATAGGGCCGCTGACCTCTGCCGTCTTTTGGGTCAAGAAGGAGCCAGGGTTCAGGTCATCATGACCCAAAAAGCCCAGGAATTCATCACCCCCCTGACCCTGGGCAGCTTGACTGGGCAGCCGGTCCTGACGGAGATGTTTCAGCCCCTAAATCCTCGCCCTTACCATATAGACGTGGCCAGGAAGGCCCAGCTTTTTTTAATAGCCCCGGCCACTGCCAATGTTATAGCCAGGCTGGCCGCAGGTATGGCGGACGACCTCCTCACCGCCACTGCCCTGGCGGTGGACTGTCCCCGCCTACTGGCACCGGCCATGAACGCCAATATGTATAAAAACCCCGCGGTCCAGGAGAATTTGGCCCTCCTGTCCCGCCGGGGATGGGTTATCGTGGAGCCTGAAGAGGGGCCGCTTTTAAGCGGGGCTGTGGGCAAGGGCAGGCTGGCCCGGCTGGAAAAGATACTGGCCTATTGCCGGAGGTCTTTGGCCCCCAAAGATTATGAGGGGCTGAAGGTCCTGGTAACAGCTGGTGGCACCCGGGAACCCCTGGATCCCGTGAGGTACATAGGCAACTACAGTTCAGGCAAGATGGGCCATGCCCTGGCCCAGGCGGCCTGGGAGAGGGGGGCCCAGGTCACCCTGGTAACCGCCAGCCAGCTCCCCGTCCCATATGGCGTGGAGGCGGTTTGGGTGGAGACGGCAGGGGAGATGAAGAGGGAGGTGGAGGAGAGGTTCCCCCATGTCCACATAGTCATCAAGGCAGCAGCGGTGGGAGATTTCACTCCCGATTCGGTCCATTCCCAAAAGATCAAAAGGAAGGGAGGGGAGTGGAACCTGCGGCTGGTTCCCACCCCGGATATTCTGGCTGCCCTGGGCAGGAATAAATCCTATCAGATAGTGGTGGGATTTGCAGCGGAGACGGAAAACATGGTGGAAAACGCCCTGAAAAAGCTCCGGGAAAAGGGTTTAGACATGATCGTGGCCAATGACGTCAGTTCTCCAGAAGGGGGGTTTGGCAGCGATTACAACAAGGTCACCATAATTACCTCAGAGGGCTACCGGGAAGAACTGCCCCTCCTCCCCAAATTGGAGGTGGCTCACGCCGTTTTAAATGCTATAATTACATTATCCCGCTTCCGGAGCTTAGCATCCCGAAAGGAGGAGTAAAAATGCACAAGTTCTTCACTTCGGAGTCAGTCACCGAAGGGCATCCCGATAAAATGGCTGATCAGATAGCCGATGCCATTTTGGACGCCATACTGGAAAAGGATCCCATGGCCCGGGTGGCCTGCGAATGCCTGGTGACCACGGGTTTGATCTTTGTCACCGGGGAGATAACCACCGAGTGCTATGTGGATATCCCCCGCGTAGCCCGGGAGACGGTAAGGGAGATAGGTTATACTAGGGCCAAATACGGCTTTGACTGCGATACCTGTGCAGTAATTACCGCCATAGACGAGCAATCCCCTGATATAGCCATAGGCGTGAGCGAGGCCCTGGAGAAGAAAGCGGGAATGGCTCAGAATGAGGCCGACACCTTAGGGGCCGGCGACCAGGGCATGATGTTTGGCTATGCCACCAATGAGACCCCAGAATACATGCCCCTGCCCATCCTCCTGGCCCATAAACTCACCAGGCGCCTGGCAGAAGTGAGGAAAAAGCGGATACTGCCTTACTTAAGGCCCGACGGCAAATCTCAGGTTACGGTGGAATATGAAGGGGATAAGCCGGTGAGGGTGGATGCGGTGGTGGTCTCTGCCCAGCACCGGCCGGAAATAGACCTGGAGACCCTGCGGAATGACATCCTGGAAGCGGTGATAAAAGAGGTTATCCCCCCGGAGATGATGGACGAGCGCACCAAATTCCACATCAACCCCACCGGCAGGTTCGTCATAGGAGGCCCCCAGGCGGATACGGGGTTGACCGGCCGGAAGCTGCTGGTGGACACCTATGGAGGGCTTTCCCGTCCAGGGGGAGGGGCCTTCTCCGGCAAGGACCCCACTAAGGTGGATCGTTCTGGAGCCTACGCCACCCGATATGCGGCCAAAAATGTGGTGGCGGCGGGCTTGGCCGACCGCTGCGAAATCCAGGTAGCCTACGCCATAGGTGTGGCCAGGCCTGTATGCATAAGTGTGGATACCTTCGGCACGGGCAAATTGCCCGATGACGAGATCGCCAGAATAGTCAAAGAACATTTCGATTTTCGGCCAGGAGCCATCATCAGGGACTTGAACCTGAGGCGGCCTATATATAAGCAGGTGGCTGCCTACGGCCACTTCGGCAGGGACGATCTGGATCTGCCCTGGGAGAGGCTGGACAAAGTGGAGGCTTTAAAGGCAGCGGCCCGCCTGGCAGCAGGGGGTTAGAACAGAGCCTGTGGGAAACGCCACGGGCCTCAGTTTTTTATTTTTTCTATTGACAAGTTCAGAGGGATGCGCTATGTTAGTCTTGTAAGTAATGATTTCTATTGTTAAGAGGTTACATAAAAAAGGGAGTAGGCCCCAACAGGCCTGGCATAAAAACATTACTTTAAGGAGGAGAAAAATAATGGAATTAGGCGGGTTTCCCTTATTGGGAGAACCCTTTCCCAGCATGGAAGTGATGACCACCCATGGGACCAAAAAGCTCCCCGAGGATTACAAAGGCAAGTGGTTCGTCCTTTTTAGCCATCCGGGGGACTTCACCCCAGTATGCACCACCGAGTTCATAGAGTTTGCCAAAAAATCCGGGGAGTTCAAGCAGCTGAATGCAGAGCTCATAGGCCACTCCGTAGACCAGGTCTTCGCCCACATCAAATGGGTCCAGTGGATCAACGAGAAGTTCAATATCCAAATACCGTTCCCTGTTATAGCTGATGAGCTGGGTAGGGTGGCCAGCGCCCTGGGCATGATCCATCCCAGCAAGGGCACCAATACGGTGGAGGGCCGTGTTCATCGTGGACGATAAAGGCATCTTGCGCCTGGTCATGTATTATCCCCAGGAGATAGGCCGGACCGTGGACGAAATCCTGAGGGCATTGAAAGCTCTCCAAACCTCTGACGCCCACGGGGTAGCCTTGCCGGAAAAATGGCCCAGCAACGCCATAATAGGCGACAAGGTCATCATACCCCCTACCAACACCGAGGCCCTGGCGAAGGAGAGGATGGAGAAGGCCCAAAAAGGTGAAATCGAGTGCTTCGACTGGTGGTTCTGCTACAAAAAGCTTTAAAAGACGGGGGCCTGAAAAAGGCCCCTTTTTGTACCCAGAGGTTACTCGGTTTTTTTATGTTCAGGCTACCTAGGCTGGGCCTGTTTTTTTGATAAAGGTTTTCCAGCCTTTTGGAGCAGAGATCCGAAATTGAGCCAATTGCGATGACCGGAAGTATAGTATGGATAGGCCGTTTGAGGGCAATGGCAAAAATAATTTGCCCCGGCACGAGCCAGGAAGTCCGCCGCTTTTTGAGGGTCTGAACTTTGAGGTCGCTCAGGGAGAAAAAGTTCTTCTCGTTGGGCCGAACGGGTCCGGCAAGACGACGCTCCTGCATCTTCTGGCCGGGCTGCTTGAGTCCTGCGGCCTTCGCTATCAGGCGTTCTGGGCGGGGAAGCCGGTCCGCCTGCAGGAAATTCGCTCCGAGATCGCTTACGCGCCGAGTGAAGATTATCTTTTCGACGAGCTTACGGCCGAGGAGCACATCGAGGTGTTCCGGGCGCGTGCGTGCTCGTCGCGCACCGACCGCCGGAGGCCCTTCGGATGGACCGCGTCATCGATATTCGAACGCTCGTGCGACATGGCACTTCTTCCGCCCGAGAGCATGCATGGGGAGGGAATCGGACCTCATGAAGAGTCTTTTCGTTTCCTTACTTATTCTACGTTCCGTTCATCGTGATCGCGCTAATTTTGAGGTACTACGGGATCACGTCGCCTTACGTCGTCGCGCTGCTTATCGCCGGTATCTTCATCGTTGGCGCCATGGAGCGGCGACGCCGTTTAAGGCGCTAACCATCCATCGGGTGTGACGGAGATTTCATGTGGTCGTATATCAATTTCCGCGAGTTATGCTTTTCTTTCAAATCTAAGGTGGACCCCGATGTCAAGACACAAAATGAGAAATTTTTAAGCGTGGAATAATTAAGTTTATATGGCGATATAAGGAAACAGCTGAGGTTTTACATCTTTGGATATTACCATATTTACTATAATATGGATATACATTTTGCCTTATCATTTGCATAATAATACACTTCGGCAGGCGTCTTATATTCCAATGATTGGTGGATGCGTCTGTAGTTGTAGAACTCCAAGTAACGGGCAATTCCAATCCTCGCTTCCCGGGGACTGCTATACTCGTTGAGGTAAACTTCTTCGTACTTCAGGCTACGCCAGAGGCGTTCGGTGAAGATGTTGTCAATTGCTCTGCCCTTGCCGTCCATGCTGATCTTGATGCCAGCACTCTGGAGTAAATTTATATACTCTGAGCTGGTGAATTGGGATCCCTGGTCGCTATTCATTATCTCCGGCCTGGCCCGGGTCAGAGCTTCTTCCACAGCCTGGAGCACGAAGGTAGTCTCCAGGCACTGGTCCAGTGCCCATCCCACTACAAAGCGTGAATACCAGTTGATAATAGCTACCAGGTACATCCACCCCCGGACCAGCCGGATATAGGTGATATCAATGCCCCAAACCTGGTTGGGACAGGTGATATCTAAGTTGTGCAGCAGATAAGGGTAGATGCGGTGTTCCTAGTTGCGCCTGCTCAAGTTGGGTCCCGGGTAAATGGCTCTGAGGCCCATTTCTTGCATGTGACGCTGGACGGCTTTACGGTTGAGCCAACACCCCTCCTTCTGTAACTGGGCGGTAATGCACCTGGAACCGTAAAAAGGGAAAGCAGTATATATTTCGTCAATACGGCGTTTTATAGCTATTTCTTCCAGTGAAGGGGGTGATGGCTGGTAATAGAGGCTGGAGCGATTTAAGCTTAGTAGTTCCGCCTGTTTCTTAATGGACAACTCAGGATGGTCCCACTCCACCGGGGAGATGCATTCGTCACGGTTAAGCTCAGAGACCACTCTTTTTTTTTAAGCCAAGTTAGCTCGGTGCTCAACCGGCCAACCTCAGCATAGAGGTCCTGGATTTGCTTTTCGTATTGAGCCTTTATGTTTTCAAGGTTCTTTTGTTCATCGGTGAAGAAGGACGGTAACTTTTCTATCACCATATTTCTCCAGCGGTTAAGGATAGAAGGATGAATACCGTATTCAGAAGATAACTGGGAAACAGACTTCTCCTCTTTAAGAATTTCCAGCACAACTTTAGCTTTAAAATCAGTTGGATATTTTTTCCTTGTGCTCATTTGACGCTTAAGCCCCCCTTCTTTTGTGTCTAGTTTTCTGGGTCCATTATAAAGAGCGGGGGGCGGCGGTGCTCATTGCGACGCACGATGATCGGGTAGCAAAGCAGTGCGACCGTATCCTGCGTATGATCGACGGTCGCCTCGTGGAATGAAACCTATCTTAATCCCTCATTTCTCCGGAGGGGGGTGCCACAGGATCAAAAGGGTAGACTGGTTTTTAAGGAACAATCGCATTCCCATCAAAAAGCTTGCAAGGGCCCTGGCCCGGACGATAATCCGGCCGAGGGAGGTTGTTCTTGTAGAGAATGTATTGTACAAAGCCAAGTTTAATGCTATAATCATATAGCCTGCTGGTGTAGCTCAGGGGCAGAGCGGCGCACTCGTAATGCGCAGGTCGTGGGTTCAAATCCCACCACCAGCTCCAGAAAATCAACTCTTGCGACCTCCGGAAGGCCTGAAGATGGGCGCTGAAGGAGGTTTTGTTTTATTTACTTAAAGAGGCTTTAAACCTTCCAGCGAGGCAGGTGGGGGAGTGAAGGCGGCGGGCAGCACAATACCTCTCTCTGATTTTGACCGGGAGATAGTGGAGAGGATAACGGCGGCCGGAGGCCGGGTATACCTGGTGGGAGGCGTGCTGCGGGATCTACTCTTGGGGAGAGAACCCCAGGACAGGGATTATTGCGTAACTGGTCTTACCGGAGAGGAGTTCCAGAATCTGTTTCCCCAGGCAGCCCTGGTGGGGAAAGACTTCCCGGTATTCATCTTGAAAGGGGATACCTATGCCTTGGCCCGGCGGGAAAAGAAAACGGCAAAGGGATACAGGGGTTTTGAGATTTTCTCCTCCCCTCAGGTCAGCATTGAAGAGGATTTAAAGCGCCGGGACCTGACCGTCAATGCCATGGCCCTGGATCTATCCACCGGACAGCTGATAGATCCCTATGGAGGGCTGGAAGATCTCAGGCGGGGGATCCTGCGGGCGGTCTCTCCAGCCTTCGCAGAAGATCCCCTCCGGGTTTACCGCACCGCCCGCCTGGCCGCCCATCTGGGCTTCCGGGTGGATCCTCCTACCCTGAAGCTCATGGGGGAACTGAAGGGGGAGTTGCCCTACCTTTCCCCTGAAAGGGTGGGGGAAGAACTCAAAAAAGCCCTGGCCTCTCCTCAGCCTTCCCGATTTTTTCAGGTCCTGGGCTTAGCGGGGGTTATGGATGTCCATTTTCCCGAATTGACGGCTTTGGGAGAACTCCCCCCTCCCTTTCCCGGTTGGGATAGCGCCCTCGTGTATACTTTAGACCTTTTGGACAGAGTGGCCTTTTTAACCCCGGAGGGGCCCCTGCGGTTCGCTGCCCTGGTCCACGCCCTGGAGGACGGGGGGGCTTCCCTGAGCCAACGCCTGCGTCTCCCCCGCCGTTTCTCTTCACTGGGAAAGGCTATGGCCCAAGAATTGCCCCGGGTGCTGAAGTTAGAGGTATTGCCCGAAAGGCAAGGGGTCATCCTCTTGCAAAATCTGGCCAAGATACCTTCAGGGATGGAGGCGGCCAGCATCTTGCTGCAGGCCCTGAGCCTGGCCACCGGAGACCCTTCCCTGCTGGCCCTTAAGGATAAGCTGAAAAGATGGTCCCGGGAGGTCCTAGCCCTTACCGGTAAGGACATAGAGGCTCCCCCAGGACCCCTCTTTGGAGAAAAATTGCTTCAGGCCAGGATGGAGAGGTTAAGAAGCTTGAGGAGAGGTTAAGCCAACCGCTGCCTTATTATCTCCTCCAGGGTGGGATGGCCTATGACCTGGAGCTCATAGCGCACCCTCTTCACCGGACAGCGCACCTTTAGAATCCTCTCCAGATTGACAGGGGTGGCGGCCAAAACCAGGTCGCAGGGGGTGTTGTTTATGGTTTCCTTCAGCTCCTGTATCTGTCTGGGACTATAGCCCATGGCCGGCAGCAGGGCCCCCATGTGGGGATACTTTTCGTAGGCCTCCCTTATGGAGCCCACCGCATAGGGACGGGGATCTATTATCTCCCCGGCTCCAAAGCGCCGGGCTGCTGTAACTCCCGCGCCGTAGGGCATTTCCCCATGGGTTAAAGTGGGCCCGTCCTCGATAACCAGGACCCTTTTGCCCCTTATCTCCTCCGGTTTCTCTATGAAAAAGGGCGAGGCGGCCTCCACTATCACCGCTTGGGGGTTATAGGCTGCTACATTCTGCCTCACCTTCTCTATGTTTTCAGGGTGGGCGGTCTCAACTTTATTTATCACCACCACCTGGGCCATCCGGAGGTTGGTTTCGCCGGGGTGATAAGCTATTTCGTGGCCAGGGCGGTGGGGGTCCACCACCACGATGTGCAGGTCCGGGGTGAAGAAGGGAAGGTCGTTATTACCTCCGTCCCAAACCACCACGTCCCCTTCCTGCTCCGCCTTTTCCAGTATGCGCTGATAATCTACCCCCGCGTATACCACAAAGCCTTGCTCCAGGTGGGGTTCATATTCCTCCCTTTCTTCTATGGTGCACCTGTGGGCTTCCAGATCCTCAAAACTGGCGAAACGCTGGACTGCCTGGGCAGCCAGGTCTCCATAGGGCATGGGATGGCGCACCACCACCACTTTCTTTCCCATATCCTTCAGAATACGGCACACGTGCCGGGTGGTCTGGCTCTTACCTGATCCGGTGCGAACGGCGCATACAGCCACCACCGGTTTCTGGCTCTTGAGCATGGTGAACTTGGGCCCCATAAGGCGAAAATCTGCGCCCAAAGCCAGCACTTGGGAAGCCTTGTGCATAACGTACTGGTGGGAGACGTCGGAATAGGCGAAGACCACTTCGTCCACCTGATGGGATTCCACCAGGTGGGGGAGCTCTTCTTCCCCGTATATGGGTATGCCCTGGGGATAGAGGCTTCCCGCCAGCTCAGGGGGGTAACGGCGTCCTTCTATGTTGGGTATCTGGGTGGCGGTGAAGGCCACCACCTGGTAGGCAGGGTTATCCCGGAAATAGGTGTTGAAGTTGTGGAAATCCCTTCCCGCTGCTCCCATGATGATAACTTTTTTAGGCATGATTTGGCCCCTTTCTGAAAATAAATATCCCTCATCATTTTATTATTACTTTTACTCTTCCCTCTACAATACCAGGGGCAGGAGTTTTTTGATATAATAGGGGCAAAGCAAGGGAAAGGGGGTCGGGGCAGAATTCTGGTAAAAGTAGCTGTCAACTCGACCCCTTGGCGTAACCGGGCCCTATATGCTGCCTCCTGGTCCCCAGAAGCAGGGGTGTTGGTATATAGGGTGCCCCCTGAGAAGGAGGTGGAACCCGGGGACCTGGTGGCCATCCCCTTGGGCAAGGGATGGGCCACAGGTGTGGTGGTGCCGGGAGAACCCCGGGAAGGGATAGAGGGCATAAAGCCCCTTCGGGATATCTTAAAGAAGGGAATGCTCTATCCTCCCCTTCTGGACCTGGCCCTCTTCATGGCAGAGAGGTATTGCTGCCCCCTCCCCCTGGTGCTGGATGCCTTTCTACCTCCTGGCCTGGGGGAAAACTGGGAGACCCTCTGGTGCTGGCTTCCTTCAGACCCGGCGGAGACCAGGGCAGCGCTGGAGACGGCAGCCAGCCTCTTTCCTGAGAGCCTGAAAATGTTGGAGTACTTGAGTTCTCAGGGGAGGGTCAAGGAAAAGGAATTAAAGAGAAAGGCTCCGGCCCGGGAAGGCCTAAAGGCTCTGGATTTCCTGGAAAGTCACCATATAGCCAGGAAAGAATGGCAGTGGCTCCCTCCCTTCAAGGCCCCGTTGCAGGAATGGGTGTATCCTACCGGGGAAGGGGAAGCCCTTCTGGAGAAAATAAAAAAGAGGGCGCCCCGGCAGGCCCGAATATTGAAGGAAATTTTGGAAAAAGGGCCCCAGCCCAGATCAGTTCTGGCTTCCCAAGGGGGTTCTCAGGCCCTGAAACGGCTTGAATCTTTGGGCTTGGTGGAGATAAAGCCCTTTCCTCCTGAGAACCCTGGGGGTAAGGCTGAAGACATCCAGTTGGATGGCTTTCAGGCCGGGGCGGCGGAAAAGATTCTGCGTTATCTGGGGCGGGGGGGAGTTTTCCTTTTATACGGGGTAACCGGCAGCGGCAAGACAGAGGTCTATCTTTACTGCGCTGCTCAGGCCATCTCCCGGGGTTACCAGGTGTTGTATCTGGTGCCCGAAAGAGCCCTTATCCCCCAGACCTTGCGGCGGCTGCAGGAGAGGCTGGATGTCCCCACAGAGATAATCCACGGGGATCTGCCTTCGGGAGAACGGGTTCGGGCCTGGGAGAGGGCCCGCTGGGGGGAGGTAGGGATCGTGGTGGGTACCAGGGCAGCCCTCTTCACCCCTTTACCCCGGTTGGGCCTCATCATTGTGGACGAGGAACATGTTTCCAGTTATAAGCAGGACCATACCCCCCGTTATGACGCCCGGGAGGTGGCCATAAAGAGGGGGCAGTTGGAAAAGGCGACGGTGGTATTCGGAAGCGCCACCCCCAGCACCGAGATTTTTTATTTGGCCCAGAGGGGACTTCTAACCCTGCTGGAATTGCCCCAGCGTTTCGGAGGACTGAGCCTGCCCCAGGTGGAGGTGGTGGATCTCCGGCAGGAATTTGCCCAGGGGCATTACGGCCTTTTGAGCCGCGCCCTGCGGAAGGAGATAGAGGTGGCCTTGGCGGAAGGCCGCCAGGCCATCCTCTTTTTGAATCGCCGCGGGTATGCCCCCTATCTGGTGTGCCGCTTCTGCGGTTACGTGCCCCTGTGCGATCATTGCTCTGTAGCCCTCACCTATCACGGCGATGGCTGGCTGCGCTGCCACTACTGCGGTTATGCCAGGAGGGCAGAGGACAGGTGCCCCCGGTGCGGGGGAAAGGTTTTAAAGGTGGGAGCCGGGACCCAGCGGTTGGAGGAAGAGGTCAAATCCCTCTGGCCCCAAGCTCGGATCCTCAGGGCTGATAAGGACACCACCTCCAGGAAAGGGGAATGGCAGGAAATATACTCCGCTTTTCTCCAGGGCCAGGCGGATATACTGATAGGCACCCAGCTGGTGGCCAAGGGCCTGGATTTTCCTGGAGTGAAGGTGGTGGGGATTATCAACGCCGACCTCTCCTTATATCAACCCGATTTCCGCTCCCGGGAACGCACCTTTCAGATTTTAACCCAGGTGGCCGGCCGGGCAGGCCGCAGGGAGATCTCGGGTAAGGTTCTCGTCCAGACCCACAACCCCTGGGATCCAGCCATCGCTTTGGCTATAACCCAGGATTATTATAGATTTTACCAGGAGGAAATAAAGATAAGGCGCCGTCTCTGTTACCCCCCTTTCTGCAAGCTGGTGAGGATAGGCTTTACGGGCAGGGAAGACTCCAAGGTGTTGGAGGTAGCCCAGGAGGCGGCCCGCCTCCTAAAGGAAGGATTATCCGAAGGGGAGGTCCTGGGGCCTGCTCCTGCCTATCCCTGGCGGTTGAAATCCAACTATCGCTGGCAGTTGACCCTTAAATTGCCTTCCTGGGAAGGTCATCGGGAAAAAGTGAAGGAAGTCCTCCAGCTTTTAGGCCGCCAGGAAGGCGTCAATGTTATAATAGACGTGGGACCTGTAAATCCCTGGTGAGGAGGAAAAGAATGGCAAAAAGGAATATAGTGCTCTTCCCCTCCCCCCTTCTGAGGGAAAAATGTCAGCCGGTAAAAAACATCGGACCCAAGATTCTAAAACTATTAGAGGATATGGCCGAAACCATGTATGCTGCTCCCGGGGTAGGCCTGGCCGCACCCCAGGTGGGTATTTTAAAGAGGGTGGCAGTGGTGGATATAGGGGAAGGCTTGATAGAGCTCATAAACCCTGAAATCGTGGAGGCCAAGGGCCAGGAGATAGACAGGGAAGGTTGCCTGAGCCTGCCCGGGATATGGGGAGAGGTGCCCAGATAC
>Ga0209836_100102_pt1 | contig 14640 bp, 10 predicted proteins | sample ElbSprsedimmetaG_FD_184147 | JGI IMG/M metagenome (GOLD analysis project Ga0209836, IMG submission 184147) | Hot spring sediment bacterial and archeal communities from California, USA to study Microbial Dark Matter (Phase II) - Elbow Spring... ... | reverse complement strand
TGCCGGGCGAAGGCGTGCATGTGGTTACTGTCAACGACTACCTGGCGCGTCGTGACGCCGAATGGATGGGGCGACTCTATAACGCACTGGGGCTGACAGTGGGTGTCGTGGTGCCCGGAATGGACGCCGCGGCTAAGCGGGATGCTTACAACTGCGATGTGACCTATGCGACCAACAATGAGTTGGGCTTTGATTACCTGCGTGACAACATGGCGTTTTCCAAAGACGATATCATGCAGCGCCCGCTCAACTTTGCGATCGTAGATGAGGTTGACTCGATCCTGATCGACGAAGCACGTACCCCGCTAATCATTTCCGGTCCTAGTGCCGACAGCTCCGATATCTATCATCAGATCAATGGCCTGATCCCCGAGCTTAAGCAGCAACCGCGCGAGGGTAGGGATGACGAGGAACCACTGACCGAAGACGAGTTAGGCGACTTCTGGATCGATGAGAAGAATAAGCAGGCTTTTCTTACTGAGCGCGGCTTTGACAAGGCCGAGGCTTTGCTGACGCAGCTGGGGTTGCTCAAGGAAGGGGAGAGCCTGTACGACGCCAGTAACATTATGCTGCTGCATCACCTCAATGCCGCGATTCGTGCCCACACGCTGTATAGGCGCAATGTCGAATACATTGTGCGTGGCAATCAGGTGATCATTGTTGACGAGTTCACTGGCCGCGCTTTGCCAGGGCGTCGTTGGTCGGATGGCCTGCATCAGGCCATCGAGGCCAAGGAGGGGTTGCCGATCCAGCCAGAAAACCAGACGCTGGCGTCGATTACGTTCCAGAATTATTTTCGCTTGTACAAGAAGCTGGCCGGTATGACGGGTACTGCCGATACCGAGGCAGTGGAATTCCAGCAGATTTATGGGCTGGAGGTGGTCGTGATTCCCACCAACAAACCGGTGCGGCGTCAGGATTTGGGCGACTTGGTGTTCCTGACCGAGGAAGAGAAGTTCGAGGCGATCATTAAGGATGTGAAAGCGGCCATCAGTCGTGGCCAACCGGTGTTGGTTGGTACCACATCGATTGATGTCTCCGAACGGATTTCCAAGGCGTTGACCAAGGCCAAGATTCCCCACAATGTGCTTAATGCCAAGCATCATGAACGGGAGGCAGAAATCATTGCCGAGGCAGGTCGTCCCGGTGCTGTCACGATTGCGACCAATATGGCGGGTCGTGGTACCGACATCGTGCTAGGTGGCAACCTGGAGGCGGAACTGCGATCTCGAGGCCCCAATTTGACTAAGGAGCAGGAACAAAAGCTGCGCCAGGCTTGGGAAGAGCGTCATAAGGCGGTGCTGGAGGCGGGCGGCCTACATGTGATTGGTACCGAGCGTCATGAGTCCCGCCGCATTGACAATCAGTTGCGTGGTCGTGCAGGACGTCAGGGCGATCCGGGCTCGACGCGCTTCTTCCTGTCACTGGAAGACAACTTGATGCGAATCTTCGCCTCCGACCGTGTGGCTGGGCTGATGAAGAAGCTTGGCATGCAGAAGGGCGAGGCCATTGAGCACCCTTGGGTCAGTCGCGCGATCGAAAATGCCCAGCGAAAGGTTGAAGCGCATAATTTCAATATCCGTAAGCACCTGCTGGACTACGACAACGTAGCCAACGACCAGCGCAAGGTGGTGTACGAGCAGCGTCGCGAGCTGCTGGAGGCTGACGACTTAAGTGAAAACATCGCGGCCATGCGTGAGGATGTCTTCACTGCCTTATTCACTCGCTTTGTGCCGCCGGGTTCTATGGAGGAACAATGGGACATTGAGGGCCTCACGCGTGCCATTGAGGAAGAATTTGGCGAGGTCTTGCCGATCCAGCAATGGCTGGATGAAGATCCCGAGCTGTATGACGAGACCTTGCGCCAGCGAATCATCAAGCACTTTGCTGATGAGTACGCCCGCAAAGAGGCCCTGGTTGGTGCTGAGGTTCTGCGCCGTTTTGAGAAAGGCCTGATGTTGCAGGTGCTCGACACCCAGTGGAAGGAGCATTTGGCGGCCATGGATTACCTGCGTCAGAGTATTGGCCTGCGCGGCTATGCTCAGAAAAACCCGATCCAAGAGTTCAAGCGTGAAGCCTTCGAAATGTTCGAGCGCATGCTTGAAAAGACCAATTACGAGATTATTCGCACCCTCAGCCGCTTGCAGGTGACCAAACCGGAGGCTGTTAAGGAGGCCATGGATGATGTGGTTGATGCCAGCTACCCTGCTGTGGAGCAAATGGAAGCTCGCCACGACTCGATTACTGGGTTCCCAAGTCAGGATCAGAAAGACGAGACCGCCCGTCGCGAACCCCAGGAAGTGCCCCGGACTTTCCGGCGCGAAAAACCTAAGATCGGCCGCAATGATCCCTGTTGGTGCGGTTCTGGTAAGAAGTACAAGCATTGTCATGGCAAGTTGAAATGATTGCCTGCAAGCGTGCTTATTGACCCAAACCCCGCTGACTCGGAAAATGCGGGGTTCGTTTTTCAAGTAAGGTACTGGGTAGGCGCATGGTAATGACAGCGGCATTGACTGATCTGGTTGAGGGGCGGGACCTTTCCTCAGAGGTCATGACAGCTGTGATGCAGCACATCATGAGCGGCGAGGCGACGCCGGCACAGATTGCTGGCTTCATGGTGGCCTTGCGCATGAAGGGTGAGACCGTCGAGGAGATTACGGCCGCCGCTCGTGTCATGCGCTCGCTGGCGGTCGGGGTATCTCTGGATGTGCCGAACCTGGTGGATATTGTTGGCACCGGTGGCGACGGCTCCCAGCTGTTTAATGTCTCCACCGCTAGCAGCTTTGTGGTAGCGGCTGCGGGCGGACATGTCGCCAAGCACGGCAATCGTTCGATCACCAGCCGCTCGGGCAGTGCCGATGTGCTGGAAGCTGCCGGTGTGCAGCTAGGCGTCTCTCCCGAGTGTGTGGCCCGCTGTGTGCACGAATTGGGTGTTGGCTTTATGTTTGCGCCCAAGCATCATGGCTCCATGCGCCATGCCGCGGCCCCGCGCAAGGAATTAGGCTTGCGGACCCTGTTTAATGTTCTTGGTCCGCTGACCAATCCAGCGGGCGCTCCCAATATGGTATTGGGTGTTTATGACAAGCGTTGGCTGCGCACGCTCGCGCAGGTTATGCGCGAGCTGGGGGCCAACCATGTGTTGGTTGTGCACTCGGATGACGGTCTGGATGAGATCTCGCTAGCGGCGCCCACGCATGTGGCTGAGTTGCGCGACGGCCAGATTAGTGAATATTCAGTGACGCCGGAAGCATTGGGTTTAGTTCGCCAATCCCTAGAATCCTTGAAGGTCGAGGGCCCGGAAGACAGTCTGGCACTAATCCGCGAGGCTTTCTCTGGCAAGCCAGGGCCGGCCGCCGATATGATCGCGTTGAATGCCGGGGCAGCGATCTATGCCGCCGACCTGGTAACCAGTCTGAGTGAAGGCGTCGAGAAAGCCCGGGGGATACTCGCCTCTGGTCAAGCAGCCGACAAGTTAAGAGCGTTGGCTGCCATGACACAAGAATGTGCGCAACAGAGGCAGGCTGCATGAGCGACACCCCCGATATTCTAAAGAAAATCCTCAAGCGCAAGCGGGAAGAGGTGGCTGAGCGTGCTGCCCTGGTCTCCCTGGAGGCCATGAAGACCAGAGCCGCCAAGGGCGATGCTCCCCGGGGATTTCTGGCCTCTTTGGAGAAGCGGATTCAGGCGGGTGATCCGGCGGTGATCGCTGAGATCAAGAAGGCCTCTCCCAGTAAGGGTGTGCTACGTGAACATTTCGATCCAGCAGCGATTGCCAAGGAGTATGAAGCGGCCGGTGCCGCCTGCCTGTCGGTATTGACCGATCGGGACTTTTTCCAGGGACATGAGGATGACCTCATGGCCGCCCGTGCTGCCTGTTCGCTACCGGTGATCCGCAAAGACTTTCTGATCGATCCCTATCAGGTCTATGAGGCACGGGCGATTGGCGCCGATTGCATTCTGCTGATCGTCGCGGCGCTGGATGATGCGCAGCTAACCGAGCTGCACGAGCTGGCACGCTCGCTGGGGATGGACGTGCTGGTTGAGGTGCATGACGAAGGCGAACTCGACCGTGCGCTGGCGATTGACGCCCAGATCATTGGGATCAATAACCGTGATCTGCGCACCTTCGAGCTGACCCTGGATACCACGCTGGATCTGCTGGATAAGATCCCGACCGGGCGACTGGTGGTGACAGAGAGCGGTATTTTGGAGCCGGCCGATGTCGCGCTGATGCGGCGCAACGCGGTTCATGCCTTTCTGGTCGGCGAGGCATTTATGCGTGCCGAACAGCCTGGTGAGCGGCTGAAGACCCTGTTTTTTGGTGGTAAGCAGTGAATGTAAAAGTTAACTGGATCGAGGGTATGGTCTTTATGGCCGAGCCCGACCGCGGTCATGGGGTAATGCTCAATGGCGTGCTGGAAATTTGGATGGACATAGTATGGGATGGTGTTGATGGGCCTGGGTGGCTGCACCACCATTGATGTGATGCTAATCCTCAAAAAGTAGCGTCAGCCGGTGGCCGATTGTTGGATCGAACTGTCGGCCCAGCATATTGCGTCGCTTCCCAAGGTCTTCACCACGGTCCGTATCACTATCTCATCAAGGACGAGAGGTTAGATCCCAAACAGGTCGAGCAGGCTGCTTATCTCTCTGCTAACCAATACTGTTCGGTCTCACAAATGCTGCGTGATGCTGTGACCTTGACACATTCTTTTGAGATTTTGGCCTGTACCACATCGACAGGCCTCAAGGTCTGATTTCCCTAAAAAATATTTCTTATTCGTCCACGCATCCGTTATCATGCGTGGCTTTTTCCACTCCGGGCTTTCCGGGCTGGTCGGCGTGCGTTATGACAGCGCGCGTCGCCGCATGAATGTTTAGGAGGGCGCCATGATTGACAACAGCTCGGTGAAACTGCACGGGTTCAACAATCTGAGCAAGACGCTCAGCATGTCGATTTTTGATATCTGTTATGCGAAAACGCGCGAACAGGTCAAAGAGTACATTGCTTACATCGATGAGGTATACGATGCCGATCGCCTGACGCAGATTCTTACCGATGTTACGGAAATAATCGGTGCCAATATCCTCAATGTGGCCCGTCAGGACTACGATCCGCAGGGGGCCAGCGTGACGATCCTGATCTCAGAAGAGCCAGTGGTTGCCGAAACCTTGTCCAATACCGAGGAGCCCGGCCCGCTATCCAAGGAGTCGGTGGTGGCCCACCTAGATAAGAGTCATATCACGGTGCACACCTATCCGGAAAGCCATCCGGAGAATGGCATCAGTACCTTCCGAGTGGATATTGATGTGTCCACTTGCGGGCGCATTTCGCCGTTGAAGGCCCTAAACTACCTGATCCATAGCTTTGATTCGGACATCGTCACGCTCGACTATCGAGTCCGTGGCTTCACCCGTGACGTACATGGTAAGAAGCATTTCATCGATCACAAGATCAACTCGATTCAGAACTATATGTCCGAAGACACGCGCGAGCGGTACCAGATGATCGATGTTAACGTCTTTCAGGAAAATATCTTCCACACTAAGATGCTGATCAAGGATTTCGACCTGGATAACTACCTATTCGGTCACGGTGTGGACGATTACAGCCCCGAGATGCTGGCGAATATCGAGAAGGCCCTGCGCAAGGAAATGTATGAGATTTTCTACGGGCGCAATATGCCGGATATGTGACTACCGGCTTAGCGGCGTAGGCAGCGGGCAAGCAGCGTGATCGGGTGGATGACCTGTGGTGGCCTTGGCTTGAATGCATCTAGCCCCACGTTCAAGTGCAGTGCACAGCCGATATTGCTGCTCACAATATAGTCTGGCCTCAGCTCGCTAATTGCGCGCAGCTTTGGCTCGCGCAGGGCAGCCGCCTGCTTTGGGTGGCTGAGCCGCTGCATGCCGGCAGCGCCGCAGCAAAACGCATTGCCGGGTAGATCGATCAGCTCAAGGCCGGGGATATGGCCGAGTAACTCGAAGCTGGCTTGTGGCTGCTTGAGCACATTGCGTTGCGAGCAGGGCAAGTGGATCGCCGCACGTTGATTATCCAACGCCACCAGGGGTGGCCAAGCCTCGGCCGGTTGTCGGGCCAGGAAGGCGCTGATTTCCTCGACCGGCTGGTTCAGGTGCCCGTAATCGCGTAGCTCCGCCACACAAGCGGTAGTGATACCGACAATTGCATCCACGGTTTCGTTCGCGAAGACTGCTTGGTTGGCGGCCACGAAGGCGTCCGCTTGGCGCTCGTCACCACTATGACGGTGCATGGCACCACAGCAGGTCTGCGCCTTTGGCACAATGACCTCAAAGCCAAAGGCTGTTAATAGGCTGATGGCAGCCCGTGTGGTGTCTGCATCCAGTGAGCTACCGGTGCAGCCCACGAACAGACCGATTCTGCCGCGCTGTGGTCCAATGGAAGGATGCGTGCCGAATGGGCGCACAGCCTTGGGTAGCATTTTCGGCAATGCCCGCCCTAGATCGCCAGCAAGATGGCGGGTGATCGCGCCGAGGCCGAGTCGGTCGGCCAGTCGTTGCAAACCCAGTAACGGTGTTAAAACTTGTCGTCGCGAAAATACCTTATTGCGCCACTTGTCCAACTGAGGCGTGGGTGTCCCTCGGCATTCGCGAATATGGCTGCGTGCGGCATCAATCAGCTGACCATAGGGCACCAGGGACGGACACATGGCTTCGCAGGCCCGACAGCTCAGGCAGCTCTCCAAATGCTGGGTGACATTTTCATTCAGCTCCAGGCTGCCATCGCGCAACCCGAGCATAAGTGAAAGCCGGCCTCGGGGGCCGTCGGCCTCGTTGCGACTTAGCTGGTATGTGGGACAATGCGGCAGGCACAGGCCGCACATAACACAGCTTTGGGCCTGGTCGAGTCGATGGTCGGGTTTGGTAGGCATGTAGGCGCTGCAGTAGAGATTCGAAGCTGATCATACCAGCTAGATAGCGGTTCGTTTTGTGATGATACGAACGCTTGCGTTTCGGAATCAAATATTGTTGAATATAAATTCACCTCCTTTTAAAAAGTGCTTGTGCCGGGCTGGTCCCGGCACTTTTTTGTTGTAAGTTGATATTATTCCCCATTAGGGCTTGTACAAGGTCCGATGCTGGGCTAAAATTCGCGACCCTATTTTGGATTAAGCCGCTTCCTTGGGAGCTAACAGCGAATGAAAACTTATTCTGCTAAGCCGGGCGAGGTAAAGCGCGATTGGTACGTGGTTGATGCCTCGGGCAAAACGCTCGGCCGCCTCGCCACTGAAGTGGCGCGGCGCCTGCGCGGTAAGCACAAAGCCGAATACACCCCGCATGTTGATACGGGTGATTACATCATTGTCGTCAACGCCGATAAGATTCGGGTTACCGGCAATAAAAAGACGGACAAGATGTATCATTTCCACACGGGTTTCATCGGTAACATGCGCCACTTCTCGTTTGAGAAAATGATGGAGCGCAAACCGGAGCGTGTGATTGAACTGGCCGTTAAAGGAATGCTGCCTAAAAACGCCCTAGGCCGCAAAATGTTTCGCAAGCTTAAAGTCTACGCCGGTCCTGAACATAACCACAGCGCCCAGCAGCCGAAGGTGCTGGAGATTTAACGGAGTCCCTATGGCAGTTACGCAAAACTACGGAACTGGTCGCCGTAAAACTTCGGTCGCACGTGTATTCCTGCGTCCCGGTACCGGTAATATCACTGTAAACGGTAAAGCACTAGACGAATTTTTCGGCCGTGAGACCGCACGTATGGTAGTGCGCCAGCCGCTGGAGTTGCTGGAAGTTGCCGACAAATTCGACGTTATCGTCAATGTAAGCGGTGGCGGCATAAGCGGCCAAGCCGGTGCGATTCGTCTCGGTCTGGCCCGTGCGTTGGTAGATTACGATGAAGCCAATCGCCCTGCACTGCGTCAGGCTGGCTTTTTGACCCGCGATGCACGTAAGGTCGAGCGTAAAAAAGTCGGGCTACACAAGGCCCGTCGTGCGGTACAGTACTCCAAGCGTTAAGTCGCTGGGTGGACTGGTCTCTTTAAAAACCCACTGTTTGCAGTGGGTTTTTTGTTGCTTATCGAAAAAGTCAGCAACCCAAACGGGGCTTGTGGCGGCGCTTCTGTGCAGACCTGCATTCAGGGTGTCCACAATCTTGGTCTAATCGCGCTGTCGTTCGCAATGGATTTGCGCAGAGAAGATGCCGCTTTGGCGGAGCTTTAGAAAGGCTATCAGTCAGCCGCCTATTGTGCAGCTACAGCCCGCGCGCCTCGATAAGCTCGGCAATAGAGTCCTCGTCGCTGGAAGCTCTAGCTGCGTAAACAGCGCGGAAACGCGATAGAACAGTGTTCTGTAATCGATCCTCTTGTTCTTAGCTCGGGTCGTCATGCCAAGGCAATTTAGTAAAGGACATCGACCACCTCGCAAGGGTTTTTTACTTTCAGTGTTGTGGCTGAAGTGAGAATCGATCATGCGGGTTTTCTCGGAGTGAGTAGGTCAAGCAGCGAATCCGCCATTGCGATGCGTTGTTCCGGTTCAGCTAGGTTCTTTTTAATCCGCAAAGTTTCACCAGCGAGTTGATAGGTCTGTGGTTCCTTTTGGATTAGGCCGACGAGGGTCATCGGGTCGACTTTGGGACGTTCGGTGAACTGGACTCGACCGCCACCGGCGGTAAATTCCATGCGGATGATTCCTAGCCGAGTGGCTCGCTGGCGCAGTTCGGTAACCTTGAACAGGTTGATAGTGGCTGGAGGGAGCAGTCCAAACCGGTCGATCATCTCCACCCGCAGCGCCTTGAGTGCCTCAAGGTCACTGGCATTGGCGATACGTTTATACAGGATCAGCCGGGTGTGCACATCTGGTACATAGTCTGCTGGGATGAGCGCTGGCAGCCCTAGTTCGACCTCAGTGCCGTGATGCAACGGCGTATCCAGTTCCGGGTTATTGCCCGAGCGCAGTGCTTTGACGGCCCGATCCAGTAGTTTCATATACAAATTGAAGCCAATCTCATGCATATGACCACTCTGGCGCTCACCTAACAGTTCGCCAGCGCCGCGGATTTCCAGGTCATGGGTGGCAAGGGTGAAGCCAACACCGAGGTCTTCGAGTTGTTCGATAGCCTCGAGCCGTTTGATGGCATCTCCTGTCAGCGCTCGCCGGTCGGGGATAATTAAGTAAGCGTAGGCGCGGTGATGCGAGCGACCGACGCGCCCGCGAATTTGATGTAGTTGCGCAAGGCCGAGCTTGTCGGCCCGGTTGATCAAAATAGTGTTAGCAGTTGGCACGTCGATGCCCGATTCGATAATGGTGGTTGTCACCAGCAGATTGAAGCGCTGGTGGTAGAAATCTGCCATGGCTCTCTCGAGTTCCCGTTCGGGCATCTGACCATGGGCAACTCTAACCCGTGCCTCGGGGACCAGTTGTTCCAGTTCGCGGGCCATGCGCTCGATGCTCTTGACTTCGTTGTGAAGGAAATACACCTGCCCACCCCGCTTGAGTTCGCGTAGCACCGCTTCGCGGATCAGCGCTGGGTCCCATTCGGTGACGAGAGTTTTAACGGCGAGGCGTTCGCGCGGTGGCGTCGCAATAATCGACAAGTCACGAATGCCGGAGAGTGCCATATTGAGCGTGCGCGGAATTGGAGTGGCGGTCAGGGTTAACAGGTCAACTTCGGCACGTAGGGCCTTGAGCCGCTCCTTGTCACGCACTCCAAAGCGATGTTCTTCATCGACAATTACCAGGCCTAGCCTCGCAAAGCGCGCCTTGCCTTGTAAGAGTTTGTGGGTACCGATCACGATATCCACTTTACCCTGCTCGATATCGTTGAGCACCTGCTGGGTTTTCTTGCTAGTGTTCAGGCGAGACAGGCCTTCGATGCGTACCGGCCAGTTGGCGAAGCGGTCCCGGAAATTACGCAGGTGCTGCTCGGCCAGCAGGGTGGTAGGCACTAATACGACGACTTGCTTATTGTCCTGCACGGCCACGAAGGCGGCCCGCATTGCCACTTCGGTTTTACCAAAGCCGACATCGCCGCAGATCACCCGGTCCATCGGCTTTGGTGCCTGCATGTCGGCCAGGACCGCGTCGATGGCCGACTGCTGGTCGCTCGTGGTTTCGAAGGGGAATTCGTCGGCAAAGCGGCGATAGTCTTCCTGCGAATATCTGAAAGCATGCCCCTGTTTCGCTGCCCGACGGGCGTGGATATCCAGCAGCTCGGCCGCTACATCGCGCAGCTGCTCGGCGGCCTTGCGCTTGGCCTTTGCCCATTGTGAGCTACCTAAGCGGTGCAAGGGCGCGGCCTCGTCACTAGACCCGGTATAGCGCGAGATCAGATGTAGTGACGAGACGGGCACATATAGCTTGTCGTCATTGGCATACTCGAGAATTAGAAATTCCTGCGTTATGCCGCCCATGTCCAGGGTGGTTAGGCCTCGATAGCGACCTACGCCATGGTCCTCGTGCACCACTGGCGCGCCGTCGGCTAGCTCGGTTAAGTTGTGGATTAGCGCATCGGCATCGCGGGTGCGCGCAGTGACGCGCCGACGCTGACTCACTCGCTCAGCATAGAGGTCGGTTTCGGTGATTAGCGCCAGGGTATCGTCATCGACAATCGCTCCCTGTTCGAGAGCAGCTACAGTCATGCCGATTCTTTGCTTGCCTTGCTCAAATTGCTGCCAGTGCTCGACGGTTTCAACGGCAATGCCGGCGCGAATCAGCGATTCGAGCAGGGCTTCGCGCCGACCGGGCGACTCGGCGGCAATTAGGATCCTGCCAGGGAACGACTCGACAAAGGACCGGAGGGCACTGAAGGGTTCATCCAATCGATTGTCGACGGCGACATTCGGCAATGGTCGTCCCTGTAGGCGTATGGCTTGGGGAAGGCTTGGATCGGTTTCCGCTACTCCGATTAGCTGGGGGTAGCGCTTGAGATACTGATTCAGCTCGTCGCGGGATAAGAAAAGTTCGTCGGGGCGCAGTACGGGATATTCGATGTCATATCGGCGCTGCTCATAACGCTCCTCGGCCTCGTGAAGGAACTGATCTACCGCCTGCTCTATTTCCGGCATCCGAATGATGAGGGTGTTTGCGGGCAGGTAGTCGAATAAGGTATTGGTTTGGTCAAAAAACAGCGGCAGATAGGCTTCAATGCCGGCCGGGGGCAGGCCCTGGCTCATTTGACGATAGACGACACTTTGCGAAGGGTCGCCATCAAAACGGCTGCGGTAATTACGCCGGAAAGTGGTGATGCCTGATTCGTCGGTGGGTATTTCGCGCGCCGGAAGTAGCTCGATCCGGTCGATCTTATCTACCGAAAGCTGGGTCTCGGGGTCGAATGTGCGCAGTGACTCGATCTCGTCATCGAACAAATCTATTCGCAGTGGCATGGTGCTGCCCATCGGGTACAAGTCGATGATGGCACCGCGTACAGCGAACTCGCCATGCTCATAGACCTGGGAGACGGCCCGGTAGCCGGCGGCCTCCAACTGTTGGCGGAAGCGGTCGATATCGAGCCGGTCACCCGTTTTCAGCAGTAAGACACGCTCGGCGATGAATGAGGCTGGCGGTAGACGCTGAACCAGGGTAGGGGCCGCGACCAGTAGAACACCATTTTGCTGCCTTGGTAGTCTCCAAAGCTGTGACAATCGTTCCGAGACGATGTCTTGGTGCGGTGAAAACCGGTCATAGGGCAATATTTCCCAGTCAGGAAACACGGTGGGGGAGACTCCGAAAGCGCACAGCTCGTCATTGAGGCGGGCGACCTCAAAGGAGGATCGCGCCAGAATCAACACGGGGCGATTTGCCTGGCTGATCAGCCGGGTTAAGGCTAGTGCACAAGCCGCGTTGGTAGGAGTGCGCCAGTAGATGGGATCCTGGCTGGAGGCTGGGATAGGAAGCGAAGGATAGGGCATGGTGCAATCAATAACTATCAGCGTGTGGCGGATTTTCCCAGAAACCGGCCAAGGTAGAAAATCCATGGCCGGTCGGGACCCTCTCGGTGTTCAGCGGTGTCCTCGGGTGAGGTGCTCGTCAATTCGTTCGATTTCGCTGGGCAGACCATAAAGCACCAGGACGTCGCCCTCGCGTAGTATTGTTTTTTTTCAAGTGTTCGTGTTGAGTGTCCTCACCAGAATCGGAATATCCGGGTAGCGAGAACTCCAGTCCCAGCGTGAACAGCAGGAGTACCACCCCGAATTCGGCAATCAACTGGATGTTTTTCCGAGTCGGAAATCAGGTCCAACCCGAAGGGACCGGCGATAATGCCCACGCCAAGGTAGGCAATAATCGCTGGCAGCGCGATACGGCGGAATAGCAACACGGCAACCACAGAGATCAACAACAGAATGAGCGTGGCTGTCAGTGCTTCAGTGTGCATAGCGCAGATTCCTGGTGCGAATCAAAATTTCAGTTTATGACCGATTATTTCAGGCCAACTGTGTTCTCAGGTAGCACAGTCGACGATCAAATGTTTAATTGTGGCCAGAAAACGAGTGCGAGGCCATTCAGTGGCCCCCATTGAAAGCAGGTGCGGTGTAGTGAATTGGCAATCCAGCAGTTCGATCGGACCAAGAGCCTGATCGCGCAGGACATATACCAATGCCAGTTTCGAGGCATTGGGCGCTCGGCTGAACATCGACTCACCAAAAAAGACGCGCCCCAGTCGCACGCCGTAAAGTCCACCAACCAGCTCGTCGCCCCGCCATACTTCCACTGAGTGCGCATAACCGAGTTGGTGTAGTCGCAAGTAAGCTTCTTGCATTTCCGGTACGATCCAGGTGCCGGACTGATTTGCACGCGGCGCGGCGCAACCTGCCACGACTGCTGCAAAATCCTGATTGGAGGTCAGCTCATAGCGCGGCTTTCGATGCCATTTGGCAAGGCTGCGCGAAATATGCAATGACTCGGGGCTAATTACGGTGCGCGGATCCGGGGACCACCACAAGATCGGATCGCCCGGTGAATACCAAGGAAATATGCCCTGACGATAAGCAGCCAATAACCGCTCAGGAGAGAGATCGCCGCCTACGGCAAGTAAACCATTGGGATCGTCAACCGCCTGCGCGGGGTCAGGGAAGTGAGTTGGGTCGTCACCAAGGACGTAGACTGGCATAGATTTAGCGGGGTAGGGCGATAGTGGGATTGTTTTTCCGGCGACGGTAGAAGATGGCCACGTGGCCGATGGTCTGCACTGGTTCGGCCCGGCAGTGTGTTGCGATTTTCTCGATGATCGCCGCCTTGTTCTCGCGTTCCTGGCCTGGCACCCGTACTTTAATTAGCTCATGAACGGTCAGGGCCTGGTCGATTTCATTCAGCACGCTCTCGGTCAGGCCATGCTGGCCAAGTAGTACCACTGGCTTTAGGTGATGGGCTTCAGCGCGAAGAAACTTGCGTTGGCGGGTAGTCAGAGCCATGGGTTATTGCTTACCTTAGAAGAAATTGGGTGAAAGCCGCGAAGGACGTTGAATGACCTAGAGTATCAGGCTAATTACCGCGCCTAATATTAACGCAGTTATAGCCACATGACACGCGAGACGAAACACACCGACTCATACTGATTCGTTGAGTTAATGGAGCTGGACTCGATAGTGGTGCTCAGTAGCTGGCGTTGTCGACTGTTGCCTGCTTGTAATCGACGATAGAGAGAGTATCTCGGGCTTGCAGACATCGTGCATACGGGTGTTTTGCCCTCTCCAAAACCGGTACTGACGGCTAAATTCCGATCAACAGGGGTAACAAGGCCGCGAGCCTAATTCACACCGAGGCACCCGGTTTCGTAAAGATCGAGTTGCACAAATCAGTCAACACTGACGGCGTGCACCGCATGATCGAGAAAGAGGAAATCGTGATCCCGGCGCAAGGGCAAACCCTTTTGGCGTCGTAGGTATCACATCATGCTGATTGGGTCGGAAAAGCGTCTAGTAGAGGGGGATACCGTGCCGATGACGCTTACCTTCCCCCGACGGGACGGTGATTAAGGTCGATGCCATGGTCCGCAAACATGAGCAGATGATGCAGCACCGCCATGGCCATCACTGAACCGGGCTTGATTGGAGCGGCTGCGATGGCGAGCGCTCTTCTTGGTGCTAGTGTTACAAAATTATTGCAATTTATAGGTGTATCTGCCAATCTTCCGCGACCAGGTGGATCGTTTTGGGTTTTGGTGGAGTTGTGACAGACCCATCTCCCATTCAGTTCAGTTATGCAATGCGTGCTTGCTGAGGAAGTTACGATGAGTTCTGACAGGGATCGGCCTATAACAGGCCGTGAAGTGCCTATTGAAGGCGTCAAGGCCATTATGTCCAAGACGGATCTGCAAGGGCGAATTACCCATGCCAGCCGTTCATTGGTAGAGATAAGTGGCTACAGCCTCAGTGAGCTGATCGGTGAGCCTCATAGTATTCTGCGTCATCCAGACATGCCCCGGGCGATCTTCTACCTAATGTGGAAGACGATCCAGCGTGGGGAGGAGTTCTATGGGATGACGGTCAACCGGGCTAAGAATGGAGACCACTATTGGGTGTTTGCTCGCGTGGCACCAATAGAACGGGAGGGTCAGGTAGTGGGCTACTCCTCGGTGCGTTTCGTGCCGCCGCGTGACGTTATTAAGGGTTATGAGTCCCTTTACCGTGAGATGCGGGTGGCCGAGAAGGC
>Ga0209836_100101_pt1 | contig 14698 bp, 12 predicted proteins | sample ElbSprsedimmetaG_FD_184147 | JGI IMG/M metagenome (GOLD analysis project Ga0209836, IMG submission 184147) | Hot spring sediment bacterial and archeal communities from California, USA to study Microbial Dark Matter (Phase II) - Elbow Spring... ... | reverse complement strand
GTTAAGTGCTTATGAACAATGAGACAAAAACCATGAGCAAAAACGACAAACAGCAGGCGCTAGTGCCGCGGTTGCGGTTTCCGGAGTTTAGGGATGCGCCGGAGTGGAACAGTTTTCTACTTGAACAACTAAAAGCTAAAAGGCACATCGCAATCGGGAGGGGCATGGTAATCTCACATGATGACATGCGGGCTAATCCAGGCTCGTATCCCGTTTACTCATCGTCGGTCATCAACGATGGACTCATGGGTACATTCGGCGATTACATGTTCGACGAAGAACTGATCTCGTGGTCCATTGACGGCGGGGGGCATTTCTTTCATCGCCCAAAACATAAATTTTCAATAACTAATGTATCTGGCTATATCCGCATCTTAAGCGACGATATCGTATGCTCATTCCTCGCCTATCAGTTACAGCAGCTTCACGCTTCTAAGACTTTCGACTATCAACAAAAAGCCCATCCTAGTGTTATCTGCAAGATATATTCCGTTCTAATCCCAGAGCGCGCCGAGCAACAAAAAATCGCCGACTGTCTGGGTTCGCTGGACGATCTAATCGCGGCCGAGGGGCGGAAGCTGGCAGCGCTGCGGGAGCACAAAAAAGGGCTAATGCAACAACTCTTCCCCCGCGAAGGCGAAACCCGCCCCCGCCTGCGGTTTCCGGAGTTTCGGAATGCGGGGGAGTGGAAGCCACAGGCAATCGAAGAGCTCTGCGAGATTTTGAACAATCGTCGCATCCCTATCACGAGCAGTGATCGGGCGCCTGGCCCTTATCCATATTATGGCGCAAGTGGCATCGTTGATTACATTAACGATTACATCTTTGATGAGCGGCTTGTCTTGGTTGGTGAAGATGGAGCGAAATGGAAAGCATTTGAACCAACAGCGTTTATCGCTGACGGGAAGTATTGGGTGAATAACCACGCACATGTTTTGAAGCCCGTCGGCATAATAGACACATTGTTGGTAAGCTATCTGACACTCATGGATGTCGGCAAGTATGTCACCGGTACCGCTCCGCCAAAACTGACGCTGAAAAAACTCAGAGCAATTCCTATCCCCGTTCCACCTTTAGATGAAGAGCAGCAGCGCATCGCCAACTGCCTTTCCTTCCTTGATGCCCTAATTGATGCGCAGACTAAAAAGCTCGATGCGCTGCGCCGCCATAAACGCGGCTTAATGCAGCAGCTCTTCCCGTCGCCGGAGGCGGATGAGTCATGACTGTATCGGTGAGAGAATATAAAATCGGAGAATTCAGCGCATGAAAACGGCTCGTATTCCAGACTGGAACGCTCAAGGCGTTTTGCCACCCCATGATCCGGTAAATCCAACGGCAGTCGAACGGTCGCCTTATACCGTCAGCTTGACCGATTTCATCCTGCATTTCGGGACCACGGGAAAAAGGCAAACCATTCTGCTTGGGTTTCTGGACTTTCGGGCGACCCTTTATCAGGCGGGGATTGTCAATGGTTTTCAATGGGTAGACGGAAGCTTTCTGGAAGATATCGAGACTATCGAAAGCCGCGACCCCGCCGATATAGATGTCGTAACCTTTTTTCATCTGCCACAGGGGCAGACCCAACGGGAGTTTGCTGCGGCACACCCAGAGCTCTTCGACCACTCGTACAATCTGAATCGCTTCCATGTGGATGCTTATTTCGTTCCACTGGATGATAATCCACCAGCACAGCTGGTTGAACGTTCCGCCTATTGGTATAGCCTTTGGTCGCATCGCCGCAATGGTCAATGGAAAGGTTATCTACAGATTGATCTTTCGGCGACGGAAGACAAAAACGCCAGAGCAGAAATCCAAAAAATGATCGGAGAAGGAGGCGAGGAATGACTAGCCAGGATAGGAATCAGCTACTCGCCGAGAAAGCATCGCTGGAGCGAATGATTGCCAATCTTCCCGAATCCAGCGTCATTGATCGCATGAGCCTGGAAGCTCGGAAAGCGGCAGTCGAAGAGGCGCTTGCAGCGGCACCCGTTCCCGCTCATGAACCAGCGCGCGTGCGCCTGCGCTTTCGCGGTAGGCCGGTTGTCGGCAGCCATGGAATCTTCGCAGAGTTCGGCTCGAAGGCCGTCAAGGCATTCGTGGACGCGGTCGCTGCCATTGGAGCGAGTCAAGACGCCGCCCTCGGTGCGCGCGGTGCGATTCCAAACCGCGAGCAATTTCAACTGCTGATCACTGGTACAGCCCTAGGCTCATTCGGCTTTGAACTGGAAGAGTCGCCGAATCTGCTTCCTGATGACTATTCTCAGGTTTATCATGCCATTGAGCAAACACGCAGGATCATGGAGGCCTCACTTGGAAGCGACGACGAACTGACCGAAGCCATTGTCGATGCCGATCCTCGTGCTATCGAGGCGTTGCGTGGCTTTCTTCAGACGCTCGTCGAGAATGAAGCCGTCTGTGACTTGGAACTTAAGGACGACGTCTTCCGTTTTAAGGATGTTAACCAGGTGCGGCGCAGCGTTGCCCGGTTGCAGCAGGATAATATTCACGAAGAGGACCGATCACTTGTCGGTCAGTTTCTCGGCGTCTTGCCGCATCGCCGCAGTTTCGAGTTCCAAGTCGCTGAGCCGCAGGAAATCATCGTCGGTAAAGTCGGGCCGAGCATTGAGGATGCCAGTAGCATCAATCACGTTCTTGGTCAGAATATTACTATCCAGGTCCATACCAAGCGCGTGGGAAAAGGGCGACCAACCTATACGCTCCTTAATTATGAACGACCGGAACAGGTTGTAGAGTCGAGCTGAGCACCCGATTTGAAGTGTCATACAGAGTGGATCAAATCGACAAAATAGAAGGTAAGGAAAAAACCTGTGACCAAACAAGACCAACAAAAACTCGGTAAAGTCCTCTGGAAAATCGCGGACGACCTGCGCGGTTCGATGAACGCCGACGACTTTCGCGACTATATGCTCGCGTTTCTGTTCCTGCGCTACCTTTCTGACAACTACGAAGCAGCCGCGCAAAAGGAGCTCGGGCGGGACTACCCGGACCCCAATGCCATCAAGAACGGTGGGCGGACGCCGTTGTCGGTGTGGTATGAGGCCAATCCCGATGATATCGAGATGTTCGAGAAGCAGATGCGGCGCAAGGTGCACTATGTTATCAAGCCCAAGTATCTGTGGACGAACATCGCCCACCTCGCCCGCACTCAGAGTGACGAACTGCTGAACACCTTGCAGGAGGGTTTCAAGTATATCGAGAACGAGTCGTTTGACAGAACTTTCAAGGGCTTGTTCTCGGAGATCAATCTCGGTTCGGAGAAGCTCGGCAAGACTTACACCGACCGTAACGCCAAGCTCTGCACCATTATTACGCGGATCGCGGAAGGGCTAGCCGAGTTCTCCACCGATACGGACACGCTCGGCGACGCCTATGAGTATCTGTTGGATCAGTTCGCCGCCGGCTCAGGCAAGAAGGCGGGCGAGTTTTATACGCCGCAGCGGATTTCCGATATTCTCTCCGGCATTGTTATCTTGGACGGTCAATCACCGAAGGCCGGACCACGGCCCCATCTGGCCAGCGTTTACGACTTCGCCTGCGGCTCCGGCTCGCTGCTGCTGAACGTGCGCCGGCGCATGCTCGAGGCCGGTGGCACCATCGGCAAGATTTACGGCCAGGAGTACAATATCACCACCTACAACCTCGCGCGGATGAATATGCTGCTGCACGGGGTGAAGGACACTGAGTTCGAGATCTACCACGGCGACACGCTGAAGAACGAATGGGATTGGCTGCGCGAAACCAACCCGGCCAAAAAACCACGGTTCGATGCCATTGTCGCTAATCCGCCTTTTAGCTATCGCTGGACCCCACGCGATGACGCCAGCGACGATATGCGCTTTAAGAACTACGGCGTGGCGCCGAAATCCGCCGCCGATTTTGCCTTCCTGCTGCATGGCTTCCATTACCTAAAAGATGACGGCGTGATGGCGATTATCCTGCCTCATGGTGTGCTGTTCCGCGGCGGGGCGGAGGCACGTATCCGCAAAAAACTGCTGGAAGATGGCCATATCGACACGGTGATCGGCTTGCCGCCAAACCTGTTTTATTCCACCGGCATTCCGGTTTGCATTTTGGTCTTGAAGAAGTGCAAGCAGTCGGACGATGTGCTGTTTATCAATGCCGAGAAACACTTTGTTAAGGGCAAGCGACAAAACACCCTCAGTGAGGAACATGTCGCGAAGATTATCGATACCTACAAAAACCGCCCGGAAGAGCCGATCGAGCGCTATGCGCGACGTGTCGGGATGGATGAGATTAGGGCCAATGACTGGAACCTGAATATCTCCCGTTATGTCAGCACGGCCGAACCGGAGCCGGAGATCAACCTGGCGGAGGTACATCGCGAGCTGGTCTCAATTGAGGAGGAGATCCAAGCGGCAGCAGCCCGGCATAATGCGTTTCTTGAAGAACTCGGCTTGCCGCCGTTACCCGGTTTTGGGCAAAGGGCCCAATCAAGCGGGTGACGGCTGACCATCAAGCCATAAACCAGCCGTGAACGGCAGGCGGTGTTGTCGCCTGCGGTTGCTCGGTGTCTGGAGTAGGGCGGGCGAGCTAAGGTGAATGCCTGCGGTGACTGAGAGCTGAGTTAAGAACTAAGATCAACATTGACGGGCACCTGGCCGCCGTGGTCTTTTCTAATCGCAGGGCAGGGGGGATGGGGCTTGAACAGTTTACTTGAAACCTAGCGAAAGAGGTGGAAGTCGTCATGCTCAATCTGGGCGAGGACACCACGTTTGAGGAAGCGTTGGCAAAAGACGCACTGGAACTTATCACGGTATTCAGTGCCCGGCTGTACGGCAGCCGCTCGCGTAAGAACCCGAAGCGGCTGGACGGAGTGAGAAAAGCCGTGGAGGACTCCGCCGCATGTTGATAGCCCACAAGATCGCCCTGAACCCGAATAATGCACAAGCAACCTACTTTGCACGGGCGGCAGGCACGGCGCGTTTTGCCGATAACTGGGCACTTTCCGAATGGCAACGGCAATACGAGGCGTGGAAAGCCGATGCGTCGCTACCCAAGCCTTCGCAGAGGTCATTGTGCCGCCAACTTAACGCCATCAAGCGCGAGCAGTACCCGTGGATGCGGGAAGTCTCCAAGAATGTGCCGCAAATGGCGATCATCCAGTTGGGCGCGGCATTCAAAAACTTCTTCGCAGGGCGTGCCAAGTATCCGCAGTTTCGCAAGAAAGGTATCCATGACAGATTCGCATTGACCAACGATCAATTCAGCGTCGATGGTTTACGCATACGCATCCCCAAACTGGGCTGGGTGCGTATGCGTGAGGCGTTGCGCTTTACCGGCAAAATCATGTCGGCCACGCTCTCCCGCGAGGCCGACCGCTGGTTTGCCAGCAGCAAGACGTGCTCGAACTGCGAGCACCAGCTGGACACCTTGCCGCTGTCGGTGCGCGAGTGGACTTGCCTCGCTTGCGGCTCGATCCATGATCGCGATCTGAATGCGGCAATCAATCTGAAGAATATGACCGCAAGTTCCACGGTGTCAGCCTGTGGAGAGGCAGGTGCGGGTCTTGGGCGCAAGCTCAAGACGAAACCGGCCTCTGTGAAGCAGGAAGTCAGCTTCAAAGCTGTTTAATCAGGTTTGAGTAGGTATGATGGAACGGATCAACACCTTGCATCAAAATATTCTCAATCCAACTCCGTATCATGATCTAGACTAATGATGAGTTATGTGACGCAGTAGCCAAGATTAATGAGCTTAGCAATATCGCCTAGGCCAAAGTTTGGATAACCAAAACAGATGAGGTGTAAATACTAAAGCCTAGTTCCAGCAAAGGAGTATCCACATAAAAGAACGATCTTGCCACGATTTCTTAAGAAAGACAGGCTCATGGGCTTATGAGAACCTGCCTCTTTTATGTGTTAATAATTAAAATTACTCATTATTTTGTTAAAGATAATGATATTTACGCAATGCGTGATCACGGGCTATCTTATTGCGCTGTCACTCAACAATGACTGAAAGGCGTTACTTATGATCACTCACACTCTCGGTTACCCACGCATTGGCGCTAATCGCGAACTAAAATGGGCTTGCGAAAAATACTGGCGCGGCGATATCAGCCAGGCTGAATTAGAGTCCACTGGCAAAGCCTTGCGCCTAAAGCACTGGCAGGACCAGGCCGAAGCAGGACTAGACTATGTTGCAGTCGGTGACTTTTCATTCTATGACCAGGTATTGGACTTATCTTGCTTACTGGGGAACGTGCCCCAGCGCTTTGGTCCGGTCGATGGACAAGTGGATCTCGATACCTTTTTCCGTATGGCACGGGGCAGGGCGCCCAGCGGAACACCTGCCGCCGCCTGTGAGATGACCAAATGGTTCGACACCAACTACCACTATATCGTGCCGGAGTTCGATTCCCAGACCCGCTTCAGGCTCTCTAGTGATCGACTTTTTGATCAGGTGGAAGAGGCCCGGGCTGCTGGATTCAATCCCAAGCCGGTACTGCTTGGCCCAGTCAGTTATCTTCGTTTAGGAAAGGTCAAGTCAGCTGGCTTGTCCCCACTGGATCTCCTCGACGAATTAGTAAGCGTATACGGCCAGATCCTGCAACGGCTATCGCAACAAGGTGTGCAATGGGTTCAGATCGATGAGCCGATCCTGGTGCTGGATCTCACAGATCAGTGGCGCCAAGCTTTCGAATCGGCTTATTCGCGACTCGGTAGCGCCGGCCCTAAAATTCTACTGACAACCTATTTTGGTGAACTGCAGGAAAATCTCTCACTGGCCTGCCGCCTACCTGTAGCAGGTTTGCATCTGGATGCTGTGCGTGGCAATGAACTGCTGGCTGCTGCAGACCAGCTGCCGGATTACAAGGTTCTTTCGGTTGGTATCGTTGATGGACGCAATGTCTGGCGCAATGACTTAGAGGCCTCGCTGGATAAACTTGAACCCTTGTATGCGCGTCTTGGCGAGCGCCTCTGGTTGGCTCCGTCTTGCTCCTTGCTACACGTGCCGGTTGACGTCAGCATGGAGGAAGGACTGGACCCGAAAATTCGGAGCTGGTTGAGCTTTGCCAAGCAGAAGCTGATCGAAGTCACCCTACTGGCCCAGGCACTGACCCAAGGACGTGCCGCGATAGCTGACCAGCTTGAAGGCTGTCGTCAAGCCATCACCAGTCGCAAGCAGGATGAACGCACTTATGTGGAGGCCGTGCGACAGCGCGTCAGTTCAATTCAAGACAATGAAACGCGGCGCCACAGTCCTTATCCCGTCCGCCGTGAAGCTCAGCGGCGTCGGTTCAAACTGCCGATCTTACCTACCACAACCATCGGCTCGTTCCCGCAAACCCCCGAGATTCGTTCGGCTCGCCGCGCCTGGAAACAGGGTGAACTGGATAACGCGAGCTACCAGGAAGCCATGCGGCGTGAAATTGCTCATGTGATTAAAAAGCAACTCGACTATGGATTGGACGTGCTAGTTCATGGCGAGCCCGAACGCAATGACATGGTCGAGTATTTCGGGGAGCAGCTAGAGGGCTACACCTTCACCGCCAACGGTTGGGTACAGTCCTATGGTTCGCGTTGCGTCAAGCCTCCGATTATTTTCGGCGATGTGTCGCGCCCAAAACCAATGACCGTCTCTTGGAGCAAGTATGCCCAGTCACTGACTGACAAGCCGGTCAAGGGAATGTTGACTGGACCTGTCACCATGTTGCAATGGGCCTTTGTACGTGATGACCTGCCAAGACAGGACGTTGCCATGCAAATTGCACTGGCACTGCGTGACGAAGTGATGGATCTGGAAAGCGCAGGCATCGGCATAATCCAGATTGACGAGCCAGCATTTCGAGAAGGATTGCCGTTGCGCAAGGCTGATTGGCCAGATTATCTGGCCTGGGCAGTACGGGCATTCCGCGTCAGTGCCAGTGGCGTTAGGGATGATACACAGATCCATACCCACATGTGCTATAGCGAGTTCAACGACATTATTGAGGCAATCGCCGAACTGGATGCAGATGTCATCACGATCGAGACATCCCGCTCAGACATGGAATTGCTGGATGCCTTTGAGAACTTCGACTATCCGAACGAGATCGGTCCCGGGGTCTACGACATTCATTCACCCAACATACCCAGTGTGGAGTCGATGGTGCGACTTATGGAGAAGGCCATCGAGAAAATTCCGGTTGAGCGGTTATGGATCAACCCGGACTGCGGCTTAAAAACACGTCAGTGGGCAGAGGTCGATCCAGCCCTGATTAATATGGTCGAGGCTGCTCGCCAGCTGCGAGCGAGTGTCACCACCGCTACCAGCTGATTTACAGCTGATTTACTGAAACCAAGCACTCAAAAACCCAGCCCGATGAGGCTGGGTTTTTTATTATTGTGCTTAAAACGCAGTGATCTGCGATCATCGTCGAGGTATGACGATCAGTAACTTAATAAGAAAAACCAACCGCCGGCTTGCATGCGGCAAGCAAAGACCGGAATCCCCCCTAGGAAAGCAAAAACAACGAGGCCAAGCAGAGCCATTGCTCAGCTAGCCCCGTTTACTATCGGGGCCCCAAAAACTCTACCTCATTGGCGACCGCCCCCAAACCGATCGCCACACGCCCAGAAACAACAGAAGATGGTTGCCGGATGCTTTCAGCGCCAATGGGTTAGTCAAATTAAAAGTCTGACACTCCGTTAAAAAGGCGAGTTTGGAAGGCGCTCATTAAACCTATCATGATGACATACACAATGGTGGTTCTTGTCTTATTTGGAGGTCTTTTCGGCATTTTCTTTCATGATCTTTTTGAACGCATCGATGATATCGAGCGGTATCGGGAATATCAGCGTGGAGCTGCTACTATGCGTGCTCATATCGCTCATGGTTTGCAGATAGCGCAGCTGTAATGCCTGAGGGTTGGTGGCAATGATATTGGCTGCCTCCAGCAGCTTTTGCGAGGCTTGCAATTCGCCTTCGGCATGAATCACCTTGGCGCGACGCTCCCGTTCAGCTTCTGCCTGGCGTGCAATCGCACGGATCATACTCTCGTTAAGATCCACATGCTTGATCTCGACATTGGTGACTTTAATACCCCAGGAATCCGTCTGAGCATCAAGTATGCTCTGGATGTCGTCATTGAGCTTGTCGCGTTCTGACAGAATTTCGTCGAGATCATGCTTACCGAGCACAGAACGGAGTGTGGTCTGTGCCAGCTGGCTGGTCGCGTTGTAATAGTCTTCTACCTGGATAATGGCACGCTGGGGATCGATGATCCGGAAATACAAAACGGCGTTGACTTTAATCGTGACGTTATCGCGGGAAATAACGTCCTGGCTCGGCACATCCAGGGTAATCACACGCAGATCAACCTTAACCATCTGTTGAATGCCGGGGATGACAATAATCAGACCCGGTCCCTTGACGGACTGGAAACGACCGAGAAAGAAAATTACGCCACGTTCGTACTCCCGTAGGATGCGAACCGACATGACCAATAGGGTCAGCAACAGAAATAACGGTGCAATAAAAATGCTCATAGCGAAAAACTCCTCATGGTCATGAAACAGGCTTAATGCGGGTTGACTAATTCAAGGACGAGGCACGGGTCAACTCTTTTCATCTTCGGAATGGGGTAGGGGCTCTACTGTTAGCTTCAAGCCATCGATGGAAACCACACGCACCGACTGCCCCTTCTGGAGAGGCTGGTCGCACACGGCCGTCCAGCGCTCGCTGTGCAACCAGATCGGTCCCTGACCGGTAAAGTCCCTCATCACCGTACCTTTGGCGCCGATTAACTCTTCCTGACCGGTCACTGCCTTGGTTTTGCGCAGCTTGATAAACCGACTCAGCCCCCAGGCGAAGAACCCTGCCGTAAACAGGGCCGTACCGGCAATAAGAGGTAAGGAAACCTGCAAGGAGTCGTCATCAACCAGAATCACTGACCCGATGACAAAAGCGATCACTCCCCCGATTCCCAGTATTCCAAAACTGGGTACGAAGGCTTCGGCCACGATGAACAGCAAGCCAAGTAGGATCAGCGCCAGCCCTGCATAGTTGATCGGCAGCATTTGAAAGGCATACAGCGCCAGCACCAGGCAGATCGCACCGATGACGCCCGAGTACACCGTGCCGGGATTAGCGAGCTCGAAGATAATCCCGTAGATGCCAATTAGCATCAGGATATAAGCGATATTGGGGTTGGTAATCACCGACAGCAGGCGACTTCGCCAATCCGGCTCCAAGGTGATGATTTCAATCTGGGCGGTCTGCAAAGTCTTCTCACCGAAGCTCATCTTTACCTGACGGCCATCAAGCTGGTTCAGCAGGTCACTGAGATCATCGGCCACCACGTCAATCACATTCAGCTTGAGTGCCTCGCTAGCAGTCAGGCTCACCGCCTCGCGGACCGCCTCTTCGGCCCAGTCCGCATTGCGGCCATGCATCTCAGCCAACCCTCGGATGTAAGCGACGGCATCCTCCAGCGTCTTGCGCTCCATAGCGGTGGTGCCGCGCCGCGGCTCGGTTTTCTTGACCGCTTCCTCTCCAGCCAGATCAACGTCCCCCGTATCGCCCGTTTTCTCTTGTTCCTCGGCAGGGGAGGTCGGTTTCTCCGTCGGGGTATCGGGCAAGCCGGGCATGCCACCGATTTGCACTGGCGTGGCTGCGCCTAAATGAGTAGAGGGAGCCATCGCCGCCACGTGCGAACCATACAGGATGTAGGTACCCGCACTGGCTGCCCTTGCACCCGCCGGTCCGACGTAACTGACCACCGGCACGGTAGAGGCCAAGATGGCCTTGATGATTTCACGCATCGAGGAGTCCAGTCCTCCCGGGGTGTCCATCCGCAGGATTACCAACTCGGCCGCGTCTCGCTGGGCCTGATCTAGTCCTCGGAGCACATAATCGGCGGTGGCCGGGCCAATCGTGCCATTGATATCGAGTACCACAGCCACTCTCCGATCCTGCGCGGACGACATGACTGCCAACACCAGTCCAATAACGAACACAATCAATGGAAGCAGCAATCGACGAGATAACGGACGGAATAGGGCAGTGGGCTGCATGATCAGTTCCTAAAAATCATTTCCAATGAATTTAGCATAAGTACCGGATACTGCTGCTGCACTATAAGTATTCCAGCGAACAATCATGCCTGACCAGAAGAGGGCTCGGCGGGCAACCATTTCATCGCCAGCCGCGCCACGTTCTCCACCGCCCCCCTGTCGCCCAGTTGCTGGCGGATGGCAGCCAGAGCCTTGCGCTGCATTTGCGCCTGCTCCTGATCGGTAACCAGCGACTCCACATGAGCGGCCAAATTTGGCACATCTGCCTCATGCTGGATCAGTTCTGGCACGACTCGTCGCTGGGCAATAATATTTGGTAGGCCGATATAAGGTGTGTTGATCAGTCGCCGGGCAAGTTGGTAGGTCAACCAGTTCGTGCGGTAGGTAATCACCATTGGAGTGCCGATAATCGCCGCCTCGAGACTCGCGGTGCCGGACGCAACCAGGAGTGCATTTGCCGCGCGCATGACCTCATGGGACTGCCCGTCGGTCAGCTGCAATGCCTTACCCAGTCTGTGATCCTTAAGCAGGGGCGTTAAATCCCGGGCCCGCAGGGTGTGCGCGATAGGCAGGATAAACTGCCAATCCGGATGACGATTATGCAGCTGTCGAGCAGCGCCCAGCATTAAGGGAAGCAACCGATGTATCTCGCCAAGACGACTGCCGGGCAACAGCCCAACCACAGTCTGGTCGGTGGGCAGCCCCAGTGCCTGGCGGGCCTGTTCGCGACTGCGCTTATGGTCGATCATATCGACAAGCGGATGACCGACATGCACGGTCGGCACGCCCACCTGTTCAAATAACCGCACCTCGAAGGGAAAAAGTACCGCCAGCTGATCGGCCACATCCCGCATCTTCGCCGCCCGCTTCGGACGCCAGGCCCAGACCTGCGGGGCTACGAAGAACAGCACGGGAATCCCCAGCGAACGAGCATAACGGGCAAGCCGCTGATTGAATTCCTGATAGTCGATGGCGATCAGCAGCGCGGGACGCCGCTCTGCCAGGGCGGCCTGCAAGGTATTCATGGCCCGCTTGAGCTTGGGATAATGTAGCAGCACCTCGAACAAGCCCATCACGGCAATCTCCTCGGCGGCAACCAGCGTGCGGATACCGGCATCCCGACTGGCCTGGCCACCCAGTCCGAAAGCTTTGACACTGGGGTACTGCCGTTTCAGCGCCGTGAAGATTTTGGCCGCATAATGATCACCCGAGGCCTCGCCGGCGCTAAACATGATCTGAACTTCGGCTTGTGGGGCAGCACTCATTGACAACCTGATAACAAAATGGCGTGGCCTGAGAGTATGCGACAGATCGACCTGATTTTCGAAACTTCAACGGAGTTGATCCGCGGAGTCGCTGGCGTCGACGAGGCCGGCCGTGGTCCACTGGCCGGTGAGGTGTTTGCCGCTGCGGTGATACTGGATCCCGATCGTCCCATAGAAGGACTGAATGATTCCAAACGTCTAACCGCCAAGCAGCGCGACGCGCTGTACCAGCAGATTCAGGAACAGGCGGTAAGCTACTGCATTGCCATCGCCACTGTCGAGGAAATTGACCGCCTCAATATCCTGCATGCCAGCATGCTGGCCATGCGCCGGGCCCTAGAAGGACTGTCGGTCAGCCCGACCCGCGCCCTGATCGATGGCAACCGTCTGCCGCCGGGACTGACCTGCGAGGCCGAGGCCTGGATCGGCGGCGATAGCCGTCATCCGGCCATCGCCGCCGCCTCGATCCTTGCCAAGGTGGCGCGCGATCGATCACTGTTGGAATTAGACAAACGTTACCCACAGTACGGCTTTGCCCGTCACAAGGGCTATCCGACCAAGGCGCACCTGCAAGCGCTGGAGGAGCATGGTCCCTGCGAGCTACACCGCCGCAGCTTTGCCCCCGTTCAGAAGGTAATCGCCAGACGCAGTAAGCAGATCTAGGCCAAAATCGCGCATGCCGCTCAAAGCTTTAGGACCCTAGCCGGTTTCCAAGTGCTAGCGTCTGACAGCGCCGCTTCGCGCCTCAGCAGCTCCCGCTTATAGTCGACACCCCAGTGATAACCGCCCAGCTCACCATCACTACGAACCACGCGATGACAGGGAATAATCACGGACAGCGGATTGGCGCCACAGGCATTGGCCAAGGCGCGCTGCGCCTTTGGACGCCCCAGTTGCACGGCCAGTTGACGGTAGCTGCGGGTCTCGCCGGAGGGGATAGTCATGAGTGCCTGCCAGACTTCCCGCTGGAAATCCGTGCCCAACAGCTGGAGTATGCTGGTTAACTGCTGCCAATGCTGCAAGTCCAGTGACTCACCAAACAAAGCAGCGAACGCCAACTCGACAATCGCGGATTCCCCCTCGTCGCCAGCGACAGGTAGGGGCAAGTTGTGCTGCGCACAAAATCGTAAAAATTCCGCCTGCAAGGTATCGACCTGATCGGCAATACCGATCCAGATAATCCGATCCTGTTGCATGCCTAGCAGCGCGTGAGCGGAAAGAGCGCCCACGGCTCCCCGCCGAACCCAGTAATGACAATCGGCAGTAGCGCCCATCAGCTTAACACCAGTAGTAAGCCTAATATTGTTTCCAGGAATATTGACAACCCTCAAAGCCATCCCCATAATGCGCAACACTTGCCCAGGTGGCGGAATTGGTAGACGCGCTAGTTTCAGGTACTAGTGGTGAAAGCCGTGGAGGTTCGAGTCCTCTCCTGGGCACCAAACCAAAAGAAGGCCCTGATCGAAAGATCGGGGCCTTTTTCGTTCCAACCGGCCTTCCCATCGGCAGAGCAGGGCGGTGCAAAATCAAAACCCGCCCATGTGACAAACCAGCAGATTGAGAATTGGGTTTGCAAGTTTATTGCAACGAGCGAAGCCGCCCCAAGTTCTTCCGGCGCAGGGCAAACACTGGACTTGCTGATCATCTCCACCGGCCTCAATCCAGCCTTGTCCGGCGCCACGACAAAGCCTAATCGCCAGTTTGCACCACCAACATGCCTGCAAACTGGTGGTCATTACCAGCCATGACGACGACGGGCAACGCCAACAGGCAACCCAAACTCTGATTGGCACAAAGCAGGCATCTTCGTAAGACGGACACGCGATTTAAGGGCCTGTTCCAGTCCCGAAATGTGAGACAAAACTCGCTGGTGACCCCGGATGCCTCAAGCGGTAAGCCTGCCCATGCCACAACCAGCGAAGAACCACCTCAGATAAAAAGGATGACGACAACCAAACAACCGACGAACGAAGTACCGAGCGAAGAGAAGAACAGATCGATCGAACGAAACGAAGGGATATTCCATAACGAAGGGATATTCCATGTTAAATTTCTCCCCCTGGGAAGAAATTTAACATAATATATATTATACGAATATTGATAGTTATCTGTATGCCAACCGAAAGAACCCCACATCGAACCCTTTCTTGCAAATTCTGTCCATTAGGTTTGCACCTGTATTACTAGCTCCCTAAATGGAACACCTTTAGAATCAAGCTTAAGGCTTCAATTGGAATAAGCATGCAACCGATACACAAACCCTTTGCGATTGCCACAATCCTGCTCGCCGGTGCGCTTTCTCTAGATGGCTGTGCTACCAGTGTGCAGATTAACGGCGAGTCGATGCAATCCCAGTACACGAGATATACTGTTGATCAGGAGATAGATCCAGCC
>Ga0209836_100100_pt1 | contig 14845 bp, 16 predicted proteins | sample ElbSprsedimmetaG_FD_184147 | JGI IMG/M metagenome (GOLD analysis project Ga0209836, IMG submission 184147) | Hot spring sediment bacterial and archeal communities from California, USA to study Microbial Dark Matter (Phase II) - Elbow Spring... ... | reverse complement strand
GATCGAACAGGATCATCTCGGGACTGTCCGGCGGCGGCAAATCGTAGCCTTTTTCGATGAGCCAGTGCTGAGTCAACACCAAGTGAGCCGTCGAGCTCACTGGCAGGAACATAAAAATGCCCTGAATCACGCCCAGCAAGGCGGCAATAAGCAGTGTCACAGGGGTGTCCTTGATGGTAAAGAAGTGGCGTTTTTACTGAAAGTGTCCCCGGCCGTCAAATGATCCTGCAGTGTCAATCATGGCGGCGCCCTAAAACCGGCCTCTAGCTATCACATCGAGGCCATTGCCAAGGCGCTTGACGCCAAATTCTACTTCGCGCACCCCTATGCTTCATGGGAGCGTGGCCTGCATGAACATACCAACGGTCTTATCCGTCAGTACTTTCCCAAGGGTTGTGACTTTGCCAGGATCACTGACACAGACTCAACAATCGGCCAAGGAAGTACCTTGGCATGAAAACACCCAATCAGGTATTTTTCGGAATCGACCCACCCATTGCACTTGTGAGTTGAATCTGCGTCTGATTATGATTTTATCGTGACTTTCTATCTTTTGCGTGACTGGCTGATGGTAGTTGAGCGTGTCCGTTCCATACGTTGATTCCCCGTTGTCTCGCTCCGATCGTGTTCAAGCTCGTCTAGGATGCTGATCAAATGCTGTCAGGCCTCCTGTGTGGGCAGTTGTCCGTGATGCTGGCACTGGGAATAATCTACGCCATCGGCCTCAGTCTGGCCGGGCCGGAAACCGGCGTGTTAATCGGGCTGATTGCGGGCCTGTTTAGCTTCGTGCCCTATTTAGGGGTGATCGTTGGCATTGGCGCTGCGAACATTGCGATGTACGTTCAAACCGGTAAATTGCTGCCGCTAGTTTGGGTATTGGTAGTGTTCGACATCGGTCAGGTGTTAGAGAGCGTTTTCCTGCAGTCGTACTTCGTTGGTGATTGCATGGGGCTGCACCCCTTGGCGGTTATTTTCGCAGTGCTGGCCGGGGGTAATTATTCAGTGCTTTCGATCTGTTGGTGGCCCTGCCGTTGACGGCGGTGCTTATTGTGCTATTGCGTTACTTTTGGGAACAGTACCCAAACAGCGCCTTTAACGCGGATGCAGGTGAAAAGATCAGTGCAGTGAGCGGTTTGAGGGGAGGTCAGATAACCGCACGACTAGAGCGACGGAACTGAGCCTTGCAACAGCTTCCACTCGATTTGGGCATTCGGGATATGCCCACCCTGGAAAGCTTTATCGGTAGCAAAAACTTGCTGCTGAAGGCCATGATTGCCCAGCAGTCTGCCGGGGGCGGCGAGATGCAACTTTTCCTACACGGCCCCCCGGGCACGGGTAAGACTCATTTGACACAGGCCGCCTGTTATCACGCTAACGAGCAGGGGTATACAGCGGCATATCTCCCTCTGCGCGAGTTCAGTGACCAGCTTGCCGCAGCATTTGATGGCCTGGAACAGCTGCAGCTAATTGTGCTTGATGATATCGATGTGATTGCCGGCTGCGATGAGGACGAGTTTGCATTATTCGACCTGATCAATCGGCTACATGAGAATCGGCGTCGACTGTTGTTGACGGCCAGCCGACCACCCCGTGAACTGGGGGTCCGACTTCCTGATTTGGTGACGAGGCTGGGATGGGGACCGGTGTTGCGCATCCATGCCCTTACCGATGCTGAAAAGGTGGATCTACTGCAGACACGAGCTCGTGAACGCGGGTTTGAGCTACCGTTCGAAACAGGGATGTACCTACTGAAAGTATATCGTCGTGATGTAACGGAGTTGTTAGCATTGCTCGCCCGTCTGGATCGAGCGTCGCTTGCGGAACAACGCAAGCTTACCGTGCCCTTTGTGCGAGACGTGTTGCGGCAGAGTGCTCCAGGTGGAACGCCGGGCGATATGGCTTAACTCTGCCAGACCAATACCCCGAGGTTTCCGGCATTCTTAACAACAAGGCGACAATGCTCAGTGAGTGTAACGCATCAAGCGCTGCTTTTCGCGCTGCCAGTCCCGTTCCTTTTCTACCGCCCGCTTGTCATAGTCCTTCTTGCCCTTCGCTAAGCCAATCTCCAGCTTAGCCCGGCCCCGTTTCCAGTACAATGCGGTCGGCACGATGGTATAGCCTTTACGCTCCACCGCGCCGATCAGTGCATTCAACTCCCTGCGGTGCAGCAGCAGCTTACGGGTTCTGGTGGGATCGGGATGGATGTGCGTGGAGGTCGACAACCGCGGTGTAATAATCGCGCCTAATAGAAAGGCTTCGCCGTTCCGCATAATGATGTGCGCATCGGCAATCTGTGCCCGTCCTTCACGCAGGCTCTTCACCTCCCAGCCCTCTAGCGAAATGCCGGCTTCATAGCGGTCCGAGATGAAATAATTAAATTTTGCCTTCTTATTGAGCGCAATGATGCTTTGCCCGGTTTGCGCCTGCGCGGATTTGGCCTTCTTGGCAGCCATGGATTTGCAACCATTGTTGTTGTACTGGACAAAGGATTCTCGCAAAATGCGAAACATGCCTGCAACATTTATCAGATGAAGGTTACAAACGATGTCCCAGCTACAGCAGTCTATCCATCCGCAATGGTCTTCACGCATGGCATTTATACTGGCGGCAACAGGCGCCGCAGTGGGGTTGGGCAATATTTGGAAATTTCCCTACATCACCGGAGAGAATGGGGGTGGCGCCTTTGTGCTGGTCTACCTGGTTTGCCTTGCGCTGGTGGCCACGCCCATTATGATCTCTGAGATTATGCTGGGCAGACGCTCGCGGATGAACCCCATTCAGGGCATGGAGCGCCTGTCTCGTGAGTCTAATGTCAGCACGATTTGGCAAGGTGTTGGCTGGCTGGGAGTGGTCGCCGGGTTCATTATCCTGAGTTATTACGCGGTGATCATGGGTTGGTCACTGGCTTATATCTTCCGGGCGGGTTCTGGTGCTTTCGAAGGGGCGGATGCGTCCCAGACCCGACAGTTGTTCGAGGCGGTGGTGGGTGATCCTGAAAGGTTATTGCTTTGGCACACGATTGCCATAGTCATCACCACCATTGTGGTGGCTCGCGGGGTAAGGGGTGGCCTAGAAGCCGCCACCCGTTGGCTCATGCCGCTGCTGGTGGTACTGCTGATCGTACTTTTGGGCTACAACATCGGTACTTCTGGCTTTTTGCCGGCGGTCTCCTTCATGTTTAAGCCAGATTTTGCGTCGCTGACCCCGCAAGCTATCCTCGTAGCCATGGGGCATGCATTTTTCACGCTGAGTATCGGCATGGGCACGATCATGGTATACGGTTCCTACATGCCAGAGGGCGTCTCAATTACTCGGACCACGCTGATAATCGTGGCTGCCGATTCGTTGGTGGCACTTCTCGCTGGTATGGTGATTTTCCCAGTCGTGTTCACGCACGGATTGGATGTAGGCGAGGGGCCAGGCCTGGTGTTTCAGACCTTGCCAATCGCCTTCGGACAAATGCCCTGGGGCACGTTGTTTGCAGTGGTGTTCTTCATTCTGTTGTCGGTAGCGGCTTGGACTTCGTCAATTTCGATGATCGAACCGTTAGTCTCCTATCTGACTGACCGCTTTGGCTTTTCGCGCGTTTATGCCGCCGTCTGGGTGGGGCTTGGTGCTTGGACGCTGGGCCTGGTGTCGGTACTGTCTTTCAACCTATGGTCGGAGGTGACGCTCTTCGACATGACGATGTTCGGCCTGTTAGATTTCCTCGCCTCTAATCTCATGCTACCGCTGGGTGGAATGTTAATCGCGTTGTTCGCGGCTTGGAAGATGCGTCGTCATTTTGTGGCCGAAGAACTGGGTATTCAGGGTGCATCGCTGCGCATATGGTGGGTCTTGACCGCTATCGTGGCACCACTGGGTGTGTTACTGGTGTTGCTCAACGGTTTGGGTGTGTTTTAATCACCGATCATGACCACCATCCGACGCAACGTGACTGTCCCCTATAGCGCTGAGCAGATGTTCGATCTGGTCAATGCGATCGAGGATTATCCGGCGTTCCTACCCTGGTGTGAACGTACTCAGGTATTTACGCGTAGTGAGCAGGAAGTGACGGCTAGCATTACTCTCAAGAAAGGGGCGATTCGCAAGAGTTTTTCTACCCGCAACGTGATCCAGCCAGGCAGGCAGATTGAGCTGCAATTACTCGAAGGTCCTTTCAAGAAGCTCCATGGGCATTGGCGTTTCATCGATCATGGTGCAGCGGGATCGACGGTAATGCTTGAAATGAGCTTTGAATTCTCGAATCGATTGTTGGACTTGGCGATTGGGCCGGTTTTTCGGGAAATCGTCAACAGCCTGGTGGCTTCGTTCAAGCGGCGTGCGGACCAGCTGTACGGTGCTAAGATGGGGTAAATCGCAGGTGAGTAATCGTGCCGAAGAAGAATTGATTGTCGTGGAAGTGGCCTATGCCAAGCCCGAGGAACAGCTGATCATTCCTGTGAAAGTACCGCCGGGAACCACAGTGAGGCAGGCGATCGAACAGTCAGGGATCCTCGAGCGTTTTCCCGACATTGATCTATCGACCCAGAAGGTTGGGATTTTTGGACGAGTCGTGCCGATGGACCGAGAGCTTAATGAACGTGACCGAGTGGAAATTTACCGTCCACTCATCGCTGACCCTAAGGCTATGCGACGGGAGCGAGCTAAGAAGACGGCAGCAAAATCATCTGACTGATCGAACTACGAACCGAGGTTGGTTAGGTATTGTCGCCTGATTCTTCCTAGATCACATCGTCTTCTCTGTCTACTGGTAGCGGGTCACCTATTTGCTCGATTCGGGCAACGCGGTCTTCATCGAAATAGATCGCCAATATATGCTGGAATGCTTTCTGCTTGCCCCTCTTGTCGTAGTAGACGTATATCCAGCGGTCACCATGAAAAACGGTCTTCAGCGATGGCGTGCCGAGCACGTCGCGCACTTGTTGCTTGTGCATGCCGGGATAGATCCGTGCCACATCCTCGGCATCTAATACGTTCCCCTGCTGAATGTCCGGTTGATAAACCTGAATAAAACTGGGTATGTAAACTTGAGAGCAGCCAGCCAGCAACAATGAGGCTGCAATAAGAAGGACATAAAAGGCTCGCATTTTCGCTATAATTAGTGCTTAGGGGTATCGTGCAATGATACGGACTTGGCGCATAGCATGTCCACTATAAGAACTAGCGCCAAATTGCCCTTCTTTTAGCATGGCGCCTTATGGCAAACTCTCGGCCGGCTCGTCGACGGAAGGATACAGAAAGATGATACGATTGGAGTTTAGTGTAAGCCAACCACCGATACACATACACGGCTGTCGTTGACAAGTGTTTTCAACGAGCCGACTCGAGTTTGGAGGAACGACTTTGGAATCAAATGAACTTAAGAAGGCAGGATTAAAGATCACTCTTCCTCGCGTAAAAATCCTTGAGATTCTTGAAAGCAACCCGGACTGGCACATGAGTGCCGAGGATGTTTACAAAGAACTCTTGGCGCGGGGTGAGGAAATCGGCCTGGCAACTGTCTATCGCGTTTTGACGCAGTTTGAAACGGCAAATATCGTCAGACGTCACCAGTTCGAGGGTGGTAAGGCGGTGTTTGAACTGATCTCCAAGGGTGACCACGACCATATCGTCTGCATCAAAACAGGTCGGGTGGAGGAGTTCCACGATCCTATCATCCAGGAGCGCATAGCTGCTATCGCCGAGGAGTTTGGATTCGATTTGACCGACTATTCCTTGGTAATCTATGGCGTTAGCCGTACGTCGAGTGAGGATCCTAGTGATAGCTAATTCGTTTGTGGCCACTGCAGAAAAAGCCCGCATCACAAATGCGGGCCTTTTTGATTTTGAGGAGGGTTGCCAGTGACCTTATGGTGATTTATGTCATGTGCGGGTCATGAGAGCCGCTATGGGCGCGGAGCATTTCCCGCGCCAGTTGGCGGGTTTGTTCGGTTATCTTGATGCCACCAAACATCCGTGCGAGCTCTTCAATGCGCTCCTCTGGACTGAGCATGTTTACCACGGTTCGGGTGCGCCCCGGTTCCTGATATTTGGTGATTTTGCATTGATGATGACCCTGGGCGGCAACCTGGGGCAGATGGGTGATGCAAAAAACCTGGCGGTGATCACCGAGAGCTCGCAAATGTGCGCCGACGATTTCGGCGGTGGCACCGCCGATGCCGGTGTCCACCTCGTCGAAAATAAAACTCTCGACCGGGTCGAAACGTGCCGTGAGGGTTTTTAGCGCGAGGCTCACCCGTGATAACTCGCCGCCCGAGGCGATCTTGGCTAAGGGTTGTGGGGGTTGACCAGGGTTTGGGGCGATCACGAATTCAACCTCGTCCAGGCCGTATTCGGACGGCGACTCGTCGGCGCGTGATGTTATCGCAATGTCGAACTGACTGTGAGGCATGCCGAGCTGGCGGATGGAGTCGGTGACCTGCTTTGCCAGTTTCCTCGCGGCTGCCCGGCGTTGTTCACTTAACTTCGTAGCGGTTTCACGATAAAGCTGCCAAGCGGCTTCAATGCGGCTTTCCAGCTCTTCCAAATTTGCTTCGAAATTCCTAAGGCTTGCGAATTCCTCACGCAGTGATGCTATATGCTCATGTAGCTGTTCCGGGGCTACGCGGTGCTTTCGTGCAAGTTTGTGCAATGCATCCAGCCGTCGCTGGACTGCATTGAGATGCTCCGGATCATGTTCCACAATCTCGGCGCGGTTACGCAATGCCGCTGCTGCTTCCTCGAGATGCACATTGGCCGTCTCTAGCAACTCGATGATGCTGCCAAGGGTTGCGTCGTGACGCTGCAGATCCGAGAGTTCACTAATTGCGCGGCTGATCTGATCGTGCAGACTGAGATCCGCGTCATACAGTTGGTCGGCCAATCGACTGCAGGCTGATACCAGTTTACTGGCATGGGACAGCAGATTGTATTCCTGATATAACCGATCGAACTCATCTTGCTCCGGTTGCAATTGATCGATCTCTTCAAGCTGGTAGCTGAGTAATTCGAGCCGGTCCGCACGCGCCGCCTGACTGGCCTGCAACTCCTCGCGACACGTGATGAGGGATGAGAGGGTGCTGGCCGCCTGCTTAACTTCGTTACGCAGCGGCATCAGTCCTGCGTATTGGTCTAGTAGATCGCGTTGATATCGTCGTGACAGTAACCGCTGGTTCTCATGTTGGCCGTGGATCGCGACAAGATTTTCACCTAAATCCCGGAGTGACTGCGTGGATACTGGGCGACCATTGATCCAGGCCTTGGATCTTCCGTCCTTATTCACCAGACGACGGATGATGCATTCATCATCCTCATCCAGTGCCTGCTCACGCAGCCAGTGTCGGCCCGGGTTGTCCGAAGCGAGTCGAAAACATGCGATGACTTCGGCGGCATCAGCACCGGGACGCACCAATGAAGCATTAGCGCGATCTCCGAGTATCAGTCCCAGCGCATCGATTAGGATCGACTTACCAGCGCCAGTTTCGCCGGTTAAAGTTGTCATTCCCTCGGCGAAGTTCAGTTGCACATATTCGATCAGCGCGAAGTCGCGTATTTGCAGTTGCGTCAGCATGATGTCAGAAACGCCCGCCCCAGTTGAGTTTATTACGTAGGATCGCGAAGTGGTTATGTCCAGCTGGATGGATTAGCCTGATAGGCTGTTCGTGGCGGCTAATGACTAGGCGCTCGCCTTCTTCCAGCGACTGGTTGATTTGGCCATCAAAGCTGACAATACTACCACCACGGGAGCTGCGGGACGGCTCGATCTCGATGCGACAATCCGCGCTGACCACGATTGGGCGGTAACTTAAGGTGTGCGGACATATCGACACGATGCCGATGGCATCTAGGTCTGGTGAAATTAACGGCCCGCCGGCGGAGAGAGCATAGGCGGTGGAGCCTGCTGGAGTACATACAATGACTCCATCGGATCGCTGCACGTTCACCAACTGGCCGTCGATGTGCATCGAGAACTCTGCCATCCGGACCGGATCTTTCATTTTAAAAATCACGTCATTGAATGCCACCTCCTGCATTAGGATTGTGTCACCGCGCATCAATGCGCCGTTAAGCAGGAATCGTGATTCTTCCACATAACGCCCCTCAAATACTGCGGTCAGATGGGACTCGATTTCTTCCGGGTTCACGTCGACTAGAAATCCAAGTCGTCCGAGGTTTACGCCCAGCACCGGTACATCCCAGCGTGCGAGCATACGGGCGGCATTGAGCAGGGTGCCATCACCGCCAATGACAATAATCAAGTCGCTGTCCGGTTGCTCCAACCGATCGAAGGTCATGACATCGTTATTATTGAAGTGATGACGCTGTTGCGCTTCTACCGACCACGGCACGGCCTTTTTATCCAGAAAATCGGTCAGGCGCTGCAATACTTCCGGCAGGGCAGGGTCGGGGGTCGGCTTGATGAGAATGCCTACATGTTTAAAAGCGAGTGTGCGTTTTTTGTTCATTTTTTAGTGTGGGGTCGAAGACAACGTTAGGCCCATAATGCCAGCGACGATGCTTAGTATGAATAGCATCCTTACCATGCTAGCCGGTTTCTCAAAGCACGGAATCTCGAACATCGCGACACCCATCGTCTCAATGCCGATCCAGATGGCGTAGGCTTTGCTACTGGGAATCTGCTGAACTGTAATCACAAATAGGCAGAAACTTAGCCAGGCGGCTGACAACGTGGCGATCGGTAACCACAGTCGAGTAAAGCTATCGGTATAATACAGCCCGGTTGTCCAGCCGATCTCGAGCAATTCGGCCACTAGTAGCAAAATCAACTCATGCCGTGAGCTCAGATTGAAATGGACGCTAAATTTGCCTCAAACCGATGTTCGAATCCTTTCTATATGGGTACTTCCTTGACAGGTCGTGAACTGCTACGTAGCGTTAGCACTCAATAATGCCGAGTGCTAATCATTTAATGCAAGTGTTTAATAGATATGACTGAGTGGTCTGATCTAAGCGAGCGCGCACAAACGTTGCTGCGTATTCTGATTGATCGCTATATCGAAGAAGGTGCGCCTATTGGCTCCCGCACCCTGTCGCGTGTGGGAAATCTCAATCTCAGCCCGGCCACCATCCGCAACGTGATGGCAGACCTTGAAGATCTCGGGCTGATACGTGCTCCGCATACCTCTGCCGGACGTGTGCCAACGGAGTTGGGCTATCGGTTTTTCGTTAACAGTTTGCTAGTGCATCGCAACAATATATCGTTGGATCTGGCCAAGTTAGACAAGCTGGAAAAGGCTCTACTCGAAGAAACTGATGGCGATCCGCAGCGCATCGCGAGCACCGCCTCGAATCTGCTTTCCAGTCTTACCCGTTATGCCGGCGTGGTGACGTTGCCACGGCAGTCTCGGGCGGCTTTGCGCCAGATCGAATTTATTGGACTCTCGGAACGGCGTGTGTTGGTTGTGCTGGTTACACAGGATGGCAGTGTCCAAAATCGTATCGTGGTGACACCGCGAACCTATTCCCAAGCGGAGCTGGTGAGGTTTGGCAATTATCTTAATGAGCAATTTGCCGGCGTGAGTATCAAGGACATGCGAGAGCGCTTGCTTCATGAGTTACGCCGGGTGCGAAATGACATCGAAAACGGCCTGGCTGATGCAATCACTCTTGCCGAAACAGCAGTAGATCCTGGTAATGACGAGCGCTCCGACGTGATTGTGACTGGTCAGACTAACCTGATGGGATTGGACGACTTGTCAAGTATGGAGCAACTAAAACGCCTGTTTCAGGCGTTTACTGAAAAAAAGGAGCTGATGGAACTGCTCGACCAATGCGAACGGGCCAATGGCGTGCAGATTTTCATTGGTAGTGAATCCGGTAATCCCACCTTTGAAGAATGTAGCGTGATTGGCGCGCCGTATTCCTACGAAGGTGAGATTCTCGGGGTGTTGGGTGTAATCGGTCCTCAGCGTATGCACTATGATCAGGTTATCCAGATTGTTGATCTGACATCACGGCTGATGGGTAAGGCTATTGGTGGCCAATAATTTACGTATTGGGGGCTTGAAAAAAAATTCAGCGTGCCCCATTAAGTTCAAAACTTTACGAATCATCTTGAGACTGGACTAAAACATTATGAGCAAGAAAGAACAGGTTGCAGATTTGGAACAGCAGGTAACAGAGCAAGCGGAAACTACCACTGACGTGGACGTCGCAAACTTGAAACAACAAGCAGTAAAGCAAACAAAAACCACTACTGACGTAGGCGCCGCAAATTTGGAACAGCAAGCAGCAGAGCAAGCAGAAGTTACCACTGACGTAACCGAGGGGCAGGATAATGCGCAGAAAGGTTTGGTTGAAGAACTACAATCGGCCCTGACCGAAGCAAATGCTAAGGTCGAGGAGCATTGGAATACCATTCTGCGCCTGAAGGCGGAAATGGATAATCTTCGCAAGCGTACCGAGCGCGATATCCAAAATGCTCATAAGTATGCCCTAGAGCGGTTTGTTGAGTCCCTGTTGCCCGTTGTCGATTCCTTGGAGCTAGGTATTCAGGCGGCTAACCAGGAAGGCGCGACGGTTAAATCGATTTGTGAAGGCAGCGAGATGACACTCAAGATGCTGCTGCAATCGATGGAAAAACAAGGCGTGCAGGTAGTGAATCCGCTGGGTGAGCGCTTCAACCCTGATTATCATCAGGCAATGGCTATGCAGCCGCATGATGGCGAGGCAAATATCGTCATCAATGTTATGCAGAAGGGCTATCTGTTGAACGACCGCTTAGTGCGTCCGGCGTTGGTGGTGGTCTCTAAACCTACCGAAGAGTCCAAAGAAGAAAAAGAAGATTAAAGGTGGCCGATGCCCCTGCTCTTGAAATCTAGTGGGGTGTCGCCATCTTATTAAGCAGATTCAAAGTTCACGTATTTTCCGGAGAGAAAAAGCATGGGAAAAATTATCGGTATTGACCTGGGCACTACGAACTCATGTGTGGCCATTATGGAAGGCGGCAATGCCAAGGTCATCGAAAACAGCGAAGGTGCTCGCACCACTCCGTCGATTGTTGCTTATACCAATGAAGGTGAGGTGCTGATCGGTCAGCCAGCAAAGCGTCAGGCAATTACTAATCCTAAAAACACACTGTTTGCCGTCAAGCGCCTAATCGGCCGTCGTTTCGAGGAAGATGCTGTACAAAAGGACATCAAGTTGATGCCCTATAGCATTGTCAAGGCCGACAACGGTGATGCCTGGGTTGAGGTTAACGGCAAGAAAATGGCTCCGCCGGAAATCTCAGCGCGCGTGCTGATGAAGATTAAGAAGGATGCCGAAGCCTACCTCGGCGAGGAAGTAACCGAAGCGGTGATCACCGTCCCGGCTTACTTTAACGACAGTCAGCGCCAGGCTACCAAGGACGCTGGTCGCATTGCCGGTCTAGAGGTCAAGCGTATTATTAACGAGCCGACTGCGGCAGCGCTGGCCTATGGTTTGGATAAGAAGGACGGCAAAGATCGTAAGATCGCCGTTTATGACCTAGGTGGCGGTACCTTCGATATCTCCATCATCGAGGTGGCCGATATCGACGGTGAGATGCAGTTTGAGGTGTTGTCCACAAACGGCGACACCTTCCTGGGTGGTGAGGACTTTGATAACCGCCTGATTGACTTCTTGGTTGACGAGTTCAAAAAGGAGCAGGGCATCGATCTACGCAATGATTCGCTGGCCATGCAGCGTTTGAAGGAAGCGGCCGAGAAGGCAAAGATCGAGCTGTCCTCCACTGAACAGACCGATGTCAATCTACCGTATATCACGGCGGACGCCTCTGGTCCGAAGCATTTGAACGTCAAGATCACCCGCGCCAAGCTCGAGTCACTGGTGGACGACCTGATTAGTCGCACCATTGAGCCCTGCAAAGTGGCACTCAAGGATGCTGGTCTGTCCGCTAGCCAGATTGACGAAGTGATTCTGGTCGGTGGTCAGACCCGCATGCCTAAAGTGCGTGAGGCGGTGAAGAACTTCTTTGGCAAGGAACCACGCAAGGACGTCAACCCAGACGAGGCGGTCGCCTTGGGTGCGGCCATTCAGGGCGGTGTGCTTAGCGGTGCGGTCAAGGACGTGTTGCTGCTGGATGTAACCCCGCTATCGCTGGGTATCGAGACCCTGGGCGGCGTCATGACCAAGCTGATCGAGAAAAACACGACTATTCCGACTAAAGCCAGCCAGATTTTCTCGACTGCTGAAGATAACCAGACCGCGGTGACCATACACGTGTTGCAAGGTGAACGTGAAATGGCCTCCGACAACAAGTCGCTGGGCCGCTTTAACTTGACTGATATCCCGCCGGCACCGCGCGGTGTGCCGCAGATCGAGGTCACCTTCGATATCGATGCTAACGGCATCCTGAATGTGACTGCGAAGGATAAGGCTACCGGCAAGGAGCAAAACATTGTGATTAAAGCGAGCTCCGGCCTCTCCGAAGAAGAAATCGAACGGATGATTAAGGATGCAGAGGCCCACGCGGCCGAGGACAAGAAGCTACGCGAACTGGTTGAGGCACGCAATCAGGCCGACAGCTTGATCTACTCAGTAGAGAAGACCATCAAAGATCTGGGTGACAAGATCGAGGAAGCTGAGAAGAAGGCAGTCGAGCAGGCTATTGAGGACTTGCGCACCGCCATCAAGGGTGACGACAAGGCCGATATAGAAGCGAAGACTCAGGCGTTGGCCCAAGCCTCCGCCAAGATCGCCGAAAAGGCTTATGCTCAGCAGTCTGGTAATGCTGGATCAGCGGATGCTTCAGATAGCAAGGCAAAGGCCGATGATGTGGTGGACGCCGAATTTGAAGAAGTCAAGGACGATAACAAGAAGTAATTCTCGTCTGCCGTTTGAGATAACCCTTCGGTTAAAGAATAGCCACAGGGCAGGCAAATCCGGCTCTGTGGCTGACTTGTTTTGGAAAGCCAATGGCTAAGAGAGACTTATATGACATTCTCGGTGTAAGCAAGAACGCCTCGGAAGATGAGCTGAAAAAGGCTTATCGCCGTCTTGCTATGAAATACCACCCAGACCGCAATCCGGGTGACAAGGATGCCGAAGCGAAATTCAAGGAAGTAAAGGAAGCCTACGAGATCTTGTCTGATGCTCAGAAGCGGGCTGCCTATGATCAGTTTGGGCATGCCGGTATTGATCCTTCAGCCGGTGGTGGCTTTAGTGGCGGCGGCTTTGGCGGTAGCACCAGTTTTGCGGATATTTTCGGCGACGTGTTCGGCGACATATTTGGGGGAGGGCAAACCCGGGGCCGTGGTGATCAGCGTGCTTATCGCGGTGCAGACTTGCAGTACAACCTGGCTATCAGCCTGGAAGAGGCAGTTGCTGGGTCTACTCAGAAGATCCGCATACCGACCAGCGTGGTATGCGATGTCTGCCATGGCAGCGGTGTTAAGCCTGGTACATCCAAGAGAATCTGCCCCACCTGTCAGGGCCGGGGTGTGGTGCGGATCCAACAGGGCTTCTTTTCGGTCCAGCAGACTTGTCCGCACTGCCATGGAACTGGCGAGATTATCGAAACACCCTGTGAGAAATGTCATGGTACAGGTCGGGTAGAAGAGTATAAAACCCTATCGGTGAAGATTCCGGCTGGTGTCGATACCGGTGACCGAATCCGGCTGGCCGGCGAGGGTGGTCCCGGCGAGAATGGGGGTCCACCGGGTGACCTGTACATACTGATCGAGGTCAAGCCGCATCCGATCTTCAAGCGCCAAGGTGCCGACCTGTATTGCGAGATGCCAGTGAGCTTCGTGACCGCCGCACTAGGTGGTGAGATCGAAGTGCCGACGTTAAGTGGCCGCGTCACATTGAAAATTCCGCCGGAAACTCAATCTGGCAAGATATTCCGTTTACGGGGCAAGGGTGTAGTGCCAGTGCGCGGTAGTGTGCCTGGTGATCTTTTGTGTCAGGTGCATGTGGAGACCCCAGTTAACCTCACCAATGAGCAAAAGAACATCTTACGCGAGTTCGAGAAAGCACTGGGCGGTAAGGATCATCACCGTCACAAACCCAAAGAGAAATCCTGGCTCGGATCCTGGTTCAATACCATTAAGGGGTTTTTTGACGATATGCGCGGAAACTGATCCGCGCCGCCGGCAACTATTCACAGCCGGCTTTTTCGTGCCTAATCCTGAAATCAGGTCTTAAGGGGATGAAGTGCAATGCTATGGCGGCATTAATCAGCGCGATAGCCGCAGTAACCGCCTCCATCGTGCGACCCATCGTTCATGTCGGAAGGTACTGATGGCTTCTTGCAATTGCTGCACCATCTGACGGGTGCGAGCTGGGCCATAGGCCAGTTTTACATAACGATCGATTATGAGCTCGCTCAGGTCGGCTAGTTCGGGGCGGTTGTCGGCAATCCTTCGCTGGTAGTCGCGCGGGGCTTCGCCGTTATGGCGGGGCAGTCCTTCTTTACGCATAGCCTGCTGGAAAGACAGCCAGGCGGCTTCTACCGGATCGCTTGGCCTTGTGGCCGGCCAGAGACGGATCAGCCAAAAGACAAGCAACCAAGTGAGGGCCGCCCCACCAATGGCTATCAGCAGCATGCCAAAGCGGCTGATCTGTTCCATACCGAGCTTTTCCAATAACCGGCTTTGTTCAGTCGCGCTGTAGCCGAGTACCCACTGATTCCACTTGTTCTCAAGACGGTCTAACTTCAGGGCTAGGTCACGACGCCAGCTTTTCTCTCGTCGTATAATGCTAGACAGGCCGGCTGCCTCACGAATGCTGTCGGCAATGCCGGTCTCGATGCGTTCTGGTGCAATGACTGCGGTGGGATCTACCCTTATCCAACCCTCACCTTCTAGCCAGACCTCGGCCCAGGCATGGGCATCGGATTGACGCACGATCAGATAGTCAT
>Ga0209836_100099_pt1 | contig 15088 bp, 11 predicted proteins | sample ElbSprsedimmetaG_FD_184147 | JGI IMG/M metagenome (GOLD analysis project Ga0209836, IMG submission 184147) | Hot spring sediment bacterial and archeal communities from California, USA to study Microbial Dark Matter (Phase II) - Elbow Spring... ... | reverse complement strand
AGAGTGTGAAAAGTGTATTGCGCACGATTTTGGTATTAGCGCATCCGTTAGCAAAGCTAAGGATGATATCTTAGGATTAAGGGGGCTAGCGCTCAATTCGGGGGGCTAGCGCTCAATTCGCACAAAGTCAGCCCCAGCTAAATTCGAAGTGAACAACACCACGATATTTTTTGACATCAGATCTTTTGACACTCCACACGGCTAAAGCCGTTGGATTCTTGGGAGCACCCCCGTACCCGGGCGTTCTGCCTTACGGCACCAAGCGATCCGCTTGTGTCCCACGGTTGAGTCCGCTTAAGTGGACAAATTGATTGTATCCGTTTTATAACAGATGAATTGCAACACGCTGCATCCCACACCCCTAAAGGAGTGGGCTTTCGCGCGAAATCTGTAATCATTAGCAAATCATGATTAGCAAATCGAGCAGGTCACCGCAGTTGACGATAGCGTTGGACAGCCAGACAAAAAACAGGCTACACAGCCGCGAACGCTCTCGTCGCCTTATCACCATCTACACAAGACATCGCTAACAGACGCTGTGCGCCTGTCTTATTGGAAATGAACGGTGTCTAGCGGGTCATCGCTCGGTTAGTGCGTTGGCCTTGGCCCTGAGAACGGGTTTGAGCAAATACGCCAGGATGGTTTTTTTTCCAGTAAGAATGTCAACCTCTGCGACCATGCCGGGAATAATAGGCAGGCCATCACCAAGACTACTCTCGCGGGTACGAACCCGAACGATATAGAAAGCATTGCCTTTTTCGTCCGTAATCGTGTCTGCCCCTATGTGCTCAACCACGGCTTCGAGTCCACCGTAAATGGTGAAATCATAAGCGGTGAACTTAACCATGACCTCCTGCCCGGGCCTTATGAACGCGATATCTTTGGGCAAAATGCGCACTTCAAGGATGAGCGAATCATCCAGCGGCACGATTTCTACAACCTCTTTGCCAGGCTGGACCACCGCACCGATCGTGTTTACCAGTAAGCGAGATACTGTGCCACGTACCGGCGAACGAATCTCCGCATGACGAACCCGATCCTCCAGTGCGCGGCTACCTTCGACAAGGCTCGATAAGCGGCTCATGGTGTCCACAAGCTCCTCGCGCAGGCGGTTGCGCGTGTTGAGTTCAATTTCCTTTATTCTGCGAGTTGCTTCTAAAATAGCAGACTCCAGTCGTAAGATTTGCGCGTCAGCCTGGTCCCGCTCGCCACGCAAGCGACTTGCTTCGCGTTCAAGGCGCAAAATTTCAACTTCAGACACCGCACCGGACTTCAGCAGTGGACGTGTCGCATTGAGCTCCTGCAGGACAAGACTCAGCTCACGAGCAGCCTGATCACGACGTGATCGAGCCTCGTTGAGTTCTTGCTGTCGTTGGTTAAGTTGATCGCGAGCAATCGATAGCTGCGCTTCAAACTCTTCACGACTGCTCAGATAAAGGCGTTGCTCCTGCTCTGCGATATCTGGCGCCTCAACGAGCACCTCTTCGGGCACCAAGAAATCCACATCTTGAATGAGCGCGGTAAGCCTCGCAGCACGAGCCTGCAAAGCAAGATACTCGGCCCTGCTTTCGAGCAACGAGGACATGAAACGCGTAGGGTCAACACGTAGCAACAGATCTCCGGCTGCCACCTCCTGACCTTCGCGTACATAGATAGCCTCGATTACCCCACCGTCTACCGACTGTACAATCTGCAGCTGCGAGGAAGGGATAACCTTACCCTCACCACGGGTAACTTCATCGATCTCAGCAAATCCGGCCCACACGATAAGGGCCAGCAAGATAAGGAAACTAGCTCGCAGCAGCATCCGCGCTCGCAGCGGCTCCTGCTGCAAACGACCAAAGTCGGCATCAGAGGCCCAGTCAGTGACAAGCGTATGATTTTGTGGCAACGCTCGCGCGAACAGTCGATCAGTAAAGGAATGCGTGAAGCTCGAAAACCTGTCGGATGCTTTGCCAATCCCTTCAAACAAGCGACGCTCGCGCTCGACGCTCATACCCCAGCTCTCCCGACACGTCCTTGACGGAGCGCCTCGATGACTTGCTCCTTGGGACCGTCAGCTACGATTTTGCCACCATCGATGACAATGATGCGATTGACGAGTTCGAGCAAGGACGTGCGATGCGTCGCGATAATCATTGTGCGGCCTTCAGCAAAGGCTGAGAGGTTACGCTTTATCTGCTCTTCACTAGAGTAATCCATGGAAGAAGTGGGTTCATCGAGCAACAAAATAGGCGGTTGCTGAATTAGCGCCCTTGCAATCAGGACACCTTGGCGCTGTCCGCCGGAGAGCGATTCTCCTCGCTCACCCACGATCATTTCAAAGCCTTCGGGGTGATTATTCACGAACTCGAGAATGCCACCGATCTTGGCGGCTTCGATCACTGCTGCATCATCAGCGGCTGGTGCAGCCAGCTTAATGTTTTCGCGCAGCGTGCCATAGAAGAGAGTAGAATCCTGCCCCACATAGCCTATGTTGCGACGTAACTCGGCGGGGTCGAGCTGACGAAGATCAATGCCATCCACGAGCACTGCACCTGATGTTGGACGATAAAGACCGAGGATGAGCTTTTGCAGAGTACTCTTGCCCGAACCGATACGACCGAGAATACCAATGTGTTCGCCAGGACGAATCTTAAGCGAAACGTTCGATAGTGCCGGGGTACTGGTTCCTGGGTAGCTGAAACTAACATTTCGAAATTCAATGGCGCCTGCAAAGCTATTCCGACTGATAAAATTCGCTTCCGCTGGCCGCTCTACCTCTTGCGCCATCATCGTATCGAGCGATTTAAGTGCAGTAGCAGAGTTGTGATACTGAACAAGCAATCCGGCGACCTGAGCAATAGGTACCATGGCCCGCGAAGACAGAAGATAGCAGGCAATCAGACCACCCATGGTCAGCTGCCCTTTCCCAATAAGATGCACACCGATAACGATAACGACCAAGTTAACTGTATGCTGCACCCATTGAGCGACGTTAGTAGTCGACGCCGCAAGCAAACGCAGTTGTCCGGAGATGCGAGCCAGCAAAGTGGCACTCTCTTCCCACTTGCGTTGAAAGGCTGACTCCGCTCCTAGGGCCTTAATCGATTCAATACCCACCAAACTCTCGACCAGCGTCGCATTGCGCTGCGCGCCAGCGCGATGGGAAGTTTCGGCTAGCTGATGCATACGCGATTGCACCGCTAGTGCATAAAACAGCAGCACTATCGCGCCTACCGCGAACGGCAGTGTCAGTGGCCAGGCAATCCAGGCAATCACTGCGAAAAACAATAAAGCAAAGGGTAAGTCGACCAATGCGATGACGGTTGCCGACCCGATAAAATCGCGCACTGTCTCAAAGGCACGTAAGTTGGACGCGAAGGAGCCGGCCGAAGTCGGGCGATTCTCCATGCGCAGTCCAAGCACACGCTCCATGATATTGGCAGAAAGCTTGACATCCGCCCGACTGCTCGCGAGATCCACAAAATAACCACGCATCGTGCGCAGTATAAGATCCCCGATCAATACCACGAAGACTCCGGCGGCTAGTACCCACAGCGTATCGAGGGCATTGTTCGGAACGACGCGGTCATAGACATTCATGACGAACAAGGGCATCGCCAAAGCAAAGACGTTGATCATCAGCGCAGCGAGCAGAATGTCGCGGTAAAGCGCGCGGTTTTCTGCAATGACTCCCCAAAACCAATGCTGCCCCCGCGTCGGGCGGACTTGCGGCGCACGCGCGTCGTAACGGAACTTTGGACGAACGTATATCGCCCGGCCGCTATAACGCGTGGCGAGTTCGTCACGCGGCAATTCGACTACCGCATCGCTCAATACGGGGAATACGACACGGGCATTTTGTCGAGATTCATCCCATCCGATAAATACGCAAGCTTCATCGCCCTTGAGCAGCAAGACTATCGGGGCGAGCGCATCGTTCAACCTATGCAAAGGGGCCTCTACGATACGACTGACCAAACCCGCTCGATAGGCAGCTCGCTCAAAAAGCCTCGGCGTAAGAGCGTAACCTTCAGCCGGCAAACCAGCCATGGCCGCGTCACGAGTCAGTTGTCGACCATGCATGCGCGCGACCAGTATCAGACATTCGAGCAAATCTTCTTTAATGTCCTGCCCTTCAAGCGACTTCTTGAGCGTTACTGACGGCATGCAGATTTAACGGATTATGACTTTTTTGTTTTTAATCTTTCAATCGAGCCTAATACGGGGATACTAGCATAAGCAAACATGGCTTTAAGGAGACTCTGATTAACTCCTTAAAGCGCTATGAGAGCCGATAAGTAGCGCAGTGAGATGTAATCAAATACGTCGAGATGGACGATAAAAGCTGCAAGCTTATTGATCATCGTTAATCATCGCCGTCTTGGCCACGCTTGATCTGATCGTCGCGCCGCGCGGCTTCGATCAGTGCATCCATCTGCATGCCTCTCTCGATCGAGTCGTCATATTCAAAGCGCAGTTGCGGAACAATCCGCAGACGCATGCGCTGGCCAAGCTCCGCTCGCAAGAAACCGGTAGCGGCCGTGAGGACTTCGGTCGCTACGGCGCGTTCCTCGGCCTTCAGAGTGCTGAAGAACACTTTGGCATGCGCCAAATCCCGGCTCACTTCGACATCGGTGATGGTAAGCAAACTAATACGCGGGTCATTGATTTCAGAACGGATCAAGTCTGCCAGCTCGCGCTGGATCTGATCCGCCACTCGACGGGCACGGGGAAAGTTACGAGCCATAGAACACTCATTACTAAAATCTTGCCCCCTACTTATAGAGAGGGCTAACACGGAACCTTGTAGATAGCATCCCGTAAAAACGGAATATTTCGCCTAAATATCGATGGGGTACCGTGCTTGTCATCTATCAGGCTGATTGCCGTGCAGATCACTTACAGCGCGCGCTTGACCTCAACCCGCTCGAAGACCTCGATCTGATCTCCGACTCGGACATCATTGTAATTCTTGACACCAATACCACACTCGAACCCGGAGCGAACTTCGGAGACGTCGTCCTTGAAGCGACGTAGCGACTCCAGTTCACCCTCGTAGATCACCACATTGTCACGCAGCACGCGAATCGGATTGCCACGCTTGATGACCCCTTCGACCACCATACAGCCTGCGATCGCACCGAATTTTGGCGAGCGGAAAACGTCCCGCACCTCGGCAACCCCGATAATTTTCTCATGTAGTTCCGGTGAAAGCAGGCCACTCATGGCCTGCTTCACATCATCCAGCATCTCGTAGATAACGCTGTAGTAACGAATCTCAACACCAAGTTTTTCGGCCGCGCGACGTGCTGCCGCATCAGCACGGGTATTGAAACCGATCACAATCGCATTAGAAGTCGCCGCCAAGTTAATATCGGACTCGGTGATGCCACCAACACCAGACATGATGATCGAGACTTTGACTTCATCCGTGGACAGCTTCAGCAACGAATCGCGGATCGCCTCAGAGGAACCTTGCACATCCGCTTTAACCAAGATATTTAAGTTGGCAACTTCGCCCTCCTGCATCTGGGAGAACAAGTTTTCCAACTTGGCCGTTTTCTGGGTGGCCAGTCGGGCATCGCGGTATTTGCCCTGACGGAACAGGGCAATCTCACGCGCTTTGCGCTCATTCTCGACGACGATAACTTCGTCACCGGCATTGGGTGTGCCGGACAAACCTAGCACAACTACCGGAATGGAGGGGCCGGCAGACCCGACAGGCTGGCCGTTTTCGTCCATCATGGCGCGAACACGGCCAAATTGCTGACCAGCCAAAATGATATCGCCCTTCTTAAGCGTACCGCTCTTGACCAGCACCGTCGCGACCGGACCACGACCTTTCTCTAAGGAAGACTCAACTATCACGCCCTTAGCATGGCCTTCGACTGGTGCACGCAGCTCCATCACCTCGGCCTGCAGGAGAATCGCTTCCAGCAAGTCGTCGATGCCCTCTCCGCTCTTGGCCGACACTTGAACGAACTGGGTGTCGCCACCCCAGTCTTCGGGAATCACCTCATGCTGAGCCAGTTCATTGCGAACCCGATCCGGATCCGCCTCGGGCTTATCGATCTTGTTGATCGCGACAACCAGCGGCACACCGGCTGCCTTAGCATGCTGGATCGCCTCCTTGGTTTGTGGCATTACGCCGTCATCGGCAGCTACCACCAGCACAACGATATCAGTCAGACTCACGCCACGGGCACGCATCGCACTGAATGCCTCGTGCCCCGGGGTATCTAGGAAGGTGATCACACCACGATCGGTCTCGACATGGTAAGCACCAATGTGTTGGGTAATCCCCCCGGCCTCGCCAGTCGCCACCTTGGTACGGCGGATATAGTCCAGCAACGAGGTCTTGCCGTGGTCAACATGCCCCATGACGGTCACCACCGGCGGACGCGGTAGCTCCTCTCCCTGAGTAACGCCACCCATGATCTCTTCTTCGAGGGCATTCTCAGAGAGTGCCACCGCCTTGTGGCCCATTTCCTCAACCACCAGGATAGCGGTGTCCTGATCTAGCATCTGGTTGATGGTCGCCATCACCCCCATGTTAAACAGCGTCTTGACCACATCCACGCCCTTGACCGCCATTTTGTTAGCCAGATCAGAGACGGAGATGGTCTCGGGAACCTGCACCTCACGGATTACTGGCGCCGTCGGCTTCTCAAAGCCATGGCGAACCACAGCTTGCTGGTTCTTGTTTTGCCCTTTTCGGCGGCGTGGGCTCTTCTTGCGACCGCCTTCATCCAGATGCAACTCTTCACGATCATAGCGAGTTTCGCGCTCATGGCGGCCCTTGCCACTATGCTTGGCCGCTTTTTTGCGTGATGCCTTGGTATCAGCCACCGAGATACCCGGTGCCTCATCTGGCATGGCCACGATCCGCAAACGTGAACGTGACTTCTTTTTCTTCTCCGAAACCGCGGCTTTGGTTTCTGCTTCGACGGTCGGTTTTTCTTCTTTTTTATCTTTTTGTTTATCTACCTGTTTATCTACTTGTTTTTCTTCTTCTTTTTCTTCTTGTTTTTCTGATTGTTTATCTTTTTGTTTCGTCGACTCCTGAACTTCGGCTTCTACTGTCGACTCAATGACTTCGGCCGTTTCTCCAGCTTCAACCGACTCAATTTTTTGCTCGACCTTGGCAGGCGCTTTCGCCTCAACTTCCACCGTGGGCGCAGCGACCGGCGTCGACTCAATCTGTTGAGATTCTTTCTCTTTAACTTCTTTCGTAATCTCTTTAGCTTCTTCTTTAATTTCTTTCTTACTTTCGGCAGCTACCTCAGCAGTCACGGGTTCAATTACCGCAGGCACTTCAATCTTAGACGCCGCGTCATCGACCAACTGCTCGCGCTGCACATAGGTGCGTTTCTTTCGGTACTCAACAGCCACAGTCTTACCGCGCGAGGCACCACCGCCGATTTTGATTTCCTGCTGCGTCTTACGCTTGAGGGTAATCCGCTTAGGCCTTCCTACTTCGGAATCACGCCCATGGCTCTGACGCAGGTAGGCGAGCAACTTCATCTTGGACTCGTCACTGACTAACGAATCCACGGAGGTGACGGGCACACCCGCCTCGGTGAGCTGCTCAAGCAGTTTCTCGGGCGACGTGCCCACAACTTTTGCGAGCTGTTTAACGGTGACCTCGGACATGCAGTCTCCTGTGGTCTTTTTAAGATCAAATTTTACTTGGAAGTACCTTGAAACCAAGGTTCGCGAGCCGCCATAATCAGGCGGCCTGCCAGTTCCTCATCAACACCTTTAAATTCGGTGAGCTCGGCCACGGACATCTCCGCTAGATCGTTGGCATCGGCAATGCCCGCAGCCTTCAGGCTAGCGGCCAACTCGACAGACATGCCCGGCAGACTCATCAGATCAGCCGCTTCCTCAACGAGCTCCTCATTGGCAATCGCACGGGTAAGCAGTGCGTCGCGAGCGCGGCTGCGAAGTTCCTCGACAATACCCTCATCGAAACCTTCGACATCCAGCAACTCACTGATCGGCACGTAGGCGATTTCCTCGATACTGGAGAATCCGGCCTCCACCAGGACCGCAGCGACATCCTCGTCGACATCGAGCTGGTCAATAAACTGATCGATCAGCTGGCGTGCCTCGGCCTCGCTCTTCTCGATAGCTTGCTCTTCGGTCATGACATTCAGATGCCAGCCAGTCAACTGACTCGCCAAGCGCACATTCTGACCGTTACGCCCAATGGCTTGGGAAAGCTTCTCTTTCTTGACGGCAACGTCCATGCTGTGAGCGTCCTCATCAACTACGATGGAAACCACCTCAGCCGGACTCATCGCATTGATTACGAATTGAACCGGGTTCTCATCCCAGACGATGATATCAATACGCTCACCAGCCAGTTCGTTGGTGACCGCCTGCACGCGCGAACCACGCATACCGACACAAGTACCCACCGGATCAATGCGACTATCTAGCGCACGCACCGCAATCTTGGCGCGCAGACCTGGATCGCGGGCGGCGCCCATGATCTCGATCAGACCTTGGCCAATCTCCGGCACCTCGAGCTTAAACAACTCGATGAGGAATTCCGGCGCAGTGCGACTCACAAATAGCTGCGGACCACGGGGCTCACTGCGGACATCCTTAAGGTAACCACGCAGGCGATCACCAACGCGAACCGACTCACGACCGATCATATCGTCACGGTGCACGAACGCCTCGACGTTGTTCCCAAGATCCAGGATTACATTGCCGCGATCAATGCGCTTGACAGTACCCATCACAAGGGTACCTTTGCGATCCATATAGGTATCGACTACCTGGCGACGCTCCGCTTCGCGCACTTTCTGCACGATAACCTGCTTCGCCGCCTGGGACGCAATGCGACCGAACTCCACCGATTCAATCTCTTCCTCAACGTATTCGCCGAGCTGGATATTGGGATTGTCCAGACGGGCGGCCTCGAGGATAATTTCCCGCTCGGGGTTCTCGCTGGTCTCACCTTCGACCACCAGCCAACGTCGAAACGTGTGATACTCGCCGGTTTCACGGTTGATTTCGACACGGACGTCGATATCACCGCCATGACGCTTACGGGCCGCTGTGGCCAGCGCCGCTTCAATAGCCTCGAAAATAACAGCCTTTTCAACGCCTTTTTCGTTGGATACCGCGTCAACGACGTAGAGCAGTTCTTTACTCATATTATGTGTTCGCCTCCGAAGCACCTTCAGGTGCCCGATACCTTATGCAAGTCAAAATCAAAAACCAGATTGGCCCGGTCGATATCTACAAATGGCAACTGAACCGCATCTGTATTCGTTTTGAGTGTAATCACACCATCGGTAACCGACTCGATTACACCCTGAAATTTTTTCTGACGATTGATTGGGCGCGACATCCGGATCCGGGCTACTCGCCCCTTAAACCGCTCGAAATCCGCCAGCTTAAACAGTGGTCGATCTAGTCCCGGCGAGGACACCTCCAGCACATATCGCCCAGGGAACGGATCCTCGACATCGAGGATGCCGCTAACTGCATCGCTCACACGACCACAGTCATCCACATTCACGCCATTAGGCGAGTCGATATAGATACGCAGCAAACCGTTGGTGCCACCGCGAAACTCGGCGCCCACCCATTCATAACCCAGGCCGGTCACAACTGGCTTAAGCATATCCTCAATGATTGCGGGAATTTGCCGCATTCAGCCACCTGTGCAAATTGATATCCGATCAATGCGACCTACACGCCAAATAAAAAAGCCCCAGAAGGGGCCGGCGGGATCGTCACCAGTTATCTATTTAATATGATACCAGCAATCATAACCGATGTCAATGTATTATCCGTTCCTGCACCAAAATCCATGGGGCAACGACGACCGCCCACAGCGCCGGCTGACGCCGTGCAAAGTCAAGCGCAATGTCATCAGTCATCCGAGCAACACCACCGCTATCTATCCAGAATTGGACGGACTTTCTATCATCATTTGCCATCGCCTCCGCCACTGCGAGCAAATCGAGCTCTTTGCTGACATTGATTAGCATGCCACGTGAGAAGAAGCGCTCAATCTCCTTCCAGTCTACCTGAGCAAATTCAGCGTGGAGCTTATCGCGCAGAGATTTAAACTCATCCTGCATGGTGTTCACACCTCTGGTTACCCGAACTTTGAAACGGTATTGTACCCAAGCTCTAAGAGATCAGTCGAAAATGGTTTGCCCTTCAACTAGGCGTTCAAAAAGCCCTCCCCTGCACAGATGCAAATCCTCCATACCACACTGAAAATTCACGTTTTTAATCTAGTCGCCGGCTCCTTATATTGTCGCGACCGTAATGGGTAAATCACGTTTAAGAACTATTCGTACTGCTCTATTAGATGGCCGTGGCCGCCACCTGACTGAGCCTCCGCAAGCACAAGCAAACTAGCGAAACCTACATCCTGTCCAATAACGACTAGCCGGAAAAGCTACAGTAATGGCGCCCAAGGGCGACCTACACAAAGCAAAAGGAAGCATCCCAAAGGTGCTCCCTTTTCGCTTTGCAGCTCAGGCATGCCCCGGGCACCGACCGGGTGGTATTACTGCTCGACAGCTTAGGGACCCTGGTGCTGGGTTACGGTCTCAAAGCTGCCCAACTTTGTACGCCTGTATGTACGAGGCTAACTTAGAACTAACCGTCACCGTGGAACAGGTCGTCGCCAGCAACGCTTCCTGCAGCTACCGATGGTTCAGTGCCTAAATTCCACATCTTCGTATCTTGACTCAGCCACCCCATCCGCAGAATTAGCTATCTCGTCGAGTATGGCACAGATCGTTGGGGTGATAAGGGGAATAGTTCCTCGGCTTGGGCATGTCACTGGATGCCACCCTGCTCGTGCTTAGGTATCGGATCGTGCAAGAAGCGCATCCAAATTTGGTAGGAAGGTAGGTATGGGATGCATAAAAAACCCTGATAAATCAGGGCATAGGATAAAAATATGGCGGAGGGTCAGGGATTCGAACCCTGGAAGGGGTTGCCCCCTTGCCGGTTTTCAAGACCGGTGCAATCAACCACTCTGCCAACCCTCCGAGTGGGTTGCAGTTTGCGCAAATGGCGGTTTATTGTCAAGGGCTGTACAGCATCACCATGCTCTGTCATTAAAGCAAATAACAACTGGCGGTCAGTTTCAAGCCGTGTTATTCACGCAGGCAGGCGGCTTCTTCGCGACTGATCGGTACTGGACTCAAATCGTGTAAGTATGGGTAACACGGCGATCACCGCAACCAGCGCGACCCAGCCGCTGCCTTAAACAGGATGCACTACAAATAACCCTGCTCAGCAAGCTCACGATGCGCCGGACCCAGACAATAAGCCACTTGGGCATTGAGCAAATCAAACCTGAAGGCAATGACCACCTCGCCGGACTAGATTTGGTGCCAGTGGCCCGTTGGTCAACTACGCGATCTTAGACAAGGTAGCAAGGTAACAATGGCGATGCATTTCGGATTAGTACGGGTGCCGATCTTATTCACGAACTTAAAAACTAAACAGCGGTGCGCTTCAGAGTAGACAGGCCATTGCAGCAATAAGATACGCAGCGACCAGATTTGATAAGGATTTTACAGGTTTGACGCAGATCCCGTCGCGAAACTGCGAATCCTAATAAACGCTTATCCTTGGTTTACGCTTTCCAACAAAACGGCTTCCAGATCCTGTTGATAATCAGGCTCAGGCGGTCACTTTACTGTGGTTGTGAGTGCTGATAAGCGTGGTCGGTTGATGCGCGTGTGCCATTAGCCTGCCGTTCTGGATGCCAGGCGCAGTCGGTGGCGATACAGGGCTGCCCAGCTCGGGCGCGGCAATTTGCACGACAGGCCAGCAGCACCAACCTACGAATAAGCTGATGCTCTATTTTCGCGCTGGTATCGAACAGTTCCCGCAACGGGAGTTCGCCGCATTCGATAAGCGCCTGAAGCTCGCGACCTTCAAATCGTGCGGCAATGTGGCCACTGCAGGAGTCGATAACAGCCAGGACCGGGGTTTCCTGCTCAAGCTGGCGGATCAATTGCATAAGTTCGTCACTTAACAAATCTATAGCATCTATGCAAATGATAATGCCTATCTTTTAAGAATCAATACTCATTGCAACAACAGTATATCAGAAAGAGAGAGCCTGTTACTAGAAAAACGTTGGGGCGCCTCAAAAGCCTCTCGAGACGCCAAACGCAACAACTGCGTAAGCGATTAATATGGCCCAAGGGTCAGAGACCGGGGATGAGTCGACGGCCTTTCCCAGCGGCAGCCGGGCTTGGGCCAGGGAAGGCCCAAGGGTCGGAGACCAGGGATGTAGCTTGTCGACACACCTACTTGCCAAGCGCTTTTCAGTCGTGGCGACGTTCGACAATCCACAAACCGGGCTGATCCAACTGGGCGGCAAACGCGTGACTAAAGATGTCCGGGCCAACCTGCAGCAGCTTGCCATTGGCCTCGACATACCAGAGCCGGTCACGCTCCCAGGGGGGCATTTGTCGGGCTTGAAGCAGGTTCTTGATGCTACGATGGTGACGGTCACCAACCGGACGAATGCGATCACCGGCGCGGCGATTGCGAAGAGTTATGAACCCGCCGCCTTCCTGCATAACCTCTGCCAGTTTGTCGGGATCCAGCCCTCGCCCTGGCGGGGCTGATTTGACTTCAAGAATCCTACCATCCGGCAGCACCGCCGGTGTGCTCATATCCCAGCATTGCTCGAAGTCCGGCAGGGGCTTGGGCCATTTGTCAAAGGCGTATAAATCGTCGCGATAGCGGGTGACAACGGCACCGGGCCATTCGACCCGAATCTGGGCATCATCGCGGGCGTTTAGCTGGCTTAGCAAGGTCTGCAGCCGACCACGCGGTGGGGTCGGCAAGCCTTGTTCGCTTAGCCAGTATCGCAGGAGATTTCGCCGACGAGCGACGGTAAAGGCATCCAGCGCGGTCAGGCTAAGTGTGCCGGGCCGGGAACCCCGACATTGATGCCAATCAGCACGGGCCAGTTCACCTAGTAGACTTTCCGTTTCAGCGGCCTGACGAGCTACCTGCGCCAGTGCTGCAGAAACATGTGGCCAGCGTTGGCGTAGAATTGGAATCACCTTATGGCGCAAGAAATTCCGATCAAACTGCGTATCCCGGTTGCTCGGATCTTCAATGATGGGCAGGCCAGCACCGCGAACCACCTCCTCTAGCGCCTTCCGGGGATGCGCCAACAGGGGGCGCCAGTGCCAACCGTCTGCAAAGGGCTTGAGAACCGGCATCGCTGCCAGCCCACGCGGGCCACTGCCGCGCATCGCGTTCAATAGCAAGGTTTCGGCCTGGTCGTCTTCATGATGGGCGGTGACCAAGATGCCGCCTTTGGGCAGGCATTCGGACAGTACTTCGTAACGAGCCTGGCGCGCCATGGCTTCCAGTGAGCTGCCACGCGTTTTTATTTGGGTCAGCTGCAGCGAACGGATGGTGATCGGCACGGCGAGTTCGCGGCAGATGGTTTCACATTGCCGCGCCCAGTTGCCTGAGTTCGGTTGCAGCCCATGATCGACATGCAGCACGGATAGCGGACCGAGTTTGCCAGCACGGCTGAGCAGCCGCAGTTGTAGCAACAGCGCTAGCGAATCGTTACCGCCAGAGAAGGCTAACAGCAGGGGGCGTGAACGCAGGGCTGCCGGCAGGGTTTCCAGCAGAGCGTCAGCGTTCACAGGCATGGCGGGCATCCTGTCTGGTTACTTGTCGATGAAGTTCCCGTATTTCATCAGTCGCGCGTAACGGCGCTCCAGCAGTTCTGAGATGGGCATATCTTGCAGGTTCGCTAGGGCTGCCTGAAGCGCGGATTTGAGTGAGCTGGCCATCTCAGACACGTTGCGATGTGCGCCACCACAGGGCTCGGGAATGACCTCGTCGATCAGCCCCAGGCTATGCAGGCGCTCGGCGGTAATGCCCAGTGATTCGGCTGCCTCGGGTGCCTTCTCGGCACTTTTGTAGAGAATGGAAGCACAGCCCTCCGGCGAGATTACCGAATAGGTGCTGTACTGCAGCATCATCACATGGTCTCCCACACCGATGGCCAGCGCGCCACCGGAGCCGCCCTCACCGATCACCGTGACCACGATTGGGGTCTCAAGCTCACTCATTACATATAGGTTACGAGCAATGGCCTCGGACTGACCGCGCTCCTCGGCGTCAATACCCGGATAGGCGCCGGGGGTATCAATGAAGGTTAAAACAGGAAGCTTGAACTTCGCAGCCAGTTCCATCAGACGCTTGGCCTTGCGGTAGCCCTCAGGACGCGGCATACCAAAGTTGCGACGAATCTTTTCCTTGGTATCGCGGCCTTTCTGATGACCAATCACCATCACCGGCTTGCCATCCAGACGGGCCATGCCACCGACTATCGCTGGATCATCCGCAAAGACGCGGTCACCGTGCAGCTCCTGGAAATCGGTAAACATCTGCTTGATGTAATCCAGCGTATACGGACGCTGCGGATGACGCGCTAGCTGGTTAATCTGCCAGGCCGACAGATTGCTAAAAATCGAGCGAGTCAACGACAACGACTTTGCTTGCAGACGCTCGATTTCCTCGTTGATGTCCAGGTCGCTCTCGTTGCCCATCAGCTTCAGCTCATTGATCTTAGCTTCCAGCTCGGCGATGGGCTGCTCAAATTCCAGGTAGTTGGGATTCATAGTGTCGATTAGTGATCGCTTCAGAATGGGCGCGATTGTAACGCATCCGTGAACCTCGGACCGAATACGTCTGTTGTAAAGCATGGGTCAAAGCCACGGCCCCCTAATCCACCAGAACAGTCGCCGCCGCCAAGGTGGGATATCCGCCGGTATGCTGAACACAGGCAGCGCCTGGTACAGCGGATCAACCGGTGGCAGAGCCATCAACCGCTTAACGCGCTCTTCAGTAGTTGGATGCGTACGCAACAGTGAAGCCAGAAAGGTCTTTCTTCTTGGCATGAACAATCGCTCAATCCAGCCACCCTGCATTTGTTCGATCTTGATCAAGGCGCGCGCCAACCCCTCGGGATCGCCACTGAGGCGGGCCGCCTGTAGGTCGGCATCATACTCACGGGTACGCGACAGGCCGAGCTGGGCCAAGGCACTCAGGGTAGGTGCGAAGA
>Ga0209836_100097_pt1 | contig 15463 bp, 16 predicted proteins | sample ElbSprsedimmetaG_FD_184147 | JGI IMG/M metagenome (GOLD analysis project Ga0209836, IMG submission 184147) | Hot spring sediment bacterial and archeal communities from California, USA to study Microbial Dark Matter (Phase II) - Elbow Spring... ... | reverse complement strand
GCAAATCGCAGACGGCCTCTTTTATTAGTCTAAACTAAAGAAATCCAGGCCTAAGTCGTTTTTCACTCGCTCAGCCACAAGGGAGACCCCAGAGGAAACTATGCCCAGGATCAAACCATAGCTTTTAAGTTCGGCAACGGTCTTTGGAACGCCTGGTGAATATGGGGGTGGGAAGATTTTGTCTGTGACAGTTTTAACGGGGATTCCCCGAAGGAGGCGGGCGTTTTCTTTGACCCATTGGGGATAGCGATCGGGCTTCTCCCGGCAGCAAGCCCGATCGCTCCCCAACTGGACTCGTACGCTACTCCCTGGTAGCGAACAAGGGTGCCGTCCAGGTCGAAGAAAACAGCCCGAATCCTCATTCAAGGCCCAAAAGCCTAACCTCCCGGCTAAGGGAGGAGAGCTTTCCCTGGGGGACCTCCAATGCCGTGAGAAACGGACTAGCTGCGCCGTAGCGATCCTGAGTGTCCGGGCTCATCAGGTTTCGCCCAAGGAAAGAGCCATCCGTCCCAAAGAACACGATCTCTAAGGGCAAAAACACGTTTTGCATGTGGAACTGGCTCACTGTGGGGGAATCGAAGACGAAGAGGACGGCCAGGTCCTGACCGAGCTCGGGTGGAACCCCCATAAACCCGATGAACCGCTCGTGGGCCTCGTCAGCGATAAGCACAGGAAGACGCAGGGTCTGTCCGGTGCTATCCTCTAAAATTGCTACCTTTTTCTCCATCGTCCCCAAAACTCCGGGAAGTTTGGGGAGGATATCTCGAGTCATGAGGGGGGCGGGATCGGTTCCGCCTCCGGTGAAGTTGACAGGACTATCGCCAACCCCATCCCCATTGGCATCAGTTCCCTGGTAGTTGGAGTACCAGTTCCCTCGGCCGAAAGGCGCCCAAAGGTTTTGGCCAAAATCCCGGGCCCAGCGCTGACATTGCCAGACCAAGTTCTCATAGATCTGGGTCTCCCGGCTCTCGTGACCGAAGTAAAAGCCATCGAGGGAGCGGTAGATGAGGTTATGCCGCACGATGTTTCCGGTGGGGAACGCCTCCTGATAGGCTTCCTCAAAGATGATCCCGATATTGGCTCGAGTGATGTGGTTTAGCTCAATTATTCCCTGGGATCCAAAATTGGAGACCCCGTAGCCGTAGGCGACTATAGAGTTCTGGCTTACCTGAGCGTATTTGGTGTCGCGGTCCAAAAACACGGCTACATCGCCCTGCCACAAAGAGCAGGCCTGCACCACCGGCCCCAAGGCCGATTCTATCTGCACTCCGTAGGAGTTCCGGTAGAAAAGGCTTTTTCGGATCACGGGTTCTCGGGAGGCCCCGGTCACCTGAATCCCAACAGGCCCGGCGGCGAAAGCGTTGTTTTCCGCAACAAAGTAATCGGAGGCGTTCACGTAAATTCCAACGCGGTTGGCATAGATCCCGCAGTTCTCCACCCGAACGCCATCCGAGAGGATCACCGCAATTCCCGCATTTTTAGAGTTGGCGATCCTTGGGGAATCCCGAATCACTGTAGCGGGCGAGGAAAAGACGGTGATTCCATTTCCGCGGGGCCGGGAGATATCTGCGGCCTCGATGCGCACGTTCGCGGAGAAGACCACGTTTATCCCGTCGGTCTGATCGATCTTAGCTCCCCGTAACACCACGTTTTTCGCCCCCGCTAGAGTAATGTGTCCGGCATCGAGATCGGTTAACGTTGTGTCGGAAAGACCAACGAAATAGTACACGGGCTTTCCATTTACGGAATTTGTGGTTTCGATCACGTGGTTATAGTGCTGGAGAGAGGTGCCGAGGACCTGAAGGCCCAACCCGCCCACGGCAAAGAAATTATCGCGCAGAACAAGATTTCGAGAGGTTTGGATGACGATGCCGTTTAGACTATCGCGGACAAAACAGTCCTCCACAACCCCGTTTTGCGCGTTGACAAGAGCAATGGCCGCGCCCTTGGGGTCCTGGGCACCGATCACGGTACAGCCCCGGATCACAAAAGGCTTTGTCGTGTTCTCCACGTAAATCCCATAAGGGATATCTTTGGATGCTGTGATCGTCCAGCCCGCGATGATGTAGGGATCCTCGGGGGTTCCGGAGCCAGCAATCACACCGTTTTCTCCGGTGAAATCGAGATCGGAATGGATGAGAATCGGCCCGCGTTCCTGAGCCCATCCCAAAGCACAAACCAACACCACCAAAAAAAGGCCTGTTGCCTTGCGCATTTTCCCTCCTTAAACTTCATTGAGAATAGCGCACCGGGTTAGTTTCGGCAAAGGTTTTGGGGAAAAGGAGGAGAAGTGATGGAACTTTCGCGGATGACCTGGAAAGAGGCTAGGGACAACTTGCGGCAGGCGAAAGTAGCTCTTCTTCCGGTGGGGTCCACGGAGCAGCACGGTCCGCATCTCCCTTTGGGAACGGACTGGATGACGGCCCAGGAAATCGCGCGCCGCGCGGGAAAGAAAGGCGGATGGCTTGTCCTCCCCACGATCCCCGTGGGAGTTTCCGAACATCACCGCCAGTTCTGGGGGACCCTTTGGGTTCCGCTCGAGGTTCTGCGGGATTACGTTATGAGCGTGGCCCGTTCTCTTGCTTTCCATGGCTTGCGGAAGATAGTGTTTGTGAACGGACACGGTGGAAACACCCGTGCTCTTGAGGAGGCCGCCCGCCGCCTCCGCGAAGAGCGGATCTATGCCTACGTCTATGTTTGGTGGCGCGCGATCGCCGAGACGATCGCCCAAATTGTGGAATCCGGCGGATCCCATGCCGGGGAGATGGAGACAGCCGTGGTTCTGGCCATTGCGCCGGAACTGGTGCGGCCGGAAAACTATGGCGAGGCGGTGGCGAAAGGTGCCCCGGAATGGGGAAAGAGGATAGAGGGGATTGAAGTGGGCTTCGATACTAGAGATTTCACGGAAAGCGGGGCCACCGGCGATCCTTCCCGGGCTACGGTGGAAAAAGGCGAGAGGATCTTACAAGCCGCCGCGGAGCGGCTGGACGCGTTCTGCCGCTGGCTCGCGAACCAGCCCGAGGAAGCCCTCGCCCCCAAACCCCATCTTCCCTAAAGGAGGCGCCCGTGGAAGAAAAGCGACTTCCGCCTGGGCAAAAGTGGGTCGAGGACCTCATTGGTTACGACATCGCTCCTTTGCCTCCCCTGGATCTCCAAAATTTTTGCCTGCGGATCTTCGGCCACGTGCGGAATCCTTGCGAGCTTTCCTGGGAAGAACTCCTGAGGCTTCCCCGGCAGAGGATTCGCGCGGATCTCCACTGTGTGGAGGGCTGGAGCGTTCCTGATCTCCTTTGGGAGGGGGTACCGGTTAGCGCCATTTTCTACCTTGCGCAGCCCAAACCCGAAGTTGCCTGGGTCTTAGCCCATAGCCACGAGGGCTATACCACGAACATCCCTTTTTCCTACTTTGCCCGGCCCGACACCATCCTTGCTTTCTTCCTAAACGGGGAGCCTCTTCCTCCGGAGCACGGCTGGCCCCTGCGACTGGTGGTCCCTTCCCTCTACGCCTACAAAAGCGCCAAATACCTCGTGGCCCTGGAGTTTTTGGTAGAGCTTCAGCGAGGGTACTGGGAGGAGCAGGGCTATCACGATGTGGGCGACCCCTGGCGGGAGGAGCGCCGGCGCTAGCCTTCGCCGAGAAGCTTTTGGAGGGCTTCCCACTCCTCCTGGCGGATCTTGTAGGTGTGCTCGGGGCCTGGGAATTTTCCCTCCTTCACCTCGCGCACATAGTCGGAAAAGGCCTGGCGCATGACGCTCGCTACGTCCGCATAGCGTTTCACGAATTTCGGGGTAAAAGCCTCAAAGAGGCCGAGGATATCGTGGACGATGAGGAGCTGCCCATGGCATGCAGGTCCAGAGCCAATGCCGAGGATGGGGATTTTTGCGCGCCTCACGATAATCTCCGCCACTCGCGCGGGAATGGCCTCAAGGAGAATGGAAAAGGCCCCGGCTTCTTCGAGGATTTTGGCGTCCTCGATGAGCTGCTTTGCCGTTTGGGCACTTCTTCCTTGGGCTTTGAGGCCGCCGATGAGACTTGCCGCCTGCGGGGTAAGGCCGATGTGCCCCATCACGGGAATCCCGGCCTTGACGATGGCCTCCACCCGCTCGGCCATGCGCGCCCCGCCTTCGAGCTTCACCGCATCCGCCCCGCCTTCAGCGATGAACCTTCCCGCGTTCTTGATGGCGATTTCGTTGGAGGGCTGGTAGGACATGTAGGGCATATCGCCCACCACGGACGCCCGGGTCGCCGCCCGAGAAACGGCTGCAGTGATTTCCACCATGAAATCCATCTTCGCGGGGAGGGTGGTGGGATGGCCGAGCATGCACATCGCCGCGGAATCACCAACAAGAATCATGTCCACCCCTGCCCGATCCTCCAAAAGGGCGGTGGGGTAATCGTAGGCTGTGAGGAACGCGATTTTCTCCCCGCGGGCCACCATATCCAAAAGATCGGGAATGGTTAGCTTTTTCCGCTCTTCCATGCGTCCTCCTTTGCTCAATGGTACCCGATCCGTTGCAGCCGGCCCCTTTCCCGCTAAACCCAAAGCCCCGCCTAGTTCTCACTCGGGAAGGTTATGAGCGGCCAAGGAGGAGCAGGCCTTAGTGAAGGGCCGCATTGCTGAGCTTGAGCGCCTCCTGCGCGGCGCTCGCATCATCGATTAAGCTCCTTAGCTCATTTGAAAAAGCGGCGCTTATGTCCCACCAGAACCCAAGGAATGTCCGGCCATGGCCCAAAGTTTCTGTTCCGCAAGGATGCGGTTAAACGCACAGTATTCCTCGGGAACTGGCATGATGAGCGAGCGGTGGACCGTATATGCCAGCGCGCGACATCCCCCACCGCAAAGATATCGAAACGAACAATCGCGACACCTTGGGAGGTCTTCCACAGTAATCGCGCGCACGCTTGCCAAGATTTCCGATCTTTTCCAAATCTCTAGAAGATCGCTTTCCCCGGCATTCCCGGCTTTGAATTCAGGCGTAACCAGGCCCTGACAGGGGTATACCGCGCCATCCGGGCCCACTGCGATCTCCCCGAATGCTGCCCCGCACCGATTGCGCCAAGCGGTGCCCATCGGTGACAGTTGTGTCCGGGTTGCTACTGCGTTTTCTAAGTCTTTTTCCAGCTGGTCCAGCAGCACTTGGAAGTTTGGCCCAAGAACTTGATCACGCTCATCGCCTTGTAGCATGTAAACCTGTCGAACTACGCGATCCGCCCCGATTTGTTTGGCGTATTTCTCGAAGTTCTCAAAAAGCTCCAATTGATTGTAGCGCGTTATCACACTTGAAACTACCACTTCTTTTGCCCCCGCCTCTTTTAGGTGCTGAATCGCCCTTTCGGTGCTCCTGTGAGTTCCTTGGCCTCTTAAATTCTCGTGGATAGCAGGGATCGAAGAATCCATGCTCACCACGATTTGGTCACAAAGGTCCGCGAGTTCTTTGGCTTTGGCCTTGTCTATCAGGGTGCCATTAGTGAGCAAAACTGTGTACAAATCCAAATCTTTGCCGAATCCAGCTATTTCGCAGAGGTGCGGGTTCAAAAGGGGTTCTCCGCCAGTAAGGACTAGGGTGGAAACCCCTAGCTCTTTAGCCTGCACCAAAACCCTCTGGGCTAGCGAGGGAGACATGTCTTCTGACCATCCCTTCCTTTCCTTCCGGTTATAGCAGTAAATACAGCCCAGGTTGCAACGGGAAGTCACATGGAGATACAAAGAGCCAGGCCTGGGCTCATCCGAGCACACGCAGGGCTCGGGAAGATCCTCCAGTAATCCTTGGGTTTGCAGGGCCTCAAGGAAACGCTGGACTTCTTTGGCTACCTCAACCACAGGAACTTCAAACTTCTGGGCGAGTTTTGCGACGATTTCCGGGACTTGGGTGGAACGGATAAGATCCATAAAAATCGCAGCCCCTAATTCGTCCATTAGCGCCCAAGCCAGGGACTTTGGGCGGAAGAAAAGATGCCACCGCCCCCTCTTCAGGTGCTCAATATCCCCCGGGATCTTCAAATCCATGCTATGGGGGGCCACCATTTCAGGCGCCAAAACTAATGGACTCCGAAATTTAGCCGGAATTTTACGTTAACTTGCTTCTTCCGGCTCCCGCACCAGCGCCTGCTCCTCCGGCACAGTCGCAATTACATGAACAGTCTAAAGGTGTGGGCCTGGGAATGCTACCCGCAGCAAACTCGAGCTGAAAAAATTTTTCATGCTCGATCACCCCCTTTCCTTTTGAACTTCCTCCGGCCCGATTTGGTGGCCCCCCATTTTTGAATTTCTTTCCCGCCTTGGCCGCGGCCGGCACCAGCCCCTCCCCCGGCCTCGCACGTACAAGGACACAAACACCGCCCAGATTTTCTCGGTTTCCCTACGCGTACATGGATTTCAAACCCTGGCTCTCTCACTTTCCGCCCCCCTTTGCGCTACCAATAAGCTGTTCCTCAAAGATTGTGGAGTACTCTCCGCCTCTTCTTACCAGCTCTTCGTGTGTTCCTTCTTCCACTAGCTTTCCTTCCCGTAGAACAAATATTCGCTCAGCGGATTGGACGGTGGCTAAACGGTGGGCCGCAAGGATCACTGTGCGCTCGGGAAGGAGGAGGTTCAAGGCTTGCCAGACCCGGCTTTCAGTTTCCGAATCCATTGCCGAGGTAGCCTCGTCCAAAAGAAGGATCTTTGGCCGGCGCAGGATGGCCCGCGCCAGGGCCAAAAGTTGTTTTTGACCACCGGAAAGCTTAATTCCACGCTCCCCAATCGCAGTCTCATAGCCATTGGGCAAAGCCATGATGAACTCATGAGCGCCTAATGCTTTGGTGACTGCAAAGACCTCTTCTTCAGAAATTGCAGGATCTCCACATTTCAGGTTCTCCATGACCGTGCCCGAGAAGAGAAAAACATCCTGGGTGACGAGCACGACCTGCCGGCGAAGCGAGGATAAGTCTGCTTCGCGAATGTCTTGGCCATCGATACGGAGGGTTCCCAAGTAATCCGCGAAGACCCGTACAAGAAGAGCAAGTAATGTGGATTTTCCTGATCCCGTGCGGCCTACCAATGCGACTTTGGCTCCCGGCTCAATATGGAGGGAAACGCCATCCAAAGCAGCGGTGCCATTAGGGTAAACGAAGGTGACTTTGTCTACCTCGATCCTTCCTTCACGCACTACAAACGGCGATCCTCCCAGAGGCTCCGTGGGCTCCTCCAAAAGCTCAAGGATTCGGGTAGCGGCAACTCGGGCGCGCTGAAGGTCCAAATTTGTAGTGATGATGGATTGGGCCGGCCCGTAGAGGTAGCCAATGAATGAGACAAAAGCGATCACTGTCCCCAAAGAGAGTTGCCCGCGGATGACCTGCCAGGCCCCTACAGAAAGGAAAAGGACTGGTCCTAACTCAACTATAAAAGTAAGGATCCCGCCCGCCATTGCCCCCACGGTATTGGTCCGAATGTTGGCGGTTTTGAGCTTCTCGATGGCCTGGGCAATTTTGGGGTGAACCCAGCGCTCGAGGTTGAGAAGCTTCGTGGTGAGGACGGAGGACAGGCCCTCCTCCAGTTCTTTAGAGGCGAGGGCATCGGCTTCCTGGATCTCGTAAGCAAGCCTCTGGAGACGTCGATTGAGGGAGCGGGAGGAAAGGGCAAGGGAAGGGAGGAGGAAGAGCGCGGCAATAGCCAGCTTCCAGTCGAGCCAAAACAAAAGCGCGGCTCCTGCGCAAAGGAAAACCACGTTATTGAACAATGTCGAAAGTCCCAAAAAGAAGGCTTTGGCCACTTTCGTGTCGCTGCGCACCCGGGCCATGAGGTAGCCTACCTCTCGGTCTTGGAAGAAGGCCCACGGCAGAGCCAGCAGGTGCTTGGTCAGGGTTTTCTCCGCATCTGCTACCAAGGTTTGCTCGCCCACCACAGTGAGGTATTGGGAAAGGAAAGCAAACAGGCCCTGCATAAGGACGATCAGGCCAAGGCCAGCCGCCGTCCACGCCAGCGCTGATAATCTTCCGCTGGGTATGAGCTCATCAATGAGGAACCGGAAAAGTACAGGAATAGGAAGGGCGAGGCCGGAGGAAAACAGCATGCAACAGAGAAGAGCAAGGGCGATCTTCCGGCGAGGGAGAATGAAGCGCACAAAAAATTTTCGGATAGGAGAGGTCATGTTTCGCCTCCTTCGCGGTCCACTGGGGACGGAAAGCCCCGGAGGATGCAAGCGGCGGCGGCCAGGAAGGTGAAAAGGGCGGAGGTTCCGTGAAGGGTAATCTCGTACTCGTCCCGCCTCTTTTTTCGCACTAATCCACTGGCCTCCAAAACCCGGAGGTGGTGATAGAACTGGCCCTGGGTGAGGCCGCAGGCCTCCATGAGCTCTTCAGAGCCTGTTTTGCCCTGGGATAGGGCCCGCAACAATTTCAAGCGTTCGGGGCTTGCTAGGGCCTCAAGAGAACGCATGAGTTCGGGTATGAGGAGTTTCTCCACGGCCTCTTCGGAGAAAAGCTCATACCAAGTGCGCACCTCTCCGGAGGGGGTGTGGCAGATTCCGGTGATTAGGACTCGGGCTCCTTCTTCCTTCAAGTCCGCGGCCAGGGCTTGCAGGATTTGAAGGAGCAGGAGTTGAAGGGAGGCCGGGGCAGTGGCTGCCAGGTGGGGAATAGGACCAGGCTCTTCCCGGGTGGGAGGCACTACTCCTTGTTCCTTTTCCACACCGGACTTCTTTTCCTCGGTTTCTCTCATGTTACGTAACTCCGTAATAGCATAGTACCTTGATCGCCCTGCCGTGTCAAGAGGTGCCAGGGCTTCTAGCCCGTGGGCCGGAACACCGGCGGGATTTTGCCCTCCCGGCCCTCCACGGGACTTGCGGAAAGAAGAGCAGAATAAATGGCCTCTTCAGTGGCTTCCGCCGCGGCCCGGTAAAGCTCGCCTATGAGGCGCGAACGGTCAGGGATGATCTCCACTGCCACTTTCTCCAGGCCCCGAGGAAACCGCAGGGTCGTGGAAAAAGCGAGGAAAAAATCGCCGCTTCCGGTGTCCGCGGGTGCGCCAGTCCGCGCCGCGCCCAAAGCCGCCCGGCGGCAAAGCCGGGAAAGCTGGGAAGGAAGTAAAGGCGCATCCGTGGCCAAAACCACGATCAAAGAGCCCTTGTCTCCCTCACCTTGGCCCCCTCCCCCAGAGGCGGCGAGGGAACTCTTTTCGCTTCCAGGAAACCGGAAATCTTCAGGCCGGCCCATGTTGGGAAGAGCCAAGGCGCCCAAGGTAAAGCCCCCTACGATCCGCGCGGCCGTGCCAATCCCGGATTTATAGCCAAACGCGATCATCCCTGTCCCTGCGCCCACACATCCTTCCCCCACCTCCTCTTTTGCTCCCTCCAACGCCAAAAGGGCGTGCTCTTCGCGCACAGGCCGAAGTTCGATGGCCGAAAGTCTTCCGTCGTTGCATTCCAGGACCACGGGGTTGATGGAGCGGGCCTCCGGATGCCGCCGCAAGGTCCAAGTGAGCAGGGCCTCCGCGCAGGCGAAAACGGCCAAGGTGTTGGTGAGGAGGATCGGTGTCTCCAGCTCTCCCACATCTTGGATCTGCCAAAGCCCCAGGGCTTTTCCGTGGCCATGGAGGACGAAAATCCCGGTGGATAAGGGTTCAGCGTAGGGGTCTCCAGGCGGAACGATGGCGGTCACCCCGGTGCGAATAGCCTGAAACCCTTCTCCTTCGATCAAGGTGCAGTGGCCCACCCGTACGCCGGGCACATCGGTGATCGCTGCCCTTGGCCCCGAAGGGAAGCGGCCCAGGGTGAGCCCCGCCTTTCTAAACGCGTTCATGCGTAGAGCCGAAACTCGTAGGGATGGGGCCTTACCGCCACCTCCCAAACCTCCCGTTCCTTTTGGGCTAGCCAAAGCTCCAAAAGCTCTTCGGGGAAAACTCCGGCCACGGTGAGGAACTCGTGGTCGCGCCGCAGGGCTTCCAAAGCTTCCTCGAGGGAGCGGGGCAGAACTTGAATCCGGCGTTTTCTCCCCGGACCCCAGCCGCGGGCCACCGGATCAATTCCCTGGCGGATCCCATCGATCCCGGCCATGAGGCAGGCGGCCAAGGCGAGGTAAGGATTGCAGGTGGGATCAGGAGGCCGGTATTCCACCCGGAGGCTTTGGGAGTTAGTTAAGTACCCGGGGATGCGCACAGCCGCGGTGCGGTCTGCCGGGCCAAAAGAGAGCTCCACCGGAGCTTCGAACCCCGAGCAAAGCCGGCGGTAGGAATTCGTGGAGGGCGATACTAGGGCGGACAGAGCTCTTCCGTGGGCCAAAAGTCCGCCAATGTAAGCTAAGCCCGTCTCCGAAAGCCCTTCTTCGCCAGCGAAAAGGTTTCCCTCCGGCCCAATGAGGAGCTGGTGCAAATGCAAGCCGCTTCCCGGCTGATCGTAAAGGGGTTTAGGCAGGAAACAGGCCACGAGGCCTTGGTCTGCGGCCACCCGGGCCACAAGATCCTTGGCAAGGACAGCCCAGTCCGCGGCAGCCTTAATCCCTCCCAACCCCAGCTCAATCTCCATTTGTCCCAACCCTCCAGCCCCGTGATGGTGGTACCGCACAGGTATTCCCCAACGGGTGAGGACCTCCACTACTTTGTCGCGCACAGCTTTTCCGGCGTCTGCGGCTCCTGCGGCGTGGTAGGCTGAGCCCCTCCGCGGAAGCACGTTACCCAAACGGTCCACCTGGCCCTCCATGGGTATGATCCCCACGCCCTGAGCCAGAATATTGTCGGTCACGCGGATTTCCTCAAAGAGATAAAACTCCAGCTCCACGGAGAAACGGGCCTCTTGAGCGATGCCGGAGTCCCGCAAAAAACGCTCCGCGGCGGCGGCTACCGTCCGCGGCGCAAGCGGGCTTGGTCCCTCCCCAGGTCGCCCCAAATCACAAAGGATCAACGCCCTTGGAGGCTCGCTCAACGGATCCAAGTACACGGCATCCAGATCAGGGAGTAGGACCCAATCGCTTTCCTCGCTTTTAGCCAAACCATAGTGCGCGCCGTCCACGCCCACTCCCTCTCGCACCATCTCCTCAGTCAAAGCCTCCACCGGGATCGTGAGCGCCCGGAGGTTTCCTGAGAGATCCACCGCCCGTAATTCCACAAAGTGGATTCCCTCCTCTTGAAGGAGAGCCACAAGCTCCGCAAACGTCATGGTTCCTCCTTCTCTAAGGCTTGGGGATGGCCAGATCCGCCGGTCCCCAGCTGGAGAGGATCGCCTCGGGAAACGTGGCGGAAACCAACTCACGGATGATCTCCGCGTGTTTAACCTTCTCGCGGCCCCAGTCGGCCAGGGTCTTTCCCGAGACCCACGGCTTGTAAAGGGCACCAGGTCCCACCACACAGGCTGGGCCTGGCTCCATCTTGAAGTAGCAGGGTGCACAGACTCGTGCCATCTCCGGGGTGTCGTAGAAACGCTGGAAACCGCCGAAGGAATCGGTGAGAGTGACGTGGAGGTCCATCGGGATCTTTACCGCTTTGCGAATGGCCGCAAGCTCAGGAAGATCTAAATCGGCCAGGGGGTTGAAGGTGTTGGCGCCCAAGCTTTCCAGGACCTTCGCGGCCGCGGGATTTCCATGGCCTGCGAAAATGGAAACCTTGAACACTGTGTCCTTGGGAAGATCGCCGTTTTCCCGCATCTGGGAAAGAAGCCAAAGGAGGCCTTCGTCCAAGACGAGGAAGCCGCGGAAGCCGATTTCCACGGCGCGAAGGATATCGGTGACCACGTAGCGGATCTGATCCGCGCCGCGGAAACGCAAACCCGAAAGGGACCCCTCTGGGGTGAGGAGTTGGCGTCCGGTATCCCAGCCGGAGCGGGGGCCAGGGGTGAGGATAACCTCTACTTTCGCTTCTGCTGCAATTTTTGCGAAATCCTTGAGCTCAGAACGCGTAAGATAGGTAGCGCCCATGACTACTGAAATAACGCGATGCACGGGAACGTTGCGTTTTTTGGCTTCATCAATCACTGCTTCCAAAACCTCTGGCCGTTCCACGCCGGAGATCTCTATGCGGTAGTGGGCGCCATCGGGAAACCGTAAGGGGCTTTCGGGAAGATCGTAGGCATCGCGGCCAGGGATTCCATAGCGCTCGATAAGCTTCTGCACCTTCCTTTGATCCATTCCCGCCTCCTTTTCCCACCCTCACCGCCCCCTTCATGGTACCACGGAAACGCTTCCCTTTTTGTGAGTGGCCGCCAGACTTCTCTCAAATCCTGCTGAAACCCCAGGGGGGAGCGGTTCTCAGCCTCACCTGCCTTTCAAGTTGTGGAAAAAGCGGAGTGACTGTGCTTCCTTCTTCTCTTTGGGGAGGGCGAAGGGACTTTTAAGGCTTTACCATGCGGCGGGCAAGGAAAATGGCCGCGCCTACGCCTAGAATTACATCACCTACGCTAAAAGCCGAGCTCAAAGGAAACCAGGCCGGAAGGTAAAGCCAATCCCCAAGAAAATTCAAACGGGTGGAAGAACACATGAGCACAGTGTTTCCCGTGCGGGTACCGGTTTCCAACCCTTGGGCCACGGATTCCAGGCCAGCCTTGCGCAATGCCTCCGCCGAGGCCGGCATGTACCCGCCGTTCGCAACAATGACCAAAAAGTTCAAAAAAGTCCAAGTCCTATTACCAGGCTCTCCGGGTAGCGGCGATTGCAAAAAACGAAGGCGAGAAGGAAAAGATAGGAAAGGATGTGCCAGTAAGGGGTGCCAAAATGGAGAATAGGCCCGCGGCTTCCCAACGGGAAAATTAAGAGCTGCAGGACAAGGGGCGGGAGAAGAAGCCAAAGCCCATGAAGGCGAAGCTGGGCAAGATTTCCTACTCGGCCGCGGCGGAGATATCCCACAATCAGGCCAACCAGCACTGCCCAAAGAAGAGGCATCACTCCGCAATCTGGAGGAAGAGCTCCACAAGCTTGGGATCCAAAACTTTTCCGGCCATGTCCTTCATGATCTTGCGCGTCTCCTCTTTGGTGTAGGCTTTGCGGTAGGGTCGGTCAGAAATGAGGGCATGCCAAACATCGGCCACGGCGATGATCCTTGAGCCCAAGGGAATTTCCTCGCCTTTGAGGCCGTCGGGATAACCTGAGCCGTCCCAGTGTTCGTGTTCATGTCGGATGATATCCACGCAATCCTTGTAGATTTCTAGGCCCGAAAGGATCTCCGCGCTCACCACGGGGTGCTGTTTCATCACCTTCCATTCCTCTTCAGTGAGGGGGCCGGGCTTGAGGAGGATAGCATCGGGCACAGCGATTTTTCCAAGATCGTGGACGCGGGCAGCTGTGTCGATTCGGGCGATCTCCTTTTCTGGAAGGTTCAAGGCCTTGGCAAGTTTTACGGCAAGCTCAGCCACCTCTTCGGAGTGGATTCCGGTATAAGGGTCGCGGGAGCTCACGATTTGTGCGATTTTTTCGAAGGCCAAGTGGGCCTGGCGCTGGAGCTTCATGTGCTCGCGGAGCGAGATTTGCATGATAAAAAGCGGGCTAAGCATGAGGATCATGTACCAGGGCGAAAGGGCATAGACGAGAGCGATGAGGATGGCAAGAATTCCCAGGGAAAGGATTTGCACATACCGGGCTTGAAGGATCTCCTTTAGGTGGGTCCAGTAATTCACTCCCCGGGAAAAATGCACCACACCCGAAACAATAGCTGCGTTCGACGTTATATAAACAACGAAAACTAGGCCAGCGCGGAGGAAATCGATGATCGTTTCGTACGGAGGCGGTTTTCCACCCAAACCTTGGAGGACAAGTCCAGTAATGGTTACGGAGATCAAAAGTTGCCCTACGTTAAAGCCCGCAACTGCAAGATATCGTAAAAGATCTTTGTGCACAAAATTTCGACGCAAATAAAGCTCAGCAATAAGTGTGCTCACGATAACCACAGCAACACCGAGCTTTGGTCCTCCAATAAGTACTGCTCCAACTCCTACACCAATGGCTGCAGAAGTTCCGTGTCTGGGATTAACTGGATTTCATAAAGCTGACAGAGCAAAGCCAAAATTGCTAAAATAGCCCAAGTCAAAAGAAATGGTTTGGAAAGTTCCAGGCCCCAAAGCTGCCAGGTGGAAGGCCTGCGCCTAAAATGATGATTCCGGCAATATAAAACCAGGCTTTCTTGGAAAAGTCCGGTACAAGGAGCCCTATATCAACAAAAACCAACGGGCGAAACGCCCGTTGGCCTAAACGCTTCTTACCTTTGTCCCGCTAAGCGCGGGCCTCAGCCAGTTCACTTGCCAGCCCACTTATCGTAAGCCCCGCTGAGAAGCAAAAGGGTCAGAATAGCCAAAAGAACGTAGAATCCCCGCACACCCAAAACCTTGGAAGCCTTGCGATTCACCTTCTCCACCTTAGGAACCCACTTCATCACTCATCCCTCCTTTTTGATAAATTCACCCTTTGCCACAAAGTGGCTCGCCTCTTATCCTTTTTAGGCGACACTTAAAATATACACCCACCGACCCAAGTTGCCAAAGTGGAAAGGGGACATTTTCCCCGCGCCAGGGCAAACCCAGCGAATCAGACTGTGATTCGGCCCCTAAGCCGCGGGTCCAGAATGTCCCGCAGGGCGTCACCAACGAGGTTCCAGGCCAGAACAAAGAGCACTAGGGCGAGCCCAGGATAGAGGATGATCCACCAATATTGGTGGAGCCGGGGAATCCAGTTGCGGGCAAAGGAAAGCATCTGGCCCCAGTCGGCGTACCCCACCCCCGCGCCAAGGCCAAGGAAGGAAAGAGCAGCAAAGGAAATCACGTAGGAACCGATGTCCATCGAGGCCACGACGAGGGTGGGATAGATCGCGTTGGGGAGGATGTGCCGGAGGACAAGGCGTAAGGGGCCTGCGCCGGCGGCCCGCGCAGCCTGCACATAGTCCCGCTCCTTTATGGAGAGGATGTCCCCGCGAATGAGTCGGGAATATCCCATCCAGCCGAAGGCGATAAGGGCGATGGCGGCGGTGAGGATGCTTCGGCCAATCTTCGGCTGAAGCACGGCAGCGATGGTCATGGCTGCGATCAAAAAGGGAAAGGCCTGGAAAATGTCGGTTATGCGCATGAATACCATATCCACCCAGCCTCCAAAGTACGCGGCCATGGTTCCCCAGAAAATTCCGATCAGGGCAGTGATTCCAGTTATGCAAATCCCCGCCAAAAACGCGGTGCGCGTTCCCCACACAATTCCGTAGTACACATCGTATTGCCCTTCAGTGGTGCCAAAAGGATGGGTTTTACTGAAATCGCTTTGCCCCGTTACGATCTTCCAAATTTCCGTAAAGGGGTTGGGCCCAGTGGGAGGCTTGGGGGTTGGGCTATAGCCGAATTGGGCGATGCGGTAGGGTTCATAGGGGGTAGGGGGAGGGGCAAGCCACGGAGCCAAAGTGGCCACAAGCCCAAAGAACACCAGAAGGATGATGCCAAAAAGCGACAACGGATTGCGTAAAAGCTGTTTTAGGATCTTCATTCTAGGCGAATTCGCGGGTCAATCACCGCGTACATGATGTCGATA
>Ga0209836_100096_pt1 | contig 15532 bp, 15 predicted proteins | sample ElbSprsedimmetaG_FD_184147 | JGI IMG/M metagenome (GOLD analysis project Ga0209836, IMG submission 184147) | Hot spring sediment bacterial and archeal communities from California, USA to study Microbial Dark Matter (Phase II) - Elbow Spring... ... | reverse complement strand
GGACCGGAGCGTAGCGCAGCCTGGCAGCGCGCTGGCATGGGGGGCCAGAGGTCACCGGTTCAAATCCGGTCGCTCCGACCAGTTAGTTTCGCGGCAGGAAAAACTCGTCAAGGATCCGACGCTCGGGGATCACCTTCTCTCCCCGAACTTGGGCTACTCCTACCACTCGTACTGAAATCCCTTGGGAATCAGCTCGGACAGCGACATAGAAGTGGTGATTCTCTACCCCCACTACCGAGCCCGGGACCCTGGTGCCAAGGCGATAGAGGTTGGCCCCTCCGCCGCCCACTACCAGGTAGGTGACACCGTCCCGCACGATTCTCTCGTAATTGTGGGCATGACCACTGAGCACTAAATCCACCCCGAGGTCAACGAATACCGGATGCCATAGGGCTTGCAGTCCTTCTGAGCCCGGCCCGTAGGCCGCGTCGGAGGAAAAAACTGGATGATGAAAGATCACGATCTTATGAGGTTCAGGACCGGAGAGTTGAGCCTTGGCCCACTCTAATTGTTCCACCAAATCCTGGGGTCTTTTGGCGTTGGAGTCCAGGCCTACTATGACAACATCGCTCCAATGCAGCGCCCACCAGCGCTTCCCCAAACGGCCGCCGCCAGGAGGGAGGCTGAAATGCCGATAATAGCTAAGGCTATCCCGCTCGTGATTCCCAAGGACAGGGACGAGAGGGGCCCAGCGCAGGATGGGAGCCATGGAATGGAAGAAGAACTCCCAGTGGGTTGGGATAGGGGTCTCCACGAGATCTCCGCCGTGCAAAACGAAATGGAAAGCCCAATGGTCCTGGGCCATGGCCTCGGCCACCATCTTAATCCGATTCGGTTCAACCCATTGCCACTGGGTGTCGGAAATAACCCCGAAAGTTACGGGCACCCCAGATTCTGGGGCAGTGCGAAAAGTTCCAATGGGGCTAGTTTCCCCATTGGAAAGGACTAGCTTATACACGTACCAAGTGTCCGGCTCAAGATTCTCAATTTTGAGATGAACGATTTCCTTCCCTGACGAGGTTTGCGGCTGATAGATTTTGGCAAACAGAAGCTCCCCGGTGGCCTGAAAAGACGGAAGGGGAGCGTAACGGACTTCGCAAGCCAGAGGTGGTTTCATGGCCCAGCTTACCGTGATGCTCGTGGTCTGAGGAGCACCGGTCCACGGGCCATAAACAAGGGCTGAGGCTACCGAAATGCACCCGAAAAATACCAACACTAAAAAGCTAAAAAGAAAACGCCTCATTCCTCCTCCTCAAAAAGCGAAATTTGCTCAGGGAAGCGGACAACAATGCAAGGGCCGTTAGTAAGGCTATTCCATTGAATTTCTCCAGTTACCGCTATCCGCTTCCCGATAAGGTTTCCCTCCAGAAGGGATTGCAGCCAACCATTGGCACAGGGAGCGGGCTGGAGGATAGCGCGGAACCCGTAGTAACTTTGGGCGGCCCACAGGGACCAGCCTTCTTTCCTTTGCCCAACCCTTGAGACCTCAAAGACCACCGTAACAACTTCGAGAACGTAAGGAAGAGGATTATTCTCTAGCTCCCCAATGAAGACGGGCTTGGGGTATTTTTCCCACAAATTTTTCTTCTCTACCTGAGCCAAAGTCAAGGCCCGAAGGAATTGGCAGTAATATTTTTCCCGGTCAGGGAAAAAGACAAGAAGGCGGGCTAGTCCCGCTCTAAGGAGGGCTTCGTTTACCATAAGACGGCCTTCAGGCGTGTCCACCCAAAGGTAGACCAAAAGACGGCTATGAATATCCCGGAATTCCCAGGGGCTCAGTTCCACATACACCGTCTTACCCATGGTCAGGGTACGGAAAAAAGTAGTTGCTTCTTCGGAGAAGGGCTCGCCCACCTCTGGGGCGTCGATGCCCAAAAGCCTCACAATTTCGTAGGAGGCAATCCCTTTGGGCGGGGTTCCTAACACCCGTATTTGGGCGGTGTCTCCGTCCATCCACCGGACAATGCGCGCAGGAAAAGTTTCCTGAGCCCCAACCCAAACAGCGAGGAGTGTCACTATAACGGTTAAAACTAAGATTTTCCGCTTCATCCACACCTCCTTTTACCGTTCATAGTGGACGCGACGCTGAACCACCGTAAGTTGGAAAAGCGAGAGTGTGAAGATTATAGCGAAAAGTATGACCGAGGCTGCGGAGGCTAGACCATAGTGACCGGAGTCGAAGGCTTTGGTGAAAACATAGTACACGATGGTCAAGGCTGACTTCTGCGGCCCAGGGCCCATGAAGAGGATGAGTACCTCCTCAAAGATCTTGAATGAGCCAATCATGGAGATGATGAACACGAAGAAAATCTGGGGAGTGAGAAGGGGCAGAGTGATGCGGCGCCAAACCTGGAAGGAGCTTGCTCCATCAACCCGGGCGGCTTCATAGTACTCCCGATCGATTCCCTGCATGCCCGCGAGAAGAATCAAGGCCTGATACCCCACAAATCGCCAGACATTCATGATGATGAGAGCTGGCAACGCAAGCCTGGCATCATTCAGCCAATTAAAGAGACTAAAACTCGTGCCGAACAATTTAGCTATTGTGGAAAGGAGATAATTCAGAAGGCCAAAATCTCGGTCATAAATCCATTGCCAGACCATGGTGATGGCCACAACTGGCGTGATATAAGGAAGAAAATTAACGAGGCGGAAAAGGGTACGCCCGGAAACTCTTTGATTGAGAAGGGTTGCGATAAAAAGGGCTAGAACGAGGGTAACCGGAACACTGATTCCCACATACTTAAAAGTGTTCATGAGAGCTTTGGAGAAATCTGCATCTCGGAAAGCCCGAATAAAATTGGACCATCCCACGAAATCCAAAGCCCATTGAGTTTGGGCCTGATAAACACGGAGACGATCATCCTCCTTGACCACAATGTATTCCTGCTGCGTTCCTTCGTCCTTGATGACCCAGCGGGTCCTTTGGCGAAGCCGCACCCAAAGATCCTGTGCCGACGCCCTGCGCTTTTCCAAAACTTGGATAAGTTCGTCAGGAATGCGACCACGGGAAAGAAGCCTGGTCCAGGCCTCGGTTCCCTCTTCTAGGACGTAAATCGCAGGTCCGGGCACGGTGCGTGTTTTGATGTCGTAAAGGCTATAGATGAAAGCGTTGACAAAAGGATAGAACGTGAAAACGCCCAGGACCAAAAGCGCAGGAAGGAGGAAAAGGTAAGCCTCTAGGGTCTCCTTCCAGAAACGTCGTCTAAGATACGGACGTAGTTTCATGGTAAAAGGGGCGAGGAGGGCCCAATCCTCCCCGCCCCCGCACTACCTTCACTCCTTGATTATGCTTTCGATCTCCAAAGCTAAGGCGTCCATGAGCTCCTTAGGGGTTCCCTCGCCCTTAAGTAGGAGTTCCCAGTAGGTGATGAGGACATTGCGGATGCCCATGTATTCGGGATGGAGAAGCTGGCCAAAGCCACCGGCAAGGAGCTGGTCAGTCATGACCTTTCTTTCTGGATGTTCAGCGATGTAGTCCTGCCAGAGCTTGCCATAGATTGCGGTCTTAGTTACTGGGAGATATCCGGTTTCCTTGGCCCAATATACGATATTGTCCTCCCGAAGGAGGAATGTGATCAACTTCGCGGCTGCCTCGATTTGGGCCTTGCTTTGGTTGACCCCGAAGATCGCTAAGTTCGTGCCCTGGATCATGGAGGAGCAGTTCTTGTGGCAAGGGAGGGGAGCTACCAAAAGAGGCACCCCGGCAGCCTTTGCCGCGTTCATGTTGTAAGGATAACCAGCGGAGGTGTCGATCCATCCGCCGATTGGGATCCCTTTCTGGACGGCCTCGGAGATGTATCCGCTTTGGATGAGGGCGCATTTGGCCAAGCGAGCCGCAAACTCTGCGGCTTCAATTCCAGCTTCGTTATTGATGATCACTTCCTCCCAGTCCGGGGAAAGGATGTCCCCACCGGCCTGTACCAGGAAGGTAAGGAAGATCTCAGGGTTCGGGGGCCGAAAGGCGGTGCCGAACTGATCGAGGTTCCCATCGCCATCGATATCCTTAGCCAGAGCGCAAGCGATGGCCTCGAACTCCTCCCAGGTCTTGGGCGGGTTGGGGATTAGGTCAGGTCGATAATAAAAGATGAGGATGGATTTATTGAACGGGACAGTCACTATTCGTTCATCAAAGACCTGGCGGAACTGAGGGAGGATGTCATCCAAGATCTCTTCGGGCAAGAAGAGATCCAAATCGACGAGGGCGTCCAACCATTGAGTAGTCCAGTTCTCATACTGCTGAGCGATGGTTGGGGGCTGGCCAGCAGCCACAGCGGCAACTAGCTTCTGCTGGAGAGCGCTATATCCACCTTGGTAAACGAGGTCCACCACGATCCCAGGGTTTTCCGCCTGGAACTTTTGGACAAGATAAGCCAGGGCGTCGCCGTGATGTTTGGACATGGCGTGCCAGAAGCTGATGGTCACCTGCCCCAGAGCCAGAACACCAAAAACCGTTAACGCTAAGGCTAGAAAGACGCGTTTCATCTTGCCACCTCCTTTTCAATTTTTAAACCTTGTACTGCCCTCACCGCAGCCCTGTGCGAGCTATCCCCTGGATGAATTGCTTCTGGGCGAACACGAAGAGGATAAGGATGGGAACGATGGCCATAGTCGCTGCTGCCATGAGTCGAGGATAATCGGTACCGATATCCATCATGAAATAGCGCAGCCCCACAGGCACGGTACGCAGTTGAACCTTGTCAGTCATGATGATCACCCAAAGGAACGCGTTCCAAGAAGCCACGAATTTGAAGAGGGCCACGGTAGCGATGCCCGGGCGAACCTGGGGAACGGCGATCTGCAGGATGTACCGCACGCGGGAGCAACCATCGAGCCGGGCAGAATCCCAAAACTCATCGGGAATAGTGCGAAAGAATTGGCGGAGAAGAAAAATGCCAAAGACGGAAACGGTCCAGGGAATGATCAAAGCCCAATAAGTATTGTACCAACCAAGCCGCTGGATGAGAACGAAACTGGGAACAAGGAGCATTTGTCCGGGGATCATGAGGGTGCCCAAAAGCACGTTGAATAGCACATTTTTCCCGAAAAAGTTCATTTTGGCGAAGGCGTAGGCCGCGAAGATCGTGGTGAGCACTTCCCCGATCGTTGTGGTTATAGCGATGAAGAAAGAGTTCCAAAAATAACGAGCAAAAGGTGCCGCATTCCAAGCGGAAGGATAATTTTCCCAATGTGCGGGATTGGGGATCCAAACCGGTGGGATGCGCAAAGCCTGATATATGTCCTTTAGGGAGGTAGTGACCATCCAAAAGAAGGGCAGGGCCATGATGATAAGGGTGAGGAAAAGAAGGAAGTAGACCGTTGACAACCAAAGTCCGCGGCGCATCCGGTAAACCGCCATCCCCTTAGCCCTGGACATCTGGTGGGTAACTCTACACCGTTCGTTTGTTGCAGACAAGTTCCCTAACCCTGGTCATACGGGAAGGAAGCCGGCTACAATGCTAGGCGCTATGGTGGGAAGGCTGGAAGTCATCACTGGTCCGATGTTTGCTGGGAAAACGGAAGAGCTTCTGCGCCGAGTGAAGCGGGCTCAGATCGCCAGAAAAAACGCGGTTCTCTTCAAGCCAAAACTCGATACCCGTTATGCGAGTGATCGGGTTTCGACGCATGATGGCCAGAGTTTGCCCTGCTATATTTTGCCTGCTTCGGTAAGCTTCTCTATCTTTACGCATTTCATTCCCCAAGGACTCCTGGAGAGCGTAGATGTAGTAGCTTTCGATGAGGCCCAGTTTTTCGGTCAAGAATTCCCCGAACTTTGCGAGACTTTAGTGCGGCTGGGAAAACGGGTGATTGTGGCCGGCTTGGACCTGAATTTTCGGGGCGAACCGTTTGGCCCCATGCCCGCACTTTTGGCCCTAGCCGACGAAGTATTGAAACTTACTGCAGTGTGCACGATCTGCGGGAATCCCGCGACTCGGTCCCAACGCCTGGTCAATGGGAAATCCGTCACAGAGGGACCATTGGTCCTTGTCGGGGGACTGGAGACCTACGAGCCCCGCTGCCGCGAGCATTTCGTCGCCCCGTGAACAACGCGCTCCTACTTGACGGAGTCTCTGCAGGTTTTCCCACACCTCGAGGTTTTCTTCGCGTTTTGGACCGCATTTCTTTTGGGGTGGAAAAAGGGGAGTGGGTGAGCGTAGTCGGACCATCCGGTTGCGGGAAGACCACGCTACTGCGGGTCTGTGCCGGCCTTCTTCCACCGCGTTCGGGCAAAGTCCAGGTGTTCGGCGGGCCTCCGCGGGGCCAGGTTGCGTATATGCCCCAAGGTGATCCCCTCCTTCCCTGGCGAACAGCGCTGGGGAACATATTGGCTGCGCGAGAAGCCGATGGCTGGCTTGATGCCACCGCGAAAAAGGAAGCGTTAGCTCTCCTTGCGGATTTTGGCTTGGCCGAATTTGCCAAAAGTTTCCCAAACGAGCTTTCCGGAGGCATGCGTCAAAGGGTTGCCTTGTTGCGCACGTTCTTCGCCAGACGCGAGCTACTCCTTTTGGATGAGCCTTTGGGCGCCCTGGATGCCCTAACTCGGGCGGAGCTCCAGGAGTGGCTCATCGCGGTGTGGCAGAAGCTCAGAAGGACTGTGATTCTTGTTACCCACGATGTGGAGGAGGCAATAATGCTTTCTGACCGCGTTATTCTCCTCACCCCTCGTCCGGCCCGCGTGGCCGCGGTTTTCCCACTGGATTTGCCCCGGCCCCGGGAAAGATTCGCAGCCTGGGTGCAAACCATGAGAGCTTCCATCCTCGAAGCATTAGCCTCATCCAAGGCTCCATGACAAGAAAAAAAGAACTCTTGGGAGCCCTGAGCTGTGTGGCCGTCCTCCTTGGACTTTGGGAGCTTGTAGTTCGCCTCTTTCGCCTTCCTCCGTACGTCTTGCCTTCTCCAAGCCAAATTTTCCTCTGTTTTGGTCGGGATTTGCCCCTTCTTCTCTATCACGCGGAAGTAACTTTGGTGGAAGTGGGATTGGGGTTAGGCATTGGGGTTGCGCTAGGTATTGGGGTTGCTGTTTTGGCTTTTTATGTCCGGCCAGTGGGGCGGGCATTGACCCCGTTCCTGGTGGGTTCTCAAGTGATCCCGGTGTTTGCGGTGGCCCCGCTTTTCGTCCTTTGGTTCGGCTTTGGGATCTGGCCCAAAGTTGCCGTAGCCGCAATGATCGTGTTCTTTCCAGTGGCTGTCAATTTTTTGGATGGGCTTAGGGCCCTGGGCCCGGAATTAGTGGAGTTCTTCCAGGCTTTAGGAACAGCGGAGCCGCGAATTTTTCGAATGGTGAGAGTTCCGGCAGCGTTACCGTTTCTCTTTTCCGGGTTGCGGGTAGGCGTAACCTTGGCGTTGGTAGGAGCCACTGTGGGGGAGTGGGTCGGCGCCAGCCGCGGCCTTGGTTACCTCATGATTCAGGCCAATGCCAGATTGCGCCTGGATCGGGTTTTCGCCGCCATCTTCGTCCTCACCCTTTTGGGGGTTGGTTTGTACTGGGCAGTGGGATTATGTGAGCACCTCCTCGTGCGCCGCCGATAAAATACCTGGCCATGCGCTGGGTAGTACTGTCCGTCGTATTGATAGGCATCGTTGGCTGGGCCGAAAATTTTCGCATCGTTTTGGACTTCTATCCTAATCCAAATCATGTGCCGCTTTATGTGGCAAAAGAACTGGGCTTTTTCCAGGAGGAAGGAGTGGAGGTCCAGCTCCTCGTGCCCTCTGACCCAAGTGCGCCAGTGAAACTAGTGGCCACTAAAACAGTGGAGATGGGGCTTACTCCCCAGATGAACTTTTTTCTCGCTCGCGATGAAGGGCTACCGCTTATCTCCGTAGGGGCCCTCATCGATGGCGCCCTGGGAGGGCTTCTGAGCCTCCGCGAATACGGGATCGAGAAACTTTCGGACCTCCGGGGGCAACGCATTGGCTATTCACTAGAGCCATTGGAGCCAATCCTTTGGCAGACGATGCTCAAATCTGTGGGGGTTGAGCCGGGCGAGTATGAGCTTGTTTACACCGGGATGAACACTGTTGCAGCCCTTTTAAGCCGTGCGGTTGCGGCCATCGGGGCCTTTCGCAACTATGAGGCCTTGGCCGTGGCCATCCTGGGCTACACCCCCATCTTTTTCGCCCAAGAGGACTACGGTGTGCCCAATACTTATGAGCTCCTTTTCGTGGTCCATCCAGACCTTCTTAAGGAGAGGTTAGGGGAAGTGCGGGCCGTATTACGGGCAATCTCCAAAGGGATCGAATACGTCTTAGCCCATCCCGAGGAGAGTTTTTTACTGTTCACAAAGGTTTTCCCGGAGCTTTCCGATGAGCTAAACCGGCGAAGTTTCGAAGTCACCAGACCCCTTTATGCCAAGGGGGTCAGGCATGATGACCAACCGCGATGGGAGGCCATGCAGGATTTTCTTCTGCGCACCGCCATGATCACCAAAACTTTTCCCCTGGAGGAGCTGTATACTACCCTAGCCCTGCCCTAGTCGGCCGGGACTTTTCCGGCTAATATCTAATAAAGGAGGTGGGAATGAAACACAGCATTTTGGTGTTTACCGTTTTGGTGTTTAGCGTTCTCCTCAGCTCTTTTTTGAGCTTTGGCGCTCCCACTATTACTGCCAAAGTCCTCGAGGTAGTGGACGGGGCCACTATTTTCGTGCGCATCGAAGACGTCCCTGCGACAATCGGGCTCAGCCCAGGGGCTAGGGAGTGCGTGCGCTATATCGGTGTCGGAGTCCCCGCAAATGAGGCGGATGCTGAAATCGTCCGCACCTTAAACGCCATCCTCGTAGAAGGTAAGAGGGTTTTTCTGGAGCTCGATGAAAAAGTTCGTGACGAAACCGGGTGCGTTCTTGCCTACGTTTTCTTGGATCAGTCAGGAAAGCTTATGGTCAACGCAATCCTCGTTGCCACCGACCTTGTGGCCTTTGCTCCTACGAGTGGGGCCACAAAATATGATGTCATTTTGTCATACTTAGACCGCGTTCCCTCGGCTGGACCTAAGCTTTTGTGCCCAGTGGTGTACACCTGGGATGAAGCTGGAAGGCACGTTGGTGAAACCGCCTGCGTCATGGGGCCTGTGGCTAGTGTGGGCACAAGCCGCGGTGGCGACGTATTTTTAAATTTAGGCAAACCTTACCCTGAGCCAGGCCGTTTTACCATTTTTATTCCAGCCCGCTACGTAGGCAAATTTGAGGCCCTCTTTGGGGCACGGTTTTGGAATGCCCTGGTTGGGCGAGTAGTTCAAGCACTGGGGGAGATCCGTCTCTATCGAGGTTCCCCGGAGATCCAGCTTTCGGACCCTTTGAATTTGGCTATTCTTTGAGAAGTTCTTGAAAAATTTGCGCCAAAATTTTTGGATCAGCTCGACCTTTGGTTTTTCGCATGGCTTGCCCCACTAAGAAGCTGAGGGCTGGGGTTTTTCCGCGCCGATAATCTGCCACGGCCGCAGGATTAGCCGCGAGGATCTCCAAAACCAGGGCTCGCAGTCCCTCTTCATCGCGGAGGATTTCCCCTTCCGCAGCTCGAATAAGCTCCGGAAGGGAACCTTTACCTGTAACCACCCGCTCCAGGATCTCTTTGGCTTTAGTTCGGGGAAGGCTTCCTTCCTCCACTTTCCTGATGAGAAGGGCCAGTTCCTCAGCGGAAATGGGGGGTTCTTCATCCGTCCAGTACGGCAAGAGTTCTGAAAGGATCCATCCCACCGCGGCCTGAGGGTTGGGAAGGTTTTTGGCCACCTCTTCGAAGAAGTCCGCCCGGCTAGGGTCAGCCAAAAGAGCCTTGGCCTCCCGCTCGGGCACGTGGTATTCCCGGACCCAACGGGCTTCCCGCTCCCAGGGAAGTTCGGGCATTTTGGCCTGGATCTCCTCCAACCACGCCGAAGGGATTTCAAGAGGAACAAGATCTGGATCGGGAAAGTATCGGTAATCATGGGCCTCTTCCTTTACGCGCTGGATCACAAGTTCCCCGCGGCTATCGTCCCAGCCGAAAGTAACCTGCTCTATTTGCTCCCCACGGGAAAGTTTTTCTCGTTGGTACTCAATGGCCGCAGAAATGGCTTTCTCCACCGCCCGAAAGCTATTGAGGTTTTTGATCTCTGTCTTTGTCCCCGGCCGACCATCCACTATAAGGGAAACGTTAGCATCACACCGGAGCTCGCCTTTTTCCATATCTGCATTGGACACCCGAAGATGGCGAAGGAGGGTGCGCAACGCGCGCAAAAACTCCCGCGCTTCCCGGGCAGAACGGAGATCCGGCTCGGTAACGATTTCCACAAGCGGCACGCCACTGCGGTTGAAATCGATCATGGTTTTTGCTCCTGTGTGAATTAGTTTTCCAGCGTCTTCCTCCAAATGCATCTCTCTCACGCGTACAATTTTTGTTTGGCCCTCGACCTTAAACGGGATGATTCCACCTAGGGCTAGGGGAACCTCGTGTTGAGTGATCTGATAGCCCTTAGGCAGGTCAGGATAAAAATAATTTTTGCGGTCAAAATGGGAGGTTTTCTGGATTTGAGCGCCCAAAGCTAGAGCCGCCCGAAGGGCCAGTTCCACGGCCCGCCTATTTAACACCGGAAGGGCGCCGGGAAGTCCCAGACATACTGGGCAAGTCAAGGTATTAGGCGGAGCCGCAAAGTAGTCGGCCCGGCAAGAGCAGAATAGCTTCGTCCGCGTGAGAAGTTGCACGTGGATCTCTAGCCCAATCGCTGCTTCCATGGCCTCCGAGTATACCCCCGGGGAAAATGATTTGGCTGGACCGAATCAAGAGGATTTGCATTCGGGCAGGGCATCATTGTGCCCAATGCGTTGGATCGTGTCTGGGAGGCCATGCATTGAGTTCCGGGGGATAGAGGGGTGCGGCTTGAGCTGAAGGTAGAAGGAGACCGGGTAACTGAAGTCCGGTTTGATGGTCTGAGCTCATTCGCGGGCGTACCCTCGATGACCTCTTTCCGCTCTCGGCGTGATGAAGCTCGTCGGCGTTGTGCACTTTTGCCCTTGCAAGCCTTACGAAAAGCAATAAGGGCTAGCTTTTAGTTCGCTTGCGGGTCCGCGCGGAACTTTTGGTTTTTCGCGCTTTTCTGCCAGTTTTCGTGCGGCCCCCTCGCCCCGCTTTGGAAGGCCCTAGAGCAATGACATCGGCCAAGGTAAGTTTATTTATCTCTTGCATGAACTTTTCCTCTACGCTTTTCCAAAACGGATAGGTAGGACAATCAGGTCCCACTGAGAGAAGATCGCGGCCGACTCGGCCTAATACCAACGCGGGCTCCTTTTCCAAAATTTTTGCAAGATCCGCAATTTTTATTGTCTGCGGTTCCTTTACGAGTTTAAAACCGCCAACTCTTCCCTTCTGTGCCTCCATATACCCTTTGGCGCGAAGGTCCAAAAAGATGCGGCGAAGAAAAGGTTCGGTTACCCCACAAATCCTGGCAATCTCCCGCACTGCACTGCGGCGTTCTGGCAAAAGGGTAAGCTCATAAAGAGCACGGACTCCGGTTGCTAACCGCGTTCCCAATAACATGATACCTCCTTCCTTTTACGGTGGCCTATAATAACAAGTGTACGCTCCGGTTGTCAAAAACGATAATTTCTCCAAAAAGAGGGGCTTAATTGACCACAAAATCATCAAGGTGCCAAATTTTTGGGAGCAGAAGTATTCGATCTAGGCTTTACAGCATCGAGAACTTGGGAAATAGGCCATTTAACCGCCGGTGGTACAAGCCTTTTCCGAAGCTCCTCGTCCGGGGCATGAAGAGAAATAGCTAAATTATATTGCCGACCTTCTTGGGCAAACCGCAAAATTCCTGGGACCACACCAATTGTGGAAACAGTGATTCGCCGAGCACCCAAATTAAATCCTCACTGATCGTTTAGATTGTTCAAGGGTAACTGCCTACCCTCCTGGGCGTAGGGAGACTGGCTGATGGGCGAAGAGGTTGCGCAGCGTCACAAAGACATTGCGCTCCTGCTTGCGGCAGGTGGAGATCACCGCCTGCAACCGGACATATACCGCGGCCCTGTGGTCGGTGCGAAAACAGCCGCTCACTTTTTGCTTAACCTTGGCCGGCCGCAGATCTCGTTCGGCCTGGTTGTTGGTGAACGGTACTCCCTCCACCAGCGCAAAGGCCAGAACGGCATCCTCATGCTCCATCAGAACCACGCGCAGGGTCTTCCCTTTATGCCCAGGCTGTCCTCCCAACGGCTTCTTCCCTTTGGGCAGAGCCGGTTGGATCCGCTTCCTCCGATACCCATCGCTGCTGGGTGGCTTGTGGCTGTTCTGGCTGTTCAGCCCCAGGCGACGTCGCAACTCGGCATTCTCGGCCTGCAGACGGGCATTCTCAGCTTGCAGAGGAGCGCTCTCGGTCCGCAAATGCGCCAGTTCCACCTGGAGACTGGCAACGTCGGCTTTCAGAACAGCCAATCGCTTACGCAGAACTTCTGTTTCCGGCAGTTGATTGACCACAGCGATGGTTTAGCGCATTTCCCGTGAAATGGCAAGTCAGTTCCTTGGCGTGGGTAGGTAGTTACCCCCGCCCAGCCTATTCCCCTTACCCACGTGGAAAGCCCGCGCGCCCTAGTCTCTGTTGCGTAGCAGGAAAGTCGGACGTCCAGGCGACGACGGGCGTCATCAGGTTCAAATAAAAAAACTAGGCCGCCGAGGCTGCGTGTTCCCCTGGCGGCCTGGGTGCAAGTGGATCAGCGGTTGCGCAGGATGAGAGGCAGATACACCTTTCACTCCAAGAAGCGCAGGATGATCAGCCCACCATCCCCATCCGCGACGTAGACGTAGTTCCCGGAAACCGCCACGCCATAGGCCAACCCCGGCGTGTCGTAGAAACCGGCCTCGCTGGGGCGGGCCGGGTCAGCCACGTTGATGATGCGCAGGCCGCTATCCCCAGCGGCGACGTAGGCGTAGCTCCCGGAAACCGCCACGCCATAGGCCCGCCCCGGCGTGTGGTAGAAACCGGCCCCGGTGGGGCGGGCCGGGTCGGCCACGTTGATGATGCGCAGGCCGCTACCCTCAGTGGCGACGTAGGCGTAGCTCCCGGAAACCGCCACGCCATAGGCCCGCCCCGGCGTGTGGTAGAAACCGGCCCCGGTGGGGTGGGCCGGGTCGGCCACGTTGACGATGCGCAGGCCGCTATACCAAGCGGCGACGTAGGCGTAGCTCCCGGAAACCGCCACGCTAAGGGCCAACCCCGGCGTGTAGTAGAAACCGGCCTCGCTGGGGTGGGCCGGGTCAGCCACGTTGATGATGCGCAGGCCGCTATACCCAGCGGCGACGTAGGCGTAGTTCCCGGAAACCGCCACGCCAGAGGCTCCCCCCGGCGTGTTGGAGAAGCTGGCCTCGCTGGGGTTTGCCGGGTCGGCCACGTTGATGATGCGCAGGTCTCCAGCGGCGACGTAGGCGTAGTTCCCGGAAACCGCCACGCCAGAGGCCCACCCCGGCGTGTTGTAGAAGCTGGCCTCGCTGGGGTGGGCTGGGTCGGCCACGTCGATGATGCGCAGGCCGCTATACCCAGCGGCGACGTAGGCGTAGTTCCCGGAAACCGCCACGCCAGAGGCCCACCACGGCGTGTTGTAGAAGCTGGCCTCGGTGGGGTTTGCCGGGTCGGCCACGTCGATGATGCGCAGGCCGCTATACCCAGCGGCGACGTAGGCGTAGATCCCGGAGACCGCCACGCCCTCGGCATACCCCGGCGTGTAGTAGAAGCCGGCCTCGGTGGGGTTTGCCGGGTCGGCCACGTTGATGATGCGCAGGCCGCTACCCCTATCGGCGACGTAGGCGTAGCTCCCGGAAACCGCCACACCCTCGGCATACCCCGGCGTGTCGTAGAAACCGGCCTCGCTGGGGTTTGCCGGGTCGGCCACGTTGATGATGCGCAGGCCGCCATACCCATCGGCGACGTAGGCGTAGTTCCCGGAAACTGCCACGCCATAGGCATACCCCGGCGTGTCGTAGAAGCTGGCCTCGGTGGGGTTTGCCGGGTCGGCCACGTTGATGATGCACAGGCCGCCATACCCAGCGGCGACGTAGGCGTAGCTCCCGGAAACCGCCACGCCAGAGGCCCGCCCCGGCGTGTAGTAAAAACCGACCTCGCTGGGGTGGGCTGGGTCGGCCACGTTGATGATGCGCAGGCCGCCATCCCCATCGGCGACGTAGGCGTAGTTCCCGGAAACCGCCACGCCATAGGCAAACCCCGGCGTGTCGTAAAAACCAACCTCGCTGGGGTGGGCCGGGTCGGCCACGTTGATGATGCGCAGGCCGCCATCCCCATCGGCGACGTAGGCGTAGTCTCCCGCTACTGTCACGCCTCGCACAACGCCGGGCAGGACACCCGTTTGCCCGACCACGGCGGGATGGGCCAGGTCGGCGATGTTCAGGATGACCAGGCGCGGCCCCACGCCGATATAAGCGTAGTTGCCCTGCACGGCCACGGCGTAGGTAGAGCCGCCGATCTGGCCTACCAGTTCCACGTTCTGCGATTGCTGGGCAACCGTCACCTGTGGCCCGGCAAGCAAAGATAACGTCACCAGCGCCAGGCTGGTCAGGAAAACAAAAAGCTTTTTCATCGGATTCCCTCCTTTCTTCCGTAACTGCCTACCCTCCTGGGCGTAGGGAGACTGGCTGATGGGCGAAGAGGTTGCACAGCGTCACAAAGACATTGCGCTCCTGCTTGCGACAGGTGGAGATCACCGCCTGCAAGCGGGCATATACCGCGGCCCCGTGGTCGGTGCGAAAACAGCCGCTCACTTTTTGCCCGACCTTGGCCGGCCGCAGGTCTCGTTCGGCCTGGTTGTTGGTGAACGGTACTCCCTCCACCAGCGCAAAGCCCAGAACGGCATCCTCATGCTCCATCAGAACCGCGCGCAGGGTCTTCCCTTTATGCCCAGGCTGTCCTCCCAACGGCTTCTCCCCTTTGGGCAGAGCCGGTTGGATCCGCTTCCTCCGATACCCATCGCTGCTGGGTGGCTTGTGGCTGTTCAGCCCCAGGCGGCGCCGCAACTCGGCATTCTCAGCTTGCAGACGAGCGTTCTTTGTCCGCAAATGCGCTAGTTCCACTTGGAGACTGGCAACGTTGGCTTTCAGAACAGCCAATCGCTTGCGCAGGACTTCTGTTTCCGGCAGTTGATTGACCACGGCGATGGTTTAGCGCATTTTCCGTAAAATGGCAAGTCAGTTCCTTGGCGTGGGTAGGTAGTTACGTTCAAGGCTTTTATTGTGGCCTCATAGTTAAGAAATGGCTCGCCCATTCCCATAACTACCAGGTGAGTCAAACGCTCGCCTTGGGTTTTCAGCATTCGCGCGAAATACAGCACTTGCCCAGCGATCTCTCCGGCGCTCAGGTTACGGACGAACCCCATTTGCCCAGTGGCGCAAAAAGCACAGCCTACAGGACAGCCCACCTGAGTAGAAATGCAAACTGTGCGGCGATTCTCTTCCCGAATCAATACGGCCTCTACGCTTGCGCCATCAGGAAGCCCCAAAAGAACTTTTTCTGTTCCCTCATCGTCGCACTCTTTGGCCAGAACCGTAAATGGATCCA
>Ga0209836_100095_pt1 | contig 15535 bp, 14 predicted proteins | sample ElbSprsedimmetaG_FD_184147 | JGI IMG/M metagenome (GOLD analysis project Ga0209836, IMG submission 184147) | Hot spring sediment bacterial and archeal communities from California, USA to study Microbial Dark Matter (Phase II) - Elbow Spring... ... | reverse complement strand
CCCCCTCACCCTTCCCGACCCCCTCCAGTTCACACCCGCGGAGCTCGCAGCGCGCATTCGGGAAAGTCAGAACGCCGAAGACCTCCGCAAGATCGGAGCGGGGATCGGCCGCGATACGGCCTACGCCCTCTGGGGCCACATCGCACCCGCGCTCCGGGGTCCCGACTTTGAAGAAGCCGCACTTGGCGAACGAGCCTACCGTCTCCTGCACGACGCCGTCGCGGGAAAAGCGCCTGCGGCCTTTGCCGTCCCCGAAACCGGCGGAAGGCCGCACCTCTCCCCTGTTCCCCCGCCTCCCACGCTTCCCTCCGAAACAGGCGAGGACACAGTCCTTCTCCGCCTTCCCGGGGGTCCCTCACTGAGGTGGGGCGAAGCACCGACGATGCACGACGCCGTGCGCCGGGCGTTTCTCTACCTTCGAGAAAGCCGTGCCGAAGAGCGTCGCACCCGCCTCCTCCGTCGCCTCGAAGAGCGCGGGGAATTCCTCGCGCGCCAAAGGCAAGAACTCGAACGCACCGTCCGCGAAGGCGAGGAAGCGGAGCGCGAACGCGAAGCGGGGGAACTCCTCCTCGCATACGGAGCGCACGTACCGCCGGGTGCTGCGTCTGTCCTTCTCCCGCCCCCGGGCGAAGGCGGAGAACCTCGAGAAATTCCGCTCGACCCCGCTCTCGACGCGGCAGGGAACGCCGCCCTCTACTTCACACGCTACCGAAAGAAGAAGAACGCCGCCCGCCACGCCGCCCAGAGGCTGGAAGACGTCCGTGCGGAAGAAGACTACCTCGCAAGCCTTCGCCTTGCACTTCTCACGGGAGACGAAAAGGACCTAAACGAAGTGGAGGAAGAGATGCGCGCCCAAGGGCTTTTGGGGAAGCGCGCATCCCGCCAGGCGGAGGCGGAGAAAGACCGCCTGATTGCCGAAGGCGAAAAACCGAGGAGCGGGAAAAAGGGGGGGAGCCGAAAGTCGGAAGCCCTCCCCCAACCGTTGCGCCTCCGCTCTTCAACGGGGACGGAGATCTGGGTGGGACGAAACAACGCGCAAAACGACGCCCTCACCTTTCGTCTCGCCGACCGGCGCGACGTTTGGCTGCACGCCCGCGGGATTCCCGGCGCCCACGTCGTCGTCCGCTCTCCCGCCCCCGACCCCACGACCTTGGAAGAAGCCGCCCTACTCGCCGCGTACTTCAGCACGGGCCGCGATTCCGGAAGCGTCGCCGTGGACGTTACCGAGGTGCGCTCCGTGCGCAAGCCGCGCGGCGCCCGTCCCGGGTTTGTCACGTACCGTAACGAAAAAACGCTCCACGTCCACAGCGACGTGGAGCGTGTGCGGCGCCTCTTGGAACGCAGCGAGGAAACCGCCCGTTCCCGAACTTCCGCGTGGTCGGAAGAGAACGCCCTCCGCGGGAAAACCGAGGAGTGATATTTCCCGGGTAAGCGCAGGATCTGCAACCTTTCTTCCTTCTTCCTCCTCGGGTCGTCTTTCTTTCGAACCTTGTCGAACAAGGCGACGAAAGCGCCGGCGGCAAAGGCGACGAAAGGCAGATTAGACTTCGAAAGCCCAAAGTCCCCCGCGAAGGAGCGGCTCCCGCGTACCGTCGGGGAGGATTCCGTCGACGTCGAGCGAGGGGCTCCCGATCATGAAGTCCTCGTGGATGAGGCTTCGGTTGGCACCCCGCGCGAGCAGTTCGTCTTCGGAAAGGTCCGGCCCTCCTTGAAGGGTCGTCGGGTATGCCTGGCCGAGGGCGAGGTGACAGGAAGCATTTTCGTCGTAGAGCGTGTTGTAGAAAAGGAGCCCGCTTTGGGCCACGGGAGAATCCACGGGTACCAAGGCCACTTCGCCCAGATGGCGCGCGCCCTCGTCAGTATCCAGGAGGTGGCGCAAGGTCTCTTCCCCACGTTCCGCCGTAAAGCGGACGACGCGCCCACCCTCAAACCACAAGGTAAAGCCGTCCACGAGCGTTCCGTGGACGTTGAGCGGCTTCGTGTTCCGCACGTATCCCTCTACCTCGAGCCGGTGCGGCATCGTGTACACTTCTTCCGTGGGGATATTCGGCTGAAAGGGGATCCCCTCGTGGTCCGTCGCCCCGCCGCCGTGCCAGTTGTGACCTTCGGGGAGTCCGACGACGAGATCGGTCCCCTCACCGCGAAAGTGAAGCTTGCGGTAGCGCTTCTCGTTTAGGTAGGCGACCCGCCGCTCGAGGTTCAGGCGGTGGCGGTCCCAGTTTTCCAAAGGATCACCGGGCCGAACGCGGGAGATCCGGAGAACGGCGTCCCAAAGCGCCTCTACGGCCTCCCCTTCCGAAAGGCCGGGGAAGACCTTCCTCGCCCAAGCGGGCGTCGGGACGGAAATGAGCGACCACCGCGCCCGGTCGCTCATCGTGTACGCGTAGTAGTTGCGGAAGGCTTCGCGCCGTGCCTTATCTCCACGGGCGACGCGGGAGGCGGGAACGTCCGCGAGAAGGTCCGGATCCGGTGCGTAAATCGAAAGAAAGGCAGCCCCCTCGCGCGCCATTTGCGCATACCCCTCCCCCATCCACCGGGGAAAGTAATCCAGAGCCTCGTCGGCGGCGAGAAGGTAGCGAAGACGCGTCACGCGGTCGTCTCCGTAGTTCACGAGCACGTACCGAGCACCGGCGCGGTACGCCTCTTCGACAAGGTAAGAAACGAAGTCCCGTGCCTCCACGGGGGCGTTGAGCACGAGGACTTGCCCGGATCTGAGGTTTACGCCTTTGCGCACTGCGAGGCGCGCATACGCCCGAAGCAGTTCTTCGTTAGGTGCCACGTCCTTCGCTCCCTTCTTCTTCGTCGAAATGGCGGTTCCGCTTCCTCCTCCGTCGCCTGCCCCGCTCCTTCCCGTTGACCTCCCGTTCCCAGGCCAAAAGCCACTCCTCACGCACAGCAAAGTGTGCCTCGTCGAGCACGCGGGCGAGGTGGGAAAGGGGGGTGTGGGCAATTTCCCGGTAAATCTTGCGCGTGTACAGGTGCTTGGCCCGTGGAAACCACCGACCGAGGAGACGACGGAGGCGGTTGCCCGGTTCGTCGGCATCGACAAAAATATACACGTCTTCTCGTTCGTACGGAAGAAGACGCCGGAGGAGTTCTTCTTCCCCCAACGTTCCGTGCGTGAGGAGGAAGGTCACCGGTTCCGCGAGAACTTCTTCGAGCCGCCGCTGATCCGTCTTGCCCTCGACGATGATCACCTTCTGCATGCGGCACACCCCCTCGGTTCGCCCCCACGTTCCGAGCGCAACCCCGATCTCCGGCGTCCCCGCCTGCAGAGAAGGAGGAAGCGATCCATGGTTCTCTCGGAAAACTCCCGATCGAAACCCGAGAGCGAGCGCATGTTCGTCGCCGTGCCTGTCCCGGCGTCCGTGCGCGTGCACCTCGCCGCCCGAACAGACCACCTCCTCCGCACCTTCCCCTTTCAGACGACCGTGCACCCTCAAGATTACCACATTACGCTCCTCTTCCTGGGAGACGTCCCGACCGCACGAATTGCCGAACTCCGTACGGTGCTCGGCGAGGCCGTCCGCCCCCTTCCTTCCTTTCGCCTCACCCTCGGATCGCTTGGCACCTTTGGACCGGAGGCGCACCCTTCCGTCCTTTACGTACGGATTCGAGGTGAGGAGGAAAAACTCGCCGAACTCACCCGTCGCGTACGTGCGGCGGCGGAACGCCTCGGCCTCTCCGGGGACCGAAAGCCCTTTGTCGCCCACCTCACCCTCGCCCGACGCTACCGCGGGGTGAAGCCCTACTCCCCTGCAGAGGCCGCAAGGATTTGGGGGCCAGAGGACGACGGCACGATCACGAGCTTTGCCGTAGACGAAGTGATCCTCTTCGCCTCCCACCTCGGCCGCCGCCCAATGTATGAGCCGCGGGCCGCATTTCCCCTCGAAGGATAGAGTCGCTCCGGTAAGGGCGGTACGAACTCCGACATCGTAGCGCGTCTCGGACACGAAGCGTTGAGGGCTTATCTCCTGTTTAGGAGCGACGCGAGGCCGGAGTCCCTTCCTCCAAGGCGCTCCGCCGCACGAAAAGGTACAGCACGACCAAACCTGTGAGCGAGTACAAAACGCCGGCAAAAAACGGCGCCCGTGGTTCCCACGTGAAGAGATGCCCCCCGACGACCGGTCCGAGGACACGCCCGAGGCTGTCCATCGCCGTGTTCGCCCCGCTCGTCGCTCCCTGCGCCACGGGCGTGACCCGTGTGAGGAGGGAGAGGACGATCGGGCGCACGAGCGAATTGCCCAGCGCGAAGACGGAGACGAAGAGGATTGCGGAGAAGAGGCTTCCCGTAAACACGATCAAGTAAAATCCGAGCGCGCTCACGAGCAATCCCAAGGCGATTGCCCGCGTTTCTTGCCCCGCCCGAATACGAGAGACGAGCGCTCCCTGGGTGAAGGCCGTCACAAGCCCGACAAAGGTGAAGAGGATACCCAATTCGTAGCTCGTTGCCCCAAAGGTGCGCATCGCGTAAAAGACGACGGTGCTCTCGAGTCCGGCGCGGGAAAAGATGATGAGAAAGGTGAGGACGAGAAGGTACCCTGTGCGGCCCCTTAGGAGGCGGAGGGCTGCGCCAAATCCCGTGACCATGCGTTCGCCGTGCTTTGGGACGACGACGGGAAGCCGCGCAAGGACGATGAGCGCCGCAAACCAGGAGAGAATCGCCGCGGCGTAGAACGGGAGGGAGGCCTGAACGTGACCGAGGATCCCCCCGATCGCAGGACCGAAGACGAACCCAAGTCCTATGGACATTCCGGCAATCCCCATGGCCCGCGTGCGCGCCTCGTCTTCTGTGGCATCAGCGAGGTAGGCCATGCTCGAGGCGATCGCCGCCCCCGAGAAAAGTCCCCCCAAGATGCGTGAGACGTACATCCAGGCGAGGTCGTGGACGAACATCCCAAAAAGCCAGAAGCTAAGGCCAAAACCCAAAAGACCCGTAAAGATCACGCGGTTGTGGCCCCAGCGGTCGGAGAGGGCCCCCCACACCGGCGCCGTGAGGAAGGAAATGAGGGAATAGATCCCCAGGAGGTATCCCAAGTGGTATGGTGCGGCCCCATCCTCCTCGACGAGCGAGGGCAACACGGGGATCACCATCCCGAAACCGGAAAAGGTGAGGAAGAGGACGAACCCGATCAAGCCCACGGCCGGCACGGCCCTCAGCTCCTTCTTGTCAGAGAATCGACAAGCCGAGTTCCCCATCCGAACGGCATTGTCCGTGCCCGAAACACGCGAGATCTTCCCCGTGTCCCGAAACGGAAGGAACTCGGGGAAACGAAAGCCCACGGCCGCGCCCTTTACGAGAGGGGAGACCCGGACTTCCCGTTGCCGTTTCGGTCGTACGGTTCGGCGGCATAGGGCCGAGCGGGACGGCTGACCTGACGGAGGAGGTTTTGCTTGAGCGTCCAGAGGGGGAGCGAGAGGTCCACGATGTACTCGTGGGGGTTAAGAAGACGGCGCACCTCGGGCGAAAAGCGCCCCAACTCCTCTTGGGCGGTGCGCCGTGCTTCGGAAGCGCTCGGAGGCGGAGCGAGAACCTCCCCCTCGCGCAAGACGGGCTCGAGGAGGGAGCGCACTTCGTAGTCCTCGAGAATCTTGCGCTTGTGTGTGTAGACGGGGTGGAAGATCTCGTAAGGGCCCGAAGGCACCGGCTCCTCGTCGAGAGCGATGACGTCGGCCATCGCCTCCCCGCGTCGCTTGTGGTAGAACCGCCACACCTGCTTGTGCCCCGGGTTCGTGATCTTTTCCGGATTGTCGCTCACCTTGATCACGGGTTCGAGCGCGCCTCCGTCGGAGGCGACGGCGGAGAGTTTGTAGACGCCGCCCAGTGCGGGGCAATCCGCCGAAGTGATGAGGTCTGTCCCCACGCCCCAAGCGTCGATGCGGGCCCCCTGGAGCTTGAGATCGCGGATGATCGTCTCGCTCAAATCTCCGGAGGCGAGGACGAGGGCGTCCTTGAGGCCGGCGCGGTCGAGCATGCGCCGCGCCACCTTGGACAAGTAGGCGAGGTCACCAGAATCCAAACGCACGCCGTATACCTCGGGGGAACGCCCCAACCGCTCCCTATGCTCCCGCAAGACCTCAACCGCCGTGGGAAGGCCCTGCCGCAACGTGTCGTACGTGTCCACGAGGAGGATGGCCCGTTCGGGAAAGGCATCGAGAAAGGCGAGGAAGGCTTCCCGTTCAGAAGGGAAGCTCTGGACGAAGGCATGGGAATGCGTCCCCGTCACCGGGATCCCGAAGCGCGTTCCCGCGTAGACGTTGGAAGTGGAGTGCACGCCCCCGATGTACGCCGCCCGTGCTCCCCAAACACCAGCTTCCGGACCGTGAGCACGGCGAAGGCCAAATTCGAGCACGGGGTCGCCGTCGGCGGCGGTGACTACGCTGGCGGCCTTCGTCGCGATGAGCGTCTGGTGGTTCACGATGGCCAAAAGGGGCGTCTCGATGAGGTGCGCTTCGAAGAGGGTCGCCTCGACGCGAAGAAGTGGCTCGTAAGGGAAGACGACCGTCCCTTCGGGTACCGCCCATACGTCCCCGCGAAAGCGGAACTCTGCGAGGGCGCGGAGAAAGTCTTCGTCCGTAAAGCCGAGTCGGCGCAGTTCGTCTAGGTCTTCCCGGGTAAAGCGGAGCTGGGCGAGAAATTCGAGTACCTGGGCTAGCCCCGCAAAGATCGCATACCCGTTCCCGCACGGGGTGCGACGGAAAAAGACGTCGAAAACCGCCCGCTTTCCTGCCGTTCCCCGGCGGAAGTGGGCGTACATCATCGTGAGCTGGTAGTAATCCGTCACGAGCGGGGAAAGCCCCCTGTCGCCCCAAAAGGCGACGCGGGCGTCGGGAACCTCTCCCTGTGGCCGTACGTCCGCGGGATTTCGTTCGTGGGGAGTCTTCGGCGGCATGCGCTTCACCGACCTGCCTTTTCCGTGAGGCTTCGGGTTGGCCGCAACGGTTTTTGCTGCTCCCAATCTACCGTAAGTCCGGCGACGCGGCAAGAAAGAAAGGCGTTTTTCTCCGGGAGTCCGCAGCCGCCTACACACCCCGCGTACAGGCGAATACACAGGAAAGGGCACCGGGAATTTCGCCCGCAACCGAAGAACCTCGAGAACGTCGAGGGAAGTGAGGAGGGAACGTACGTGTACGCCTTCTGGCCGGTGCAGTACGCGTCGCACGTCGTACACCTCGCCCCCCACGAGGCGCTCTCTCTGCACGAACAGCTCCTCGTGTACACCTACACCCTTTCGGACCTACGCGAAAAGGAAAAGTCCGTTCAACACGAGGCAATCCGAACCATCGTAGCCCGTACCCGAGCGCTTCTGGAGAAGCACATCCGCGAGATCGTCGCGATCCTCGAAACCGCCCACGTTTCCTAACGCGAGAAACAAGGAAGGAGGGCATATGCGTGCTCACGCGAGAAGAACGCCACGTCCTTCAGGGGATCAACCTTTCCGCAAAGCAAATCATCTGGGGGGCGACGGGCGGTGCGATCGAATCGGCGACGCCCGTCGTGCGCGAGACGTTCCTCAGGCAGCTCGGCGAGTGGCTGGGCTTTCAGGGTGAGGTCTTTCACGCGATGAGCAAGCTCGGCCTGTACCCCGCCTACGACCTGAAGACCCTCCTGCAGGGCGACATAAAGCTCGCCAAAGAAACCCTGGAGGCGCGGGAAGCGTAGCGCCCCCACGGCACACTCAATACGCCCCCGCACCGCCGAAGAAACCGTCGAGGCCGCTTCCCGCGACGGCGCCGGCACCCTCCATGGCCATGCCATTCACCTCCTCCTGCGAGCGCTACACCCTATGCACGTCCCCGCACTGCCGTTTGGGATTCGGCCCGCCGCGAAAGAAAACGGGCGCCGGATTCCCTTTTTGCCGCGGTCGTGGTATGGTTCGGGACTGACGGGACCCTTTTTGGCGAACGCCCACGACGATTGGGAGGAATGCGTATGGATACTTCTTTCGGCGCCGACCCACACGCTCCCAAGGACGCAGACGGCTCCCAAGCCGAGACCTGGGAGGCCGCGGGCTACCGAATTCCGATCCTCTACGAAGACAACCACGTGCTCGTGGTCGTAAAGCCCCCGGGACTTCTCAGCCAAGGCGACGACACGGGACGTCCCAACCTCCTGGACATCCTCAAGGAACGGCGCAAGCTCCGGGAGGCAAAGCCGGGACGGGTGTACCTCGCCCTCCTCCACCGCCTCGACCAGCCGGTCGGAGGCGTACTCGCCTTTGCCAAGACGAGCAAGGCGGCGGCACGCCTCTTCGCCGCCATTCAGGAACGGCGCTGGGAAAAGGGGTACCTTGCCGTCGTCGTGGGACTCCCCCAGCCAGAAAAGGGGACGCTCCGGCACGCGCTCCGAAAGATTCCCGGGAAGCCGCGCGTTCGGCTGGTCGACCCGGGAGATCCCGCCGGGAAAAAAGCCGTGCTCGACTACGAGACGCTCAAGTACTCCGACGGCCTGTCCCTCCTCCACGTCCGCCTCGTCACCGGGCGTCCCCACCAAATCCGCGTACAACTCGCCGCATTAGGGACGCCCGTCTGGGGAGACCCCGTATACGGGCGCAAAACAAAACGCAACCGAGAAAAGCCGCCCGGCGAAGGCCCCATTGGCCTTTGGGCGGCTTACCTCTCCTTTGCGCATCCGACGATGGGAGAACCCCTCGAGTTCGTCGCCCTGCCTCCACGGGATGTCCCGTGGACGCATTTTCCCCGCCTAAGGGACGTCGTCGAATCCTTCGCTCGCCGTCCGTAAGTTTCGGCCAAAACGCCGGGAACGGGGGCAACTCTCACGGGATGTCCCGGCTCTCTACGACGAGCAAGTATCCTTTGCTGATTCGAATTTCCCCCTCTCGGCCGAGGAGTTCGTTGGAAATCCCACGGCTCGTCCCCCAGGCGAGGGAGGCGTTGTCCAGCGGATAGCGAAATCTTCGCAAGGTGATCCCGCGGACTTCCTCGCTCCACGGAAGGAGAGACACGAAGGGGAAGGCCGACCGGAGCACGTGAACCCCCGGCCCCAAAAGGCGAATGCGGTTGTGGGGGTCGGCGAGGTACGCCCGACATCCGAAACGAACGAGTCGATACACGATGTGGACGTTGGCCAGCGTGTGGTCGAAACGCGTGCCGATGCCGCCGTATACGACGAGAACATCCGGACGGAATTCTTCGCGGGCGGCTTCCACGGCGAGGTCGGTATCGGTCGCATCCTTTTCGCGGGCAAAGGTACGGACGGGAATTCCCGCGGCCTTCAAACGTCGAATCCCCTCGTCACCCACCGTGTCGAAATCGCCCACGGCCAGCGCCGGGCGAAAGCCGCGTTCGACAAGCCACAGCGCCCCTTCATCGGCGCCGATGAGGACCACCTCCTCCGCGTCCTCGCCTTCCGACCGCAAGAGGGAACGGAAATCCCCTTCCTCCTTGGCGCCGCCGGCGACGACGAACGCCTTCCGCATCGCCTTCTCCTCTCCTTCCCTCGACCTTTCGCCCACGCAATGGTATACTTGTGCGTGACGCAAAATCCCGCCGTATCCGAGCGTGAGGTGGACGATGATCCGCGAGTACATCCTGCTCTTCGCGAGTTGGGCGATAGACCTGTACTTCTACGCGATGATCCTGTACATCCTCTCCTCCTGGATTCCACCTTTGTACAACACGCGATTCATACGCTTCCTTGCGGAGATCAGCGAACCATACCTGGGCTTTTTCCGCCGGATCATCCCTCCGATTGGAATCCTCGACATTTCGCCGATCTTCGCCCTGTTCGTCTACAAATTCCTCGCGATGCTCCTCTTGCGCGGCCTGTACACCGTATTGTACGCCTGGTGAGATCCGTTCGCCCGCCGGTAAGGTCCCCGACCGGGATCCTTACCGGCCTTTCGTTTTACGGGAGTGAACCGTTCTCTCGCGGATAGCCCTACGCCGACTTCCGAAGAAAGAACCTCGCGGCGATTCTCGAGTTCCCGCCGAACGCGCGCCGTGTTTCGCATAAAAGGCGGGACATTAGGCACACTACGCCCGAAGACCCGAGGGCTTGCCCACACAGGGTCTTTCCGGGAGAATTCGAATCCCGAATTTGCAGAGGAGGGTACGCACGATGGTCAAACCGCCCAACGTGATCACGACCAAGGACGCCCTCTACCTTAAGGACATCTTGAGCTGGGAACTCCTCGCCGTCAAGAAATGCACGAATCTCCAAGAGCAGGTTCAAGATCCCACACTCAAGCAGCTCTTTTCGGAGATCGCCGGAATGCACCGCCGGCACTACGACACGCTCCTCGGGCACCTGCAGACGCAAAACGCCGCACAGATTCAGTCCTTCCAAGCTCAGGCGCAGATGACCCGAGAACCGCAGGCGGTACGCTAAACGCCCGTCTGAGAAGCAAACTCAGCGATGAGGAGGGGAACCCCTTGAGCCCTCAGATGCTTCAGCCGCCGGGAGCACAGGCGATTCCGGAAACGACCTCGATCAGCGACTACGACCTCGCCCGCGACGCACTCGCCATGGAAAAGTACATTATGAGCGGCCTCAACATCGCCGCGTGGGAAGCTACTTCCGAGCAGCTCCACAACGACCTCGTGCACATGCTCTCGGAGACCCACGGAGCAAACCGCAAGCTCTTCGAATACCTCTTCGCCAAAGGTTGGTACCCGGTAGAGGCCGAAGACCAGCCGAAGCTGGATCAAATTTACCAGATGTTCGCCCAAGCCAAAGGAAAGCAAATGCCCCACTGACGCAGGTCCCCTTCGCTGAGAAAGCACAACCCTCCCCAGAACTGGGAGGGTTGTTTGCTTTCCTGTCAGCAAGGGAAACCGTACGCACGGCTTCACCGACCAATGAAATCCACGGTCATATATGTTCCCGCCATTCCCGTCCCCAGGCGCGTGTATTCGGGAAAGACGACGTTCTGCCGGTGCCCGGGAGAATTCAGGAAGGCAATGTGCATTTCGAGGGCGTCGTCGAAGCCCCGCGAGATGTTCTCCCCTGCAACCGTATAGGAAACCCCTACTCGGGCAAGGCGATCGGCAAGCGTTCCGTTCGTAGGAGACAGGTGGGCGAAAAACCCGTTCGTCAGCATGTCGATGCTGTGCCCTTTGGCCGCACGTGCAACCGCTTCGTCCCACGCGAGGGGGGAAAGGCCATTCCTTAAGCGGAAATCTCGGATGAGGCCGGCAAGGTAGCGCTCTTCTGTCCGCAAGACATCGTCTCCGTAGGCGGGAGAAGCGCCAAGCGCCTCCGTAAGCCATTCCGGGCGTGGGGGCGTGTACTGAAGGGACACGGGATAGAGCCGTTCGCGTAAAATACGCTCCCAGCGACTTATCCGAAGGTAGAGGAGCTTATCGCCTGCGGCGTGGTCGACGAAGAGTTCTACGGCCGCCCGGCCGTCGGACGAAGCCGTGAGGAAAATGCCGAAATCCTGGGGCATGGGGTTTACGCGCAGGCTAACTCCCCGATACGCAACGGAAACGGTGCTTTTCGGTGGTGCGATACGTGTGTCCACTCGCCAATCGAGAAACCTTTCCCCCGCACCGAGGACGAAGGATTCCGCACGCCCACTCAAAAAGTAGACGCCGCGACGGAATTTCCCCTCCCTTTCGTACGCCCAAAACACCTCTCTGTAAGGAGTTGTCCCTTGCCACGTGGGAGTTCCCCACACCGCGGCAACTTCGGCATAAGACGCCCCCAGCGGAAAAACCTCGTTTGCCGAATTTCCGGAAGGGAAGTCACGGGATCCAGTGGTCGGTTGTGGCGTACTCGACCCCGTATCGCCCGTAGCCCTGGTGTCGGGAGAAGGCGAATCCGCGGTCGCAGAGGACGCCCCTGCCTTAGGGCCGTCCGCAGCCTTTGTCCCGGAAGGAGGAGAACCCGTAGTGGAAGAGGACGTCCCCGCCTTAGGGCCGTCCGCAGCCTTTGTCCCGGAAGGAGGCGAACCCGCGGCCGCGGGATCAACCGTAGTCTTCGCATGGGACGAGGGTGGAACCGTCCTGCCTTCTTCGGTAGGAGGAGAGATCGCGGCGGAAGGAGGGACCTCCGATGATGAAGGAGCGGAAGGCGGCGACTCCGAGGTGAGGGTGCCATCGGATTCCGTCGTGCCAGAAGAAGGCGATCCGCCGGGACGTTCCACGGTACGATTTTCGCCGCCCAAGGGAGGAAGATCTGCTCCCTTGTGCCCGGACGAAACCCCTGAAAGGGAAAGGGGAAAAACCCGAACTTCCGAGCAACCGCCGACGAAAGTTCCCGTGAGAAGCAGAGCGCCGGCGAGGAACACGGCCCAAAGCCGCACACGCACGGAACTTCCCTCCCCGAAGCCATTCGGCCAAGGCAGGTCCTTCGGCCGCCCGTCTCCGGAATCCGCGGCGAAGTCCCCTTGCACCTTTACTTCGGGGATCGTCGTCTTTTCTTAACAGCTTTAGCGAGGGCTTTAGAAAGAAGGCGCTCCCTCTTCTGCCGACGACGGCTCGGGCTCTTCGGGTTTCCTAAGGCCAAACACGAGAGACTTTGCGGACCGAAGACTTCCCTCTACGCGATGGCACCGCCGACAACGGGGTTCGTACACCTCCTTCGCACCGACGAGGAGGAGCGGGTCGTCCGCCCGAGCCGGCTTCCCATCTACGAGGCGTTGGGTAAACGTCGCCGGAGCACCGCATACCGCACAACGGGCAAACAAGCTGATCCGCTCGTCGGCAAGCGCAAGCAAGTCGGCCATGGGCCCGAAGGGAAGCCCGCGAAAATCCTTGTCCAAACCGGCCACCACAACCCACAGCCCGCGACCGAGCAAGTGCGAAATCACCCGGACAAAGGCAAAACTTCCGTCGGAATCCGTATCGAGGAAGAACTGCCCCTCGTCCACGAGGACCACGCGTTCGCCGCGGGAACGAATTCTCGCATAGAGCTCTTCAGCAGATCCGACGGGAATTGCAGGAATCCGCTTGCCAGAATGGCACACGATCTCGCCTGCGCCGTACCGCTTATCCAAAGCGTGCTTGTATACCCCGATGTATCCCGCCCCCCACCCGCGGCTCTCCCTCAAGCCGTGGTAGAAGGTGATGAGAAATTCGCTCTTTCCGGCAAACATGGGCCCGCTTACGACGGTAAGCCACGGCCCTTGCCGATCGGGTATGTGAAGCACTGAGATCCTGCCTCCCCGATGCCCCGAGGTACATGTCCAGAAAATGCTTCGATATCCTTTCGCATCGAAGTTGGCCTTTCCCTGCTCGCCCCGAAAAAAATAATGAGGAGGAGCGTACGCTCCTCCTCAAGCTTCCCACCGGGCACGGTCCCCGGCGTTGGCCGGCAGCCCTCAGCGGATTTGAAGTTCGCCTCGGGCGGTGGAGACGTCCTCTACCCGCATTTCGCCCTCTCCCCGGACGAGTTTCTTGCCGAACACCTTCTCCGGTTTGAGGATTTCGATGAGGTAGCGGATCGCCTCTTCCGGAACCACGTGCTCACCGCAGGTGTATACGTCCACCGCGGCGAACCCGTGCTCGGGGTACGTGTGGATGGAGAGATGGCTCTCCGAAAGCAGTACGAGGACGGTAGCCCCGTGGGGCTCAAACTGTTGGGACTGTACGCCGAGCACCGTAGCGCCCGTGCGCTCGACGGCTTCGACCGCGTGGCCTTCCAGCCACTCCGCATCTTTCAAGAGGTCGAAGTCCACACCCCAGAGGTCGACGGCGATGTGCCGGCCCGACGTGCTGTAGACCATCGCCATCGCGCACCCCCCCTTCCTAGCGTCGTGGGCTGCGAGCTAGGAGGACCTCACTCCAGGGGAGCAGCTCCCCACCGCCGAGTGAACGTCGCATTTCGCATGCCCTGTATAGCCACGCAGCTTATCTTACCATGGAACCCCCCCTTTGGCAATAGGTTTGCCGAATCAAAGCTCGGGAGTTCGTCACCAAAGCTTTTCGATCGTTGCGCCGGGGAAGTAGAAGGAAAGGATGTCGCGGTAGCTTTGCTCCTTCTCCGCGCGACCTTTTGCTCCCCACTGGGACATCCCCAACGAGTGTCCCCAGCCGCTCCCCATAAAGACGACTTTCGTCGGGACAACTCCAAACTTGTCTACATAGCGTTCGCTACCGTCCAAAAGCCGTACGCGTAGCCACACTCCTCCGTTGTTCGGTGCAGGAACCTCTCCGAGAACCGCGAGGAGCGTATCCCTGGGCAGAGGATTGGCCTCTCGGAAGGCACCGTTTGCATCGCGAACGTACGAAGGAAGCGAATCCCGCGCTACGCGCACCTCCGGTACGGCAAGGTCGCTGGGGATGCTCTTTAAGCCAAAGGTGATGCGTACATTGTCCGCATTGCGGATCAGAATTTCTTTGCTCGTACCGGTTATGTCCACACCGCGGACTACCACGGCTTTCACGCGTCCCGTGCTCGTTTGTTCCCGTACCTCGACTCCCGTGAGAGTTTGGAGTTGGAATTTCGTTTGTAGATCGGACGCTGTCCATTCCTTTCTCCAGTTGTAGTGCGGGTTCTTGCCGTCGTTGACATCAAACTCGTCCCGCTGGGCTTTGAGATACGGAAGCGAAGCAATCCACACGTCTTCCGCCCGCTCCGTAAACCCGCCGTTCGAAGAGCTGTAGTAGGCGACGATGGGATTTCCGTTGTATCGGAGAACTTCGCCGCGCGTCGCATCGATGGCACGATTGGAGTTTGGCCTTTCTGCGGCGATCCCCCCGTATACTTGGCTTCGCTCGTCGCTGTACACGTGATACGGGGCATTGACATTCGCGTTGCGCGCGCTCAGCGCGTACGTCCGGGCGGCGATCGCCTGTGCCTTAAGCGCCTCTATCGGCCACGAATCCGACATCTCAAGCGGCACGACACCCTTGAGGTAATCTTCCAGCTCCAGTTCGTTGATCACCCGAAGCCCCGCAGAATCGTTGACTACCATGAGGTGCGTCCGATAGACGCCGCCTGAACCTGCCCCTCCTCTGTCCGTGTACCAACTCGCAATGTACCCTTCCCTTCCGTCTCCCAGCGCAACCTTGTACCACACCCGCTTTGAAGCGTCGAAGGCCACGTCGAGCACGGAAACTCGAGAACCGCGGGGCAGACTGTCAATTACCTCGTAATTCGTCCCCGGACCCAAGCGAACATTAAGATCGTCTTTTTCGGTGGCGACAACGACAGTTTTGGGAACAACGCGTCGGTATTCAATCTGCGATCCATGTTGCAGGGCGGAAAATTGTACCTTTTGCGATACGGTTTTGAGCAACGTTCCGTTTTTGTAAATTTGGATGGCGCTCGGGTTTTGAGAAATGAATTCTACCGTATCCTGTGAGGATACCAGGGTGAGGATTTTCCCGTCAGGGCCTAAAAGCATGTAGTCTCCTCGTGGGGTTACCGAGAGTCGCCGACTGTTTTCACTCAGGAGAACGCGAATGGGCTGAATTAACCCTACAGGCCGAACGACCTTTACTTCGATCGGACCGTACACCCCGGGAGAATGCCCGCTCTGCGAGTTCCTCTCGTCGTTCCACCCGTAGTTCACGTTCACCACGTGCACCCCGTACTTGTACACCCCAGGCTCCCTGGGTACGTCCA
>Ga0209836_100094_pt1 | contig 15595 bp, 13 predicted proteins | sample ElbSprsedimmetaG_FD_184147 | JGI IMG/M metagenome (GOLD analysis project Ga0209836, IMG submission 184147) | Hot spring sediment bacterial and archeal communities from California, USA to study Microbial Dark Matter (Phase II) - Elbow Spring... ... | reverse complement strand
GTGGCGTTGCCGGAGATCCCTGTGCAAAGCCGAGGTGGAAAGGGCGTGATCGGGATCAAGCTCGACGGTGAGGAGCTTGTAGTTGCCGTGCTCGTCGGCGAAGGGGACGAGGTGGCCCTTTCCACTGCCTCGGGCAAGGTCATCCGCTTCGAAGTGGCTCAGGTGAGCACCTTTTCCCGCTACGCTCGGGGGGTGCGGCTCATCCAGGTGGATCCCGGTGATTGGGTGGTCTCCGCAGTAGTGGTGTAAGGAGGAACCATGGATCTCGCCCAAGAAGTGGAGCGGCAGCTTCAGATCATCGAAAGAAACGCGGAAACTCTTCTTCCCCGGGAGGAGCTCGCCCGAAAACTTGCCCGCTCCCTCACCACAGGAAAGCCCCTCAGGGTCAAGCTCGGAATCGATCCGTCTGCGCCGGAGCTCACCCTGGGGCATGCCGTGGTCCTCCGAAAACTCCGGCAGTTCCAGGACCTTGGGCATTTGGCGGTTTTGGTAGTGGGCGACTTCACCGCCCGAATTGGCGACCCCTCCGGCCGCTCTAAGGCCCGCGAGCCCCTCAGTCCCGAAGAGATCGCGGAAAACATGAAAACCTACCGGGAACAGGCCTTCCGCATCCTCGACCCGGCGCGAACAGAGGTGCGCTATAACTCCGAGTGGCTCGGAAAACTCACGTTCGCCGACATCCTCGCCCTCACTTCCCGGTACACGGTGGCGCGAATGCTCGAGCGCGAGGATTTCGCTAAACGCTTTCAAGAGGGTTCCCCCATTTCCATCATGGAGTTCCTCTATCCCCTCGCTCAGGCCTACGACTCCGTGGCGGTGGAAGCGGATGTGGAGCTGGGCGGCTCTGACCAGCGTTTCAATCTCCTTGTGGGCCGAGATATTCAGGAAGCTTACGGCCAAGAGCCCCAGGTCATCCTTACCATGCCCCTCCTGATCGGGACAGATGGAGTGCGAAAAATGTCCAAATCCTGGGGCAATTACATCGCTATTTCCGAGCCGCCCGAAGAGCAGTTTGGCAAACTCATGGCCATTCCGGACGAGCTCATGCCCCAATACTTCCGCCTCCTTACGGATATCGACTGGGAGGAAGTGGCTCATCTTCACCCCAAGGAAGCAAAAAAGAAGCTTGCCTGGACGGTAGTGGCAAGCCTGCACGGGGTAGAAGAGGCGGAAAAAGCCCAGGCCCACTTCGAGCGGGTATTCGAGGAGGAAAAGCCCCCGGAGACTTTGCCGGAGGTGAAGATCGGGCACCTTTTGGACCAAGAGGAGAGGGTGCCGGTGGTGGAGCTATTGGTGGCCTCGGGATTGGTAGCTTCCAAATCCGAAGCCCGCCGCCTTCTCTCTCAGGGCGGGGTCTGGCTCGATGGAGTGAAACTCCCAGCAGATCAGGACCGGGTGAGAGTGAAAAATGGCATGATCCTCAGAGTAGGGAGGAGAAGGTTCGCCAGGCTAGTCCTATGAATTGCCCGTTTTGCCGCATCGCAAGAGGCGAACTTTCTGCTCATCTCCTTTACGAGGATGAACAAGTTCTTTCCTTTTTGGACGCTGCCCCCATGGCCCCTGGTCATGCTTTGATCGTCCCCCGCGCGCATGTGGAGCGCTTCACCGAGCTTTCCCAGGCTCAAGCTTGTCGTCTTTTCACCGTAGCTGTACTCGTGGGAAGGGCTTTGACGGAGGCTCTGGGAGCTCCTGGGTTTACAGTGGGATTGAACGACGGCCTGGTGGCTGGCCAAGGGGTCCCCCATGTCCATTTACATCTCATCCCCCGCTTCCCTGGAGATGGTGGGAAATCCCTGCACGCCCTCCTCCCTTATCGGCCACTGCGCCCGGATCCGGAGCTTGCTAGGCGCGTGCGGGCGGTACTCAGCGCCCAAGGAAAATGAGATCCCTTGGGCAAACTGCGCCTTTGTAGTTTCCGGAAAATTCGTTTCTCCCCCCAAGGATCTTGCCCCAAAATCCTGGGCCTGAGCCCACACATCCTGGGCTTCCCACAGCTAGGCCATAGCCTTTGTTCCCCGAGAAGACATTGTCCCAAAGCTCAACATGCCCGGCTTCCCGCAGAAGTACTCCGCCCAACCAACCGTTTTCCGTGATCGAACTGCGCTCAAGGCGAAGAAAGCTACGCCCACCCACCCCGATCCCGCACATCTCATTATCGTGGACTGCGACCGCACTGAGCTCGGCCTTGGTTTCGTCCCAAAGCCAAATCCCTCCCTGTGGGTGACGATAAATATCCACTCCTTCGGCAAAAAGGCGAGCATTCTGCCAGAGCTTGATTCCCGCGGCGTTCTCAAAAACAGCGCAATTCGAAAGCCTGGCCACGGCGTCGGCCCCAAGGGCTATTCCCTCAGAACCGCCGGTGATCCTCAGGCCAAAAAGGCGGAGATCAGCCCCAGCCACACCGGATAACACCGGAGCGGTGGAACTGATTCCCCGCAATATCACCTCTCCCTTGGCCCGGATCTCCAGGGGTTTATCTACGGTTACCCCAGCCGCATAAGTTCCAGGCTGGAGCTCTAGCACTCCTCCCGGAAGGATGGCATCAACAGCACTTTGGAGATCCGGATAATCTGGATCCGGAAAAGAAAGGAAGGCAAGGGCTTGCGGAACCTTCTTTTTCCGCAATTTGGGCTCGACGTTCCCCAAAAGGGCCACACCGTTTCCCCCAAGTTCGTTTTCCTCCCCGGTCACGGGGACGGTGGAGAATCCGGAGACCCCGGCGGCAAGGAACCCTTGAATTACGCAGCGAATCAGCACTACCTTGGCCGTCTGCGAGCTAGCCACACCGGAGCCCTGTCCCCCGGAAATTTCTGTCCTCTCCAAGAACACCGAGGAAGAACCGCGGGCATCGAGCCCATCCCAGCGATTGCTCACAATGGAACACCCCTGGAGTTCAGCAACTCCTCCTTTGATCTCTAGTCCGTGCCAGTTCCCCTGAAAAATAGTTCCGTAAGCCCTCAGGACGGCTTTGCCCAGAATTTCCACCCCGACTTCTGGATGGCGAAGAACCTGGGAACCAAGGAGCATGACCTCGGCTCCGTCCTGACCGCGTATCCCTGGTCCCTGGTTTGCCCGCACTTCCGTAGCCCAGAGCCTGACCTTGGCCCCATCTCGTGCCCAAAGCCCCAGCCCGGAATTCTCAGTAACCACGGAATTCTCAAGCTCTAGGACGCTAGCTGAAGAGAGCCAAACGCCACCCATGCTGTTTTGGAGGATTTTTGCTTTCTCAAAGCGGGCCCGAGCTTGGGCCATTAGCTCTACACCGTACCGCATGTTTTGGGCGATCTCTACCTCCTCCGCGCTCAGCGAAGCTTCACCAGAAACGAATACCCCGGAAGCTGCGTTCTGGATGATTTTGACCTGGCGCAAATTCAGGACCGCTTGGTCGGCGAGGAAAACGCCCGCTGAGGAAAGCTCCGGACTGATATGGCCTCCGCGGCCACCTTTTATGGTCAGCCCCTCCACAGTGACTTGAGCATCTCTTCCCACCCACAGGACCGGAGGACCGGCCCGTTCAGCCTGGATCACTGTAGCCTCCGGGCCCTGCCCGCGGACGACGAGGGCCTTCTCAATCCGGAGATTCTCCGTCCAGGTACCCCGGGGAAGAACCACAGTGCTCCCAGCCGGGGCGGAATCGATCGCGGCTTGAACGGATTGGCCCGGCTTCACCAATATCGCGCCCCCACCTCTCGGAGCCCGGGAGCTACATCCCAAAAGAAGGCTACCGAGGATCAAAAGAGAAAAAACCAAGAATCGCCGCATGACGTATGCCCATTGTACAAAAACGAAAGCGGTGGTGGACAACGCAGGACTGCGCGGTATAATCGATCCTGCAGTTAGGGCCCTTCTGCCTGAGACCCACCCCATTCCACCTCACGCCTCACCTCCCCCGGGCGGAAGGGCCCTTTTTATTCTCAAAAGGCCCCGAAAGGCAAGGGGATTTCGTAAATTGACAGAAAGAGGCCCGTGGGTTATCACTTTTTATGAAAATTGCCATCGGTCAAATCAATCCGGAGGTGGGGGATTTCTCTGGGAATCTAGAGAAAATCAGCGAGGCCATAACTGAGGGGAAAAGAGCCAGGGCTGATCTCCTTGTGTTTCCTGAGCACGCCCTCATCGGATATCCGCCGCGGGATCTTCTTCTTCGTCGGGGATTTGTGGAGGCCGCGGGCGCAGCCTTCCAGGAGGTTGTAAGGAAAAGCATGACCATACCCATCGTGATCGGCCATATCGCCGGCACTTCTACCACCGTTGGGAACCAAAACGACCTCTTCCACTGGCAGCCTTATGCCCTCCAAAATGCCGCTTTCTTGCTAGGTTACGGAAAAATCCTCGGCTTTCAGGCGAAAAAGCACCTTCCTTCCTTCGACGTTTTCGAGGAGGAACGATATTTTTATCCCCCCGAGGAAATGGAGATCCTGGAATTCGAGGGGCTGAGGCTAGGACTTTCGGTGGGCGAAGACTTTTGGTATGCCGATGGTCCCTTCGCTGACCAGGGGAGAGCTGGCGTGGATTTGCTTATAAACGTTTCGGCTTCCCCTTTTTTCCGGGGAAAGGCCAAGCTCAGGTATGCGCTGGGAAAAGGGTGGGCAAGTAAAACTAATGCGCCTTTGGTTTATGCAAACCTCGTGGGAGCCCAGGATGACTTAGTTTTCGACGGCCGGTCTTTCGCGGTCCGGCCGGATGGCCAATTCCTCATGGCCTGCCCGGGATTTGTGGAAGGGGTTTTTGTTACGGACCTCGCCGCTCCGCCTGTCCCACCCCCTTTAGAGGACGGTTTCGACGAGATTTATCAAGCCTTAATTTTGGGAATCCGTGACTATTGCTGGAAAAACGGGGTAAAAAAAGCGGTGGTTGGGGTTTCCGGAGGGGTGGATTCGGCGGTGGTAGCAGCGTTGGCTGTCGCCGCCCTCGGCCCAACTAACGTGCTTGCGGCCTTCCTTCCTGGGCCTTATACCGCGGCCATCTCCAAAGACGGGGCAAAAACGGTAGCCGAAAATTTGGGGATTGAACTTCTAGAAATTTCCATAGTTCCCGCCTTTGAGACGCTGAGGAGAACTTTGAGTGGGGCCATAAACGTTGCGGGCTTAGTGGAGGAAAACCTGCAGGCGCGGATTCGGGGAGTCATACTCATGGCCCTAGCTAACGCTACCGGGGGCATCGTGCTTTGCCCTGGGAACAAAGCGGAAATCGCCATGGGCTATAACACCCTTTACGGTGACACCGTCGGGGCCATAGCTCCCATCGGCGACCTCTTGAAGGACGAGGTCTACGCCTTGGCCCGCCTCATCAACGAAAAGGCGGGAAGGCCGATCATCCCCGAAGAGGTTCTCACTAGACCGCCCTCGGCGGAGCTCCGACCAAACCAACGCGACGAGGATGACCTCCCCCCTTATGCCCTTCTTGATCTGTGTCTTCGGGCATTGTTTGAGGAAAACGCGGCTTATTCGGAATTGGTCAAAAAATTCGGGGAGAAGTTGACCACGGAGGTTCTGCGCCGACTTTATCGGTCGGAGTACAAACGCCGCCAACTTCCCATCGTTTTGAAAGTCACACCAAAAGCTTTTGGGTTAGGCTGGCGCTTTCCCATCACCCACGGATTTTCGGGCTAGACCAGGCCCTCGGGTTTGGCTCGGCGAAGAAACGCGGGAATATCGTAGTCGTCGCGCACGCCTTCCCGACGAAGCTGCTCAATCAACAGCGCTTTTTCTTCTTGAGCGGGCTCAGCGGTAGACACCGCGGGAAAGCCGGTAGCAATCACTGTAACCCGCGTGCGATTGAACCCTTCCCAAATGGCGGCACCAAAGAAGATGTCGGCCCGATCCGAGAGGGCTTCGCGCACAACGCTGGCGGCAGCGACCACATCCTCCAGGGTGAGGTCCTCGCCGCCGGTAATGTTGAGGATGGCCGCCTTGGCGTCCTTGATGCTGAAGTCCAAAAGGGGTGAGGAGATAGCCCGGCGGGCCGCCTCCCGGGTGCGGTTTTCGCCCTCAGCCTCGCCAATCCCCATGAGGGCTGTTCCCGCGCCGCGGAGCACCGCCTCAAGATCGGCAAAATCCAAGTTAATGAGGCCGGGGACAGTCACGAGCTCAGTCACCCCTTGAACGCCCTGGTGCAAAACCTCGTCAGCTAGTTCGAAGGCTTTGGTGAGGGGCATATCCGGCGGAGCGATTTTGAGAAGCTTATCGTTCGCGATGGTGATGAGGGCATCTACTACTTTGGCGAGACGTTGAATTCCCGTCTCTGCTTTTTGGGCCCGGGCCGGGCCCTCGAAACTAAAGGGCCTTGTAACGAGGGCAACCGTAAGGATCCCCAGTTCCTTGGCGACTTCCGCCACCACTGGCGCCCCGCCTGTACCGGTCCCTCCGCCCATTCCAGCGGTGATGAATACCATGTCCGCTCCCTCGAGAATGTCAGCGATGTCCTCTCGGGATTCCTCCGCGGCTTTTTTCCCAACCTCCGGATCGCCGCCAGCCCCAAGTCCGCCGGTGAGGCGTGGGCCGAGATGGAGGTGCTTATGAGCCTGAACAAGGGAGAGGACCTGGACATCGGTGTTCATGGCCACGAGTTCCACGCCCAGCAAACCCGCACGGAACATGCGGTTCACGGCGTTTCCCCCACCGCCACCCACCCCTACCACCAAAATCCGCGCCGGACTCTCCCCGTTCATCATCCACCGCGCAAAAACTGCCGGAACCACCCGAATAGCCTGGCCATCAGGCCCTTGGTCCGCCGGGCCTGTAGGCCCCGAACAAAATCCTTCCCCGCCACGGCGAACTTCAAAAGCCCAACCCCGGTGGCAAAAATCGGGGATTCCACGATCGCCTGGAACCCATGAATATCCTTGGGGACGCTTCCGCGGCGAACAGGGATCCCATAGCGTCGCTGGGCAAACTCCACGATCCCGTGAAGGAGAGAGGTCCCACCGGTGAGGACCATGCCCGCCGGGATGAGATCCCGATAGCCCGCGTCCTCCACCTCCTGCATGGCCAGATCCAAAATCTCCTCCACTCTGGGCTCGATGATCTTGGCCAGCCGCTTGCGAGGCACCTGGCGGGTCCCCTCCCCGCCCAGCGTGGCGACCTCGATCTTCTCATCATCGCCCACGGAATCCACAAGGCATGTACCGTAGAGTTTCTTGATGCGCTCCGCTTCCTCAATGGGGGTCTGGAGGCCAACGGTGATGTCGTTGGTGATATGCTCGCCGGCGATGGGGATAGTTTTGGCAAACCAGATGTCGCCGCCCCGGAAGACCGAAATATCCGTGGTTCCTCCGCCGCAGTCCACAAGCATCACTCCTAATTCCTTTTCCGCGGAGGAGAGAACCGCCATGGCCGAGGCCAGGGGCTCCAAAACTATCTGTTTTACCGCGATGCCCACGGCTTCTACACAGCGCACGAGGTTATGCACAGCTGTGACCGAGCCCAACACGATGTGAACATCAGCCTCAAGCCTGGTCCCGGTCATCCCCACCGGATCAGTGATGCCCTCCTGGCCATCCACGATGTACTGGCGAGGAATGATGTGGATGATCCGAAGGTCCGGGGAAATGGGGATAGCCTTAACTGCCTCGATCACGCGCCGCACATCCTCGGGGGTGATGCTCCGGTCAGAGCGAGTAATGGAGATGATCGCGGAATTGTTGATGGAGCGGATGTGTTTCCCAGCGATCCCCACATAGGCTTCGCGGACCTTGACATCAGCCATGTTTTCGGCCTCCTCCACCGCCTTGCGGATGGATTGGATGGTCCGGCCGATGTCTACCACCACCCCTTTTTCCAGGCCCCGGGAAGGCGCCACGCCTACACCGATGACCTCAATGAGGTCATCCACAACACTGGCGATGAGACAGGCCACTTTGGTTGTGCCCACGTCCAGCCCCACCACCAACCGCTCCCGCTTCATGTCCTCACCGTCCTCATCTGCCTCTTTTCAGGATCACCAAATCGTTCAAGCGCAAATCCACAGCCCCGTATCCCTCCAACAGCCCCTCCCGCCAAAGCGCTGTGAGGATACTGAGTTTTTCGGGTACTTGGCAAATCGCACCTAAAAAAAGAGTGGGGGCGCCCGGAGCCACCGCCTCGCCCGGGGAGAAATCCAGAGCGGGATAACGTTCGCGCAGAGCTTGGGGGAGCCGCTCCCAAGCCAAGGCCGCCTCCACCACCTCCTTCCCCACCTTTTCCCCCTGCGCTTTTACGCCCACCACATGGGCTTCTTCCGCCGGCTCCAAAATGACGCCGTCTCTGTCAACCCAAAATTTCCCGCCGCCCTCTAAGCCAACAGCCACAAGAGCCTTCCTCTCACGCACCTCAATTTCCACGCGCAAATGAAAAAAATCAACACGGGTGACAACACCCAAAACCCGCGAATCCCTCAAAATTGCCTCACACAAGGGTTTGAGGTTCAATCGAAGTATGTTGGCTCCAAGTATTCCTCCTGTCAACTTTTCCACGGCCACGTACCGGGTGGGGAAAATCTTTACCTCTTGGACCTTCAAACACCCACTCCATCGAAGACCCCAAAAGCTAAGCAATGTGGCCAAAGCCAAGAGCAAAAAGCTTCGAAAAGCCCGGATCAAGGAAAGACGACCTCGAGCTCCAAGGTTAGGGTGATCCCGAAGATCCGACGCACAGCGTTTTGCGCGATTTCGATCAGGGACAAAACCTCTACGGCGCGGGCCTTCCCTAAGTTGACAATGAAATTCGCGTGTTTTTTGGAGATCTGAGCATCGCCAACCCGTCTGCCCTTAAGCCCAGCTTGATCGATGAGCCATCCAGCGGATGTGCCCTCGGGGTTACGAAAAATGCAGCCTGCGGAGGGGAAACCCGCGGGTTGGGTGCGGCGTCGTTCGGTGAGAATCTCCTCAACTGGCCGCACCTCCTCCGGAAGTCGCAATCCCACCCCAAGTACAGGAAGCCGCTTCTCCCGAAATATCGAGCTCCGATAGGAGAACCGGCATTCTTCCGGAGGGAGGGAGGTTAAGGAGCCATCGGGAAGAAGGGTTTGGACGGATGTGACGTAGGAGGAGATGGAGCCGTAGCGGGTGCCGGCGTTCATGACCACTGCTCCACCTGCGGAGCCGGGGATTCCCGCCAAAACCCAAAACCCACGGCGGACCAACTCAGAAATGGGGAAACCTGGCTCCACCCAAAGCTCGTCTTCTTGGGAAGTGGCCCGGCGAAGGAAAACGGTATGGATGACGAGGCCAGGAAAACCCTCGTCGGGGAAAAGGACCTTCGCTCCTCCCCCGATGATCCGATGCGGGATTTTTTCGGCATTGGCCCGGCGGACGGCTTCAGCCAAGGCCTCCACGGTTTGGGGAAAGAAAAGGACCCAGACTGGCCCACCGATGCGGAAGGTGGTGTAAGGCGCCAAAGCTGCATTTATCCGCTGCTCCCCAGGCAAATCCTCTATAAGCTTGAGGAGAGCGAGCGGGCCATCTCTCTGGTTAAGCGCCATATATCCCCCGCACCGAAACCCACCACGATGTCCCCGGGACGGATGAGCTCAGCTGCTGTTTCCATGGCCCCGTTCAAATCCGCCCTAAAAAGAGCTTTTCCCCGGGCACGCCGGACGGCCTCGGCCACGTTCCGCCCACTTACCCCGGGGATTGGCTCCTCAAACGCTGGATAGATTTCGGTTACCACCGCGAAATCTGTGCGGGCCAAAACTTCGCCGAATTGGTGGGCCAAAAGAGCGGTGCGCGTATAACGATGAGGCTGGAATATTGCGATGATTCGCCGGCCAGGCCAGCCCGCGCGCAGAGCGGCGATCCCCGCAGCCAGCTCCGTGGGATGGTGAGCGTAATCGTCTACGACGAGATAACCGTTCTCCTCGAGGATTTCCAAGCGGCGATGGGGCCGGGGGGCCCGAGCCAAATCCTGCCGCAAAATTTCAATGGGCAGACCGAGGGAATAGCCGACAGCGAGAGCGGCCAAGGCGTTGCGCACGTTGTGAATTCCAGGACCAGGAACCTCCACCTCCCCCACGGATCGGCCAAATACCGAAAGCTCAAATACCGCGCGCTCCCCAAAGAAGGAGATCCCTTGGGCCCGGAAATCCGCAGCCTCGTTGAGGCCAAAGGTGAGGACATTGGCCCGGCCACGGATTAGCTCAGCCACTGGAGGATCGTCCAAGGAAGCCACGATGCGCTCAGATCGGCTAAGGAACAGAGAAAAAGCCCGTTTGAGCCCAGCAAACCCGCAGTAATTATTGAGGTGGTCCCTGTCCACCGAGGTGAGGACGACCAGGGTTGGGGAAAGGCAAAGGAAACGGCCGTCGGATTCGTCCACTTCGGCCACAAAAATTGCGTCTTTTCCTAAGGTAGCGGAGGGCAAACCCGGGATTTGTCCGCCAACGTAGTGGCCGGGATTAATTCCGCTAAAGCGCAAAAGGTGGGTGATCCAGGTAGCGGTGGTGGTCTTGCCGTGAGTTCCGGTCACAGCCACAAGGGTCTTCCCCTGCAGAAGCTGAGCCAGGGCCTGGAGCCGAGGAAGGAGGGAGCGAGGACTTGCGGCCCGCAGCTCCGGATTGGTGGGAGCCACTGCCGAGGAAAACACCACCAAGTCTGCCTCAGGCGGAAGGTGCTCGGGGTCATGCCCCACAAAAACTTCTGCCCATTCCGCGACCTCTTTGAGCTTGCCGGAATCCTGGGCGTCTGAGCCGGTGATCCTGGCCCCGCCTTGCCAAAAGAGGCGAGCTAAACCGGACATGCCATCCCCACCGATCCCCACCAGGTGGACTTTCCGGAATTCCCCGTTCATGAAGGTTCCTTTCCCAGGTCCCTTAAGGCTTCTACTACCCTGTGGGCCGCGTCTGGCCGGGCCTGAGCCCGAGCCGCCGCACTTAACTCTTGAAGCTTCTTCCCGTCAGCCCAAAGCTCTTCCACTAGCCCCGCAAGCCCTGGAGAAAAAAGTTCCCTCTCGCGCACAAAAAGGAACCCCCCCTCTTTGCTTACGTATTCCGCATTTTTCAGCTGGTGGCCGTGGGCTGCGCCTTCCCAGGGAACGAGAATCGCTGGCCTTCCGGCGCAGGCCAGTTCCGCCACGGTGGACCCACCAGCCCTTGCTAGAACCAACCTGGCTTGAGCTAGCAGCTCTTCCACCCGCTCCGTAAAGGTTTGGGCTTCCACATAAACCCCTTTTGCCCGAAGCCTTCGGGCAAGCTCTTGGGGATCGCCAGCGCGACCAACCACAAGATGGACTCGAAAATCCCGAATGGTCGCAAACCTTGGAGCCATGGCCGCCACTGCCTCCACTAGGGTTTTGGAGCCAAGCGATCCGCCCAGGACCAAAAATTTCTCGCCCAAACTTTGAGGAATAGCAGTAATTGCCCGCCGAACTGGCGTCCCGGTAATGCGGACCTTGGTCCCGCGCGGGCAGCCTTGGGTATAGGGAAAGGCAAGGAGCACAAGGTCCGAAAAACGAGCGAGGACGCGATTAGCTAAACCCATCACGGCGTTTTGCTCATGAAGGGCCACGGGAATTCCCAGGGCCTTGGTCGCAAGGACCGGAGCTACGGACGGGTAGCCTCCCATGGCCAACACCACGTCCGGCTGGAATGTGCGGATTATCCGCTTGGCCTGGGCCAAGGCCCGGAGATCCTGGAAAACCGCACCTGGCCAAGCCCAGGGTTTTCCCCGGAGTAAGCCCCGGCTGATCAAGGGGAAAAACTCGATCCAGGAGCGGGAGGCGGCAACCCGGGCTTCTAAGCCCTTGGGCGCACCGACCCAGCCAAGGCAGTGCCCGCCTTCTCTGTGGAGCTCCTCAAGCACAGCGAGAGCCGGAAATACGTGCCCACCGGAACCGCCTGCAGCCACGAGAACCCTCATACCAAACCCTCCGGGACCACCAAAGCTCTCTGCGAAGTGCGGCTAGCGCGGGCCACCCCCAGGAGCAGCCCGACCAGGGCAAGGCTCACCATTTGCGAAGAACCACCGTAACTGAGGAAGGGAAGGGTCAAACCGGTGATGGGCACCACTCCCACCACTACCCCCAGGTTAAGCACGATCTGGAAACCCAAAAGGAATGAGGCTCCCAAGGCATAGAGGGCACCAAGCTTGTCCGGTGCTCGGTTGGCCACCAAAAAACCGAGGATCACTAGGCCAACATAAAGGGCGAGGATTATTGACACCCCCAAAAAACCGATCTCTTCAGCAACTACGGCGAAAACGAAGTCGTTGTGAGCAGAAGGAAGGTAAAAGAGCTTGGTCCGGGAAGCGCCAAGCCCTCGGCCGAATATTCCGCCAGAGCCGATGGCCAAAAGGGCCTGATAAAGCTGATATCCCACCGTGTCCCGATAAGCCTCAGGGTTAAGGAAGGCCAAAAGCCTCTCCAGCCGATAGCGAGCAGAAAAAAGGAGGGCCAGGCTCGCTGGGAGAGCAAGAAGACCGGTAAGAAGGAGATGCCCTGTGGGGACGCCCCCGACCCAAAGGAGAAAGAAGGTGAGGGAGGCGTATACGACGGCCATCCCGAAATCCGGTTGGAAAAGGAGGATCCCGGCAAAAGCGGCCAATACCAGGAGATGCGGGAAAAGTCCATGCCTCGGGTTCTCAACCAGACGATCCCGGCGAACGATCGAGCCGGAAAGGTACAGAAGGAGGGCGAGCTTACCGAATTCTGAGGGCTGTAAATTCACGGGGCCAAATGTCAGCCACCGCCCGCCCGAGCCCAGACGGGGAACGAGGGTAAGCAGGGTCAGAAAAAAACACCCGACAAGGAAAAGGTCATCGACGGCGAACCAGCGGTGATAGTCCACCCGCCAGAAGATAAAAAGGGCGAGGAGGCCGAGCCCGGCGGCCATGGCCTGACGCCGGAGCATGGCCCATGGCTCCCCATAGAGCCTTGTGGAGATGGGAGCAGAGGCGGTGCTAACGAAGACCAATCCAGCAAGGAGCAAAAACACAGCTACCACTAGGACCCTTCCCTCCAGGCCGAGCATCAGCATGAGTATCGGCTCACATTGCCCCAAGCCGAAGGAAAGGAACCCCTCAGGCGCTGGCCGTCAGTACCCTAAAGAAGTGCGGGAATTCCGGAATTCACGAGACAGGTGGGACTTCCTTCTCTAGGCGGTGGAAAGCCTCCTTGAACGCCTCACCCCGGTGGGCGTAGTCCCGAAATTGATCAAAACTCGCGCATGCGGGAGAAAGAAGGACGGTGTCCCCAGGCTTAGCTAGAGCATAGGCCTTACGCAAGGCATCCAGAGGATCAGCGCCGCACACAAAGGGTATACCCCACCTGGAAAGCAGCTGAGCGAAAAATTCCTGAGATTCGCCGATGAGCACGCAACCGCGCACCTTTTTTCGCAGAAGCGGGGCTAAAGCCTCATAGCCTCCGCGTTTATGCCGGCCGCCGAGGATGAGAACCACCGGGTTGGGAATGGCCGCCAAAGCCGCACAAGTAGCATGAGCATTGGTCCCCTTGGAGTCATTCGCGAACGGAATACCTTGGAGCTCCCCCACCTTCTCCAGGCGGTGCGGACCGTGAAAAACTGGCCAAAGGAGTTCTAGTGGAGGGGGGTCCCGACCGGGGAAGGCAAGGGAAGCCGCCCCCCATGCAGCTTGAAGATCAATGCGCAGATGCCGAGGAAGGTCCGTCTCCCATCCCTTTGGTAACGTTACTTCCTCGATCAGCTTCACCTGCGCCCGCGGGGAAACCATGGCCAAAACTTCTTGGCCAATCACGGCTAAATCTTCCTCGGTTTGACGTCGAAGGATCCGAGCCTTGGCCGCGAAGTAAGCGGCCAGATGCCCATGGTAATCCAAATGATCGGGGGCGAAGTTCAACCAAACCGCCACATTCGGCCGAAACTCCTCCGTCCAAAGGAGCTGGAAAGAGCTCACCTCCAGAACCCAGGGCCGGCTCTCCACCTCGCCCAGGGTCCCGATGGCCGGCCGACCGATGTTTCCAGCCACCACTGGCTCTAGCCCCCAGGCCCGGAGGATTGCGCCGATGAGCTCAGTAGTTGTGGATTTCCCGTTTGTGCCGGTGACAGCAAAGATCCGGCTGGGCCGGGCCAACCGAAAGGCAAGCTCAATCTCCGACCAAATGGGAATTCCCCGATGCAGGGCTTCCCGAAGGACAGGAAGATGCGGGGGAACCCCGGGGCTTGGCAGAAGGAGGTCAGCGCGCAGCACCGCCTCCGTGTGCCCACCCTCCTCAAAGGAAACACCTTTTTCCCGGAGAAAACCCCGTTCCGCGGAGGAAAGGGACCGGGACTCCGAGAGAAAAACCTCAGTCTTCCCGGCTAGAACCTCAACCAAAGCCCGACCGGTTCGACCAAAACCGAGGACAGAAATTTTTGGGGGAAGATTCATGAGGAGCGAAACGCCTCTTCAACTCGGCGTTCCAAAATTTGCCCGAGGGAAAATCTCCCAAGCTGAAGGTAGTACTCGGCCACTTGGACGAGGGCTTCCTCGGGGATGAGGCCGACGATTTCCGTTTCCACCACGGGAACCCCAAACCTTTGGGCTTCTCGGCGCACAAGCTCCAAGACCCTCGGGATTGGAGTTTTTCGGAAATTTGTGAGGTTCATGGAGACTTGAACGATCCCGCGCTCTTTAAGCTCCATTCCTAAAGCTTTCACATACCGAAGCCCTCCGGAGGAGAAACGCACAGCTTTAGCGATTTCCTTGGCCACGCGGAGGTCAGAGGTTCCGAGGTTCACGTTGAAGGCGATGAGGAACTCCCGGGCGCCCACAGCGGTGACCCCGGCCGTGGGATGGACAATGGGCTCCCCGAAATCCGGGTGCCATTTGGGGTCCTTAATTTTCTCGAAAAAACCTTCGAATTCGCCCTTACGAATTTCCGAGAGATCTTCCCGCTCCGGTTTAGTGGCGGCCTCGGCGTAGAGGTAGACAGGAACCCGGAAATTTTGCCAAATCTCCGCGCCAACTTTGCGAGCCAGGGCCACACAGTCGGCCATAGTAACCCCTCGGACGGGAATGAACGGCACCACATCCACTGCGCCCATTCGGGGATGCTCCCCGCAGTGGCGACGGAGATCGATTCGGGGAAGAGCGGCCTCAAACAACCGCTGGACGGCCTCGGCCACGCCTTCCGGCTCGCCCACAAAGGTGAAAACGGAGCGGTGGTGATCGGGGTCGGACTGCACATCTAAAAGGCGCACCGTAGGAATTGAGCGGATGGCCTCGGCCATGGCCTCAATGGCCGCTTTATCCCGGCCCTCAGAAACGTTGGGTACGCACTCAACTAGTTTTTCCCACATCGCGCCCTATAAGGGTCACACCGGCTTCGGCGGCGAGCTCGCCCTCCACCTCGGCCTGGACCTGGGCGTGAAGGAGGGGGCCACGGCGCCGCAGAACCTTGGCCCGGAAGGTAAGGCGATCTCCCGGGACCACGGGCCGGCGGAACCTGGCCCTCTCCACTTCCGCCAATACCGCGAGCTTCCCTTCCCCAAAAAGAAGCCCCGCCGCTTGGGCCATGCCCTCCAAAATCATCGTCCCCGGCATAATTGAAGGGAATGGCCGCCGAAAATGGCCCTGAAAATAGGGCTCATTTATGGTCACGCACTTTTGGGCCACCACCTCCTCCTCGGTTCGGGAGAGCACCCGATCAAGGAGAAGATATGGGTAGCC
>Ga0209836_100092_pt1 | contig 15724 bp, 11 predicted proteins | sample ElbSprsedimmetaG_FD_184147 | JGI IMG/M metagenome (GOLD analysis project Ga0209836, IMG submission 184147) | Hot spring sediment bacterial and archeal communities from California, USA to study Microbial Dark Matter (Phase II) - Elbow Spring... ... | reverse complement strand
TTGAAATGGTGATGCCGGGAGATAATGTTGCTATAACGGTCAGCCTGATCAGCCCGATTGCCATGGAAGAAGGTCTGCGCTTCGCCATCCGTGAAGGTGGCCGTACCGTCGGCGCCGGCGTTGTGTCAAAAATCATTGAATAAATCCACAGTGGGTTGAAAAAGAGCGCGGAGCAGATTAAACTTCGCGCTCCTTTTTTGTTAGCTTTAGGGCAGTAGCTCAATTGGCAGAGCGACGGTCTCCAAAACCGTAGGTTGGGGGTTCGATTCCCTCCTGCCCTGCCATTTTAACGTGGAGCAGGGTTCTTTTCTTGTTTTGCTCATCGAGAACATAATGCATGTCGGAAAAAACCGCTCAACCGTCGTCCGGGATGGATTCGGCGAAGCTGTTTGCGTCTGTTCTGGTTTTAATTGCCGGAATTGTCGGCTTTTACTGGTTTGAGGCGGAGCCGCTATTCGTTCGTATTGCGATCATAATCGCAGCAGTGGCGGTGGCGATAGGCATTGCATATACCACCTCCGTGGGTAAAGGGCTTTGGCATTTTGCTGTCGACTCACGGATGGAAGTTCGCAAGATGGTATGGCCGACTCGCAATGAGGCAATGCAGACTACAGCGGTTGTGTTCTTGCTGGTGATTCTGGTTGGTCTGTTTCTCTGGCTTGTCGATTCCCTGCTGGGTTGGATCGTTCGCAGCATAACCGGTTGAGGGGTTAAAGATGGCCATGCGTTGGTATGTGGTGCAGGTCTATTCTCAATACGAGAATAGCGTCAAGCGCTCGCTTGAGGAACGCATTGCGCGTTCCAGCATCCGGGATCGGTTTGGTGAAATTCTCGTGCCTTCCGAAGAAGTAGTGGAGATGCGAGATGGCGTTAAACGCAAGTCCGAACGCAAGTTCTACCCAGGTTACGTGTTGATCCAGATTGATATGAATGACGACGCTTGGCACCTGGTGAAAGAGGTGCCGCGTGTCATAGGGTTCATTGGTTCTGCCCCCGATAAACCGACCCCGCTTAGCGACGAAGAGGCCGAAGCTATCCTCAATCGGGTTCGTGATAGTGCTGAGAAGCCGCGCCCGAAGATCTTGTTCGAGGTTGGTGAAGTGATTCGTGTTTGCGACGGTCCTTTCAACGACTTCAATGGCGTTGTAGAAGAAGTGAACTACGAAAAAAATCGCCTGCGCGTGGCGGTGAGTATTTTTGGGCGTTCCACTCCAGTGGAGCTCGATTTCAACCAGGTCGAGAAGGTTTGACCTTTCGGCCTAGATCAGTTGTGGGGAGCCGAACGGCGTTTACACCCACTTGAGAGGTAAATATGGCTAAAAAAGTTGTTGGATATATCAAACTCCAAGTTAAGGCCGGTCAGGCCAACCCAAGCCCTCCAATTGGCCCTGCATTGGGTCAGCATGGTGTGAACATCATGAGTTTCTGCAAGGAGTTCAATGCAGCTACTCAAAATATGGAGCCTGGCCTGCCGTTGCCGGTAGTAATTACCGTCTATGCAGACAAAAGCTTTACGTTTATCACCAAGACCCCGCCGGCAGCCATCCTGTTGAAGAAAGCAGCTGGCATTCAGTCTGGCAGTGCGACCCCTAACACCAAGAAGGTAGGTACGGTCACTCGTGCGCAGATTGAAGAGATTGCTAAGATCAAGCAGCCGGATTTGACGGCTACTGATCTTGAAGCGGCCGTGCGCACGATTGTAGGCAGTGCCCGCAGCATGGGGCTGACAGTGGAGGGTCTGTAATGGCCAAGTTGACCAAGCGCCAAAAGGCGATTCGTGAGAAGCTGGACGCTAATCGTCTGTATTCAGCTGACGAGGCGTTTAAGCTTCTCAAGGAGCTGTCCACCGTTAAGTTTGTTGAGTCTGTTGACGTCGCCGTTAACCTAGGCGTGGACCCGCGTCGTTCAGACCAGATGGTTCGTGGCGCAACCGTATTGCCCCACGGCACTGGCAAGACTGTTCGTGTTGCAGTATTTGCGCAAGGTGCTAATGCCGAGGCGGCTAAAGCGGCCGGTGCTGACGTAGTCGGTTTTGAAGATCTCGCTGATGAGATCAAGAAAGGTAATCTAAACTTCGATGTGGTTATCGCGACACCGGATGCAATGCGCATCGTTGGTCAGTTGGGCCAGATCCTCGGTCCCCGTGGTTTGATGCCGAATCCTAAAGTTGGCACCGTAACCATGGATGTGGCCACTGCAGTCAAAAATGCCAAGGCCGGTCAGGTTCGTTACCGTACTGAAAAAGGCGGTATTATCCACTGCTCTATTGGTAAGATTGATTTTGAGCCGGAAGCACTAGTCGAAAATTTAAATGCACTTTTGGCCGATCTGAACAGGGCTAAGCCGGCTAGTGTCAAGGGCGTATACATGAAGCGCGTTACGGTTTCCAGCACTATGGGTCCCGGTATTGCTGTTGATTTAAACTCCCTCAGTGTCTGAGGGAGGTGCCTCCGATCATCGGTCGGTCGGGGGCTTTTTGAACTTTGGGCTGTCGGTCCCTAACGTTGAAGGGAATACGATGGCGTCAAAGACCGTAGGTGTTGATGGCTGTGGCCGTTGACTTAATTGACAGAGTGGCTCTGTCAGCCTACGTAGACGACCCAGTCCGAAACAGAATTTGGGCGGTCGTGAAAAAGGGGGGGGACCGGGCTTCCCGGTCTCATTGTCAGGGTAAGAAGTGTCGGGAAAGGCTTTGAGCCTTTGCTGGTTACTTCGTCAACATTAGGACCTACTCGTGGCACTAACTATCGAACAGAAAAAGTTGGTTGTCGCAGAAGTGGCCGAAGTCGCATCAAAGGCGTATTCGGTGGTGGGCGCGGAATACCGTGGCCTGACCGTTGCGCAGATGACCGCCATGCGCGTAAAGGCACGCGAATCTGGTGTTTATCTGCGCGTGATCAAGAATACGCTGGCGAAGCGCGCTGTTGAGGGCACCGAGTTTGCGTGCATAAGCGAAAGCCTGACTGGCCCGCTGGTGCTGGCATTTTCTCTGGAAGACCCGGGCAGCGCCGCTCGTTTGATGAAAGAGTTTGCCAAGGAGTATGACAAACTTGAAGTCAAGATTGTCGCCTTGGCTGGTCAACTTCTGTCTGTCTCCGATCTGGAACGCATCGCCAGTCTGCCAACTCGTGAAGAAGCGCTTTCTATGCTGCTGTCCGTTATGCAAGCGCCGATCGCCAAGCTGGCTCGCACTCTCAACGAAGTGCCTGGCAAGTTGGTGCGCACTATCGCTGCCATACGCGATCAGAAGCAGGCAGCTTAAGTCGATTGGCAGAACTGATTCACTACCGTCATTTAATTTTTAGGTGAACAAAAATGGCAATTTCAAAAGACGATATCCTTGAAGCAATTTCCAATATGTCTGTCATGGAAGTGGTTGAACTGATTTCCGCCATGGAAGAGAAATTCGGTGTTTCCGCTGCTGCTGCTACTGTGGCTGCGGTCGCTGCTCCAGCCGCTGGCGATGCGGCTGATGCCGCTGCCGAGAAGGACGAGTTTGACGTTGTTATGACCTCTTTTGGCTCTAATAAGGTAGCGGTGATCAAGGTTGTTCGCGAACTGACCGGTCTGGGTCTGAAAGAAGCGAAGGATATGGTTGAAGGGGCGCCGTCTACCATCAAAGAAGGCGTTACTAAGGCGGATGCCGAAGAAATGAAGAAGAAGCTTGAAGAAGCCGGCGCTGCCGTTGAGCTCAAGTAACTTTTGCAAAGTAAGCGCTAATTTAAGCGCCATACGGCTGGCAGTGATTCGCTGCCGGCCTTTTATTGCTTTGGCCTGGTTTTTTTCAGATTTTCTTTACCAGGTCATCTTGATGGTGATGCCGTTCAGTATTGTTCTCCATAAATTCACTCCATCGGCGTGTCACGCACGAGCGCCAAGGGATATGCTAACTCATTGTTATCGGCTGTTTATGTGACGGTCAACCCGCCTGGCATGCTGGTGCCCCAGCATGTGGGATTTACTAGAGTGGTCCGAAGAGGAAACCAGATGAGCTATTCATTCACCGAGAAGAAGCGTATTCGCAAGTACTTCGGGAAGCAGTCAGAGATCCTGAGAGTACCTTATCTGCTGGCAACCCAGGTCGAATCCTATAAAAGGTTCCTGCAGAACGGTATCGCTGCCTCTGAACGTTCAGATATTGGCTTGCATGCTGCTTTGAGCTCTGTGTTCCCGATTCAGAGTCACTCAGGGAACGCGGAGTTGCAGTATGTTGACTACTATCTCGGTGAGCCGGCGTTTGATGTCAAGGAATGTCAAATTCGCGGTCTGACCTATGCGGCACCACTGCGTGTAAAGCTACGTCTGGTGATCTACGACAAAGATGCCCCGGCCGGCTCAAAGATCATCAAGGATATCCGCGAGCAGGATGTCTATTTGGGTGAGATTCCGCTGATGACCGATTCTGGTACCTTTGTGATCAATGGTACCGAGCGGGTGATCGTTTCCCAGCTGCACCGTTCGCCGGGTGTGTTCTTTGATCATGACAAGGGCAAAACCTCATCGACCAAGCGTTTGCTGTTCTCCGCACGCATAATTCCTTACCGAGGTTCTTGGCTGGATTTTGAGTTCGACCAAAAGGACGTGCTATATGCCCGTATCGATCGACGCCGTAAGATTCCGGCGACTATCCTACTGCGTGCACTGGGTTATACCAATGAGCAGATATTGGATATCTTCTTCGAGCACCACGATTACCGCATCGAACAGGGTGAGTTTATCTTGGCGCTCGTGCCTGAGCGCCTGAAAGGAGAAACGGCGACTTTTGATATCAAAGTTGGCGACCAGGTGATCATTGAGTCCGGTCGCCGCATCACCGCTAAGCACGTACGTGAGTTGGTCAAGGCTGGTGTCGATTCACTGCCGGTACCCATGGAGTACATGGTGGGCCAGACGCTGGCGAAAGATGTGGTAAACCCTGATACCGGTGAGCTCATCGCGGCGGCCAACGACGAGTTGACCGAAGAAAGCTTGCAGCAGATCCTGAAAGCCGGCGTGACTGCTATCAAGACCTTATATTATAACGAGGTAGATCGCGGCCGCTACATGTCACTGACGCTTCGTGTAGACCCAACCACCACGCAGTTTGAGGCTATGGCCGAGATTTACCGGATAATGCGTCCGGGTGAGCCGCCGACCAAAGAAGCTGCCGAATCGTTGTTTCGCGGGCTTTTCTTCAGCTCTGACCGCTATGACCTGTCAGCGGTTGGTCGCATGAAGTTTAATCGTCGTATCAATCGCGGCAGCGATGTGGGTCCGGGCATCCTGTACGATGCGCAATACTTCAAGTCGCTTGATGACGACGAAGCCAAGGCACTGGTGGAATCTCAGGGCGAGAACTCGGATATTCTCGACGTGCTGAAGGTGCTGATCGATATCCGCAATGGCAATGGCAAGACCGATGATATCGATCACTTGGGTAACCGTCGCGTCCGCTCGGTGGGTGAAATGGCCGAGAATGCGTTCCGTGCTGGCTTGGTGCGGGTAGAGCGTGCGGTCAAAGAGCGATTGTCGCTTGCTGAGTCTGAAGGCCTGACGCCGCAGGAGCTGATCAACGCTAAGCCAGTTTCGGCTGCCATCAAGGAGTTTTTCGGTTCTTCCCAGCTGTCTCAGTTCATGGATCAGAACAATCCGCTGTCCGAAGTGACGCACAAACGTCGCGTTTCCGCATTGGGTCCGGGTGGTTTGACCCGTGATCGGGCTGGCTTTGAGGTACGTGATGTTCATCCTTCACACTATGGCCGTGTCTGCCCGATTGAAACGCCGGAAGGTCCCAATATCGGCCTCATCAACTCGCTTGCCTGTTTTGCCCGTACCAATCAATACGGCTTCTTAGAGACCCCATACCGTAAGGTGATCAATGGTAGGGTGACCGACGAGATCGAGTACCTGTCTGCGTATGAAGAAGAGCGTTACACCATTGCACAGGCAAACGCCGAAATCGATGAACAAGGGCGGCTAACCGGTAAGCTCATCTCTGCGCGCAAATCCGGCGAATTCTTGTTGGCGATGCCAGAAGAAATCGAATACATGGATGTTTCGCCCAAGCAGATCGTCTCTGTTGCGGCGGCGCTGATTCCCTTCCTGGAGCACAATGACGCAAACCGTGCGCTGATGGGTTCAAACATGCAACGGCAGGCTGTTCCGACACTGCGTGCCGAGAAGCCGCTGGTCGGCACTGGTATGGAGCGGGTGGTGGCTGTGGATTCCGGTGTGTCGGTGATTGCCCGTCGTGGCGGTGTCGTTGACCGTGTCGACGCCTCACGCATCGTAGTTCGTGTGAACGCCGAGGAGACCGCGCATGGAGAAGTAGGTGTCGACATTTATAACCTAACCAAGTACGCCCGTTCCAACCAGAATACCTGTATTAACCAGCGCCCGTTGGTGAAGGCTGGCGATGTGATCGCCAAGGGTGATGTCCTGGCTGACGGTCCATCAGTTGATATGGGCGAGCTAGCCTTGGGCCAAAACGTCCTGGTGGCGTTTATGCCTTGGAACGGCTACAACTTCGAAGATTCGATTCTGGTTTCCGAGCGGGTGGTACGCGAAGACCGTTTCACTTCCATCCACATCGAAGAGCTGACCTGCGTGGCGCGTGACACTAAGCTTGGTCCGGAGGAGATCACTGCCGACATCCCGAACGTGTCTGAAAGTCTGTTGAGCAAGCTGGATGCTTCTGGGGTGGTGCATATCGGCGCAGAGGTCAAACCAAATGACATTCTGGTCGGGAAGGTCACGCCAAAGGGCGAGACTCAACTGACCCCGGAAGAGAAATTGCTGCGTGCAATCTTTGGTGAAAAAGCGTCCGACGTGAAGGATACTTCGCTGCGTGTACCGCCAGGCATGGAAGGGACTGTTATCGATGTACGGGTGTTTACCCGCGATGGTGTCGAGAAGGACGCGCGTGCCAAGGCAATTGAGGAAGCCGATCTCGATGCAGTGCGTAAGGATCTTAAGGACCGGATGCGGATTATCGAAGACGACATCTTCGCCCGTGTCAAGGAGTTGCTGATAGGCAAGGTAGCTGCCGGTGGCCCTGGCGTGACGCAGGGTAGGAAGATCACTGCCGCTCAGCTTGCCAAAGTCGAGCGGTCTGAATGGTTTAAGATCCGTCTTAAGAATGAGGAAGCTGCGCGTGCTCTCGAAGGGTATGCCAATCAGCTTGAACGCGAGCGCGAAGAGTCCGAGCGTCTTTTCGCCGACAAGAAACGCAAGATCCAGCAGGGCGATGACCTGGCGCCAGGTGTCCTGAAGATGGTCAAGGTGTATTTGGCCGTCAAGCGTCGCATCCAGCCGGGCGACAAGCTCGCTGGCCGTCACGGTAATAAGGGTGTGATCTCGATGATCGTGCCTGAGGAAGATATGCCGTATATGGAGGATGGCACGACAATCGATATCTGTCTGAACCCACTGGGCGTTCCGTCGCGCATGAATATCGGGCAGATTTTGGAAACGCATCTGGGGTTCGCGGCCCGTGAGCTTGGCAACAAGATTGCCGAGCTGCTACGTCTTGAGCGTGAGAAGGCGCTGATCGATCTGCGGGCCTTCCTCGACAAGGTCTATAACCACCGTGGTACCAAGCAGGTGGATCTCGATAAGTTGAACGACGATGAGTTGATTGAACTGGCTCGGAATCTCACGGGTGGCGTGCCGATGGCAAGTCCGGTGTTCGACGGCTGCCGCGAAGACGAGATCAAGGATATGTTGGAACTGGCTGGCTTGCCGCGTTCCGGCCAGGTGCAGCTTTATGATGGCCGTACCGGCGATCCTTTTGAGCGCAAGACCACGGTTGGCTACATGTACATACTCAAGCTCAATCACTTGGTAGATGACAAGATGCATGCTCGTTCGACCGGCCCTTATAGCCTGGTCACGCAGCAGCCGCTCGGTGGCAAGGCACAATTTGGTGGTCAGCGTTTCGGTGAAATGGAAGTCTGGGCGCTCGAAGCCTATGGTGCGGCTTATACGCTGCAGGAAATGCTGACGGTCAAGTCGGATGATGTGAATGGTCGGAACAAGATGTACAAGAATATCGTCGACGGCGATCACCGTATGGATGCCGGTATGCCGGAGTCCTTCAACGTGTTGCTGAGGGAAATTCGTTCGCTGGGCATCAATATTGAGCTCGAACAGAGCGAATAAATACGGTTAGTCTTCAGCGGTGGGCGCTTGCCCGCCGCATGGCATCGCTTAACGCGTAGGGCAGGTACTGCGATGAAAGAATTATTTAATTTGATAAAAAATCAGGTGACCGAAGAGGACTTCGATCGCATTCGTATTTCACTGGCTTCGCCGGAAATGATCCGATCGTGGTCCTATGGTGAAGTCAAAAAGCCGGAGACGATCAACTACCGTACCTTCAAGCCAGAGCGGGATGGTCTGTTCTGTGCCAAGATCTTCGGCCCCGTGCGGGACTATGAATGTTTATGTGGCAAGTACAAGCGTCTCAAGCACCGTGGCGTGGTCTGCGAAAAGTGTGGCGTGGAAGTGACCTTGTCCAAAGTGCGCCGCGAGCGTATGGGGCATATCGAGCTGGCTAGCCCGGTTGTGCACATTTGGTTCCTGAGGTCGTTGCCATCTCGCATCGGCTTGCTGTTGGACATGAGCCTGCGTGATATCGAGCGGGTGTTGTACTTTGAAGCCTTTGTTGTTACCGAGCCTGGCTTGACCCCGCTAACCAAGGGGCAGCTGCTCACTGACGAGATGTATCTGGAGGCGATCGAGCAGTACGGCGACGAGTTCGAAGCCATGATGGGCGCCGAGGCGATTCAGCGCCTACTGGCCGATATTGACCTCGAGGCCGAGATACGTCGTTTGCGTGAAGAGCTGACCCAGACTAGCTCTGAGACTAAGGCCAAGCGCCTGTCCAAGCGCCTCAAGTTGCTGGAGTCCTTCCTAGAGTCTGGTAGCAAGCCAAGCTGGATGGTGTTGGAAGTGCTGCCGGTGTTGCCACCGGATCTGCGTCCGCTGGTACCGCTAGATGGCGGTCGCTTTGCAACTTCCGACCTGAATGATCTGTATCGTCGGGTCATCAACCGGAATAACCGTCTCAAGCGCCTGCTGGAGCTTAATGCGCCGGATATCATCGTGCGTAACGAGAAGCGGATGCTGCAGGAGGCGGTGGATTCGCTACTGGATAATGGTCGTCGTGGTCGTGCAGTCACCGGTACTAACAAGCGTCAGCTTAAATCGTTGGCCGACATGATCAAGGGCAAGCAGGGTCGTTTCCGTCAGAACCTGCTCGGTAAGCGTGTCGACTATTCCGGTCGTTCGGTGATTGTGGTAGGCCCGACCCTGCGCTTACACCAGTGCGGTTTGCCCAAAAAAATGGCGTTGGAGCTGTTTAAGCCGTTCGTCTTCGGCAAGCTGCATCGCCGTGGTCTAGCTACGACCATTAAAGCCGCCAAGAAACTGGTCGAGCGCGAAGGGCCAGAAGTTTGGGACGTGCTTGAGGAAGTGATCCATGAGCATCCGGTATTGCTGAACCGTGCGCCAACTCTGCACCGTCTTGGCATTCAGGCGTTCGAGCCGGTGCTGATCGAAGGTAAGGCGATTCAGTTGCATCCGTTGGTTTGTGCAGCCTATAACGCGGATTTCGACGGTGACCAGATGGCGGTTCACGTGCCGTTATCACTAGAAGCACAGCTCGAGGCCCGTGCTTTGATGATGTCCACCAACAACGTGTTGTCACCCGCCAACGGCGAGCCGATCATTGTGCCCTCGCAGGATATCGTGCTGGGTATCTACACCATGACCCGCGACAAGGTGAATGCGGCGGGTGAGGGAATGGTGTTCGCTGATATCGACGAAGTGCAGCGCGCTTATGACAACGGTGTGCTTGACATTGGCGCCAAAATTAAGGTGCGGATCACCGACTGGGAAAAGGACGAGGAAGGCAACCGACATCCGGTACGTCGTCTGGTGGATACCACCGTTGGCCGGGCACTGTTGTTTAGGATTGTGCCGAAGGGCATTTCCTTCGAGTACGTCAATAAGGACATGAATAAAAAGGCGATTTCCGCGTTGCTGAATCATGTATATCGCGAACTTGGTTTGAAGGATACGGTCGTCTTCGCCGATCAGCTGATGTACATGGGCTTTCACTTCGCGACCCGCTCGGGTATTTCTATTTGCGCCGATGACATGAAAATTCCATCCACCAAAAGTGATGTGCTCGCCGCCGCAGAAGCGGAGGTTAAGGAGATCCAGGAGCAGTATGCCTCGGGTTTAGTGACTTCCAATGAGCGCTACAACAAGGTGGTGGATATCTGGTCGTACGCTAACGATCAGATTGCTAAGGCGATGATGGAGCAACTGGGCACTGAAGAAGTCATGGATGCCGAGGGCAAGCTTGTTCGCCAAAAATCCTTCAACTCAATCTTTATGATGGCCGACTCCGGTGCGCGAGGTAGTGCCGCGCAGATTCGTCAGCTGGCCGGCATGCGCGGCCTGATGGCCAAGCCTGACGGTTCGATCATCGAGACGCCGATTACGGCGAACTTCCGTGAGGGCCTAAACGTACTGCAATACTTCATTTCGACCCACGGTGCTCGAAAAGGGTTGGCTGATACAGCGCTGAAAACGGCAAACTCTGGCTATCTGACTCGCCGTCTGGTCGACGTGGCACAGGATGTGGTGGTCACCATGAAAGATTGCGGTACTAAGAGCCCAGGGTTACGAATGACTGCGGTGATTGAGGGTGGTGACGTGGTCGAGAGCCTGGGTGAGCGGATTCTGGGTCGAGTGACTTCTTGCGATGTGCTCAAACCGGGTACTGACGAAGTCCTTATCCCTAAGAATACCCTGATCGACGAGGCTCTGGTCAAGCTGATTGAGGACTCCGGCGTAGATGAGGTATGGGTGCGTTCCACTATTACCTGCGAAGCCCGTTACGGGGTCTGCGCACGCTGTTATGGTCGTGATCTTGCTCGTGGTCACGAGGTCAACGTCGGCGAGGCTGTCGGTGTTATCGCGGCACAGTCCATCGGTGAGCCAGGTACGCAGCTGACCATGCGTACCTTCCACATTGGGGGAGCAGCATCGCGTTCAGTGGCCGCGTCCTCGGTTGAAAACAAGACCGCGGGTACCTTGCGCATGCACAATCTGAAGACGGTCTCGAATCGTGAGGGCTACTTGGTGGCTGTCACACGTTCAGGTGAGTTGAGTGTGGTGGACGATCAGGGTCGCGAGCGTGAGCGCTACAAAGTGCCCTACGGTGCCGTGATCCGTGTGAAAGACGGTGAGAAGGTCGCAGCCGGTCAGACCTTGGCAACCTGGGATCCACATACCCATCCGATTATAACCGAGGTGGCTGGCCGGGTTCGTTTCGTTGATTTCGTTGAAGGCATCAGCGTCCAATCACAAACCGACGAAATCACTGGCCTGTCCTCATGGGTTGTGATCGACCCGAAGCAACGTGGTGCTGGCGCCAACAAGGTACTACGTCCTGCGATTCATTTGGTTGATGATGCTGGTAATGATATTTGCCTCGCTGGTACGGATATTCCGGCACACTACGTATTACCGGCTGGCGCAATCCTCAACATCGAGGATGGCAGCGAGGTCCATATCGGTGACATCATCGCGCGCATCCCGCAGGAATCGTCCAAGACCCGTGACATCACCGGTGGTTTACCAAGAGTTGTTGACTTGTTCGAAGCGCGTAAGCCCAAGGAGCCGGCCATTCTCGCCGAACATACCGGTATAGTTAGTTTCGGCAAGGAGACCAAGGGCAAGCAGCGACTGGTGATCACCACGGAGAATGGTGAGGTTTACGAGGAGCTGATTCCGAAGCACCGCCAAATTAATGTATTCGAGGGCGAGCATGTCACTCGCGGCGAGGTGATTGTTGATGGCGAGCTGTCACCGCATGACATCTTGCGCTTGCGTGGTATCCCGGAACTGGCGGCCTATCTCATCAAGGAAATCCAAGACGTCTACCGTTTGCAGGGCGTGAAGATCAACGATAAGCACATCGAGGTGATTATTCGCCAGATGCTGCGTAAGGTTGAGATCGTCGAGCCCGGCGATAGCGGTTACATTAAGGGTGATCAAGTTGACAAAGCTCGGATCCTGGAAGAGAACCGCAAGATTGAGGAGAAGGGGGGGGTCCCGGCGAAGTTCGAACCGATACTTCTGGGCATTACCAAGGCCTCGCTCGTAACCGAGTCCTTCGTGTCTGCCGCCTCGTTCCAGGAGACTACTCGGGTCTTGACCGAAGCGGCGACCCGGGGCATGACCGACGAGTTGCGCGGTCTCAAAGAAAATGTGATCGTCGGTCGATTGATTCCGGCGGGTACCGGTTTGGCGTACCACCAGGAGCGCCGTCGACGCCGCGCAATGAGAAGTGCGGATCAGCTTTTCGAGGGTGAAGTAACCACCGATACGGCCTCGGAGACCAAATCGGCTCCTAGTCAGGAAGTCCCGGCGAAGTAATTACATCAGGTGAAGTATATTGACAGTCTATCTAGCGCTCCATACAATTTTAACCCTTTGCGATGGGAAGATTCCCGTCGCGTCTATTTTTTGGTCGGAGTAACCGAATTCATGGCAACGATTAATCAGCTTGTACGCAAGCCGCGTAAGCGTGTCGTCGAGAAGACGAAGGTGCCGGCGCTTGAGGGTTGCCCTCAGCGTCGTGGTGTTTGCACGCGCGTTTATACAACCACCCCGAAAAAACCGAACTCTGCGCTGCGTAAGGTTGCGCGTGTTCGCCTGACCAACGGATTTGAAGTCGCCAGCTACATTGGTGGTGAAGGCCATAACCTACAGGAGCACTCCGTGGTCCTGATTCGTGGTGGTCGTGTTAAGGATTTGCCTGGTGTGCGTTATCACATCGTGCGTGGCAGCCTGGACACCCAGGGTGTTGCAAAGCGTCGCCAGGGTCGTTCGAAATACGGCGCGAAGCGACCCAAGGGCTAATTATCAGGTCACGTCAGGAAAGTTGTTATGCCTAGAAGAAGAGAAGTCCCGAAGCGCGAGATTTTGCCGGATCCTAAGTTCGGTAGTGTCACAGTCGCAAAATTTGTAAATATGATCATGAGACGTGGCAAAAAGTCTGTGGCCGAGAAAATTCTTTACGGTGCGATGGATCAGATTAAGGCCAAAGGCAAAGGTGATCCAGTAGAACTGATCGAGCGCGCCCTGGAGAATGTTGCTCCCGCTGTTGAGGTCAAGTCACGTCGTGTGGGCGGTGCTACCTATCAAGTGCCGGTTGAAGTGCGCCCGGTACGTCGTACTTCACTCGCCATGCGTTGGCTGATCGAAGCTGCGCGCAAGCGTGGCGAAAAGTCCATGTCGGCTAAGCTGGCTGGCGAATTGATGGACGCTGCCGAAAACCGCGGTTCCGCTGTCAAGAAGCGTGAAGACACGCACCGCATGGCCGAAGCAAACAAGGCATTTGCTCACTTCCGCTGGTAAGAAATCCGCTGGTAAAGATTAAAAGCATTTACAGAGGTATTTACCGTGGCCCGTACGACCCCGCTCGAGCGATATCGTAATTTCGGCATCATGGCACACATCGATGCTGGCAAGACAACCACCTCCGAACGTATCCTGTTCTATACCGGTCTGTCTCACAAAATCGGTGAAGTTCATGACGGTGCAGCCACCATGGACTGGATGGAGCAAGAGCAGGAGCGGGGGATTACGATTACGTCAGCGGCGACTACAGCTTTCTGGCGGGGTATGGATCAGCAGTTTGAGCAGCATCGCCTGAACATCATCGATACCCCGGGGCACGTGGACTTTACCATTGAGGTTGAGCGTTCATTACGTGTACTCGATGGCGCGGTCTTTGTGTTATGTGCTGTTGGTGGCGTCCAGCCTCAGTCTGAAACTGTATGGCGTCAGGCTAATAAGTACAACGTGCCGCGATTGGCGTTTGTGAACAAGATGGACCGTTCTGGCGCCGACTTCCTGCGCGTCATGGATCAGCTCAAGAAGCGTCTGGGTGCTAATCCCGTGCCGATTGTGTTGCCTATCGGTGCAGAAGATAGCTTTGCCGGTGTCGTCGATCTTATTCGCATGAAGGCGATTTACTGGAATGAAGCTGATTATGGCATGACGTATGAAGAGCGCGACATTCCGGCCGAGATGTTGGCGCAGTGCGAAGAATACCGCGAAAAGATGATTGAAGCCGCTGCCGAAGCCAGTGACGAGCTGATGGAAAAGTATCTCGAAGGTGGCGAGCTGACCGCTGAAGAGATCAAGGCAGGTATCCGCAAGCGTACCTTGGCGAACGAAATCATTCCCGCGTTGTGTGGTTCGGCGTTTAAGAACAAGGGTGTTCAACGTTTGCTAGACGCGGTAGTTGAGTTCCTGCCGAGCCCGATCGATGTCGAGTCCATTAAGGGAGAAACCCCGGATGGCGAGCAGGTTGTGCGTAAGTCTGGTGACGATCAGCCGTTCGCAGCGCTAGCGTTCAAGATAATGAGCGATCCTTTTGTCGGCACCTTGACGTTTATTCGCGTCTACTCTGGCGTGGTCAATGCCGGTGACACCGTGCTTAACCCGGTCAAAAACAGTCGCGAGCGTTTGGGGCGTATTATGCAGATGCACTCCAACTCTCGGCAGGAGATCAAGGAGGTTCGTGCAGGTGATATCGCCGCTGTGGTTGGCCTGAAAAACGTCACTACCGGTGATACTCTGTGCGCAATCGACGCACCGGTTATCCTCGAGCGGATGGAGTTCCCAGAGCCAGTGATCTCGGTGGCGGTCGAACCGAAAACTAAAGCTGACCAAGAAAAGATGAGTATTGCTCTGGGTAAGCTGGCTGAAGAAGATCCGTCATTCCGTGTTCATACTGACGAGGAGTCCGGCCAGACTATTATCTCGGGCATGGGCGAGCTCCACCTCGAAATCATTGTCGATCGCATGCGTCGCGAGTTCAAGGTGGAAGCGAATATTGGCAAGCCACAGGTTGCCTATCGTGAGACCATTCGCACAACGGTGGAATCTGAAGGCAAGTTCATTCGTCAGTCCGGTGGTCGTGGTCAGTACGGTCATGTTTGGCTGAAGATAGAGCCAAACGAAGAAGGTGGTGGATACGTGTTCGAGAATGCGATCGTTGGGGGCGTGGTTCCGCGTGAGTATATCCCGGCAGTCGACAAAGGGATTCAGGAGCAGATGCAGAATGGTGTTATTGCCGGCTATCCGGTGATAGACGTGAAAGTTACACTGTTTGATGGCTCCTATCACGATGTTGATTCCAGCGAGATGGCGTTCAAAATCGCGGCCTCCATCGCCTTCAAGGAAGGGGCACTGAAGGCGAATCCAGTGCTACTCGAACCGATCATGAAAGTAGAGATCGAGACGCCAGAGGAATACATGGGTGATGTGATTGGTGATGTAAACCGTCGCCGTGGTATGGTTGTTGGTATGGAGGATAATCCGACTGGCAGTAAAATGATTAAGGCGGAGATCCCGCTAGCTGAGATGTTTGGTTATGCCACCGATCTGCGTTCAATTACCCAAGGGCGCGCGACTTATTCGATGGAATTCGAAAAGTACGCTGAAACTCCCAAGAACATTGCGGAAGCCGTCATTAAGGGCACTAACTAATTATTCCCGTATTGTATTTGACTGAGGTTTAAGACATGTCTAAAGAAAAGTTCGAGCGTAGTAAACCACACGTAAACGTTGGCACGATTGGTCACGTTGATCATGGTAAGACCACGTTGACGGCGGCGTTGACCAAGGTGATGGCTGAGACGTACGGTGGTACGAG
>Ga0209836_100091_pt1 | contig 15918 bp, 12 predicted proteins | sample ElbSprsedimmetaG_FD_184147 | JGI IMG/M metagenome (GOLD analysis project Ga0209836, IMG submission 184147) | Hot spring sediment bacterial and archeal communities from California, USA to study Microbial Dark Matter (Phase II) - Elbow Spring... ... | reverse complement strand
CTCACCCGGACCAGTGGGTGATTCATGTCGATTATCTCGTCCAATCGAGAACGGAACAGATCTTGTTCTCGGCTGCGTACTGGATCGTCAGCGGGTGCTTGCTGGATTCTGGCCATGGGAAATCGTTTGTTTTTGCAAGGAAAACGCCAGGCTTAGGTGCAATGGATGGACTTTTGTCGGCATGGAATCAATGCAGCCGGCGGTGAACCAGTACGGGGAAGCGGCGTCGCAACTCCTGCAACCACTCGTTATCATACTGGGCTATCGCCAGCCCCGGCTGATTGTCGCCGGCATCAGACAGGACCGTTCCCCAGGGATCAATCACCATACTGTGGCCCCAGGTCTCACGGCCATTGGGGTGGAAGCCGACTTGAGCAGATGCCACGACATAGCACTGGTTTTCGATGGCACGTGCACGCAACAAGGGCTGCCAGTGTGCCCGACCGGTCTGGGCGGTAAAGGCAGCCGGCACGACAATGATCGTCGCTCCTTGCTCCACCAATTGCCGGAAAAGTTCGGGAAAGCGCAGGTCATAGCAAACGGCCACTCCGACTTTGGCGAAGCCGGCATCAAAAACCAGCGGCTGGCTGCCCGGCTCGAACACCGATGATTCTAGGTAGGACTCGTTTCGATCCGGCAGAGTAACATCGAACAGATGCATCTTGTCGTAACTGGCCACCAACTGGCCCTGCGGATTAAACACCGGCGTCCGGGCGCGAATTTTCCCTACGGTGCCAGCCGATCGGTATGGCACGGTTCCACCCACTAACCAAACCCTATGGCGGCGGGCCAGTCTCGATAAGAAAGCATACACCGGCCCGCTCTCGTCCTCGGCAACCTCTAGCAGGTCTGTCATGTCTCGGGGCATGTAGGACAGGTTCTCCGGCAACACCAGCATGCCGGCACCTTGGTCAACCGCCGCATCCACCAGTAGTTCTATTTCCCGGCGATTGGATTGCCAGTCATCAGAGGCATTGAGCTGCAAGGCGGCAAGGATCGTGTTGTCATGTTCCATCTTGGGGTCACTCCCTGTTTCGTTCCAGAACAGGCTGATCAATGCTTCCCGTTATTCGATAACGCTTATCAGGCTCCAAGTCAGTACCCCCCTGCCGAACTAATTTCTGCAGCAACAGCACGGCCCCTCCCACCAGCGGGCCACCCGCCACAGTGCCAATCAGTGGCAACAGCATGCCAACATCGGCGTAGATATCCAGCTCGTAGTCCAGACTGTCGTTCAGCAGGTTGGCATGACCATTGATCACCGCGAATAGCGATGGGGAACGAATCTCGATCGGCCTTGCCCAGAGCTTGCCATCCTGTAACTCCAGCTTTCCAACGATTGAGTCGAAGAAAAAGCCCTCGCTGACTATATCCCGAAAATCCAGCTTCAGGCGTCGGGTCAGCGCTCCGATACTCAGTAAGCCGAGGATTCGCCCCGCGCCGGCATCCACATCGCGCAGACGCCCATTGACAATACTGAACTGCCCCTGCCCTTGCACCTTGCCCATGTCATAGTCAAACAGGCTACCGGGCCAATTTAGGGTGAACGCTGTCTCCTGCAGCCGCCCACCCTGCATGGCCGCGGAATTATTCAGGTGCATCAGGGTCCTGCCAGCATCGTCGCTGTGCAGGCTGACTCTCAGTTCGGTTCTCAGATCACCGGCATCGCGCCACATCCGGCCATCAGCCAGAACCTCGAACATTCCGGGTTCCCCCAAGCGCAGGCGGGAGATACGCCATTCATCGACTGTGTCAGCCGGCTGGCCTGCCTCGATATGGAACTGCCCCAGCTCGTACGCTTCGTAACGCAGGCGGTCCACCACCAGGCTGACCGACGGCAGGCGGTTCACATCCAGTGGCGATAACGCGCTATTTGGCTCCACTTCGTCATCGAGATACTCTGCCCCCGCCCCGGATAGTGTCAGGTAATCGAACTGCCCTCGCAGCTGACTGATGCGTTGCTGCGCGTCAAGCACCAGTCGCAAATCACCGGCAGCTTCGTTACTGTCAATCCGATAGCGCCAGTCCTGAGCGACCATGTCCAGTGCAATATCCGCCTGATGTAACTGCAGAATACCTGCGCGCAGTTCACCGACCCGCACCTGACCTCGAATCGGCATGAACGATTTCCGTTCAGCGTTGCCAAGTGTTGCCTCTCCCCCGCCTGAGGCATCCAGCCAATCGAGCCATTGAAGTAAATCCAGTCGATCCACCGATCCAGACAATGTGACTTGCGCATCCGGCATCGCTGGATCCCAGCTGCCGCCACCAAGGTGGAGCCGCAGCGCGAGTATGCCATCGCCGGATGGAGTCAGTCCCAATCGCCCCGCGACCATATCACCAAGCGTTGCCTGCACTTCGGTCGCCCGACCTTGCGTTAATATCACACGCGTCTGACTGTTCAGTGCCACCGATTCCGGTTTGGCAAGCGGCTCAGGGAAATCAAACGATACGCCAACCAGGTCAGAAGTCACCTCGATGCGGGTCGGCACCTGCTCAAAGTGGTGTGGAATAGTCATCGAAACCAAGGTCTTTGCCTTGCCCCGCACCTGCGACGCTAGCGGATGATCGAGTTTCCGTAGTGCCAGCAACGGGTCGAGGCGCCCATCCACATCGACTCGAGTTTGCGTCTGTTCCTGCTCAGCGGTCGTCGTCACACCGATCTGAACGGTTTCGCCATCCACGCGACCAGTGATACCACGCGCGTCGATCCGTTCGTTGACGAACCGCACGGGCCCGCGCAGATTAGTCACCCTCACTCCAAGCGCCGGCATACTCAGCTCGGCATTTTCCAAGATAAGCTGACCTTTAGCGCGCTCGTGACCGCGTCCCTCGGAGTACAGCGGTATATTGATATCCAGTGCCAGCCGGCTGTCCCCGTCCACTTGCAACCAATCCAGGCTGTTTGGCTTAAGTATCGGACTTTGTTCTAGAAAGTTCAGCTGCGCGGCTAGCGGCCCTACCACATCCAGATTTACCTGGACAGCCGGCGACGCGAAGCTAGCGATTTCCACCTGTCCCCCTTCCACGCGCGAACCGGCTACCTCGCCACCATCAATGCGAGCGACAAATGACTGATTGATAAATGCCATTTCGCCATGAAGGGAAGTCGCAGGCGGCCAGTTTGGAGCGTAGGGCAGTTCGAGTCCATCGAAGTCGTAGCGAACCTCGAAATACCCGCCACCGCGGTCGAAGGGGAACCGGCTCAAGTCACCACTGAGCACAAAGCGTCCTTTAGGAACCTGCCCCTCACCCACCAAGGCATGGTCTAGCCAGTTCAATACGGCGGGCGATAGTTTCTGACGCGGCAGGTAATCGGGTACGCGCCGGCTCGCAATTTGCCCGAATTGGGTTTCCAGCCGAATGACGGGCGGCGCATCCACAGGGATCAGCAAATCAAACTGGCTCTGGCTTTCCAAATCCGCGGTGTGCAGTTCCAGCTTGGGCGAGAAAAAACGTATATCCTCACCCTCTAACCAGTAGATCACGCCCTTGAGACGAGTTAAATGTATGGGCGCGCGAAACTCGTCATGGAAGTCCAGTGTCAAGTCTTGTTCATCAAGATGCACAATCCACCCGGCGGGGTATTTGTAGATATCGGCGCTAAGTCCCCCTTGATCGTGCTCTCCCAGGCCGATGCTTGGCAGAAAGCCACTTCCTCTAAAGCGCATATCCTCAAGTCGCATATAGCCGTGGGTTACACGCCCCTTCTCAATCATCAAATGAAGGTGGCAAACCAGCCCGCTTGGACTGGCGTCAGCCAAAAGCCGCTGGATTGCTTCAGGCACGGGAGATACTGCTAGCCACGTTCGCAATGATGCTAAGCGCAGGTAATCGGCCGAGGCTCGAAAAGTAGTGCCTGCCTGCTCAATCCAAACTTGTTGGGTTGGCCAGCGTTGCTGTCCATCATCGAGCAGCAGCTCATCGAAAATCAGCGACCAACCCTGCTCATTCTCAGGCTTCGCGCGCCAACGCAGCTTGCCCTCTAGTGACTTTAAGCGCGAACGCGCTACCGGCACCCTGCCATTATGCAAGCGGGTCGCTACTAGATCATCCAGACGAAACGCTGCCGTGATCTGCGTGATAGCGGCATCGCTGATGTGCATCCAGAACTCACCTGCTAACTTACCATGATCGATTTCCGGCAAAGCCCAAGTACAGTCGCCGATATCGACACCGCGGCAAGCACCTATCTGCCCTCGCCACGTCACCGGCCCTAGCATCGCTAGCCACTGCTGTAAGCGACTGAGGTTGAGTTCAGTAGCCCGAACATATAACCGCCCTTCAAACTGGTCTCGTTGCGCCAAATCCAGTTTCACTCGCAGGCTGCGTGGGCTAATTTCCGAGGCAGTGAAAATCAGCTGCGCCCGCCAGCGGCCATCGGCATATCGGGCCTGCAGGCTGCCATTATCGATCAGGGAAATAAGCTGGCCGCCCGCGCTCTGAAACTGCAACGATAGTTGCTCGACGGAGATTTGATGCAAGCGGGATAGCAACGTCATCGGCTTAAAATCCCGCTCGCCACTGTTAGCTGCAGCTACACCGTTTGCCTCCGACAAAAAATAGATCCGTCCGGCTTCGTCCTCACTCAAAACCAGCTGAACTCCGCCTAGTGTGAGCTCACCCAGAACAAGGTCCAGTGAACGCAGGCTTGCCAGCCAATCAGGTGATAGGGCGATATAGTCCACTTGCTGGCGCTGGCCACTCTGCGGATCAGTAATTTCGGTATCGTGCAGAACCAATCGCGGCGCCCACCCCTTCCAGTCGAGACTGAGGCGCCCAACTGACAGGGTTAGACCAGTGCGCGCTTCAGCCCAGCTCACGATTTGATATTGGTACTGATCGACCATCGGTAGCAATGCCCGCGCCAGACTGAATAGCAGTGCAACCACGATCAGCACTCCGGCAAGCGTGGAGACTGCCAAACTCAGCAAGCGGCGCAATAATTGCGGCATGAGGCTACCGGGAGGGGGGAGTAGGCAATTACATCAATACAATATCGTACTGCTCGGGGGGATAAAGCACTTCATATTGCAGGCGCACTGGAATACCCGTGAACTCCTGCAACTCGGCTAATGAGATCGAGTCTTCTTCATGCAGGCGGTCAATAACCGTTGGTGCGGCAATTACCAACATCTGCTTAGCATTGTACTTGTACTGACGCGCCTCGCGCAGGATTTCTCGGAAGATCTCGTAGCAAACCGTTTCAGCTGTCTTGACCATACCCCGGCCACCACAGGTGGGGCAAGGTTCACAAAGCACATGCTCGAGGCTCTCGCGGGTGCGTTTGCGAGTCATTTCGACCAGGCCCAGACTCGACACCTCGCAGACCTTGGTCTTGGCATGATCCTTCTCCAGCGCCTTGGACAAGGTATCCAGCACCTGGCGACGATGTTCTGGTTCGACCATGTCGATAAAGTCGATAATAATGATGCCACCGAGGTTCCTTAACCGCAGCTGCCGAGCAATTGCCTGCGCCGCTTCTAGATTGGTTTTGAAGATAGTCTCTTCGAGTGTCCGGTGGCCAACAAAGGCGCCGGTATTGACGTCCACCGTGGTCATTGCCTCGGTTTGGTCAATGATGATGTAACCGCCGGACTTTAAGGGTACGCGCTTTTCCAGGGCACGCTGGATTTCGTCTTCAATATTGTACAAATCAAACAGGGGCCGCTCGCCTGAATAATGCTCAATCAACGGTATAATCTCAGGCACCATTTCCTGGGCAAACTGCACGGCCCGATGATAGGTCTCCCGTGAATCAATTCTCACCTTTTCGACGCGGCTGCCCACCACATCGCGCAAGGTACGGAGCGCCAATGGCAGATCCTCGTGCAGCAGGCCGACCGACGTGCTGCTGCGCATGCGTTCGCAGATGTTTTGCCAAAGGCGCTTGAGGAAGGCTAAATCATGCGCCAGCAAGTCAGCGCCCACGCCTTCGGCCGCTGTGCGCAGGATAAAACCACCATCGCGTTCTTCAGGCGGGCCGGCCAACTCGTCAAGTAGGCTCTTGAGCCGGTTACGTTCCTTCTCATCCTCAATACGACTGGAAACACCAATATTGCGCCCATTGGGAACGTAGACCAGATAACGCGATGGAATGGTGATCTCGGTGGTCAGGCGGGCGCCCTTGCTTCCCAGCGGATCCTTGATCACCTGCACAATCAGCTCCTGCCCCGGACGAAGCAGCTCATGAATTAACCGCGGCCCAGGTTCAATGCCGGTCTCCTTTTCCTCAGGCTTGAGGTCAATATCAGACACATGCAGGAATGCCGCGCGCTCAAGGCCAATATCGACAAAGGCCGCTTCCATGCCCGGCAACACTCGGTTGACGCGGCCTTTGTAGATATTGCCCACCATGCCGCGCGACCGGGCTCGTTCAATATTGATTTCTTGCAACACCCCGTTTTCGACCACGGCAACCCGGGTCTCCTGCGGCGTGACATTAATGAGGATTTCCTCGCTCATTGCGCACCCAAAGTGGATAAATATGAAAACGGCTCAGCAGCTCAGCGGTTTCATGCAACGGCAGACCCATTACACCCGAATAGCTCCCCTCAATGCGCGTCACAAATGATGCGGCCAAGCCTTGGATGGCATAGCCACCGGCCTTGTCCACTGGCTCGCCGCTATGCCAATAGGCACGAATCAACTCCGGCGACAGCGCAGCAAACCACACCCGCGACGAGCTAATCACCTGTTCGATTCGGCCATCTTGCCCTGCTACCGCCACGGCGGTGAGCACCTCATGACTACGACCGGACATCGCCCGCATATTGGCCATAAAGATCGCCTCGGAAGCCGGTTTACCGAGAATCCGACCATCCAGCACAACCACGGTATCGGCCCCCAGCACGACGGCGTTCTCATCGCGCAGGCAGGCAAGACCGGCCTTGGCCTTTTTGACTGCCAAGCGCTGGACATAGTTCGCCGGCGCCTCTTCAGGCAACACCGATTCATCAACCGTCATACAGCCGGCCGGTAAAACCGCAAAGGGAATAGCGATCTGCGCCAACAGCTCGGCCCGTCGGGGCGAGGTGGAAGCCAAAAACAGTCTGAAATTCCCTTTCTTCGACATGCTCAAGCGCGGTGGTAAGGGTGATTATTTAGCAAGCTCCAGGCCCGGTAAATCTGCTCGGCCACCACCACCCGCACCAATGGATGAGGGAAGGTTAACGGCGAAAGTGACCAACGCTGCTCAGCACGCGCAAGGATAGACGGGTGCAGACCATCCGGCCCACCGATCAGCAAGGCAACGTCACGGCCATCCTGCATCCAAGCACCCAACTCCATCGAAAAACGCTGCGTGCTCCAACTCTTGCCGGTCACATCAAGTGCCACGATTCGGACGCCCTGGGGTAGCGCAGCCTCAATGCGCTCTGCCTCGTCCTGCATGGCACGCTCAACATCAGCATTCTTGCCACGCCGTCCCGGCGGGATCTCCTTGAGTGTCAAGCGGCATGCATGAGGCAAGCGCTTGGCGTATTCAGAAAAACCGTCTTGCACCCATGCGGGCATCTTCTCGCCCACAGCAAGCAAATGAATCTGCATCGCTGCCCGAATTCACTCCTTCGCCGGCGGGGCGGACCAGAACTTCTCCAGCTGGTAGAAGTCCCGCGTCTGCGGCAGCATTACATGCACCACCACATCAGCCAGATCCACCAACACCCATCCGGTATTGGGGGTGTCCGCACCCTCAACGCCCAGCGGCTGGACACCGGCCTTCTTCGCTTCGACCACCACATTGTTGGCCAGTGCCTTGAGGTGGCGATCCGAGGTGCCGGAGCAAAAGATCATCGCATCGGTAAAGCTGCAGCGTTCCTGTACGTCCAGTACTTTGATATCGATGCCCTTGAGCTCTTCAAGCGCATCTACCACCATCTTCTTAAGTGTTTCTAATTCCATCAACTAATTCTTCACAACCCATTCATTAACACAAATTTTAAGTAACCGGCCCTTAGGCACTACAAACCGTCTTTTTCCAGGATCATACGCACCGTATCCGGCACAAGATACCGCACCGAACGTTTTGCACGCAGTAATTCCCGAATCCGGGTAGCCGAAATATCCAGCTGACTAATCGGCACTTGGCAAATACCCCCTGCCGGGGTCTGCCGCATGTCTGCAGCGGCCATGCTGTGCCGCTCCAAAAGCGCGGTCGCCTCGGCCTGCAGTTCGGCCCCAGGACGGGTTGCTACCCCCAAATGCGCCAAGCGCAGAATCTCTTCCCAACGGTGCCAGCGAGTAAAACCATTGAAGGCATCCATACCCATAATCAGTACAAGTGGCTGTTCGCCTAATTCCTCACGAAGACTGTGCAGGGTATCGACGGTATAAGAGCGCCCGCCGCGCTCATACTCGCGCTTATCCAGCACAAAGGCCGGATTGTTAGCAATTGCGGCCTCCACCAACTGGAGTCGTCGCATCGAACTACCCTGAGGGGTATCACGGTGCGGCGGTTCATAGGCGGGCAAAAAACGAACCTCGGTAAGATCTAAGGCCTCACGTAGCTCCTCGGCCAGCCTGAGGTGACCGAGGTGAATGGGGTCAAAGGTACCGCCGAATAGCCCAATCACTGGCGAATATGTCCGTCGCCAAAGACCACGAATTTTTCGGTAGTCAGCCCCTCAAGTCCCACGGGCCCACGGGCGTGAATCTTGTCAGTGGAGATGCCGATCTCCGCACCCAGACCATATTCAAAGCCATCGGCAAAGCGAGTGGAGGCATTGACCATCACCGAGGCGGAATCAACCTCACGCAGGAAACGTCGCGCCCGCCCCAGATCCTCAGTCACAATGGTGTCGGTATGGTGTGAACCATAACGTTCGATATGATCGATGGCCGCATCCATGTCTGCCAGTATCCGAATCGCCAACACCGGCCCGAGATATTCGGCATACCAGTCATCCTCGGTCGCCGGAATCACCGACTTGCCGAGGAGCGCGCAGGTCTGCTCGCAACCACGCAACTCGACCCCCTTCTCGGCAAAGTCGGCGGCCAGCGTCGGTAAGATCTTGTCGGCCACTGCCTGATGCACCAGCAGCGTTTCCATCGCGTTGCAGACGCCATAACGCTGCGTCTTGGCATTAATAGCGATGCGGCGCGCCTTGTCCAAATCCGCTTTGTCATCAATATAGACATGGCAGACGCCATCGAGGTGCTTGATCACCGGCATGCGCGCCTCCGAAATCACCCGCTCGATCAGACCCTTGCCACCACGCGGGATGATCACGTCGATATACTGAGGCAGGGTGAGCATGGCCGAGACCGCCTCACGATCAGTGGTCGCCACCATCTGCACCACGTCTTCCGGCAGGCCGACCTGCTTCAAACCCTCGCGCACGCAGTCAGCCAAGGCCCGGTTGGAATTTTGGGCCTCGGAGCCGCCACGCAGAATCACCGCATTACCCGATTTGAGGCACAGGGCCGCCGCGTCAATGGTCACGTTCGGACGAGATTCATAAATCATGCCGATCACCCCAATCGGCACCCGCATCTTGCCCAGTTGGATGCCCGAAGGCTGATAGGCCAAACCCGTAATGGTGCCCACCGGGTCCGGCAGCGCCACGATCTGCCGCACGCCTTCAGCCATCTGCGCAATGCGCTCGGGGGTCAACGTTAGGCGCTCGAGCATGGCCTCGGCCAGGCCCTGTTTGCGACCTGCTTCCAGATCGCGGCTATTTTCGACCATCAAGCTATCAGTATTGCGCTCTAAGGCATCGGCCATCGCCAGCAGGGCACGGTTCTTAACGCTAGTGTCCTCGCGCGACAAAACGCGGGCAGCACGACGGGCACGCTCACCCATCTGGGAAATCTGCTCTTGAATGTTCATGTGTTTTTCATCCACTCATTCAAAAATTCGTCGACAATTTCTGTCCAGAAGCAACTAGGCTAACTCGCATCAATCCAGTCCACGGCTCACCGGGATGCACGCCCTTGATAGCGCGATCTATGTCACCACAACGTGCCAGCAACCGTTGCCAGACCCGCGGCTGATGCCTTCGCACAGCCTGGCTATAGGCTGCTCGCTTGGGACGTGGCACCCGGGCCTTGTCAAGTACAGCAGTCAGATTACCGCTGGTGGCGGCCTGGGCGAGAATGCGGATCTCACGCGCAACCGACCACAGCACCAAGGTCGGCTCCAAGCCTTCAGCCCGCAGCCCCTCCAAAGTGCGCCGTACCCGCACAGCCTCGCCGGTAACGATCGCCTCCCCTAGATCGAAAATCGAGTATCGCGCGCTATCGGTGACCGCCTCGATCACCGCCTCCAGTGATACCGGCCCAGGGGGGCAGATCAGCGCCAGCTTCTCGATTTCCTGCGCGGCAGCCTGCAGGTTACCCTCAACCTGATCGGCCAGAAACCGTGCCGCTGAGCCATCGAGTTCCAGTCCGTATTCTCGTGCACGACGGGCGATCCAACCCGGCAGATTTGCCGCGTCCACCGACCAGAACGCCAGGTGCACCCCGGCCTTCTCCAGCTCGGCGAACCATTTGGTTTTCTGGGTGGAGGCATCCAATTTCGGCAGGGTCACCACTGCCATCAGGTCCTGGCCCAGGGCCGGAATTAAACGCTGCAGGGCATCCGCCCCATCACGCCCCAGTTTGCCGGAGGGAATACGGATATCCATTAGCCGCTGCGCGGCAAACAGCGACAAGCTACCAGCCTCATGATGAAGGCGGTCCCAGTTGAAGTGGCCTTCAACGTCCAGACGCTGGTGCTCGGTAAAACCACGCGCCTGTGCCGCCCTCACGATCGCCTGACGTGCCTCCTCGACTAGCAGAGTCTCGTCACCGGTCAATAAATAAAGCGGCGCTAGCCTGGACTTAAGATGGGCGCGCAACTGTTCCGGACGCAGTTTCATGGCGCTAGCCACTCCCGCTCGGGATCCGTCGCCAGTCGGTAGTAGATCAACCGGGCCATGGTATCAGCCAGCTCGTTGCGGGCCTGTTGTTCATTACCGACGGAGCTTAGTACATTCTTCATGTCATAACCGTAAGCACGACTGGCAGTCAAGGTACGGGGCGCCAGCTTGCGCCCGTCCTTAAATTCAACATAAAAGTCCATGACCTGGGTCAACTCGAATTCCCGGGCCGTAGCACGCGGATCGACCACCGCCACCCTTTCACGAATCTCATTGCGCTCGATCACCAAAAAGGCAGTGGCCTCGGTAGGCTCCTTCACCAAGCGCGCATTGCTTTGGCGCAGATAGCGCGCCAAAGCTACATAAACCGGATCACTGTCTTTCATATTCTGAACATAAATAGCTCGGTAATGCTCCGAGAGGGTAGCGGTATCGCGCAACTGATAACCGCAGCCAATCAGTAAGGTCGACAGCAGACCGAACAACAGTACCGCAGGCAACGCCTTCATGGCTTCAGTTCACCACGATATTCACGAGGCGACCCGGCACTACAATGATGCGCCGTACGGTGCCGCCATCGAGGAATTTCTTCACAGTCTCGTCGGCCAGTGCTGCTTCCTCAATGGCCGCCTTGTCAGCCGATGCGGGCACACGGATCTTGCCACGCAGCTTGCCATTCACCTGCACTACCAGCTCCAGCTCGTCGCGCTGCAGCGCCGACTCGTCAACCTGCGGCCAAGGGGCATCGATTACTGGCTGGGCCTCGGCACCTTCCAGGGCAACCAGGGCGTTCCACATCTCGTGGGTGATATGCGGCACGATTGGCGCAAGCATCCGCACCATGATTTTCAGCGCCTCCTGCATCACCGCACGGCCTTGTTCGGAAGTATCATCAAAGCGGGTCAGCTCGTTTAGTAACTCCATATTGGCAGCCACCGCGGTGTTGAACACCTGGCGCTTTTCAATATCGTCGGTGACCTTACGCAGGGTCTCGTGCAGTTTGCGACGCAGTGCTTTCTGACTATCGCTTAAGGTAGCCGTATCCAGCGTTACTACAGCACCACCTTGCACATGATCGTATACCAATTTCCAGAAACGGCGCAGAAAGCGATGAGCGCCTTCCACCCCGGAGTCGGACCATTCCAGCCCCTGCTCCGGCGGCGCCGCAAACATCATAAATAAACGCACCGTGTCAGCGCCGTACTGCTCGATCAAGGGCTGTGGATCAACCGTATTACCCTTGGACTTGGACATCTTGACGCCATCTTTGTTGACCATGCCCTGGGTTAGCAGACGGGTAAACGGTTCATCGCCTTGCACCAGGCCTTCGTCACGCATCAGTTTGTGAAAGAAGCGCGCGTACAAGAGGTGCAGCACCGCATGTTCAATGCCGCCAATATACTGATCCACCGGCAGCCAGTAATTGGCACGCTCATCTAGCATGGCCTCATCTTGGTCCGGGCAGCAATAACGGGCGTAGTACCAACTCGATTCAAAGAAGGTGTCGAAGGTATCGGTCTCGCGCTCGGCATCGGCACCGCATTGCGGACAGGTCGTCTTAATAAATTCCGCCATGCGCTTGATTGGCGACTGCGGGCCGTCCATCTCTACGTCAGTTGGCAACACGACGGGCAACTGATCTTCCGGCACTGGCACTGCCCCACAATGCGGGCAATTGATAACCGGGATGGGACAGCCCCAATAACGCTGACGGGAAACACCCCAGTCACGCAGACGGTAGTTGATTTTGCGCCTGCCCTTACCGTTGGACTCTAGCCAGTCCGCAATCGCGTCGAAGGCTTCTTCACTGGTCAAGCCACTAAATTCGCCAGATTCAATCAATATGCCCCGCTCGGTATAGGCGCCCTGTGTCAGGTCTATAGTGCTGCCGTCTTTAGGGCTAATGACTTGTCGAATGGGTAAGCCATACTTTTTGGCAAACTCCCAGTCACGCTGGTCATGCGCCGGCACGGCCATGACGGCTCCGGAGCCATATTCCATCAGCACGAAATTGGCCACCCACACCGGCACCTTCTCGCCGGTGATCGGATGAATCACGTCGATGCCAAGCGCCATGCCCTTTTTTTCCATAGTGGCCATGTCTGCTTCGGCTACCTTGGTATGCGAGCAGTCCTCAATGAACTCGGCCAGTGCCGGATTATTTGCCGCTGCCGCCTTGGCCAATGGATGTTCGGGAGCCACGCCCACATAGGAGACGCCCATCAGGGTATCTGGACGGGTGGTGAATACCGTCAACAATTCGCCGTCTTCGGTCTCGAAAGACAGCTCGACACCCTCGGATCGCCCAATCCAGTTCGCCTGCATGGCACGTACCTGTTCCGGCCAGCCTTCAAGCTGACTTAGATCATCAAGCAGTTGATCGGCATAGTCAGTAATACGAATAAACCACTGCGGAATTTCTCGGCGTTCGACCAGCGCACCAGAACGCCAGCCGCGCCCGTCGATCACTTGTTCATTGGCCAGCACGGTTTGGTCTACCGGATCCCAGTTGACTACCGCGGTCTTTTTGTAGGCCAATCCCTTCTTCATCAAACGGATAAATAGCCACTGCTCCCAGCGATAATATTCAGGAGCGCAGGTCGTCAGCTCCCGGCTCCAGTCATAACCAAAACCCAGGCGCTGCAGCTGACTACGCATGTAATCGATATTCTCGAAAGTCCAGCGCGCCGGCGCGACCTTATTCTTGAGCGCGGCGTTTTCTGCCGGCAGGCCGAAAGCATCCCAGCCCATAGGCTGCAACACGTTCTTGCCGCGCATCCGCTGGTAACGGGCAATCACATCACCAATGGTGTAGTTGCGCACATGCCCCATATGTAGCCTGCCAGAGGGATACGGAAACATCGACAGGCAATAGTACTTTTCCTTCGTAGGGTCTTCGACCACATGGAAGGATCGATGCGTTTCCCAATAGGTTTGGACACGTTCTTCGATTTCAGCGGCGTTGTATTGCTCTTGCATCATGGATTCGGCGGTCATGACTCTGATTTTGGAACGGAACAGGCGGTCCAATCGAACACAACCTGAAAAACAAACATCAAGGATACTCGACGATGCCCCCCAATTGCGAACTAATATGCTTTACCGGGAGCATGGTCTCCACAGCAAACAGGAAAACGAATGGGAAGCCGGTGACATTCAGCCCCAGGTAAGCCGAAGTGCAAGGGCTGTGGCTCAGCCTTCTTTGCAAAGTCTACTAGACCAAAGCCCACCCAGTAACAGGCCCAACAATGCCAGCGTCAATACCGGCCATTGCCCCCAACGCGTAAAGGGCGTCTGACCCTGCATTGGCTGTAGCTCACCCACTACCCAAGCGATCTCATTCAGGGCGGTGTTCTTAATAATCCTCCCCTGGTGATCGATCAAGGCCGACACACCGGTATTGGTGGCCCGCGCCATCGGACGGGCAAACTCGATGGTTCGCACCCGAGCAATCTGCAGATGCTGGTAAGGCGCAAAGGAATCACCAAACCAGCTGTCGTTGCTCGCATTGACCAGAAAGCCAGCCTCCGGCAGCGCCCGGCGGATTTCGCGTGATAAGGCGGCCTCGTAACAGATTGACACCCCTGCTGCATGGCCATTGATCTTAGGCAAGGCCTGCTCGATTGGCCCAGGACTTAGATCCGCCATTGGGATATCAATGAGGCCACGAAAAACTTCCAGCGCGCCGCGCAGCGGCAGGTACTCACCGAAGGGAACCAAATGCCGCTTCGCGTAACGACCCAGTGACTCGGGTATGCCCTGCATGGTATTGAAATAACGTCCAGCTTCATCCTGATCAAAGGCTCCCACCAACATCACAAAGCCACGTTGCCTGGCGGTCTGCTCCAATGTCTCTCGGAAACGTGGCAGATCCTCAATCAGGTCGGGAATCGCAGTCTCCGGCCAGATTACCAGATCCACATCTGGCATCTGATCGGTCAGCGCCATGTAACGCTGCAAGGTTAGCAGCAGAAAGTCTGGATCAAACTTGCGCATCTGTGGGATATTGCCCTGCGCCATGCCTATATGCAGCGGCTCGCCATTCGACTCCACCCAATCGATGTCCTTGAGTGCTTGGCCGCTGCCGAAGCTCATCAACAGCACGGCTATGGGCAACAACAGCCGCCTGTAATGGAACCGGGCAACAAAGGACTTCCAGCCCGCCCAGGCCAAGGTGGCCGCCAAGGCAGCCACCCAGAGGCTCGCACCGTATTCGCCTAGGACGGGAATCACTCCGCCCAGAGGACTGTCGGTTTGCGATGCACCCAAGTTAAGCCAGGGGAATCCGCCAAATAGCCATCCACGCAGCCACTCGACCAAGACCCATGCAAACGGTGCCACCAGCAATGCAACAGAGGCCTGCCGACGAGCAAGCCTTGCCACCAGCAAGCCTGCCAGCGCCGGATAGAGCGCCACGACAGCGACGAAGGCGGCCGTAATCAGCGCCGCCACCGGCGCAATCGCTTCACCGAACAGTGTGAAGCTGGCATACAGCCAGCTCACTCCGAAACCGAACTGCCCCAGTCCATAGGCGTAGCCGATCCAGAATGCCGGCTTTTGAGACTGCCCCGCCCAGAGAAAGAACAACACCGCCACGCTGATAAAAGCCAGCGGATAAAACCCAAATGGCGAAAAAGCCAATGGTAACAGGGCACCGGCCAGCAATGCGGCAGTCAGACGGCCCCAATGCAGTCGATCACAAGACTTGCAGGAGGCGTCAGGCACAGGAAGATCACTCCCGGGTTGAGACGAGGTCATTCAAGTTAACTTAATTCGAGTGGTTCCTGATTATGCCAGCTGCCGGCGCATTCTGCCGTTGTGATGATCACAAAAGATGACATCTCGGAACTGGTTTCGCGAAGACACAAACACATCGGGCGTCACCAGCTGGTGACGCCCGATTCGGAAGATTGCGATGAGATCAGCCCTGGGACGCATCCGCACGCTCATTTTCGAGAAGCTCTTCAGGCAATTCGGTGGCGAGCAGCAAGTGCAAGCGGCGCTTGTCGGCACCCAACACCTTGAACTCGAATCGCCCCATACGGACCACCTCACCGCG
>Ga0209836_100090_pt1 | contig 16280 bp, 15 predicted proteins | sample ElbSprsedimmetaG_FD_184147 | JGI IMG/M metagenome (GOLD analysis project Ga0209836, IMG submission 184147) | Hot spring sediment bacterial and archeal communities from California, USA to study Microbial Dark Matter (Phase II) - Elbow Spring... ... | reverse complement strand
GCACCGCCTCGCGCACCGCTGGGTCAGTCTCCGGCAACTCGGAAATGCCATCCAGCAACGCGCGAAAATACAGCATGGTGCCGCCAACCAGCACTGGCAGCCGCCCAGCCTCCACCGCTTGACGAATATGGGAACGGGCATCCTCGCAAAAGCGCTTAACTGAGTAGCTCTCAGCCGGATCAAGGATGTCGACCAGCGCATGAGGAAATTCAGCCAGGGTAGCGGCATCGGGCTTAGCCGTTCCAATGTCCATACCGCGATAAATCATCGCCGAGTCGACGCTGATCAGACTAACCGGCATAGCCCGTGCCAACGCCAGCGCCAGGTCAGTCTTGCCGGAGGCGGTTGGCCCCATAATGGCAATGACGACTGGCTTTTGCCCGACACGCATCACTTGCCTCGCATGAACAGGCGATCAAGATCCTGTATCGACAACTGAGTCCAGGTCGGCCGCCCGTGGTTACACTGGCCACTGCGCTCGGTAGCCTCTATGTCACGCAATAGTGCCTCCATCTCCTCGCGCTGCAAGCGCCGGTTGGCCCGGATCGAGCTATGACAGGCCATACGCGATAGCAGCTTGTTGATCTGGCGCTCAATGACCTCGGTATGACCGTACTGAGCCAGCTCATCGAGCATATCCATCACGAGCTGGTTGACATCCGCATGACGCAAAGGTGCAGGCAGTTCCCGTACTTTAAGCTGAGTAGGCCCGACCCGATCGATCACTATACCTAGCGTTTCGAAGACCTCCAACCAGGTTTCCGCCAGATCGGCTTCGGGCTCAGACAGCGAAACCGTGACCGGCAGCAACAATGGCTGACGAGGAATCCGTGCACCAGCCCAAGCCGCCTTGAGTTTTTCATAGGTAATACGCTCGGCGGCTGCATGGGCATCAACAATCACCAGCCCCGCCTCGTTCTGAGCAATGATATAAACGCCATGCACATGTGCCAGCGCATGCCCAAGCGAAGGTTTCCCCGCCTCAGCAACTGCCGCACCGTTATCAACTGGTGTGACCTTGGAGTCGCCATGCGCCAATGAAGCACTCTGCAGCAAGGCCTCATAGGAACGCGCCGCATCGCGCACTGGCGGGCGATGGATAGGCAATGATAAAGGATACTGCCGAGTTGCAGCGGTCTGTGTCGGCGCCGGAGTCTCTGGTCCAAACGCGCTCTTCTCCGAGGCAAACGTCAGGGCGGCACTACTAATGGGGTTGCTTTGGGCCAATAGGCGACTCAACGTGCTGAACAGAAAGTCATGCACCATACCTGCCTGACGAAAGCGCACCTCCGTCTTGGCGGGATGCACATTCACATCAACATCAGCCGGATTTAAAGTCAGCGACAGTACAAAAGCCGGATGGCGACTGTAGTGCAGCACATCGGCGAAGGCACGGCGGACCGCATGCGCAATTACCCGGTCCCGCACCATCCGCCCATTGACGTAGAACAATTGTTGGTCGGTTGACGAACGCGAGAAGGAAGGGTGCGCTACCCAGCCAGACAAGTGCATGCCGGAGGACGCTTGTTCTACCGGCATGGCATTCTCCATAAACCCTTCACCCAGCGCAGCAGCCACCCGCTGCCGGCACTGCTCAGCATCAAGGGCCGGCGGCAAATCAAACACTATCCGACCGTTATGCGCAAGCACAAAAGCCACTGCCGGATGCGCCAGCGCAATGCGGCGCAAGAACTGATCAATGTGACCAAACTCGGTTCGCTCGGTCTTCAGAAATTTTCGTCGGGCTGGCACATTGAAAAACAGGTCACGGACCTCAACAGTGGTCCCCACTGGATGAGACACCGGGGACGGCTCACTCGGTTCAGTGCCTTCAGCCAAGATCTCCCAGCCATGGTCGGCTTCCTGATGGCAGGAAGCCAGTCGCAACCGGGCGATGGACGCAATGCTGGCGAGGGCCTCGCCGCGAAAACCGAGGCTGGTGACCGACTCCAATTCATTGATATTGGTTATCTTACTGGTCGCGTGACTGGCCAATGCCAGCGGCAGATCGTCGCGGTCTATGCCGACCCCATCGTCACGCACACGGATCAGCCGCGCTCCGCCGGCCTCGATGTCCACCTGAATACGCGACGCTCCCGCATCCAGGCTATTTTCGACCAATTCCTTGACCACACTGACCGGACGCTCGACCACCTCGCCGGCCGCGATTTGGTTGATCAAGTCATCGGGAAGACGCTGGATGCGTCGCATAGAGTTAGCACCGAGAACGTGGGCAAGCCGAATATTTTCCCGGTTGATAGAGGCAGGTCAAGCGACTGAGAAACTCAGGCCATGGCGTAGCGCGTACCGCTAGGCGCCCGTGCTGCATAATAGCTATGAATCCCTTTGAGAATGGCCTCTGCCACCTGCTGCTGGTAGGCAGCGGTCCGCAGGCGACGTTCTTCAGCAGGATTAGAGATAAAGGCACTTTCAACGAGAATCGAAGGGATGTCCGGCGAACGGAGCACAACAAAGCCCGCCTGCTGAACTTCGGACTTGTGCAGATGCGCCACATGACCGAGCTGGCGCAACACCCGCTCACCCAAGTCAAGGCTATTCTCCAGCGTCTTAGTCTGCGCCAGATCCAATAACACAGAGGCGACCAGTTCATCCTGATGGGCGATAGAGACACCACCGACCAAATCCGCGGCATTCTCCCGCTCCGCCAACCAGCGTGCCGCCTCAGAACTAGCACCCTGGAGGGACAGGCAATAGACCGAAGCCCCTCGAGCCGACCGATTGTGGAAGGCATCGGCATGCACCGAAATAAACAAGTCAGCCCCGTTACGGCGGGCGATATTGGTACGCTCCCGCAGGGGGATAAAGATATCGGAATCACGGATCATCACTGGCCTCAAGCCACGCTCCGCGGCAACAAGATCCCGCAGGCGGCGGCTGATCGCGAGCACCACGTCCTTCTCGCGGGTTCCTGCTGGTCCGATCGCCCCAGGGTCGCGGCCACCATGCCCGGCATCAATGGCAATCACCAGGTCACGAAACGCCGAAGATTGCTGAGGAGCCGGCGTGGATGAACGCGGCACAGGCTTGGCAGGCGCCTGTGCAGTCACCGGAATGCCGCGATGGGGAATATCGACGACCAGACGGTAGCCAGCAGTACCCTCAGGCGGCAATAGCATAACCCGGGGCTCCACCGGGCCTGACACATCCAATACCACCCGCAAGTCATAGCCATTTTGAACGCCAAAGCGCACGCGCTGCACCACCGAACCATCGGGCACAGGGGCTGTCAAGCCAGGGACCAGTTGCGTGCGGGCGAGGTCCAGCACGACACGGTGTGGGTTATCCAGTGTGAACACCTTGTAATCTAGGGGAGCCTCGAGATCAAATACAAAACGTGAGTTCTCCTTGTTGGCCGAGGAACGCACTGCCTGCAAACGCTGTGAAGCTACCGCCCAAGAAGGCAGCAATAAAAGACCACCTCCACCGATGACCAGCTGTGTTAGGAACCGGCGGCGAGCATGCAATTTAGACTCGTTGTCGTATGAACTCATGGCACGCGTACCCGTTGCGAACGAAACGGAAGCTGGTTTTTTGCAACATAGCAGTGACAAAAAACCGCAAACCGTTAAGTTGCTTCTGATACCTGATTCTTCACCTTTTAGCGGTATTCTTCAAGTATTCTAAATAGATAGCTCAGAAACCTCGAATCTGACTAAACTCATCAACTCCACATGCTAACGCAACCAGGCCATGGAAATTCCATATATTGAGCATGGCGTTGATGTTATTCACAACAGTCAGGCAAGCAAGGAAACAGCTGCTTATTGAATTAAGAAAAACTAAATAAAATCAGTTAATTGCAAAAACAAACCTCAAGAGTCAATCAATAGCAGATATCAACCAGCTACAGCCGCGCTGGGTACGAGCGGCGATATTGATGTCGCGCCCCTCGTCGGCAATGGCCAGGTGAACCACCAGATCGGGCTCCGGCAGAAAGCCACGCCCTTTTTCCGCCCACTCCACCAACAGAATCGACTGGTTGAACTCCTCTCGCACTCCTAGATACTCAACCTCCTCCGGGTCGGCCAGTCGGTAAAGATCCATGTGGAGGACTTGAAGACCTGCCGTGTCGTATGGTTCGACCAGAGTGTAGGTTGGGCTACGTATGGCCCCCCGAACTCCCAACGCCCGCAGAAAACCACGAGCAAAGGTAGTCTTGCCAGCACCTAATTCGCCTGCCAGGAACACACAACCTGCCGCCGGTGCCGCCAGAGCCAGCCGACTCGCCAGGGAAATCGTGGCCGCCTCATCCGGTAACCGGGCTCGATACTCCCGAATAATGCCCGTCATGCGCCTTCTATCTGATTGAGGCGCTGCTGCATGGGCGCAAACAGGTCGCTGGCCAGCAGGCCACGCTCTCCTTGTGCTGCCGCCACTTGATCAGCAGCCACGGCATGCAAGCAGACGCCACGTCGGGCCGCTTCACTTGCGGACAGGCCCTGCGCTAAAAGCCCCGCAATCACTCCTGTCAGTACATCCCCCATGCCGCCGCTCGCCATGCCTGGATTGCCGGCCGGACAGACTGTCACCGAATCCTTATCGGCTACCAGTGTGCCGGCACCCTTCAGCACCACCACGCCACCATATTCGCGCTGCAAGGCCTGTACTGCCGCTAACCGATTGGCCTGTATCCGCGCCGGTGTTGTTCCCAGCATCGCTGCCGCCTCGCCTGGGTGAGGGGTATAGACCACGTCATCCCGATGTAAACGATTCCGATCAATTAGCCACAGTGCATCGGCATCCAATACCATAGGTCGTCTTACCTGCATGGCCTGCCGACATACCCACTTGGCCCAGTCATCCTGGCCCAACCCCGGCCCCAGCGCCAATACAGTTGCCTTGGCAAGGAGCGCCTGCAGGGCAACCTCATCCGCAATGCCGTGCACCATCAGCTCCGGACGCCCGATATTGAGTAGGGCGGCATGCTCGTGACGGGTACCCACGAAAACCTTGCCACTGCCAACACGCAGCGCAGCCTCGCCAGCCAGACGCGCCGCGCCACTCATTCCGAGATTACCGCCGAGCACCAGCGTTGAACCAAAAGTCCCTTTATGGCTGTTGCGATGCCTTTTGGGCAAAGGATCTGCTGAATGATCAATCAAACGGGCTAGCGGCGGCTCAACTGGCGGGGGCATGTCCAGCGATTCCAGGCAGACCTCACCGGCGTACTCACAACCATCGCCCGTAAATAGTCCAAACTTAGCAGCGATAAAGGTCACGGTCAGCTCAGCCTTCACCGCCGGACCCGGCGCCTGGCCGGTCGCGGCATCCAGCCCCGAAGGCACATCCACTGACACCACCGGTGCGTCGACAGCATTGATAGCGGCGACCCACTCGCCAGCCTCACCATCCACCGCCCGGCTTAAGCCAATACCAAATAGTGCATCGACCACCAAGTCGGCATGCGCTAGCACGGAAGTACTGCGGCTGATCTTGCCACCGCCGGCGGCGCGCCATTTTTCTGCCTGGATGGCAGCATCTCCCTTGAACCGCTCAAGATCCATCGGCCCGGCCAATGACACTGGCCAGCCGGCTTCGCGAGCCAGCCTAGCGATCACCAGCCCATCACCGCCATTGTTTCCCGGGCCAACCACGACCACTAGCGACGGGCGCCCGGACCAGCGGCGTTCGATGTGCCTCCACACCGCCAACCCGGCCTGTTCCATCAGAGCACAGCTAGCCACCCCATCGGCAAATAGCCGCTTTTCGTGGGACTGGATCTGGGCTGGGCTATAAAGGTTCATGCCAGTCAACTCAGTGTGGCATCACAAAACCGAGCACATCGTAAACCCGACGTAAGGTCACCGAGGCCTTCTCGCGAGCCCGCTCAGCACCGCGATGCAGAATGGCCTCAAGCCCAGCAGGATCGGCACGCAGTTCCCGGAAGCGCGCTTGCACTGGTTCTAGAAAATCAATCACCACCTCGGCCGTTTCCATCTTCAATGCGCCATAGCCCTTGCCCTCAAAGTGCTTTTCAAGCTCAGGGATCGACCGGCCGCTAATAATCGAAAGCAAGGTCAACAGGTTCGAGACACCTGGCTTGTTTTCAGGATCGAAGCGAACTACCGTCTCCGAGTCGGTCACCGCCCGTTTGAACTTCTTCATAATCACTTTGGGATCATCTAGCAGCGCGATGTAGCTCTTCTCATTCGGATCCGATTTAGACATCTTCGAGGTCGGATCCTGCAGGCTCATAATCCGGCCACCCACCTCAGGGATAAGTGGTTCGGGAACCGTGAATACCTCGCCATAGAGATTATTGAAGCGCATAGCCAGGTCGCGAGTCAGTTCCAGATGCTGTTTTTGATCTGCTCCTACCGGCACATGATTGGCCTGATAGAGCAGGATATCGGCCGCCATCAGCACTGGGTAGCTAAACAGACCCACATTCAGGTTGGCCGCATGCTTGCGTGCCTTGTCTTTGAACTGAGTCATGCGTTCCAGCTCGCCCATATAGGTATAACAATTGAGCACCCAGGCAAGCTGGCTGTGTTCGGGAACATGTGACTGAATGAAAATCGCGCTCTTCTCGGGATCCAGACCGCAGGCAATATACAAGGCAATGAAGTCGTAGCAACGCTCACGCAGCACTTGAGGATCCTGACGCACAGTAATGGCATGCAGGTCAACCAGCATAAACAGCGAATCATGGGTCTGCTGCATTTGCACCCAGTTGCGGATCGCCCCGATATAATGGCCGATCAACAGACTGCCGGAAGGCTGAATACCGCTTAGAAGGACCGGCTTGCGCTTAGAGGCTGTCATAACACTCTTTATCCGTATGTAAACTAGTAAAATAGAAAGATTACGATAATACGAGCGCGATCTGGCAGACTCAACGGCTGCTCATGATTGAGTCGACAGATCACTTGAATTTCCCGGTGGCTTCACATAGAATATTTGACCTTATTTTTGCGTCCGTTTTCCGAGGAGACAAATCATGTCCCGAGTCTGTCAGGTGACCGGCAAACGCCCGGCCGTCGGCAACAATGTCTCGCATGCGAACAACAAGACGCGTCGTCGTTTCCTGCCCAACCTGCACAACAAGCGGTTCTGGGTAGAAAGCGAGAACCGCTTTGTGAGCCTGCGCGTTTCTTCCAAGGGCCTGCGCATTATCGACAAGGTCGGCATCGACGCTGTTTTGGCTGATCTTCGCGCGCGCGGCGAAAAAATCTAATACGTACAGGTGAATAGCCATGCGTGAAAAGATCAAACTGGTATCCAGTGCCGGCACCGGTCACTACTACACCACGACCAAAAACAAGCGCACCATGCCGGAAAAGCTCGAACTGAAAAAGTTCGACCCAGTCATTCGCAAGCATGTGATATACAAGGAAGCCAAAATCAAGTAATCGACCCGTTCGATTGCGTTTGGCTACAAAAGCCCGGCTGTGCCGGGTTTTTTCATGTTTCAATTCTTCGCAGCATCGATTGATGCCTGAATTGCCTGAAGTCGAAACCACGCGGCGCGGCATCCTGCCACATATAAAGGGCCGCACCCTCACCGGCGCCGTAGTGCGCAACGGTCAGCTGCGCTGGGTCGTGCGCAGCGATCTAGACCACTGGCTAAAAGGCCGCCAAATTGACGATGTCGAGCGGCGCGCCAAATACCTCTTACTAAGACTTGCTGGCGGTGACACCCTGATCATCCACTTAGGGATGTCGGGCAGCCTGCGATTAGTGGATGCCGACCTCCCCCCGCGTAAGCACGATCACATCGACCTACTGCTGGATAACGGCATGGCACTGCGCTATCACGATCCACGCCGCTTTGGCGCCTTCCTCGACCAAATTGGCGACCAACCCCATCCACGACTGGCCGGGCTTGGTCCTGAGCCCCTGAGTGACGACTTCAATGGCGCAACACTAGTCAAGGCAGCCAAGGGCAAACGCGTCGCTATCAAGAAACTGATTATGAACAATGCGGTGGTGGTGGGCGTGGGGAATATCTACGCTAACGAGGCGCTGTTCATGGCTGGCCTGCATCCGGCCACGGCCGCCGGTGATTGCTCAGCCGAACAGCTGCAGCGACTAGCCGACGCCATCAAGAAGGTACTGGCCAAGGCCATCGAAATGGGTGGCACGACTCTGCGCGACTTCGTACGTGAGGATGGCTCTCCGGGGTATTTCGCGCAAACGCTACAGGTGTACGACCGCGCAGACCAGCCCTGCCGCGCCTGTGGCACGCCGATCCACCGGATAATACTGGGTCAGCGCGCCAGCTATTACTGCCCGGTCTGCCAAGCAGCTAGAAAAGCCAAATCGCCTTAAGGCCCACCAGCGGATCGGGGCTGAAATTACGTCACCACCCGGGCACGTCAGCCGCCGGTATATGTCGCGTCGTATCGAGAACGAATTGGCCTCGACCATCTTGTCGTCCGCATCGGTGCGTATACTTCTCATAGGCACAATGAAACACGCTGGCATCCAGACGCCGCCGCTACTCGACTTACTTGCGCGCAGTAATAGCACGACCACCAGTTAGGACTAAGCCATCCCAGGGTGTTCACTAGCTTAAACTGAACCATAAACCAGTGCCGATCCAGCTCATCTTCTAGTGCGTATTCGAAAGACTGAATTCAGGTCCCGTCGTTGATGGCCAAAATGACCGCCTAATCTCGATTTACACCACATCCTGGGACAAAACCTATGGCGCGGGCTGATTATTTTGATAAGAACATCTGATGCTCAATTCTAAAACAATCTGCGACAATAATCAGTAGCCACGAGCACAAAACGATATGACACCCGAACAAGTTGCAGCGGCCCGCAAGGACATCCAGCACCAGATCGAGGTGCGGGGACAGCGACTGAACATGCTTTCCACCTGGGGCCTGTTCTCCCCCCGTGAGCTGGATGCAGGTTCGCGCCTGCTGCTTGAACAGCTGGAACTGCCCAAGGCACCCGAGGCCCGAATCCTGGATCTCGGCTGCGGCTACGGCCCGATCGGGCTGACGCTAGCCCGATGCTTGCCAGATAGCCAGGTGCTGATGGTGGACAAAGATTTTGTGGCGGTCGACTACGCCAATCGCAATGCCCAGCTCAATGGCATCGGTAATGCCCGCGCCATCTTGAGCAATGGCCTATCGCATGTAACGGACGAAGGCCCCTTCGACTTGATCGTGTCGAACGTGCCGGCCAAGGCGGGCAAAGAGATGTGGTACATCATGCTGTACGACGCGAAAAAGTTTCTCAAACCGGGCGGCGAAATCTGGTTTGTCTCCATCAATGGACTAAGGGACTTCTTCAAGCGCACCATGAAGGAAGTCTTCGGTAATTACGAAAAGGTCAAACAGGGGCGCGAGTACACCATTTCGCGCGCCGTCAAAATGAAAGGTCGAGGGGAGTAATCTCATGGTACTGCATTTGGATGACTACCGCGAACTGCTGGACGAACTCGATCCGCATATTCGTGACACGCTGGAAGCAAGTTTTAGCGAGGCCTCTCGGGTTATGTCACCGACCGGGCTCCACAATTTCTTGGAGGCCACCCGTGGTTTGGCAAGCCTAGGACGCGGCCAGGACCTGGTGATCACTTTTATCCAGGACATGCCAGCAGTGGTCAAGGAAGTCGGCGAGGAAATCATTAAAGACGCGGCGAGTGCTGCGCTCAAGCTGTCCTCGATGGTCTCCGGTGAGATCATCACCCTGGTGTTCTCCTCCTTACCGACTGCTGCCCGTCGTCTGGGTGATCTGGAGCTGCTACGCCAGTATCTGACGCTGCTTCACTCCTTATCCGCCAAGGCGCCGCGCGGTCTGCGCCCGATGCTCAGCCATATCGACCAGCTACTAAGTCAGCTGACCCTCGGTGGCCTGCGTCGCTGGGCCATGTGGGGCGCCCAGGCCTATGCTCGCGACTATGAACAGCTGACTAAGTACTTCTCACTAGAATCCGCCGACGCTAAGAAGGTGCTGCAGGCCGAGCGCCGCGGCACCCTGTTTGTCGACTCCCAGCGCAAGTTGAATTTCTACCTACGCGCCCTGTGGGGGCGTGGCTTCTTCCTGCGCCCCACCGCCGGCGACTACGAGTCCCGCGAGGGTCTCCGGCCGTTCATTGAAAACCTGGTCATCCACGTGCCGGATGCCTTTGACGACATGGGCGAAATCACCGGCATGGACCAGTATCGCGCTGTTGCTGCCCACGCGGCTGCGCATCTGGCCTATACCACCAGTCCGCTCTCGGCCGAGCAGCTCAATCCGGTACAGATGTACCTTATTGGCCTGTTCGAGGATGCGCGCGTTGAGTACTGCGCCATACAAAAATTCCCCGGCCTGAAGAAGCTCTGGCGGCCGTTCCACCGCCGCCCGGAAGTGATAGAAGCCGATGCTGAGCGTGACCCGACCTTAGTGCTGCTGGAGCGTTTGGCACTGGCGCTGCTGGATGAGGAAGTTCAGGAGAACGACCCGATCATCAAGCCGGTGATCGACGAGTTTCGCGAGCGCATTGTCGATGAGTACAAAAACAACCAGCTTTCCTGGGATCTGGGGGTGACGCTATACAACCACCTGCTCAATGGTCAGGTGAGTATCCCAGCATTGCGCGTGCTCGAGCAAATAGCGATTCCCTACCGCGACGACAACCGCTTTATCTGGGAATTCACCGAGAATATTTGGGCGGACGACTATGAACAAGTCGCCGGCATCCCGCATCAGAAACGCCGCACTGTCTCGGTGATGGAAATGGTCAACGAGGTGGATAACGAATTAGCCGGCGACGATGCCCAGGAAATCTGGACGCTCGAAACCGAGCTTTATACCTACGAAGATGAGGGCCTGCCGGGTCAAGGCACGACTTGGAACCAAATCTACGGCAAGGACAAAGCACCAGTCCCCTTTCACTACCAAGAGTGGGACTACCAAGTACAGCTGTATCGTCCCGATTGGGTCACCGTGCTCGAGCGGCGCCAGGAGCGCGCCGACCCCAAGCTAATCGACCAAATCCTGGTCGACTACAAGCAGATCGCAGCCAGTCTGCGTAAGCTAATCGACATGTTGCAGCCGCGTGGCATCGTGCGTGAGCGCCATGTGGAGGATGGTGACGAGCTGGATATCAATGCCGCCGTGCGCGCCATGACCGACCTGCGCATGGGCTTTACCCCGGACCCGCGGGTCAATATCCGCTACCACCGCAAGGAACGTGACCTCTCCGTGCTGGTACTGATGGACCTGTCTGAATCCACCAACGAGATCCTACCGAACACCGACCGTCCAGTGATCCAACTGACTCGCGAGGCCACCACCTTGCTGGGCTGGGCGATCGAGGGCATTGGCGATCCATTTGCGATCCATGGTTTTTCTTCTGACGGTCGCCATGACGTGCAGTATGTGCGCTTCAAGGACTTCGACCAGCCCTTTGACGATGAGGCTAAGTCGCGACTGGCGGGTATGAAGGGCGCTTTGTCGACTCGTATGGGCGCCGCCATGCGGCATGCCGCATCCTACCTCAAGCGCCAGCCAACCCAGCGCAAGCTATTGCTGCTGATCACCGATGGTGAGCCGGCCGATATCGACGTACGTGATCCTCAGTACCTGCGCCACGACACCAAGAAGGCGGTGGAAGAGTTGATGAGTGAGGGCATCACCACTTACTGCCTAACACTGGACCCGAACGCGGACCAGTACGTCAGCCGTGTATTCGGTGCCAACCACTACACAGTGGTAGACAATGTCCAGCGCCTGCCAGAAAAGCTGCCTGCGCTGTTTATGGGCCTGACACGCTGAGCGGACACGCCCGCGGCGAGATAAAAAAAAGAAGCCCGGCATCAAATCCGATGCCGGACTTTTGGTGCCGCAAAAGCCCTCACGGGAGTCGAGCTTAGCGCTTTTGAATGCGATAGATGGCCAGCTCACCGAACAGGTTTGGAAAGATTTTCATCGGCAGGGTCTGCCGATGGGCACGATCGACTACAGTACGGTCTAACACTTCGAAATCCAGCTCGCGACAGAGATTCTCGAAATCCACCAGCGTGCAGAGGTGTATATTGGGGGTGTTGTACCAAGGATTGGGCAACGTGCTGGTGACTGGCATATGGCCGCCCAGCCCCAGTTGCACCCGGTTGCGCCAGTAACCCATATTCGGGAACGCGACGATGCCTTCGCGGCCGATCTGGAGCATTTCGGTCAACAGGTTTTCTGGGTGGCGGATCGCCTGAATGGTCTGGCTCATAATCACATAGTCGAAGGAGTCCGGCACAAACCAGTCTCCGATACCTTTATCCAGGTCCCCCTGTATCACGGGGATGCCCTTACGGATGCAGGCGGCAATATTGTCATCGGCTAACTCCAGCCCCATACCCTCGACCTGACGGGTGTCGCGCAGATGCGCAAGCAGTGTGCCATCACCGCAACCCAGATCCAGTACGCGGCTACCTGGTTTGACCCATTCGCTGATGATTTTAAGATCCGCACGCATCAGGCATTCACCTCACGGGCTACATTATCAAGATAAGCCGCCAGCGTTTCGTGGTAGTAGGGAATTGGAATCAGGAAGGCATCATGCCCATGCGAGGATTCCACCTCCACATAGCTGACGGTCTTGCGAGCAGCCAGCAGTGCGCGCACAATTTCCCGCGAACGCTCAGGAGCAAAGCGCCAGTCGCTGGTGAAGGATATCACGAGGAATTTGGCCTTAGCCGGCTCAAAGGCACGGGCTAGATCATCATCACACTCCCCGGCGGGATCGAAATAATCCAAGGCCTTGGTCATCAGAAGATAGGTGTTGGCATCGAAGCGATCCACGAAACTGGTACCTTGATAGCGCAGGTAGCTTTCGACCTGAAACTCAACATCGAAGCCAAAATTGAGCTTGCCCGAGCGCAGTTCACGCCCAAACTTGGCACGCATTGCATCATCCGACAGATAGGTGATGTGCCCCAACATCCGCGCCAACATCAAGCCGCGACGTGGCACCACACCATATTGGTAATAACGCCCTTCATGAAAATCGGGGTCGGATAGAATGGCCTGGCGGGCGACCTCATTGAAACCAATGTTCTGGGCACTCAGACGCGGCGCAGCGGCGATCACTACCGCATGCGCCAGCGCGTCGGGATAACTGATACTCCACTGTATCACCTGCATGCCACCCAGGCTGCCACCAATCACCGCCGCCCAGCGTTCAATTCCCAGGCGACGCATGAGGCGATACTGGGAATTGACCCAGTCTCGTACAGTCACAATGGGAAAGTCCGGCCCATAGAACTGGCCGTTCTCGGGATTGATGGTGTTGGGACCGGTCGACCCCTTGCAGCCACCAAGGTTGTTGAGGCTGACTACGAAAAAGCGGTTGGTGTCGATCGGCTTGCCGGGACCGATGGTGGAATCCCACCAACCGGGCTTGCGGTCATCCAGGCTGTGATAACCAGCCGCATGATGGTCACCCGAGAGGGCATGACAGATCAGCACTGCATTGGAGCGGTCGGCATTGAGCTTGCCATAGGTTTCCACCACCAAGTCGTAATGCGGCAACGTACGGCCGCAGTCCAGCGCCAGGGGCTCTGCAAAATGGAGGGTCTCAGGTGTAACCAACCCGACTGAATCAGGCGGCAAAGTCTTGGGCATAATCGCTAGACCATGGTCAGAGTATGAAACAGGACATCGAGAGAGGCGATAGCTTCCTATTCAGCCTAGCCGTCACAACCCGTAGCGTGACGGCCTTAGACTATCATTTGTCGCGCGCACTCGTACATGCTGACACTAGCTGGCTACACTAGGGCAATTGCGCGCCGATATCGAATTAACTGAAAGTGTAGCGAAGGCCGACCTATTCTAACAAGCCGTAATCGATTAAAATAGCTGGGCAAGGATCGGCAGCACCAGCATCTGGATGACCTGTAGGCCCAGCAGTACGGCCAGTGGAGATAGATCAATACCACCCAACGACGGCAGGATGCGCTGCACCGGCTTGAGCACCGGATCAGTCAGATCCTCGAGAAAGCTGGAAGCCGCTGTGCGCCCCTGAGCGAACCAGGACAGCAGTGCACGGATCAGCACCGTCCAGAAGAACAGGTCAATCAGCATTTTAAAGCCGAAGTAGAGGGTGGCGCCAAACAGTGCCTGACCGGTCATCGGCCGGCCATTGATAGCGGCAATCACCAAGACCATCAAGGCAGTCAGTATTAACGCCAGCACCAGCGAAGCGATATCATGGCGGCCAATGCTGGGCACTATCTTGCGCAACGGGATCAATAACGGATTGGTGGCCTTGACCACAGCCTGGGTGATCGGGTTGTAGAAATCACCCCGGAATAGCTGCAGGAAATAGCGGATCAATACGACCCAAATATACAGTTGAAACAGGGTCTGGACGATCAGGATCAAGGGGTTGGCCAGATAGGCATTCATCAATGCTTTTCCAATTGGGCTGCTAGTTCGATACTGCGATTGCGCGCCGCTGCTAACGCTTTCTCAAAGGCCTCGCGCACACCGGCCTCCTCAAGCGCCTTAATCCCTTGCTCAGTGGTACCACCAGGCGAGGTTACACGGGATCGCAGTACCGCCGGCGCATCATTTGACTCCATGGCCAGACGCGCCGCCCCAAAGACCGTCTCCAGTGTGAGCAGACGAGCAGCCTTCTCATCCAAACCAAGCTTTTCTGCCGCCGCCTGCATGGCCTCCATGACCAGAAACACATAGGCCGGACCACTGCCGGATAGCGCCGTAATGCTGTCGATCAGCGCCTCGTCTTCGACCCACTGCACGATGCCCACTGCCCGCATCAGCGACTCGGCCTCGCTGCGTAGCTTGGCGCTGACCCCCGCCGGGGCATACAGGCCGGTGGCGCCACAGCCGATCATCGCCGGCGTATTGGGAATGGCGCGCACTAGCGCCTGATGTCCCCCAAGCCAATTGCTCAATACCTGAGTCGTGACACCTGCGGCTACCGAGATCACAAGCTGGTCGGGCTGCACATGGGGTGCCAGCTGGCGCGCCACATCCGCGAGGATCTGAGGCTTGACGGCCAGCACGATGATCTGAGCGCCATCTATGGCCGCAATATTGTCATCTGTGCCTGCCACCCCAAACTGCTGCTCCAGCTGCTGGCGCTGGTCGACATTCGGATCGGAAACAGTAATTGACAGGCCTTCGCCGGCGCTAGCGCGCAAGCCACCGATCAGGGCCCGGGCCATATTACCGCCGCCTATAAACACGATCTTGGCACTTTGCATGACTTGGTCTCTCCTGCGAGTGGTCGCGGTGTTCTTATTTTGTAAAAAGCCTATCACAGCTACCGATCAATTATTCTCGCGCGCCGAATAATGCCGTCCCGATCCGCACATGGGTCGCGCCGGCTGCCACGGCCTCATCTAGGTCGTCACTCATACCCATGGACAGCAAGGGTAGTGGACAATCCGCGGTGGCGTAGTCATCACGCAGCTGGCGCAGCCGATCAAAAGCCAGGCGAGGCTGACCACCTGTTGTGGCAGGGCGTGGGATCGCCATTAGGCCCACTAGCTCTATTCGCGGCAGCGAGCGCACATGGGCTAGTAACTCAGGAAGCTGTTCTGGCATGACACCAGACTTGCTCTGCTCGCGATCAATATTCACCTGAATAAAAACCTTAAGACGCCCCCTGTCCGCCGGACGCTGGGCCGACAGCCGGTCAGCAATCTTGACCCGATCAACGCTGTGCACCCAATCAAAGTTCTCGGCTATGCCGCGGGTCTTATTCGACTGGATAGGGCCAATAAAGTGCCAATTTAAGGACAGATCAGCCAGTTGCCGCTGCTTATCCAAGGCCTCATCCAAATAACTCTCGCCGAAGTCGCGCTGCCCAAGTGACGCCAGCTGCCGGATGGCCGCGGCGGGGTGTTTCTTGCCGACAGCCACCAGCGTCACCGATCCAGCCGGCCGGCCAGCGGCCTTCTCGGCCGCAGCGATACGCTGAATGATTGCTTCAAAACGGTGTTGTATCGTCATGGAGGCTACGTTCAGGTTGTGCCGATTCCCGGTTCGTGTTCGTTCAAACCTCGTCTTTCCCTTGTCACAGATTCAATTCACAAGTGCAACGGGTGGATCGAGTCCGAAAAATACCTGATTAGGTGTTTTTATGCCAAGGCATTGCCTTGGCCGATTGTTGAATCTGTTCATAACGTACTGGATATCCTCGTCAGTAATCTTGGCAAAGTCACACCCCTTGGGAAAGTACTGACGGATCAGGCCGTTGGTGTTTTCGTTCAGGCCACGCTCCCATGAGGCATAGGGGTGCGCGAAGTAGAAGTCGGCGCCAAGCGCCTTGGCGATAGCTTCATGGCGCGCAA
>Ga0209836_100089_pt1 | contig 16402 bp, 11 predicted proteins | sample ElbSprsedimmetaG_FD_184147 | JGI IMG/M metagenome (GOLD analysis project Ga0209836, IMG submission 184147) | Hot spring sediment bacterial and archeal communities from California, USA to study Microbial Dark Matter (Phase II) - Elbow Spring... ... | reverse complement strand
AGTCAGTTTGGCGGTGTCGGTTTTGTTCTGGGTTTGGCCCAGTGGATCGTCCCAATTCAGCATGATTCGTCACTCCTTATTGTCAGGTGTAAGTCATGCGTCTAGCACATGACCGGTCGGTTAGTCTTGGGTCGGGTTTACTGGCAGGCCTCGCAATCCGGATCGAGGATCGAGCAAGCTTTGGGTTCCGTCTTTGTTGCCTTGCCGGGGCCGTCGGCGCTCACGCCGCGCAGCTTGCCGTCCAGACGTGTAAGAGTAGTTTTCTCAATATGCGTTTTGGCGCTGGCACGCAGGTAGTAGGTGGTTTTGAGGCCACGAACCCAGGCCAACTTGTATAGGTTGTCGAGCTTGGGACCGGAGGGTTCGGCCATGTATAGGTTGAGCGACTGGGCCTGATCCAGCCATTTCTGGCGGCGCGAGCCTGCCTCGATTAGCCAGCGCGGGTCGATTTCGAAGGCAGTAGCGTACAGGGCCTTGAGGTCGGCCGGAATGCGGTCGATTGGTTGTACGGAACCATCAAAGTACTTAAGGTCATTAACCATGACTTCGTCCCACAGGCCGCGGGCCTTGAGATCGCGTACCAGATAGGGGTTGACCACCGTGAACTCGCCGGAGAGGTTCGATTTGACGAATAGGTTCCGATAGGTCGGCTCGATCGACTGCGACACACCACAGATATTGGAGATGGTCGCGGTCGGGGCGATGGCCATGACGTTAGAGTTGCGCATACCCTGGGCTTTTACCTTTTCGCGCAGGCGGTCCCAATCCAGTCGGGTGGAACGGTCCATGCTAAGGTATTTGCCACGGGATTCGGCCAGCAGATCGATGGAGTCAATCGGTAGGATGCCACGGCTCCACAGCGAGCCTTCATAAGATTCATAGCGACCGCGTTCGGCGGCCAGATCCGAGGAGGCTTCGATGGCATAGTAGCTGATCACTTCCATGGAGGTATCGGCAAATTCCACGGCAGCCTCGGAGGCGTAGGGGATGCGCTGTTTGTAAAGTGCGTCCTGGAATCCCATGATGCCAAGACCTACCGGGCGGTGGCGCAGATTGGAGTTGCGCGCCTGCGGTACGGAGTAGTAGTTGTAATCAATGACATTGTCCAGCATGCGCATGGCAGTCTTGACAGTGCGCTGGATCTTTTTGATGTCCAGGCCGTTTTCGTTGACGTGCTGCGCCAAGTTGATCGAGCCAAGGTTGCAAACGGCGATCTCGTTGTCATTGGTGTGCAGGGTGATTTCGGTACACAGATTGGAGCTGTGCACCACGCCTACATGCTGGTTGGTGTAACGAATATTGCAAGGATCCTTGAAGGTTATCCAAGGATGGCCGGTCTCGAATAACATCGACAGCATCTTGCGCCACAGCTGGACCGCCGGAATGCGCTTGAAGTTCTTGATTTCGCCGCGATCGGCCTTTTGTTCGTAGGCAACATAGGCCTTTTCGAATTCCTTACCGACCAGGTCGTGCAGATCGGGTACATCGGACGGTGAAAACAGGGTCCACTGGCCTTCCTCGGCTACGCGCTTCATGAACAAATCTGGAATCCAGTTGGCAGTGTTCATGTCGTGGGTACGACGGCGGTCGTCACCAGTGTTCTTACGCAGGTCGAGGAACTCCTCAATGTCTAGATGCCAGGTTTCTAGATAAGCGCAGACCGCACCCTTGCGCTTGCCACCTTGGTTGACGGCCACGGCGGTGTCGTTGGCCACCTTTAGAAATGGTACGACACCTTGGCTCTTGCCGTTGGTGCCCTTGATATGGGAGCCCATGGCGCGCACACGAGTCCAGTCATTACCCAGGCCGCCGGCAAACTTGGATAGCAAGGCGTTATCCTTGATAGCATCATAGATGCCGGCCAGATCATCCGGCACGGTGGTCAGGTAGCAGGAAGACAACTGTGGACGAGGAGTGCCGGAATTGAATAGCGTTGGCGTGGAGCACATGAAATCGAAACTCGACAGTAGCTGGTAGAACTCGATGGCGCGCTCCTCGCGATTGACTTCGTTGATAGCCAGCCCCATGGCTACGCGCATAAAGAACGCTTGTGGCAGTTCAAAACGAATACCGTCGCTGTGGATGAAGTAGCGGTCGTACAGGGTCTGCAGACCCAAGTAAGTGAACTGTAGGTCGCGCTCACCCTTCAGCGCTGCGCCGAGGCGGTCCAGGTCGTAGTGCTGCAGGTCTGCGGCCAGCAACTCCAGCTCGATGCCACGCTTAATGTAAGCCTTAAAGTATTCGCTGTATTTCTTGTTCATCTCGGCCTGAGTCAGCTCGACGGTCGGCATACCCAGAAAGCGCATGGCTTCGGTACGCAAGGCATCCAGCAGCAGGCGGGCGGCAACATATGAGTAGTTCGGGTCCTTCTCAATTAGGGTGCGGGCGCTCATTACCAGCGCGACGTTGACTTCTTTCTCTGGCACACCGTCAAACAGATTGCGCAGAGTTTCCTTGATGATCAGCTCGCTATCGACATCGGACAACCCCGCGCAGGCTTCCTTGACCAGCGCATCTAAGCGGTTTATGTCCAGCTTTTCGCGATGGCCATTGGGGCGGGTGATATGTAGTTCGGGACGGGCGGCCGGCTCGCTGGTTTGCGCCCCTGCCTGCCTGGCTGCACGCTTGGCGGCCTGCTGCTCGCGATAGAGTACGTAAGCACGGGCGACCTTATGGTGTCCGCCACGCATTAGTGCCAGTTCGACCTGGTCCTGAATATCTTCGATATGAACTGTGCCACCGTTGGGCAAGCGGCGAGTGAGCGCGGACGTGACCGCTGCGGTCAGCTCGTCAACGGTGTCGTGGATGCGCGAAGAAGCCGCTGCGCCACTGCCTTCAACGGCCAAGAATGCCTTGGTGATCGCCACCTTGATTTTGCTGGCATCGAAGGAGGTGACCTTACCATTACGACGGATCACACGCATTTGGCCTGGCTGAGTGGCTGCCGGGTTGTTGCTAGTAACCATTTCGGCAGTTGAATGATGGATGACAGCAGTTTGAGATTCAGTCGCGCTCATATAGCTTCTCCGGCAGTGTTTTTTGTCATGCTTAACAGGCTAAAGTGATGGCCGAGACCAACTTGCAAAGGGATTCTTGTGCCGAGCGTACCGGATGTCAACAGTTGATTTTTACTAGGTAATGTGTCAGTTAATGATTGAAACCACAATATATTGTGTATATGTCTGTTTGTGACCTGTTTATTGTGTGTGGTAAGCCTGTTGATATCCTGTGGGTAACGTAAACCATTTTTGCGGGAAACGGTTGTCAGCTCAGGCCTGAAGACGATTGTTGATTAATAACCACGGCAACCAAAAGTTTTTGGTAACAGTTTTGGGAATTGGGGTGGTGAGTTTGTCGGTTATCAATCAAGATGTCGGTGTTGATTCGTAAGGGATGAAAACGCTATGTAGGGCAGCTACCACCACTAGTAGCCATTCCTCTGCGGTGCTTTTTCAATTGGGAATCTAAGAAGCCTCGTGATACCTGAGCCTGCCGTAGACAAGTGCCAGTTGATTTGCTGGCTGATAATCAGCCTGGGTATGGGGAATGGCCATTCTATGGCTCAGCTTGGGATTGGCCGGTTCGGGTTGTGCGTTGTCGTAGGAAACAAGATGGGTTCGTGAAATGGATAAACGTACATTGAATGCAGCCGCGTTGGGTGGGCGTTTGTGCTTGGTTGACGTTTAAGCGGAACTTCCCTGCTTTGGGCAGAGTCTAATTGGCGAGTGTCTTCGATGTTTGCAGTCTTGTAGCATGCAGGTGGAGGTGAAGAACCTCTGAACAGCTCCTAGGGATGTCTGGTTAGAGCATGGCCTACGCTTTGTGATAAGCCCGTTCGTTGCAAATACGATGCCGCTATCTTGGGTGTAAGGCAACGTTAGTCGTGGTGTCGCAAAAGCTATGCTCTTTGTGGATAAATAACCTTTATAAGTGTGTATGAATTGTGTTATTACATAGATGTCGTTAAGGACAACACACCTGCCGACATCACTTTCACGCAACAACACAAGAGCCGAGTAGCTATTTATGGAAATCGTAGAGTTGACCGGACACGAGCGAGTGCTTAAGCGTTCGGAAATTATCTCCACTCGCAGCGACACGCGGGGCGTGATCACTTTTCTCAATGACACGTTCACGGCTGTGACCGGTTACGATCGAGCTGAGGCCATGGGGCGACCGCATCGGATAATTCGTCATCCGGATATGCCGAGGGCGGTTTATTTCTTGATGTGGCGCGCACTGAAGGCTGAGAAGCAGTTCTTTGCCGTAACCAAGAATCGCTGTAAGAACGGCGATCATTACTGGACACTCGGCTACTTCCAGCCTGACTATAAGGACGGCATCCTGATCGGTTATCGGTCTACCCGGCAAGGCTTGTTCGACGAAACGCTAAAGGGCGAGTTCGATGAGCTGTACCGCTTAGTGCGTGAAGTTGAGCTTGCAAAGCCGCGCGTCGAACAGGTGGACGCAGGCTTGGAAATGCTGAGTAAGCAGCTTAAGAAACGTGGATATGCTGATTACGAGACATTTGCCAAGCGGGCGCTAATCTGAGACCTAGCCTTCTTCCTTGCAGTTCTGAGGCCGCGGACCTGTTTTTACAAGAGGCAGGTATTTTGGTTCTGTCCTGCTATCATCTTTATGGCTCATTCCTTTCTCGGTGTAAATTCTCGTTGACTGTAAATTCGCTCGTACACTATGGATATTCTTGTCACCGGCGCGGCCGGTTTTATAGGTTCTGCCGTGGCGCATCGTCTTTTGGATCGCGGCGATACCGTTATCGGCATCGATAATCTCAATGATTACTACGAAGTAACGCTCAAAGAGGCGCGGCTGGCTCGCCTGACTTCGCGCGAGGGCTTTAGCTTCCAGAAGTTGGACGTGGCTGACCGCGCCGGCATGGAGGCATTGTTCGCGGATCATAAGATCGATCGAGTGGTGCACATGGCGGCGCAGGCTGGGGTGCGTTATTCGATCGAAAACCCACATGCCTATGTGGATGCCAATCTGGTGGGTTTTATGAACGTGCTTGAAGGTTGCCGCCATGCGAAGGTCGAGCACCTGGTGTATGCCTCGTCGAGCTCGGTGTACGGGGCCAACGAGACTCTGCCTTTCTCGGTGCATCACAATGTTGATCACCCCGTCAGCTTGTATGCCGCTACCAAGAAGGCCAATGAGCTGATGGCGCATACCTACTCGCATCTGTATCAGTTGCCCACTACCGGCTTGCGGTTCTTCACCGTCTATGGCCCTTGGGGGCGGCCGGATATGGCGTTGTTCAAATTCACCCGCAATATCCTTGAAGGCAAGCCGATCGATGTGTTCAACTACGGGCATCACCGCCGGGATTTCACTTATATCGACGATATCGTCGAAGGCGTGATCCGCACCCTGGACAATGTAGCCAGCGGCAACCCCGATTGGGACGGCAAGGCGCCGGATCCTGGTACCAGCCGTGCTCCGTGGCGTGTGTACAATATCGGTAACAGCCGGCCTGTTGAACTGTTGCGTTATATTGAGGTGATCGAGCAGGAGGTTGGCAAGAAGGCCATCAAGAATCTGTTGCCGAAGCAGCCAGGCGATGTGCCGGATACCTTTGCCGATGTCGAAGACCTGAAAAAAGACGTGGGCTACCGGCCTTCAACACCGGTGGAGGAGGGTGTGGCCCGTTTCGTTGCCTGGTATCGCGAATACTACCGGCTGTAATCGTGTCTACTTGTTAGAACCCGCATGTTGCTAGAACCCGCATGCGGATTCGACGATCTCAAGCGACATGTATCTAATTATTGTCGTTGGCTTGTTGTTGCTGGTGCTCTATGGCCCCGGGTGGTGGGTGCGCCGGGTCATGGCCCGCTATGCCGAGCCGGCGGATCGTTATCCGGGCAGTGGTGGTGAGCTGGCGCGCCATCTGCTGAAGCGGTTGAAGATCAACGACGTGATTGTCGAGGAAACCAGCAGGGGCGATCACTACGATCCGGATGCGCGGGCGGTGCGACTCTCGCCTGATAACTACCACGGCCGTTCGCTGACCGCCATTACGGTAGCAGCTCATGAGGTCGGTCATGCCATCCAGCATGCGATCGGTTATCCGCCTTTCCAGTTGCGCGATCGACTGGTGCGCATGGCTCTTATTGGCCAGAAGGTCGGTGCCTTTCTGTTGCTAGCCATACCTGTGATCATTCTGCTGACCCGCCATCCAGGTTCGGGGCTATTGCTGTTTTTGGGCAGTTTTCTGACCATGGGTTTGGCGACGTTGGTGCATTTCGTTACTCTGCCGACTGAGTTCGATGCCAGCTTCAATCGCGCCATGCCGATATTGGAGCAGGGTGGTTATCTGAAGGAAGGCGATTGTCACCATGCGCGGCGAATCTTGACGGCAGCCGCCATGACCTATCTGGCCCAATCATTGATGAGCCTGTTGAATATCTGGTCCTGGCTGAGGATGCTACGCCGCTAAAGGCTGTGGGCTGGCCTTGCGGGATAAGCTGGCCTGAGCGAGATACATCAGAGCTACAAAACCCGAGATTTCAACGATGTCGCTATTTTCTTCGCGTTTTAAGTGCTTGGAACATGTCTCCTGTTTGGTTTGAATGTCTGCGATAATCAGCTCTTTCAAGTCTAGCCCTTCCATTGAGGAATCTCATGCCACAGAGTGCCTTTCTGAAGACCGCACTGGCCGCTGCCCGCGCCGGCGAAGCTGTTATCCGCAAATACTGGCAGCAGAAGGTTGAAGTTGAGCTTAAGGAAGACCAATCGCCGGTAACAGTGGCTGATGTGGAGACCGAGCAGGCGATCAAGGCCGTGATCGTAGATGCCTTCCCTGAGCATGGTTTTTACGGTGAGGAAACTGGCAAGACCCGTCCGGATGCCGAGTATACCTGGCTGGTGGACCCGATCGACGGCACCAAGAGCTTCGTGCGCGAGTACCCGTTTTTTTCCACTCAGATCGCGCTGATGAAGGGGGACGAGTTTATCCTCGGGGTTTCCAATGCGCCGGTATTTGGCGAGATGGCGTGGGCTGAGCGCGGTCAAGGCGCCTTCTGGCAGGGTCAGTCCGCCAAGGTTAGTCAGATTATGGCGTTGCCGGAGGCCACCCTGTCAATCGGCAATATCAAGACCTTAGCCGCTGATCCGAGCGGCTGGGCCGGTCTGTCTAAGATTGTGCAGCAGGTTAATCGCATCCGCGGCTATGGCGATTTCTATCATTATCACCTGCTGGCCCGTGGCAGCATTGACCTCGTGATTGAGTCAGACGTGAATATCCTCGATGTGGCCGCATTGTCAGTGATTGTCCAGGAAGCGGGTGGTATCTTCACTGACCTGGATGGCAACCCGCTCAATTTGAATACCACCACCGTCTGCGCCGGTGCCACCAGCGCACTGCACCAGACCACTCTCAAGACTCTGGGGCGTGGTTGAGTGACTATCACGAATTAGCTACGACAAGGTCCATCCAAGCCGTGTAGGTTTTGTTTTAGCCGGATAAGGCCGATTGGGAACAGGCTAATGAACAGCTGCTAATCAGTTCGGCATGGCTTGCGCAACGAATGACCGCGGGATTGTTATGGCTTCATTGCATCAATCGCCCTTAAAAAGACCCGCCAAAAGTAGCGGGGCGATTCATCAACCAGTGTTGCGCATTCCAGCGGCAATGGCGTTGATGCTCCGCAGCAGCGGAGCCAGCCATTTTTCCCTTTCAGCATCTGTCAGTGACTCGTCACGATAACGGCGCAGCAGGGTGATCTGGATGTGGTTGAGCACGTCCAGGTAGGGGTTGCGGCGCATCATCGAGGTGCCGATGTCCTCGTCGATTTCGATCAGATTGTCCACCTTGGCCACGCGCAGTAGTTCCTCACAGGTACGCAGGTACTCGTCACGGATCAGCCCGTAGATTTCCTGGGCCATGACCTGATCGGAGACTAGCCCGGCATATTCGCCGGCGATATTGATCTCGCCCTTGGTCAGTGACAGCTGGATATTGCGCAGCATGCTGTGGAAGAACGGCCAGTTTTGGAACATCTCGTGCAGGAGTTCCGCGCGATCCGGATGCTGCTCACGCCAGCCCTTAAGCGCCGAACCGATGCCGTACCAAGCCGGCAAGGTGTGGCGGGATTGGGCCCAGCCGAATACCCAAGCAATGGCGCGTATCGAGGCTTTAGATAGGTCGCCCTTTTTGCGATGCGAAGGACGTGAGCCAATATTGAGCAGGCCGATCTCGCGAACCGGTGTGGCTTCGTAGAAATACTGTAGGAAGGCCGGGTTCTCGTCGGTCAGCTTGCGGTAGGCGGCCTCGCCTATCTGAGCCAGTTCACCAACGACTTGTTCGTACTCAGGGTCGATATGTTCCACCGGCTGGATCAGATGGCGACAGGCCTTCATTAGGCCGGTGGCGCCCATGGTCAGTTCATAGATAGCGGTTTCGGTGTTGCTGTATTTGGAGGACAGCACCTCGCCCTGTTCGGTGAACTTGATCTGGCCTTCGACGGTGCCGGTAGGCAGTGACAGGATCGATTCGTGGGTCGGGCCCCCGCCACGGGCAACTGTGCCACCACGACCATGGAACAGACGGCACTGGATGCCGTGGCGCTTGGTCAGTGAAATGACGCGCTTCTGGGCCTGGTATAGGCTCCAGACCGACGCCAAGGAACCACCGTCCTTGCAGGAGTCAGAATAACCGAGCATCACTTCCTGCAGATTGCCGGAAGCCGTCAGTAGGCTGCGGTAGGTCTTGTTTTCTAGCAGGCACGTCAGCACATCCTCAATGTGCGAGAGATCCTCAATCGTCTCGAACAGGGGAGAAATCTGAATATCACAGAACCACTGATCGTCGCGTTTGCCGGCCAGACCGGTTAGTGAGGCTAGGTACATCACCTCCATCACGTGGCTGGCTGTATGTGTCATGGAGATGACGTAAGTACCAAAGCAGTCGCGACTGATGTCATTCATCAGTTTGCGCATGACCTCGAATACTCGAATGGTCTCCGCCGTTTCGTCACTGAGTTCACCCAGCTTTTCGCGCTCGTGGCCACCTTCGGCAATCACCCGGCTCAAATAGGCCATTCGACCGGCTTCATCCAGCGAGGCATAGTCGATGCTCGGATCGAGCTGGCGGAGTATCTCGGTTACGGCCTGGGTGTGGCGGGTGGATTCTTGACGGATGTCCAGGCTTGTCAGGTGCCAGCCGAAAGTTTCCGCCAATCGGATCAGATCCTTAAGTTCACCCTCGGCCAGTATTCGGTCACCATTAGCGATTAGTGAGTCACGTATCCGGTAAAGATCGGCGAGAAAGTCAGCTTGCTGCTGATACGCAAGCTTGGGCAGGGTGATCGGGGTCCCGTCCAGGTAGGCCTTCACATACTGAAGGTTGTATCCCAGACGTTTGGCGATGGCTTTAAGCTTGAAGCGATAAGGCTCCTCGACTTGGAAGTGATCGCCCTCACCGACGGTACTGCCGATAAGACCCAGCTCTTCGGCATCCTGACGCAGCTTGAGTTGTTCCAGGTCGATGCCAGGACACAGCACGATCGAGTGGGTCAGCACCCGGGTTAATGCCTGTAGACGCTCTTGGTATTCCTCGAGAATGGTTTCAGACGCCTTGCAGACGGCGTAAACGGTTACATCAGAGGTGACATAGGGATTGCCGTCGCGGTCCCCGCCGATCCACGAGCCGAAACGGAAAAAGCTTGGAACGATGACGGGCTTTTCTGGATTCTTGCTGTTGTAATTAAGATCCACCGCTCGTTCCAGGTAGCGATAGGCCAGGGGCACGGCATCAAAAATTGACTGCTTGAAGTAGTAAATGCCCAGCCGGATCTCGTCATGCACTTCCGGACGGGTGGTGCGAACTTCATTGGTCTTCAGCAGAGCAAGAATCATCGCCTTGATCTGCTCGTGCAGGCGGTCCTTTTCGACGCCAGCTACGCCAGGTTTATCCAGTTCTTGACACAGCAGGAACACGCGCCGTTGTAGTTCCATGACCGTACGGCGCTTGGCCTCGGTCGGGTGCGCGGTGAACACCGGCATATAGACTAGGCTGTCTAACAGCTTTTGCATCTGCTCGGCGGTGATGTTTTCCTTCGACATCTCCCGCACGGTGTCGTAGAAAGACCCTTTCCAAAGGCGTAGGCCACGGCGCACGGCTGCACGCCGCTTCTGATGAGAAAAGTCCTCTTCTGCAATATTGATCAAGTTAAAGTACAGGCCATAGGCACGCACTACCAAATTGATGGTTTCGGCATCCAGGCTACGAATCAGCTGCATCAGTTTCTTGTACTGAGCAGGATTGTATTTCTGTCGAAGACGGATAAACCCTCGGCGCAGCGTTTCGATGGTATCCAGCAACTCATCACCAGCTTGCTCGCGCAGAACGTCACCAAGTAGATTGCCTAACAGTCGGACGCGGGCGCGCAAAGCCTTGTCCTTATCGTGTCGCTGTGTTTTTCTTGGCATGTGTCTAAACTCTTTGGCTGGGCCTGGAAAAATATTTCCGGCGAAACCTGGTTGTCAATTTGGGCCGCCATTATACCTATGGTTGCCCAAAATGCTGTGGTTATGCAGCCAATACTGTTAAAACAAGGGGTTAGGTATGCGATTAGCGATGTACGGACTCGGGCGGATGGGGGCAAACATGGCCCGCAGGCTCCTGCGCGGTGGTATTGAAGTGGTTGGTTACAATAGAAGCCGTGCTGCGGTTGACGAGTTGACGACCGAGCATGGCTTTATTGCAGCTTATTCAGTGGACGAGATGATCGCATCGCTGCCAGGAACCAAGATAATTTGGTTGATGCTACCAGCCGGCGATGTCACTGAACAGGCGATTGAGACACTGGTACCGAAACTCTCTCCGGGCGATGTGCTGATCGATGGTGGTAACAGCTGGTACCAGGACACCCTGCGGCGTGCCGCCCGTCTGCAATCGGCCGGCATCCATTATTTGGACGTTGGGACCTCCGGCGGCATTTGGGGCCTGAAGAATGGCTATAGCTTGATGATTGGTGGTAGCAGGGAGGCGTTTGCCCAGATCGAACCGGCGATCAAGGTGCTGGCACCGGCGCCCGATCGTGGTTGGGGGCATGTCGGCCCGGTCGGCTCGGGGCATTTTGTCAAAATGATCCACAACGGCATTGAGTACGGCATGATGCAGGCCCTTGCTGAGGGTCTAGCACTCATGCGCAAGAAGAAGGAGTTTTCTCTGGACCTGGCGCAGATTACCGAACTCTGGCGGCATGGCTCGGTGGTGCAGAGTTGGCTGCTGGATCTGACAGCCGAGGCTCTGGCTAAGGGGCAGGATTTGGCCGATATCGCGCCGGTGGTGGCCGATTCCGGGGAAGGGCGCTGGACAGCCAAAGAGGCCATTGATCTTGGTGTGGCTGCGCCGGTGATAACGCTGGCCTTGCAGATGCGCCTTGATAGCCAAGATGCTGAGGGTTATGGTAACCGTGTTCTCTCTGTGATGCGCAATGCCTTTGGCGGTCATGCGATCGTACCCTCCGACAACCAGGGGGCGTGACTTATGGCAATAAAACCGAGAAAGTCATCACAATCGGAGTGCAATGCCTGTACGTTCGTGATATTTGGGGTGACTGGCAACCTGGCCACTAACAAGCTGATTCCGGCCTTGCTGCAGTTAGAGGAGGCAGGACAGTTGCCCAATCAGACCCGCATTGTCGGCTTTGGGCGTCGGGACTGGACTGATGAGCAGTGGCGGGAAAAGGTCTTAACCGAGCAGGCTGATCGTGCGGATGAGCAAACCTGCCAGCGCTTTATTGCGCGATTGCATTTTCACCAGGGTGATCTGAACGACGAGGAGAGCTACCGTACGTTGGCCTATTGCCTCAAACAGCCGGAATTCCCCGCTGCGGTCATTTTCTATTTCGCAGTTAGCCCAGATACTTTCGGGCCGATCTGTGCGAATTTAGCGGCAGCGGGGCTGACGGATGAGGCCCAGGGTTGTCGCCGCGTGGTGATTGAGAAACCGTTTGGCTATGACATCGAAAGCGCGCGTGCGTTGGATGAGCAGCTACACCGGTACTTCAACGAGCAACAGGTGTTTCGCATCGATCATTACCTCGGTAAGGGCACGGTGCAGAACATTATGGTGATGCGCTTTGCCAACTTGTTGCTTGAGCCGTTGTGGAATCGCAATTACATCGACCATGTGCAGATCTCGCATGCCGAGGTACAGGGGATCGAGAACCGGGCGGGTTACTACGACGGTGCAGGTGCCCTGCGAGACATGGTGCAGAGCCATTTGCTGCAAATGTTGGCGCTGATTGCCATGGAGCCTCCGGCGTCGATGGATGCCGAATGCCTGCGCGATGAGAAGGTCAAGGTGCTGCGGACAATTCGACCAATCTCGCATCGCGGGGTGCATGCCCAGGCCTTTCGGGCGCAATACGCTCAGGGAGTAGTCAATGGTAATGTCTATCGCGGCTATCTCGACGAGGAAGGGGTGCCTGAACATAGCACCACCGAGACTTATGCAGCGCTCAAACTCTATATCGACAATTGGCGCTGGCGGGGCGTGCCGTTCTACCTGCGTACCGGCAAGCGGATGGCCGAGAATCACTCGCAGATATCGATCCGTTTTAAAGAAACACCGCAGCACCTGTTTAAGGAGACTCCTATCGAGCGCATTGAGCCGAACTGGCTGTTGATCGGCATCCAGCCACAAGAGAATTTTCGTTTCGAAATACAGATCAAGACTGACAGTTTGGATATGCGCACCCGCACCGTGCAGATGGATGCCAGCTATACCCGTGAGGGTAGCAAAAAACTGGAAGCTTATGCTGCACTGTTGCTGGATGTCATGCAGGGCGATCAGACACTGTTTCTACGTTATGATGAGGTTGAGTGGGCCTGGCGAGTCGTCGACCCTATCCTCAAAGTCTGGTCGGTGGAGAGAGACTTTATCCATACCTATCCGGCAGGCAGTTGGGGGCCGGTTGAAGCCAATCGGCTATTCGATAGCGACAGTCACTACTGGCGCAACAATCTGGCACTGTCACATTCCTGATCGGGATTGGGTCGCCTGACCTCACGGGGCGAGGCTCCTAGCTGAATGTCACTCATTCAGAGTCTTGCATTCAGAGTCTTGTTCGAGGAAGGTAAGCATGAGCGCACTGACTGATACCGCCGCCTGGGCTGCACTAGTTGCACATGCTGAACAATACAGGCACGTCCACCTTCGGGACATGTTTGCCACCGATCCTGATCGCGGCCGTCGCTATAGCGCCAACGTAGCTGGATTGTATGTCGATTATTCCAAGCAACGCGTGGATGACCAGACTCTGAAACTGCTAGAGGATCTGGCTCGCGAGCGCGACGTTGAAGGTTGGCGTGACCGCATGTTCGCCGGCGAGAAGATCAACTTCACTGAGGGTCGGGCGGTATTGCATGTGGCGCTGCGTAACCGGGCCAATACGCCGATGATGGTCGATGGTCGGGACGTGATGCCGGCGGTCAATGCCGAGTTGGCAAAGATGCGCCATTTTGCCGACATGGTCCATAGCGGCCAGTGGGTGGGCTTTAGTGGTAAGCGGATCACCGATGTTGTCAATATCGGTATTGGTGGTTCCGACCTGGGTCCGCGTATGGTCTGCAAGGCGTTATCGCATTATGCCGTGCCGGGCATCCGAGTACATTTTGTAGCCAATATCGCCCCTAGTGAACTGGGCCTTCTGCTGACGCAGCTTGATCCGGAAACCACCCTGTTTATCGTGGCCTCCAAGACCTTTACAACGCAGGAAACTTTGACGAATGCCGCATCAGCTAAGGAGTGGCTGCTGCGACACGCGGGTGATCCTTCGGCGGTGGCCAAACACTTCGTGGCGGTATCCACTAATGCCGAGAAGGTGCGGGAGTTCGGCATTGACACCGCTAATATGTTTGAGTTTTGGGATTGGGTTGGCGGTCGTTATTCGGTTTGGTCGGCAATCGGCCTGCCGATCGTGCTGGCGATAGGAATGGAGAATTTCGAGCGCTTCCTCACCGGAGCTTATGAGATGGATCAGCACTTTCGCACGGCGCCAATGTCGGAGAACCTACCGCTGCGTTTGGGGTTAATCAGCGTCTGGAATCATTCGCTGCTTGGCATCGAGTCGCTGGTAGTGCTCCCTTATGGCACTCGATTGAGCGAGCTTCCGGCTTACCTACAGCAGGCGGATATGGAATCCAATGGTAAGACAATCGATAGAGAAGGGCGCCGTGTTGAATATCTGACAGGGCCGATAGTCTGGGGTGGGTTGGGCACCAATGGCCAGCACGCCTATTACCAGTTACTGCACCAGGGTAGTCGAAATATTACTTGCGACTTCATCTCGGCGGTGCGGACCCGTACGCCGCTGGGGGCGCAGAAGGACATGTTACTAGCCAACCTGCTCGCACAGAGCCGGGCACTGATGCTGGGACGAAGTTATGACGAGGTGGCAACCCAGATGCGCCGCGCTGGGGCTAGCGAGGACGAGATTCGGCGGCTAGCACCACATCGCGTCTGCGAGGGCAATCGGCCGAGCACGACGATTATGTATGCCGAGCTGACGCCGGAGATTCTCGGCGCCTTGATCGCACTTTACGAACACCGCATTTTCGTGCAGGGCGTAATCTGGGGACTGAATTCCTACGATCAATGGGGTGTGGAGCTGGGTAAGCAAATGGCGAATGAACTGCTGCCGGATATTGCTGCCGCGCAGGCACCGGGTAAATACGACAGCTCGACCGAATCCCTACTGGCCTATATACACGCACACCGCAGTTGATGGTGATCAATGTCGCAACGATGGGGTTTCTTCTGCATATTTGTAAGGTAGCGCCTCTTTGGAGCAGCATTAGGTGAACTGGGAATGCATTCAACCCGGTTTGCCTGAGCTAGTGCGTGGTCAGATCCGGTCCGTCATGCAGTGCGTCATGATATGCCTTGCGGCATCCATGCCCTGCGAGCTCATACCACGATGGTTTGATTTGTGCTTTGTAAGCCTTGTCATATAGCTGGAGGCGACATAATCCAGCCCTGTTTAGCCGAGGATCCAGTTTGAAACTGATTGCCCTTGAAACTGCCACCGAGGGTTGTTCGGCGGCGCTTTTTATTGAAGGTGATGTTGCTGAGCGATTTGAGCTTGCTCCCCGTCGCCATACTGAGCTGATTTTGCCAATGGTTGAAGCCCTGCTGGCTGATGCAGGACTGCAGATGCAGGATCTGGATGCAGTGGCTTTCGGTCGCGGTCCCGGTTCATTTACTGGGGTGCGGATTGCAACGGCCGTGGCGCAGGGTCTGGCCTTTGGTGCCGATCTGCCGCTGGTGCCAGTCTCCACCTTGGCGGCCCTGGCGCAGGGAGCGGTGACAGCGGCGGATGGTGCCGACATCCTAGCGGTTATCGATGCTCGCATGAACGAGGTCTATGTTGGCCAGTTTACCGTTAATGCCGAGGGGTTGGTCGAACAGGTGATTGAGGAGCGGGTCTGTGCCGCTGAGCAGGTCACGCTGGCAGGCCGTTCACCGGTTCTTGGCGTAGGCTCGGGATTTGGCAGCTATGGCGAGACCCTGGCGGCGGTGCTGAGCGAGCGATTGATTTCGGTACAGCCTGCAGCGCTGCCTAGGGCAGCTGATGTAGTGCGGCTGGCCGTGGCGCAGTTCCGTGCCGGGCAGATGGTGTCCCCCGAGCAGGCCCTACCGGTATACCTGAGAGACAATGTGGCCGTCTTGCCACCATCTTGATAGCACATTTGAACTGTCAAAGTCCGTAGATGCAGCGATACCTGCGGGCTTTTGCTGGGCCTGTCTTAGCGAGATAAGCGATTTATCAGCTGCATCATTGCCCTAGCATGGTCGCGCCCGATTTTTTGTCGGGTTTTATCCGGTAACGGCTCAAGCCAACCGCTATTTTTCGACTACCTCGTCACAACCACACCAGCGATTCTGGTCGAATTTCTCGACAAGATCTTCCAGCATGAACAGCCGCGCCTGCTGCAAATTATGTAGGTGAGTATTGAGCAGCGGTGGCTCAGCCAACACTGCATAGCCATGCTCAGCATTAAACCGATGAGCACGCGCAGGCGCAGGGTTTTCTCAGCAGGGCCTATTTTTTAGTGCGCGAGCGACATCCAGGGCAGCATAGGTCAGAATGCCGTCTGCGCCGGCACGCTTAAAGCCCAGCATGATTTCCATGAGACAGGCATCCCAGTCCAGCCAGCCATTTTGCGCCGCGGCCTTGAGCATCGCGTATTCGCCGGAGACATGATAGGCAAAGGTGGGGACATCGAACTCGTCCTTGATCCGGCGAATGATATCCAGGTAGGGCATGCCGGGTTTGATCATTACCATATCCGCACCTTCGGTCAGATCCATGGCCACCTCGTGCAGCGCCTCATTGCTATTGGCCGGATCCATCTGATAGCTGTACTTGTTGCC
>Ga0209836_100088_pt1 | contig 16482 bp, 14 predicted proteins | sample ElbSprsedimmetaG_FD_184147 | JGI IMG/M metagenome (GOLD analysis project Ga0209836, IMG submission 184147) | Hot spring sediment bacterial and archeal communities from California, USA to study Microbial Dark Matter (Phase II) - Elbow Spring... ... | reverse complement strand
AGGGCGGAAACCGCGGCGTACGCCCAAGGAGGCCCCACTGGCCAAGGTCCAGCTTGATGAGGTCGATCGAAAACGCCCTCGCCGGTTTTTTCAAACGCCGTTTTCGTTTTATCCAGGGAAAAGTTGGCTTCTGGAAAGATCCCCCGTGCTCCATTGGGGCTTGCCCTTTGTGACTTTGCGCCCTACCCTTTCATGTGAAACGGACAAAAGGGGGTGAAACCATGTATACCGTGGGGGAGCTTGTTTCCCTTTTGGGCCTTTCCACGGAAAACCAGGTGCGCAACCGTATCGAAGCCATCCGCGATCTTCTCCTTCCTCATCTGCGCCGCGGCCCCAATAACCAACTCCTCCTCACCGAGGAAGGCCTCCGCCTCCTCCATGACCTCCAGGCTTTGTGCGAAACCGGACATACCTTGAAGGAAGCGGCTAATATCTTGCGGTTTAAAGCCGAATCTGACACCAAAATTTCAAAAGCCTTTGTGAAAGAAACTGGGAAAAACCAGGTCAAAGTGGAAGAGGCCGAAGAGGATGGGTGGAAGGCGCTTGTTGGGCATTTGGCGGCGGAGGTTCGGGACCTTGCCGAGCGTGTGCGGATTCTAGAGGCCAGGGTTCTGGCCAAAGAAGGGCAGATGGCCTGGTGGGAACGGTGGCGGGACCTCAAAATTTCTTGATGCCCAACGAAAAGCTCACGAAGCTCCGGCAGGCCATCGGGGCCTCGGCCCGCCTCAAGGCCCTTTGGGCCTGCTCCAACGTCACGGCCATCCACCGCCTGGGCATTAACGACCACGGGCCGGTCCACGTGCGGATCGTAATGCGCCTTTCCCTGAAAATCCTCCGGCTCCTTTTGGAAGCGGGGGTGCGGCCCGGGGTTTTGGATCACGGGTTGAAACCAGAGGATGCTGAGGTAGTGGTTACTTTGGCCGCCGCCCTCCACGATGTGGGCCACGCTATCTATCGGGAGAATCACGAGGAGCTTTCCCTTGTGCTGGCCGCGGAGATTTCCGATGAGCTCCTTTCCGGTATTTACGAGGAGCCCGCGAAAACCCAGGTTTTGGCGGATGTCCTTCATGCCATTTATGCCCACCGGGTGGAAGCCAAACCCCTGACCTTGGAGGCCGGGGTCCTGAAAGTGGCCGACGCCTTGGACATGGAGAAGGGCCGGGCCCGCATTCCCTTCCAGGTCGGCCGGCCCACGATCCACTCCGTCTCCGCCCTGGCCATCGAGAAGGTCGAGGTGCGTAAAGGGAAGGATAAACCGGTACACATCCATGTGCGGATGGCCAACTCCGCAGGGATCTTCCAATTGGATAGTCTTTTTCGGGAGAAGCTTCTCACCTCTGGTCTACGGGAGTACATCGAACTTTCTGCGGAGGTAGCGGGCGAGGAGAAGAAGATCATCGAGCGCTATGCCTTGGACTAGGGTCCCTCGAGAAGTGCGGGCTTCTTCCTTGCCTTTTGGGGAAAGGTTAGGGAGGGGGGTGACCCGCGTTGGAGAGAGCGCCGAAGCTCCTTGACAAAAGGGCTCTTTTGTCAAGTTTCCCTTCTTGGAAAACGTGAATGGAAGCGGACTGGCGGGAAGGCCAATCTTTGGTAAAGTTTTTCGCATCTTTGGTCAAGAAAGGGGGTTAAGATGCCGCTTCAGCTGACCCTCGAGGACTTCATGACCCCGGAGCAGGTGCAGAGGTTAAAGGGCGTGGCCAAAAAAGCTGCGGAGGAGGCCCTCCGCCGCGGCAAAAAGGGGCCGGTCCGGGATTGGGCTATCCTCCATGTGGCCCTGGACGCCGGACTTCGCGCCTCAGAAATCGCTGCCCTAAAAGTGGGCGATCTTCTCCTTGAGCCCGGGCAAGGCGCGATCATCGTCCGGCGCGGAAAAGGTGGCAAAATAAGAAGCGTGCACATCGGCGAGCCCCTCCGGCGGCACCTTCTGGAGTTCTTGGAGTGGAAAAAGCTCGTGGGTGAACCCACGGATCCCGAGGCCTATCTTTTCCTTTCCCCGCGGGGCCACCCCCTCACCCGCCAGGCCCTCTGGCTCATGTTCAAGCGCTATGCGAAAATGGCCGGACTTCCCGAGCGCTTCACCATCCACTCCTGCCGCCACACCTACGCCTCCCTCCTTTACCGCGCCTCCCGGTATAACCTGCGCCTTGTCCAAAAGCAGCTTGGTCACGCGTCCATCCGCACTACCCAGGTCTATGCCGACGTTCTTTCTTACGATGCTCTGGAGGCGGTGAACGGCCTTCCCCAATGATTTTGCTTTTGATTCTTTTGGCCTTTCCGGGCTTTTCTTTGGAAATCGGGCTGGAGTTAGGATGGGCGGGCCGGCCGGTTCTCGACGCGGTAAATCCCCTTTGGGTCACTCTTTCCAACCCAGATCCGGCGGTAGTGCGCGGGGAACTCCGGATGATGATGGAATTCGGCTCGGCCTGGCGTGGGATCGGAACGTATACGGCGGCTTTGCCCTTTGTGGTGGGAGGTTTTGCCAAAACCCGTCTTCTCCTTCCTTGGCCGGTTCGGGCTGGGAGTGTTCTTGTGCGGGCGGCGGCATTTGCCGGCAAGGAAAAGCTTGGGGAGGGAGAACTTCGGTTCACGGTGGAGCCCGGACCCCTTCGCGCCGGCATTGGCCCACCCTTGGAACCCGTGGATTTCCTCTTCTCCCCGGCGGAGCTCCCCACCGAGCCTCTTCTCCTTTCGCCATTTTCCGAGCTGCATGTATCCCTTCCCTTGAGGGCTTCTGAAAAAGACGCGGTTCAAGCTTGGCAAGTTTTCCTAAGCGGAGAGGTAGGGGTAGAGGCCGAAGTTTTGCGGGATTATTTGGCAGGGCTTCGCCCGGCCTCGCCCCGCTGGATAATCCTCCTTCCCGGGCTTTTCCTGTACGTTTTGGGCTTAACACTAGTTTTGCCCCGTTTGGCCCAGGGTCGCCCCAAACTTCCCGCTGTTTTTCTCGCAGTCTTTTTGGCTTTTTCCCTGGTTTACTCGGTTTCGCAAGAACCGGCTAGCACAAAAAGTTGTGTTCTCATCAGAATAGAACGTCCTGGCTTCACTAGCTTTTGCTTGGAAGTTCTGGGAGTCGCTCCCTGGGTGAGTGAGGAGATGGTTCTTGACGGCTGGTGGGTGGAGTTTCTTCCCGGCCGGGGGTGGCAGGGCCGCGACCTCTGGTGGAGGCTTGTGGGCGAGACTTGGCAGACTGCGGTTCGCCTCGAGCCCGGAGTGCCTCGTCTTTTCTTCCGGATCGCTCAGGAAGCCCCTCTCTCCGGAGAGGTCATATCCCCTCCTTCTTGGTTATTGCGCGGCCTTTCCCTTCCGTGGAGCCAGGCCACAGTTATGCAGGCCGGGGAAATCTACGTGGTGCGCCTACGATGAGGTTCCCAAGGCTTCCTGAAAATTTAGTCACCCCTTATCAAGGTTTTTTGATCCTTGGGACTGGTGGGCTTTTGGCTGCGCTCCTTTGGCCGGATCTCCAGACTCGCCGAACTCTCTTCCTCCAGATCCTCGCGGTTCTTCAGGGGATCTTGGCCCTCCAGGTGGGCGAGGCTGAGCATGGCTACGGTCCTGTCCCGCCGCGTCTGCGCCTCGCCCGCCTCGCCTTCTTCAACCTCTTAGCCGTCTTCCTCGCTCTTCCGCTCGTTTTGGTATATCGCGTGGAGACAGGCGCGTCCTGGTCTGGTTTTCTCCTCGCTACCCTCTTTTTCGGTGCCCACGGTTTCGTATGGATGGGGGTTGGGCATGGCCTTGCCGGGCTGGTAAGATCCGATGGGGTGAGGTTTGTGCTCAAATATGGGGGGTTTATTCTGGCTTTGCTTGGCCCATTATTCTTGGCTTGGCCCGCGAGCGCTCTAACTATTCTTCCAGCTCTCTGGGCGGGGAAGGCTGAGGGATGGCCCGGATTTTTCGGGTATTTGGGTCTGAGCGGGGTGAGTTTAGGACTGTGGCTGCGGCCAAGAAGTTGCCAAAAAGGGTGATTCTTCTTCTCCGCGCCCGCCGGGCTTTCTTGGCCTTCTGCGTTCTACTCACCCTTTGGCTTGGCCTTCTTTTTTGTGGCAAAAAGCTTGGCGTTGTCTTCCCTATGTACCTTTCCTTTTTGGTCGTTTTTGGAAGTGCCCTAGCCTTCGCCTGGCCAATTCCCGCAAGATGGATTCGGGTGGGAAAACGCCTGGGACTGGGAGGGAAGCTTGCGGGCCTCCTGGCCGCTTTACGTGAGGATAACTCTACGTTTGTGGCGCTCCTTTTTCCCCGCATTACCTTACGTCCATGGCGCTTATTCTTCCCCGAAATTTTTGCTCTGCTTCCGGTTTTTGCTCTTACTGGGCTTCTTTTTCTGCCCTGGGAACGGCCACAGCCTGAGCCAGCCTTCTTGTCTCCGGATGTTTCTTCTGCCTCCGAAAGCTCATTCTCCCAACAGGCTTGGCCTTTACTCGAAGGTGATGAGCGCAAGCCTCTCCAAGCCCGGGTAATCCCCGAGCTTCCTTCAGGTTTTGCCGCTACTTTCTCCCCCTATGAGGAAATCCTCGCAGAGCTTTTGGGGGTGAAGGTGCCTCCCGAGGGGGTGGGCGCGCGGCTGGCCCAGGAGGAGGGGCTTCTTCGGCGTTTGGCGGAGGTTTTGGAGGAGAGTTTAGCCCAAGGAGCAAGCGAGGAAATCCGGAGGGAGCTTGCAGAGATGGTGAGTAAAATTAGCCGGTCTGATCTGCGGTCTGCCCTTTCTTCCGCGATTGAAGAGGAAAGCGATTTAAGGAAGGCTCAGGCCCTGGTGAACGCAGCGCTAGAGGGCTTGGAAAGGGTGGGGGAAGAGCTCAGCTTGCGGCAGGACTCCTCGGCCCAAGTTCCCGAGGGGGCAGAGTCCGAAGGTTTCGCCCTCCAAGGATCGCCGGATTCCTCACCTCGTAAACCCCAGGAGATCCTCATGGATACGGAGGCGGAGGACCGCCTTTTTGATCGCCTGGAGGAGAGTGAAAAAGGTTTGGGCCTTGGCGCGGGCTGGGAAAAGGGCGAGCCCGTGCAACCAGGCCCGCCAAGCCCGGCTCCAAAGCCTGAAGGATTGGTATCCGTGCCCGTGCGCGTTGGAGAGGGCCCAGCTCGGCGAGGGTTTGCTCTTGGGCTTCCTGGGGAGCCACCTGGGACAGAGCCCGAGTCCACCGCCCTGCCGCAGCCCCAAGAGCTCGAGCTCATCCTGCGGGCCAAAGACCTTCCGCCAGCGTTGCGGGACATGGTCCGCCGCTATTTCCGGATCCTTGCGGAGGGAGGCGGTTCATGATCACTGCTGAGGAGATCGAACGGGCCCAAATGGCTGTGGCCCGGCTGCGGGAGGCCATCGCCACCGTGATCGTGGGCCAGGACCGGGTGGTGGAGGTAGTGCTCTGGGCCCTTTTGGGCCGAGGCCATGTGCTTTTGGAGGGCGTTCCCGGGCTAGGCAAGACCCTATTGGTCCGGACCTTGGCCCAGGCCCTCGGCTTAAGCTTCTCCCGCATCCAGTGCACCCCGGACCTCATGCCCGCAGATATTCTTGGCACCCAGGTCTTCTCCGCCGATGGTTTTCGGTTTCTTCCTGGCCCGGTTTTCGCCAACGTGGTTCTAGCTGACGAAGTGAACCGCGCCACCCCCAAAACCCAATCCGCTCTCCTTGAGGCTATGCAGGAGCGCCAGGTCACCGTGGGCAACACCACCTACCCCTTGCCCGATCCGTTTGTTGTCCTTGCCACCCAGAACCCGATTGAGATGGAAGGGACCTACCCTCTTCCGGAGGCCCAAGTAGACCGGTTTCTGTTGAAGGCGGAGGTAGGCTATCCCAGTGAGGATGAGCTTGTGGAGATCATCCGGCGCAATACCAGGGGGCAGGGGCTGGTACTTCCCGGGCCTGTGCTTTCGCCGGAGGAGGTCCTTTTGGCCCAGCGGGCTGTGGCCGCCTTTCCTGTGCACGAGGAGTTCCTCACCTATGCAGCGCGCTTGGTTTTAGCCACTCATCCGGATCAGAAGGGCGCGCCGGAAGCGGTGCGGAAGTATGTGCTCTACGGGGCCAGCCCGCGGGCGGGGTTGGCCTTGATTCTTGGGGCCAAAGCCCGGGCGTTCCTGGCCGGCCGGTTCCATCTCGAAGTGGAGGACATCCATAGCGTTTTCCGGCCGGCGTTCATCCATCGGGTGATCCTGAATTTTCGGGCGGAGGCTGAGGGGGTGGGTCCGTGGGATGTGCTCCAGGAGGTTCTGCGGACCGTGCCCACGCCCTAGAGCTCCTCAGCCCTGAGGAGCTTTGGGCTCTAAGCCGGGCGCGGCTTTCCCTGCGGCGGGCCCGAACTATTGCTCCTGGTGAGCACTTGAGCTCCCGGGCTGGCGCCTCATTGGAGTTCGCCGACCACCGCCCCTATCAGCCAGGCGACGATCTCCGCCTCGTTGACTGGGCCGTCTACGCCCGCCACAGAAAACTTGTGACCAAGGTCTTTTCCCGCGAAGTTGAAGCCCCGGTTTATCTTCTTTTGGACTGCTCAGCTTCCATGGGGCTAGGTGGGAAATTTCTTTTCGCCAAAAAGCTTGCCGCGGCTGTGCTTTTTCTTGCTTTCCGTGGTGGTGATCGGTTTGGGGTTTATCCCTTCTCCGTGAGCGTGGTTGGCGTTGGGCGGCCTCGGCGCGGCCGGCCCGCTTTGGTGCGGGCTTTTCAGGAGCTTATGGAGCTTGCGCCCAAGGGCCGCACGGATTTTGCCCAAGCTCTTTCCAGCTGGGCTGAGCGGGGCTGGGAGCCCGGTCTTTGCCTGGTGCTCTCAGACTTTTTTGCTCCGGGTTTCCGCGATGGGCTTTTGGCTTTGCGTTATGGGCGCCATGCCGTGGCTGCAGTCCAAATCCTCGCCCCGGAGGACCTAAGCCCGCCTGTTCTCGGGGAGGTAAGGCTTGTGGATGCGGAAGAAGGGCGAGCCCGGCCGGCGGTGGTGGGCCAAGCGGCCTGCCGAACCTACCAGGAAAACCTCCGCCGCTGGAACCAGAAACTCGCCCACACCTGTGAGGAGCTCGGGATATCTCAGTTCCTTTTCGTTTCCGACTTTTCCCCGGTGGCTGCGGCCCTTATCCTGGCCCGGAGGTGGAGGCCATGAGTTTCGCCGCTCCTTGGGCGTGGCTTTGGGTTTTGGCTCTTCTGCCTGTCCTTATCCTTCATTTTTTGCGCAAAAAGGAGCGGGATTGGCCGGTCTCTGCCCTTTTCCTTTGGGAGGGGGTGAGGCCGGACCGACCGCGGTTTGTGGAGCGGCTTCGCGCCCGTCTGGATCTCCTGCTTTTGCTGCAAGCATTGGCGGTAATCCTGAGCGCTTTAGCCTTGAGCCGTCCGGAACGGGAGATTGTGCGGCCAGCCGGGCCTACTCTCCTTGTTCTCGATGCCTCCGCCTCTATGGCTGCGGAAGGAATGCGGGAGAAGGTGCTAGCCAGGGCAAAAGACGTCCTTGAGAAATCCACTGGGCCTTGGGCGGCGGTCCTCTGGGCCGAGCCGCCCTCCCTTCTTTTTCCTTCCACCGCGGACCGGGAACTTGCCCTTTCCCAACTTGGGCGATATGCGCCGCGCTTAACCCCGCGGCCCGAGCTTCACCGAGCCCTGGCTCTTCTGCCTGAGCCCTGGCCCCGGGTGGTAGTGATCACCGATAACCCTAGGGGAATCACGGGCGCGGAGGTGGTGGTAATCCCCCGGCCCGAGAACCTTGGAATCACCGCCTTCTCCGTACGGCCTTCCCCAGATGGCGTGCGCTATGAGGCTTTCCTGTGCGTGGTTAACGCCACTTCCGCGTACAAAGACATACAGATTCGGGTGATCTCGGAGGCTGGGGAATTTTGGGCAAGCCGCCTCGTTCCCCCAGGGGAGGCGGAAGAGGTGGTGCTTGTGCTTCCGGGCGCGCGGGCCGGGGCGTTCGTGGCCGAGCTCCGGCCAACCGATTCCTTCCCCTGGGACAACGTCCGGTACTTTGTGCTGGGGGGTAATGAGGTCGCCACAACCTGGCTAGGGCCGGAGGACCGCTATCTTTGGGCTGCTCTCCGGGCAGGCGTCTCCGCATACCGAGTGCCAGAGAATCCTGATCTTTTCGTGGCTGTGTCCACGAATCTCCCTGGTGATCCTCCTGGACCTTGTCTTCTTGTGGCCGCAGGATGCCCAGGAGCCGCCATTTTGGGGGAAGCCGAGCCCGGTCCACTTTCAGCGGCCTCAACCTCTTTCTTGGAAAACTTATCCCTAAGGGATTGGCGGATTGGGCGCGTCTACCGTCAGGAAGTGCCGCCGGGAGCCCAAGTCCTCCTTTGGGCTGGGGAAATCCCGATCCTCTTCCTTTGGGAAAGCCCTAGCGGACGTCGAGCCGCTTTCGCTGTGGATCTCCGGCGCACTAATCTCCCCCTCCTCCCTGATTTCCCCATTCTTATCCGCAACCTTCTGGGCTGGCTTCTTCCCCAAAGGCCGGGGAGAAACGTGGTTGTTGGCGAAGCTGTGGAGCTTCCGCCCGGGTTTTCTGTAGTCACGGAGCTTGGGGCTATCCAGGATTTATGGGTTCCCGAAAAGCCTGGGATCTTTAGGATAGAAACCCCGCGAGGACCTCAGTGGCTGGCAGTGAATGTCCCCTGGGAAACCGTTGAGCCGGAGGCTCCCCTTGTCGCGGAGGTTCCTAAGCCTCTTCCGGCCAAAGCTTCCGTGCCCCTTTGGCCGTGGGCCACCATTGCGTTTCTCTTCGTCCTTGGTGTGGAAGCGCTGCTTTTCTTCCGGAGGGGTGGGTAATGCGTGTTCTTTGGCCCTGGGCTTTCCTTTTTCTTCTCTGGCCTTTGGGGATTTTCCTTTTGGGGCTTTTTGGGGAACGCCGGATCCTCGGACGCGTCCTTTCCCTGACCCTCTGCGTTTTGGCCCTGGCCCAGCCGGAACTCTCTTTGCACCAAGAAAAAGAACGGATCGTGTTTGCAGTGGACCGCTCGGCAAGCGTGGGGGATAGTGCAACTCATGCGTTTTGGGAGTTGGCACGGTCTGCCGCGGAGCGAGGGGCGGCAATTGGGGTTGTGACTTTTGCGGGAAACGCTGGGGTAGTGCGGATGCCGGAGGTAGGTCTTCCCCGGGGCTTGGATTCCCCGGTGGAGCTCGCCCCCGATCGCACCGATCTTGGGGAGGCTTTGACTTTGGCCCTAGCCCTTGTCGAGGGCCGCGGGCAGATCGTGCTCATCGCCGACGGCCGGGATACCGAGGGAAAGCTCTGGGCAGCCGTGGCCCAGGCCCGGGCGCAGGGGGTCCCAATCCACGCCTTTCCCGTGGGCAAAGATGATGTGCTCAAGCTCCACAGTTTCCGGGGCCCTCAGGCCGTATTTCCGGGAGCTCAAGCAGAGCTTCGGGGTGTTTTATTCGCGACCCAAGCGCTCTCCATAAAAGCTGAGCTTTTCTTAGGCGGCGAACTTGTAGAAAGCCGGGACCTATTTGTGGAACCCGGGCAGACCGAGATCACTTTTTACCCTGCTTTTCCCAGGGAGGGGGTGTACTGGGCGGAGCTCGTCCTGGAGTGTCCAGAGGATCAGGTTCCGGAAAATAACCGGCTGGCTTGGGCTGTGCAGGTGGGCGAAGTTCCCCAGATTCTAGTGGTGGGAGAAGAACCCTCGCTTGTGGATGTGGCCCTTCGCGGGATGGGCCTTAGCTTTCGCCGAATACCAGTTCTTCGGCCAGAGGATCTGAGCGGCGTGGGCCTTGTGGTCTTGGACGATTATCCCTTGGGATTTTTGGGGCCCCAAGTGATCGGAGCTCTGCGGGCCTTCGCAGAAGAAGGCGGAGGAATATTCGTAGTGCAAGGGCGACGGGCCCTTTCCGGTTATGCTGGGCCTGTGGAGGAGATTCTTCCTGTGGTCTATGCGGTTCCGGAGGAAGTGGAGGAGGCCACGGCGGCGGTAGTTTTTGTGCTGGACCGCTCGGCATCCATGGCTGGCCGAGCTGGCCCCAGGACCAAACTCGAGCTTCTCAAGGAGGCCGCGGCCACAGCTGCGGAGGTCATGCCCCCAAAGGATTGGCTTGGCGCAGTGGCCTTCGACCGGAACTCGTTTTGGCTAGCTTTCCCTGGCCCGGCTGAGGAAGTGCGGCCAGCTTTGTTCTCTGCTTTGGCTGGGCTTACCCCAAGCGGCGGGACTGATCTTTGGCCGGCAGTGCTCCTTGCTCTTTCTGCTCTCCAAAATGTCCCCGCTCGCATACGCCACATGATCATCATCTCTGACGGAAAAACTGTGCGAGAAAATCGGGATTTTTCAGGGCTTTATGGCCAGGTGGGGAAAAGCGGAGTAGGTGTAAGTTGCATTGCCATCGGGCCGGATGCGGATCTGGAGATATTAGGCGGGTTGGCTCAGGCTGGGAGTGGCGAGCTCCGAGTTTTGGTGGATCCCAAGGATTTGCGGGCGGTTTTGGTTCAGGAGACGAAGCGGGCGCTGCGGCCTAGGTTTGTGGAGGGAGAATTCCCGGTGCAGCTTGGCCCAGCCGCCCTCGCCCCGGAGGAGCTTCCACCAGTCCATGGCTATGCTCTTACTTTTCCCAAGCCCACGGCGGAGGTGGCTTTGCTTATGCCCGCTGGCGATCCGCTCCTTGCTTTTTGGTCCCTGGGCCTGGGCACGGTGGCCGTGGTCAATGCCGACCTCCGAGGCGGTTGGACCAAAAACTGGACCGGCAACCCTGCGTGGTTTTCCCACTTCTCGCGGCTTTTGGAAAAACTCTGGCCTCGCCGCAGCCCCGCCACCTTCTCTTGGGAGGTTCAGGGTTCAAAAATTTTATTGCGCCTGGACGTGGCAGAAGGAGGACGCTGGGTTAATGGTCTCCGCTTTTTTGGGGAACTTTCCGGCCCCCAGGGCTCCCGGGAGCTTGCTTTTCGCCAGATCGCACCAGGAAGATACGAGGCGGAAGCCGTGCACCCTGGATACGGGGCTTACCTCCTGAGCTACGCTGAAGAGTCCGGCCGGTTTGGCGGCACAACTGTAGTTCCTTTGCCTTATTCCCCGGAGTATGCGGAACTTGGCCCAGATGCGAAAGTTCTAGGGGAAATCGCTCGCCTTACCGGCGGAGTCTTGCTCGAGGACGAGGAGGTTCCAGAGCGAGCTGATACGGTTCAGGAGTGGTTTCCATTGTGGCCGGCGCTCCTTTGGGCCGCGGCCGCTTCCTTTTTAGGGGACCTCGCTTTGCGAAAACTTCTTCCCCCCAAGCACTCGCCGGACTAACGGTGAAAGGGCCGGATCTTCCAGCCAGCGTTGCAACTCCGCCTCCACCAGTTTTGGGGATTGGCAAAGAAGGTGTTTTAGGGCAGCTATCACAGCGCGGCGAACTTCCTTTTCCTCGCTGCGGGCAAGGTGTTTTAGGGCAATGAGGGCCCGGCGGGTCCATTTTTGAGGGAGATAGCCTAGCATTTGGCCGGCAAGAGCTTTCCAGGAAGGATCGGCCTCGGCCGCCCACTGCACCAGCGCTTCCCCTGCCTCCTCGGGACAAGTAGGGATAAGCCTTTCCCGCAGTACCCGGCGGGCGGCACGCCGGATTCCCGGACTCGGATCAAAGAGCAAAGGCCCGAGGATTTCCAGGAGGAAAGGGGCGCGGAAAGGGTCGGCGGGATCAGCGGCCTCAGCCACGGCCTGAACCAACGCTCGCCGAGCCTCTTCTGATCCATTTTGAGCAAGCTGCCGCAGGGCCGGAAAAAGAAAAGTGTAGCTCTCGCTGAGGCATTGGATGAGCGCGCGCAGTCCCTTGCCATGGTCCATCCTGAGCTCAGCACAAATTTTTTCCGCCATCGCCCCAAGCTGAGCTACTTCGAAATCGAGAGCGCGAGGATCAAATTCGGCCATAAACTCAGTGTAACCTGCGCTACACTCCCTGGTCAAATGTGCGCAGGATCTCACCTGGCGAGGATTTCCCAGCGAGTAGTGTAGCCATGCTCCTCGGCAAGGTTTTCGATCTCCCTTTGGAACGGGAATCTTCCGCCACTTGGCCTGTCCGTTTCCGCCCGAGCTTGAACACCTCTAGTCGGCCTCCCACACCGCTTTCTGGCGGTAACCCCGAGCTTTTCTCCACGGGACTTAGCCGAGTCAGCAATGCCGCCTTGGTTCCTAAGCCAGGACAGCAACGCTTCTCGCAAGCTTTGCCCGGACATGGGGAGATCTTGCCAAGAAAATTCGCTTTTCCCAGGGGACCAATAAGCTACGATTGGTGGACTATGGACGACGGCTGGTGGAAGCCTTACAAGATCAAGGTTGTTGAGCCCATCCGGCTTCCCTCGCAATCGGAGCGGGAGAGGCTCCTCGAAGAGGCCGGCTACAACGTGTTCAACCTGCGCAGCGAGGATGTGTACATCGATCTTCTCACCGATTCCGGAACTGGGGCCATGTCCCAGGCTCAATGGGCGGCGCTCATGGAGGGGGATGAGGCCTATGCGGGAAGCCGCTCATTTGAGCTCTTTCGGGACGCGGTCCAAGAGATCACCGGTTATCCCTACGTCCTTCCCACCCATCAGGGCCGGGCTGCTGAACATGTGTTCTTCTCGGTGACCGTGAACGAAGGCCACATTGTTCCCAACAACACCCACTTCGACACTACCCGGGCCAACCTCCTCGCCTTGGGCGCCAAACCCGTGGATCTCCCCGTTCCCGAGGCCTTAGATCCCGATCTTGATCGCCCGTTTAAGGGGAACATGGACATAGCCCTCTTGGAGGAGCTTCTGGCCCGGGAGAAAGGGCGTATTCCCTTTGTGATGCTTACCCTCACGAATAACACCATGGCTGGCCAGCCCGTTTCTCTTGCGAACATTCGGGCAGTTTCCGCGCTCGCCCGCGCTCACGGGATTCCCCTCATCCTTGACGCTGCCCGGCATGCGGAAAACGCCTTCTTCATCATGGAACGGGAGCCCGGGTATTCGGGAAAAGCGCCGGCGCAGATCGCCCAGGAAATTTTTGCCCTGGCCGATGGCTGCCTCATGTCCGCGAAAAAGGATGGGCTAGGGAATATCGGCGGGTTCATTGCCCTAAAAGACAGGGAGCTCTGCGAGAAGTGCGCGGAGAAGCTCATCCTTTGGGAAGGTTTTCCTACCTATGGTGGCCTTGCCGGCCGGGATTTGGCGGCGCTAGCGGTGGGTCTTAGGGAGGCTCTGGATCCCCTTTACCTCCGGGATCGGGTGGGGCAGGTGCGCTGGCTTGGGGAGGAGCTCAGGAAGGCCGGCGTTCCCGTGTACTGGCCGCCAGGTGGCCACGCAGTCTGCGTGGATGCCGCCCGTCTCCTTCCTCACATCCCCAGGGACCAGTTCCCCGGCCAAGTCCTGGTGTGCGCTCTGTACCTTGCGGGCGGGGTGCGGGCAGTGGAGGTGGGCTCAGCAATGTTCGGGGAGGCCGCAAAGCTCGAGCTCGTGCGCCTGGCCATCCCCCGGCGCGTTTACACCGAGGAGCATCTCCGCCATGTGGTCCACACGTTTAAGGAAATCCTAAAGGAGCGGGAAAAGTTAAGGGGGCTTCGCCTTGTGGCGGGAAGCGGGCCGCTTCGGCACTTTCGAGCTCGGTTCGCCCCCGTTTGATCACTTCTTCCCCGGCTCTTGAGGCCTAGGCTCCCCAGGATTCAGGATCACCGGCCTTCGGCATTTCACACACCGGCTGCTTATAAGCACGCTCCAGGGCCGCACGAACTCCTCAAATTCCGAGGTCTTAAGACAGTCCCCGCACAGAACCTTGAAACTGTTGGCCTTGGTCCGCACCAAATACCCCTTGCTCGGTGTACCCATGGCCCAAAGCATTATACCCAAAAAGCTTGACCTAGCCAATGTTTCAGCGATCGACCCGCAGCTTTCGAAGACGGGGATCATCTTTGCTCCACGGGGTCACCCAAAGTTCTTGAACTTTTCCGGCTCGTTGAGCTATGACCCACACCAACGAGCCTTCCTGGGCATCGCTGTAGCGGGCGGCAAGCTCCGCAGCTTGCCGTAGATCCTCCTCTCCTACTTCGCCCAGCACCAAGGCCACCGGGCCAGGGACATCGGGAAAGTTTAGGACGTAGTGATCCCCTGGAAAGCTGAGGAGGACAGAATTTTCTAGCTCGTCCCTTCCTACCACTACCCGGGTCCTGGGCCCCAAGCGGAAATGTCGTCCGTAGCGAAGAAGAGAAAAATCTTCTTTGGTCAGGGAATCCACGCCCTTCTCGCAGATCAAATCCCGCAGGCGTTTGGCATAAGCCCGCTCAAGGAGGAGGCAGCAGCCGCCTGCGGGCGGGGTGAAGGTTGGGATGCCCCATTCCTTTGCCAGCTCAAGCTGTCTTTTTCGGGAACGGCCTTGGAGATCGAGCCAATCTTCCCGGTGCACCCAGCCCATCCGCTCGGGAAAAGTGGGGCCGAGGAGCCTTCCGGAAAGGGGCCGAACGAGCCGCTCACCTAGCCCGGATTCCCTGGCCACGAGCTCCAGGGCCCCGAGATGCTGGGACATCGGCCGTTGGCCCAAAACCTCGCCCGTCACCACAAAGGAAGCCCCTTCCTTCTCCATGAGCTCCCTGGCCTTTTTCACCATGAAGATCCGGCAATCAAGGCAGGGATTCATCCCCTGGCCCCGGCCAAATCGCGGGTGTTTCACAACCTCGAGGTATTCCTCGGAGACATCCCAAAGCCGAACGGGGATGTCCAAAGCCAGACCTTGGGCGATAACTGCATCACACCGGCCCTCCCCAGTGCAAAACCCTGTGGACAAGTTCAACCCCACCACTTCGAAGCCCAAACGCTTGACCAAGGCTGCAGCCAAGGCGGAGTCCAAACCTCCGGACATAAGGGCAATCGCCTTCTTCTGCGGAGCGAGCATTCCTCTGCTATGATAGGTTTGGTTTCTGGGGGTCTCCACAACCTTTGTACAAAGCCTCCATGGAACGTGCGATTTTTAGAGGGTAGAAATTGGGGCGGAGGTGATGGGAAATGAGGAGATTGTTGGCCTTGGGTTTGGCGTTAGTGTTGGCTGGGGTAGCCTTGGCGCAAAACGTTCAGGAGAGCATCGCTGCCTCCGGCCAGACAGCAATCAAGGCAGCCATTGCCCGGGTGGCCCCGGCGGTGGTCAAAGTGGGGGCTACGAGAAAAGTCTCCAGTTGGTGGGATCAGTTCTTCCAGGACCCCTTCTTCCGCCGATTCTTCGGGGAACCTGAGGCTACCCGGACCTCGCTGGGCTCCGGTTTCGTTGTGGAATATGGGGGAAAGAAGTACGTCCTCACCAACTATCACGTGGTGGAGGACGCCACCTCCATTGTGGTCACCGCCCAAAGTGGGGATTCCTGGCCGGCTCAAGTGGTGGGCACCGATGACCTCTTGGATCTCGCTGTGCTCATGGTGGGCGGGATGGATCTTCCCGCTGCGCCCTTGGGCGACTCCGATGCTCTGGAGATCGGGGACTGGGTCATCGCCATCGGCAACCCCTTGGGCTTCTCCCACACCGTAACCTTGGGGATTGTCTCCGCCCTCAACCGGGATGTGCCCAAGCCTGATGGCTCAGGATACTACCGCCGCATGATCCAAACCGATGCCGCGATCAACCCTGGGAACTCCGGAGGCCCGTTGGTGAACGCCTACGGGGAAGTGGTGGGAATGAATACCCTCATTGCCCGGCGAACGTCCGCGGGAATCGCCGTGGAGGGGATCAATTTCGCTGTCCCCATCAACGAGATAAAGCTGGCGCTAGCACAGATCGCAAAGAAAGGCCGGGTGACCCGGGCCTGGCTTGGGGTATACATCCAGGACGTGATCCCTGGGATGGAAAAGCAGCTTGGGGTGCGGGAGGGCGCCCTAGTGACGGATGTGGCGAGCAATTCCCCGGCGGCCAGGGCCGGGATCAAATCCGGGGATGTGATCGTGGCCGTGAATGGCCAGAGAATCAAGGATAGCAACGATCTGCAGATGGCCATTATGTACCGAAAGCCTGGGGAGAGGGTGACATTGACCGTGATTCGGGACAAAAAGACCATCAACGTGGAGGTGGTGCTGGAAGAGAGACCATCGGAGAGCGCAGTCGCTCCGAGTCCACAAGGGGTTAGCAAATTCGGGCTCACCGTCCAGGATGTGACCCCTGAACTCAAGAACCTCTACGACCTTACCCGGGACACCGGGGTTGTGGTGGTCGCGGTGGAGCCCGGCTCGCGGGCCTACTGGGGTGGGGTTCAAGTGGGCGACCTCATCATAGAGGTTAATCGCCAGCCCATCTCCTCCACCGCTGAATGGAACCGGATCGTCTCTCGGCTTTCCGAGGATGAAGAGGTGCTTCTCACCGTAATCCGCTCCGGTCGGACCAGGTTCATCCTGTTGCCTTAGAGGGGTAAAATAGAAAGGTCGGAGAGTAGCGCAGCCTGGTTAGCGCGCATGGTTCGGGACCATGAGGTCGGCGGTTCGAATCCGCCCTCTCCGACCAGGAAGCGGGTATAGCTCAATGGTAGAGCACTGGCCTTCCAAGCCAGAGACACGGGTTCGATTCCCGTTACCCGCTCCAGAAGCGCCCGTAGCTCAGAAGGATGAGAGCAGCGGCCTTCTAAGCCGCAGG
>Ga0209836_100087_pt1 | contig 16566 bp, 12 predicted proteins | sample ElbSprsedimmetaG_FD_184147 | JGI IMG/M metagenome (GOLD analysis project Ga0209836, IMG submission 184147) | Hot spring sediment bacterial and archeal communities from California, USA to study Microbial Dark Matter (Phase II) - Elbow Spring... ... | reverse complement strand
ATCTGGAAGAGTTCTTTCGGCACGGGAACCTCGGGCACGAGGGGGACGTTGGCTACCTTGTACAACCGGTGGGCGAGGTACATGGACAGCGGCGTCTTGGACGTGCGGGAGACGCCAATGAGGACGATGTCCGACTTGTAAAGGCCCCGAGGATCCTTGCCGTCGTCGTACTTCACCGCAAATTCGATGGCCTCCACGCGACGGAAGTACGACTCGTCGAGCTTGTGCACGAGGCCCGGGATGAGCTTGGGCGTCTGTCCGAGCATCTCCCCGATCGCTTCAAGGAGCGGCGTGAGGATGTCGTGGCAGCGGAGGCCGTGGTTGCGACACGCTTCTTCGAGCGCACGCCGGATCTCCGGGACGACGACCGTGTAGACGATCATCGCCCCAAGCTCGCGGGCGGAAGCTGCGATCTCTTCTACCGTGCTCGGATCGTCGACGAAGGAAAACCTCCGAATTTCCACCTCTTCGTAGTTGAACTGGCTCACCGCGGCGCGCACGACGTATTCCGCCGTATCTCCTAGAGCATCGGAAACGACGTAGATCGTTCGTCCGCCCGCTTCGCGCTCGCTCACCTCGGCAATCGTTCCTCCCCCCTCTCGCGATCCATCGCTTGACCACGTTCCCGGGCGTCTGCGGTTGCCCTACCTCCGGGAGGCGTGATGTCCTCGTCCTCCTCGGCCAACGCGAGGAACGCCCGCGTGACCGTAGTCTTCGTGAAGCGCCCCACGACCTCCCATCCGCCGACCCACCCGCTCCTCGGTACGACGACGGGTAGGGAATCTACCTCTTGCACGATGAGCTTTTTGGCCGCGTCGTACACGCTCTCCTCGGGAGTCGTCGTATAGATGTGCGGCATGCGCGTCATGATCACGCCCACAGGAATCTTCGTGAGGTCCTTGTTCCCCAAGGCCGCCCGAAGGAGATCCTTGCGGGAAACCACGCCGGCGAGGAGGCGGTCCTTGTCGAGGATGTAGAGCGTCCCCACGTCCTCGAGGAACAGGCGGACGATGGCTTCGTACACACTCTCGCTTTCGAAGATCACGACGGGAGGAGCGTGAAAGTCTTTGACCTTGAAACTCCGAATGTGTTCCAAAAAAATTCGGTTTTCCCCACGCCCCGCGTAAAAGTAACCCACCCGAGGACGCGCCTCCAAGTACCCCGCCATCGTGAGAATGGCGAGGTCCGGCCGGAGCGTCGCCCGCGTAAGACCGAGAAGTTCCGCGATCTTTTCCCCGGTAATGGGGCCCTGCTCCTTCACGATACGCAAGATCTCCCGCTGCCGCGGCGTAAGTTCGATCGAGATCACCTACCTTTCTCCCCTGCCCCGGCGGACCACTCGGGAAAGGACAAATGAGACACTCTAAATGAACAACTAGCATGACACATTCATATCCTACCGCAGGCGCCCATTCCGCGCAAGGTCCCGACGGAAACCAACGGAATTCGTCGGAAAAGACGAGGCGTGTTCCGTTCAGCGCCGCCTGCGTGAGTCCGGCGGCGGGCGTGGCAGCAAGGAAGGGAGAACCGCCGACGACAAAGGCGAGGACGAGCCACCACACCCATCGCTTCACGGCCGAATCTCCCCCGCGTACCCCGAAGTGGCGTTGGGTGCGTGTCGTGAACAAAAAAACCTAGCTACGTACTCCCATACTCCGCGAGATTCGCAACGGTCCGGCAGAGGGAGAATCGACGAACCTAAAAAATCTGATCCCAGAAGTCTTCCCCTTCGTTCAGACGTTCAGAAAAGCTCCTCCTTTGTTTTTTACGGAAATTAAAAAATCACGCGAGAAAGGCAAAAACCTCTTTCCGGTCTACGGGCGGGCGGAGCAAGAACGTTTTACTTTACCTCATGCTCAATGGGCGGTGCCACCTCCACCTCCTCTACCGCTTGGCGGCCGACCGTCTGAGGAAAGACAAAAGCCCCAATCACCGCAGTGAGGGGGATCGTGAGCACGAGGCTGACGGAACCGACGAGCGCCCGCAAAAGTTCACTGGCGACAAAGTTGAAGTTCAAGATGCGGAGAGGATGGCTCTGCTGGGCGACAAAGAGAAGGACGAGGGCCGTAGAAGCGCCAAAGAAGAAAAAAATGAGTGTCGTCGCCATCGTCCCCATGACGTCTCGGCCGATGTTCATGCCGCTCTCCCACAGGCGGACAAACCCGATGTCCGGCCTGCGGCGGGCTATTTCGTGCTGGGCAGAAGCCATTTCGATGGCTACGTCGAGGAGGGCTCCGAGTGTGAAAATTAAGAGACCGGAGTAAAAGAGGTCGGTGATCTTTTTCCTGAAATCTCCTACGTAGTAGAGGAGCTGCTCAAATCCGGTCGTCGCTCCCGTGAGGTACATCGCCCTACCGGCCAACGGGCCGAGAAAAGCCGCAATCGCAAGCCCAAACGTCACACCCACAGCGGCGACCAAAGCCTTGGTGTTGAAACCCGCGACGAGAAAGAGCGTCACAAAGGTGATGAGCACGGAAAAGGCGAACGTGAGCGGAAGCGCGGGTACGCCGTGCAGGTATAGGGGAATGAGCACGTAGAGGAACAGCACCGCCGTAACGAAGAGCGCCGCCATCGTCATAAGCCCTTGCCTACGACCGAAGAGGAGAATCAGTCCGAAGAACAGTGCCACCAAGATGCCGAGTGCCCGAGTACGGTCGGCATCCACAACGGCGACCGCGTACCGGGTGCCGTCCTCCGCCTGAACCTCACCGTAACTGATGCCAGTGGCCGCCTCTCCCGGAGCAAGTGGCGTAAGCGCCACTACGACACCCATTCCCGGTTCGAGGTACGTATCGATCTGCCAGTCTCCGCGCAAGCGGTGCGAGACTCGGACTTCCTTTCCCGCCGCCGGCCCTTCGAGAACGCGGACCGTCGCCTGCTGCACCCCGATCTTGACCCCAGCGGCGTAATCGACCGCTTCGTCGACTTCGAGAACTTGCGCACGGACGAACTTCACGTTGGACTCGAACGACCTCACCGCACGGTCGATAAGCATAGTGCTCGCTCCGATGAGGACAACGGCAAAGGCGATGAAGCCTAAGCGGCGAAGCCGGCTGTCCAAGACAACGGCACTCTCCTTTCTGGTGAAAGCGATAATGAGGTAAGCGCACCCCGAGGATCGCCAGGATGCGCTTCTATTCCTGAAATTTTTACCTCGTCTTTCGCACCTCGCTTACGACGCCTTGGCCGGAGGCACATCTTGGGCCTGCACGGGCTTGGGCGGCTGGAGCTTGACGCCGGCAACCTGGGTGATTTTCCGCGGAAGCTCGGTATTGTCGTAAAATCCGGCAAATACCGTAGCCACCGACTCCGGAGCTTTCACGTAGTTGATCACCGGCACAGCGGTGTGGACGTAGCTGGTCCAGCCAATCCCCGCCCGTTCGCTGATGGCGTTCGTGAGGACAAGGTGGGCGACGTTTCGCACCATCTTTGCAGACTCTTTGTAGACGGCTTCGTTTTTCTCCGGGTCGTTGAGCTGTTCATTGAGGATCGCCTTCTCCTCATCCGAAAGCTCGAAGCCCCATTTTTCTTTCGCCCAAGCAATCACCCACTCCGGATCGACCTGGCCGTTGCCCTCTTCTTTCTTGGCTTCGAATTCCTTGTTGAATTGCTCGATGCTGGCAACCACCGGCTTGTGCGCGTGTACGCGCATCGCGTACTGGTTTTTGAAGCCCATGCCCATACCGCCCGTCTCGTGGTCACCCGTCACGACGATGAGGGTCTCGTTCGGATGCGTATTGTAGAACTCGAGCGCCACTTGGAGCGCTTCGTCCAAGGCGATCGTGTCCTCCACGACAGAGCGCGGATCGTGGGCGTGCGCGGCGTGGTCGATGCGTCCCGCTTCTACCATCAAGAAGAGGCCGTTAGGACTCCTGGATAGAACGTCGATCGCCGCCTTCGTCATCTCCGCAAGCGACGGTTCGTGGGCGTAATCCGGGACGTTCTTGCGGTCGATCTCGTTAGCCATGTGGCTCATGCTGAAGAGACCGAACAGCTTGTTCGTGTTGGCATCCGCCACGGCCTTCGCGAGATCGTCCTTTGTTCTCACCACCGCATTTCCTTTTCCTAAAAATCTTTGCACGAGATCTGTCTCGTCCTCCCGCTTGGAACCCTTCTCCGATTTGGGAATGAAGTGCCTAAGCCCTCCACCAAGTGCCACTTCGGGCTCAAAGGCGAGGAGCTGATCTGCGATTTTATTTTCTTCGTTGCGGTTGGTAACGTGGGCGAACACACCCGCCGGCGTAGCGTGGGTGATCCGTGCAGTCGAGACGATCCCGACCGCTCGCCCTGCGTCTTTAAAGGCCTGTCCGATGGTGTACGCCTCGCTGCCATCGAGGAGAATGTTGAGCGCACCGTTTTTGGTCTTGTACCCGGAGAACAGTGCAGTTGCCGCTGCCGCCGAGTCTGTGACGTACGTACTCTGGGAGTGAGTTGAGGAGGTGCCCGACGCGCGGTACTCGGATTTCAAGACGAGCGGTTTACCCGTGAGTTCCTGAGCAAAGTAGTCCGAGATCAACACTTGCGACGGTCCCATCCCATCTCCGACGAAGAACATCACGTACTTGATCGTCGATGGAGAGGCACCGGCCCCAGATACAGGGGTAGCTTCGGGCGTTACCTTGCTGCTCTTTCCCAAGCTCCAAAAACCGATACCACCGACGATGAGCGCGACTGAGGCGATGACCGCGATCCAGGCCCACCGCTTCTTCGGATCCACCGTGCGACCCTCCCGAACGTTCCTCTTTGCTGTGGTTTTTTGTAGGGCCACCTTCCCCGGCCCAGCACCATTATAGGGCCAGTAAAAAAGGATAGGGTGAACTTATTGCAAATTTTATGTAAAGAAGATGTAAATGTTGATCGTACGCAAAAATATTTAAGCCAAGAAAAACTCCCTCCACACGCGTCCCGGTGCTTCTTATTCCAAACCAAGGGCAGAGAATTCTCAGAACTTCTTTTCACCGGCAAAGTTTCCCTACCGGCTCAGGTCCCTAACGCTTAAAATAATTCTTCTTCGTCTTAGAAAAATTCGTCTTCGTCCGAAGACCGAGGAATTGCTCAGTGCTCCGATTTGATACAAAAAACTCGGGTCTAACGACCCGAGTTCAGATTGAGATTGGCGCTTGGAGTCGTCTTTCCACCTTGGAAGATCTCCCCTACCGCGGTTGCCGCTCGGTCCGCATTCCTTTCGGCGTATGGACACCGGCCCGTGCTCCAGCACGTACCGAAGGAGAGCCAGCTCGGCAAACGAAACCTCCTGAACTTCGCGGGCTATTTCCTGCTTGATCCGATGACCGACCTTGCGGAGCAGGTGGTAGAACTCTACCAGGTATTCTTGCCGCTCCCGATCCACCACCTCCCCCTCCCTTCGCGTCCATACTGTTCGTTAACTAAACGAACGAATTGAACGCCAATCATTATGCCCCGCCCTACGGCGGTTGTCAAGGGAAGCGGTCGAAGCGGTCGCTAAGAAAATAAGCCCGGCGGAGGCGCACGCCTCCGCCGGAAGGCTTTTCGTGCATGCCCTCTCTGGAAGTGTTCTCCCCCGGATACGGTTGCCGGGCGGTCGAGGCGCCGGGAAAGGTGGGCGTGCACCTTGCCGGACGTTTTCCCTCCCCGACCTTCTGTTTCCGGAGGGGGCAGGACCGCTTCGGAAACAAGGCCTTCGACGGGTTCACCCTCCGACGACGAGACGCTCGGGATCGGCGAAGCGGCGTATGAGGTCGGCCACGCCGGCTACGAGGGCGAGGCGGTTGCGGCGGACGTCCGGATCGGGATCCATGACGAGGACGTCCGTAAAGAACCGGTCGATGGCTTCGGCGAATCCGCGGAGGCGCGCAAGTCGGCCCTCCCAGGTCAAGGACCCCCAGTCCTCCCGGAGTTCCCGCCAGAGAGCATGCAGGTCCGCCTCCGCCCCCTGGCGGAAGAGGGACAGATCGGGTTGGGGCGATCCCGCGAGGTGTCCCTCCTCGCGGCCTTTGCGCGCCATGCGCGTCGTCCGCACCCACTGTTCGATCGTCCACTTCGCGTCTTCCTCGCCTTTAAAGCGCGCGAGGAGTTGTGCACGCTCTTCGGCTTCGTGGACGACGAGCCCGTCCTCGCCGACGTCCGCTTCGAGGGACGCCTGGACGACGTCGTAGGGAAGACCCTCCTCTTCCAAGGCGGCGCGCAGGCGTTGCGCGAGAAAGCCGTGGACTTCGTCGAGCGCCGCCTTCGTCACGACGTGCCCAAAGGCGGCATACGCCGACGCGACAGACCTGAGAAGGGCGGAAAGTCCCAAAACGGGGCTCCCTTCGCGTCCGATCTGCCGGAGGACCTGGACGACGCCGTTGGCCGCCCTTCGGAGGGCAAAGGGGTCTTCAGATCCGCGGGGAACGATTCCTACGGAAAAGAAACCTACGAGCGTGTCCAAACGGTCGAATACGGCGAGCCAGCGACCTGCGGGGGGTCTGGGGAGTTCGTCGTCCGCCCCTCGAGGGAGGCGGTGCTCGAAGATCGCCCTCGCGACTTCCTCCGGTTCGCCGTGGTGGCGGGCGTAGATTTCCCCCATCCGGCCTTCGAGTTCCGGGTACTCGTTTACGAGTTGGGTGGCGAGGTCGAACTTCGCTAGCGATGCTGCCCGGCGCAGGACGGCCGCCCCTTCGGAAGAAAACCCAAGGGCTCCGGCGAGGTCGTCCGCAAGGCGGACGAGGCGGCGAACCTTGTCCCCCACGCTTCCGAGCCGTTCGTGAAAGACGATGCCTTCGAGGCGCGGGAGGTACGCCTCCGGCGGGTGTCTCAAGTCGCTTTCGTAGAAAAAGCGCGCGTCCGAAAGGCGGGCGCGGATCACGCGCTCGAATCCGCGGCGCACGACGTCTTCTCCCCAGCCGGCACCGTTGCGCACGGCGACGAAATACGGGGCGAGGCGACCGCCCGCGGTGCGCACGGCGAAGACGCGCACGTGTTCGCGCATCGTCGACTCGAGGACGACGTCGGGAACATCGAGGAAAGACGGATCGAAGTGCCCGACGAGGGCCGAGGGCCATTCCACGAGGTTCGTCACTTCCGCGAGGAGGTCGGGGTCGCGGGCGACTTCCGCCGCCTGTTCCGCCCCCACGGCTTCCGCGAGCGTGCGGAGGGCGCGGGCGATCTCTCCCTCCACAGCCTCCCGCCGCTCGCGGGGATCGGCGAGGACGAAGAGTTCCCGGAGGACGTCCGCGTAGGCGTCCGCCGCAGAAATCTCTCCCTCCCCGCCGAGGACGCGGTGCCCCCGTGTCTTTCGGTCCGCACAGACGGGGCCGAGGCATAGGGGAAGCACCTCTGTGCCGAAGAGGGCGACGACCCAGCGGATCGGACGAAGGAACCGGATGGGCGCCTCCGTCCAGCGCATCGCCTTGGGAAAGGGTAGGCCGAGCACGACCTCGCCCGTGGCGGCGAGGAGCTCTTGTGCCGGACGACCGGGCTCGCGGCGAACGCCAAAGACGTAGGCCGCGCCTCTCTGTTCGGCGACGTACAGGTCCTCTAGGGCAATCCCGCGCGATGCGGCAAACTTGCGCGCCGCCTCGCTCCAAGACCCGTCCGGGGCGAGCGCCGCCTCGCGCCTGGGCCCGCGGAGCACCTCTTCGCGCGGAAGAGAGGATTCGGACACGTCGGCGACCTGTACGGCAAGGCGGCGAGGGGTCGAATACGCCCGCGCTTCGCCGTGCGGCAAGTGCACGTCGTCCAAGTACGCGAGGATGCGCCTGAGGAGTTCTTCGCGCGTAGCGTCGATCAGGCGCGCGGGAAGTTCCTCTACGCCAATCTCCAAAAGAAAGGTCCTGCCCACCGGTTGCCAGCTCCTTCTTCGGTTGCCTTACGGGAAACCGCTCGATGCGGGGGACTTCCAGATGCTCGCCCGGATTCGGGTTCTAGAACTCCGCACGGGGTACGCCGTGCACCGTTCCGGATCGCATTTGCCGGAACATCATGCGCCCTTCGCTTCCGCCCGAAGAAGCGGGTACCCTAGGGCTTCACGTTGTGCCACGTACGCGCGGGCCACCTCGTTGGCGAGGCGGCGTACGCGTGCGATGAGCCCAGCCCGTTCGCTCACGGAAACCGCCCCTCGCGCGTCGAGCACATTGAAGGTGTGGGACATGCGGAGGACGTAGTCGTACGCCGGTAGGACGAGTCCTTGATCCAAGGCGCGCCGCGCCTCCCGTTCGTACGCCGCAAAGAGATCGCCCAAAAGTCCGACGTCCGCCACCTCAAAGGAGTACTTCGAGTGTTCGTGCTCCGCCGTACGGAAGATCTCGCCGTACGTCACGCCGGCGCCGTACTCTACGGAAAACACGTCGTCCTTGCCCTGGAGGTACGCGGCGATCCGCTCGAGTCCGTAGGTGATCTCGACGGCGATCGGGTTGAGTTCGAGTCCCCCGACCTGCTGGAAGTACGTAAACTGGGTGATCTCCATCCCGTCGAGCCAGATCTCCCACCCGAGGCCCCACGCGCCCAACGTCGGCGCCTCCCAGTTGTCTTCCACGAGGCGCACGTCGTGTTCCCCTAGGTCGAGCCCGAGGGCGCGGAGGCTCTCCAGGTAGACGTCGACGACGTCTTCCGGAGCGGGTTTAAGAATCACCTGGTACTGGTGGTGCTGGTACAGGCGATTGGGGTTTTCTCCGTAGCGGGCGTCTGCCGGGCGGCGCGACGGCTCCACGTACGCCACGCGCCACGGCTCCGGACCGAGCACGCGGAGAAAGGTCATCGGGTTCATCGTCCCCGCTCCGACCTCTACGTCGTAGGGCTGGACGAGGAGGCACCCTTGTCCGGCCCAAAAGCGGTGCAAGGCGAGGACGATTTCCTGAAACGAAGGACCCATGGGAAAGCCTCCCCGTCTCTGTGCGTCTCGGCGCAACCTACGCCTTCGTCTATGTCTCTTTCGCCGTCTCGCTCTCGGGTTCCTCTCCCGCAGCGAGAAGCGGACGGGAAATTTCCCGCGCTACGCGCTTCGCGTATAGGGGTGCCGGCCAGTGATGGGCCAAAAAGGCGTCCATGTGGCGGGCAACTTCGTCGATCGTGTCCGGCTTCGCCATAAGGCGGCCGATGCGCCCCGGAGGGAGTTGGGCGAAGGCGCGCAGAAAGTACAAGGCCGCCGAGGAAAGCGGGTAGGCATCCGGGAGCAAGGGTATGCAGTCGGCGCACACCGCCCCACCGGCATCGGAAGAAAAGGCGACGAGAGGGACGTCTTCTCGGCCGCAGCGGGCGCAGCGGTGAAGTTCCGGGGCGAGCCCTTGGACGCGAAGTGTCGCGAGCTCTACGTAGGCCGCGACGAGTTCGGGTGGGTCGTTCCCCGCCAACCGGCGCAGGTACCACAGGTAGACGTCGTACAGCGCACGCGCGTCCCGGTCCTCGCCCACGTGCTCGAGGAGTTCTGCGCCGTACGCCGCCCAGGCGAAACGCACCGGGTCTTCCTCTAAGGGAGGGAAACGTTCGAGGAGTTCCGCCTGTGAGACTGTGCCCACTTCCCTCGTCTTCCGGTACCGGACTTCGACGACGCGAAACGGTTGAAGGACCGCGTGCACCCGCGACCCGAGCTTGCGTCCGCCGCGGGCGATGAGCGGGAGACGTCCTTGGGTCTTGCCAAAGAGCACGACGAGGAGATCCCGCTCCCCGTACGGGCGAACGCGGAAGACGACGCCCTGCTCCCCGTCCTTCATCTCTCTCGCTCCCTTCCCCGGCGCGCGCCGCTTTCGCCGCACGAGGCGATCTCCCCGTCAGGCGTCCGCATCCGGCGGCAAAAGCTCCGCCCGCCCTTCCGGCCGATCTGTCCGCCCTACCTTCTGTCTCGGTCGGGGGTACTCTTCGGCAAATTCCACAAGTTGCTGACGAGGGTCTTCGCCCGCCTTCGAAGCGAACCTTGCCGAACGGCCGGCGTACTTGTAGAGGAGGTACGACTCTACGAGACCCGTCCGCTCGAAGAGACGCCAATACGGATTGGACACGGTCGTTCACCCCTCCTCGTCCGGAGGAACCTTTCTGTACGCGCCCTTCCTCCCCATCTAGATTTCCCACGGCGGTTCGCCGGCGCCATGCCAACTCGTACCGCCCCGGGTACGCCGTGTCCCTCCGCTTCCCTCTCCTCATTTCGGCGTTTCGGCGTCGGAGGACCTGTTTCTCCGACCGCGCCGCGTTCGTGTTTGTCCGTGTTTCTCGAAAGAGCGCCCTATGTTCCCCTCAGAGGTCGGAAAACCTACGTGTCGCGGTAGCCGAACTCGCGGAGGAACGTCGGTCGGTCGCGCCAGCGTTCGCGCACGCGCACCCAGAGCTTGAGGAAGACCTTTTTGCCGAATCGTTCCTCGAGCTCGCGCCGCGCCGCCGTCCCGATTTCCTTGAGCTTCGACCCGCCCCGGCCGATGAGGATCGCCTTTTGCCCCTCCCGCTCCACGGTGATGACTGCCGAAAGGGAGAAAAGCCGATCGGTCTCCTCCCAGCTCTCGATCTGCACGTCCACGGCGTGCGGCACCTCCTCTTCTGTAAAGAGGAGGATCTTTTCGCGGATGATCTCCGCCGCGTGAAAGGCTTCGGGACGGTCGGAAAGGACGTCGGGAGGGTAAAAGTACGGCCCTTCCGGCAAGTAGGCGAAAACCAAATCCACGAGACGGTCGAGCCCCTCCCCGCGCAGGGCGGATACGGGCACGATCTCGCGAAACTCTCCGGCGTCCTTTACGCGCTCAATGAGCGGGAGGACGAGGGCGCGGTTCGGCAGGGCGTCGATCTTGTTGAGGACGGCAAAAACGGGGACCGCCGAGGGGAAGAGCTCGCCGGCGATGTGCGCGTCGCCTTCCGTCCAACCCCGAAAGGCGTCGATCACGAAGAGGACGAGGTCGACGTCGCGCAGGGCGCGCCGGGCGCTCTCGACTATCCACTCGCCGAGTTTGCTCTTGGGGCGGTGGATCCCCGGCGTATCCACAAAGACGATCTGGCCGCGCTCTTCCGTGTACACGCCGCGGATGTTGTGGCGCGTCGTCTGAGGTTTGGGCGTGACGATCGCGACCTTCGAACCCACCACGGCGTTGACGAGGGTGGACTTGCCCACGTTGGGCCGGCCGACGACGGCCACGAATCCGGAACGCCGCCCTGTATTCGGAGCGTTCACGCCTCTCCCTCCCTTCCCCCGCCACGCGAGCCTGCCCCGGTTTCAGGGAATTGGACCTCCCCGCCTTCAGAGGACGGGCCGCGTCCATTCCCCTCTCCGCTCCCAAGAAGCGCGCCTCTCTCTCCTTGCCGTAGGAGGTCGTCCGGAGCAAAGAAGAAGGGAAGGAGTTCTTCGACCGTGGTGAGGAGCACTTCCCCGCGGAGGTTGGCGAGGATCACAGGCATCGTAGGGGGGCAGAGCTCCGCCATCACTTGGCGACAGGCACCGCACGGCGGGACGGGACGGGGGGCGTCGGCCACGACGTAGAGCGCGCGAAAGTCGCGTTCGCCCTCCGCGTACGCTCGATACAGGGCGACCCGTTCCGCGCACATGGAGAGGGGGTAGGCCGCGTTTTCGATGTTGAACCCTTGGACGTACGCGCCGGAACCCGTGCGCACCGCCGCACCCACGGCAAAGTGCGAGTACGGGACGTAGGCGCCTTCGCGCGCCTCTACCGCCCGACGAAGCCCCTCGCGATGTTCCGGCGGAAGCGCTTCCCACGTCGACTGTTCCACGATTCGACCTCCTGAATCGGCTTCCCGACTTCGGGAGGGCTACATCCGCCCGAGGACGCCGACGCCCAACCACACGGCAAACCAGAGAAAGACGTGAAACGGGCGCCGGAGGCCGGAAAAGGCGACCACGTAGGCAAGCGGAGGCAGAACACATGCTACCACAGGAAGGGGGAAAAAGGAAGCACGCCAATAGAGGAGGGCAAAGAGGACGTCCGTACCTAGGGCCAAGAAGTCCCCGGGAAGGAAGGGGAAGGACCTCGTGGCAAACGCCCGCGCCCCGCCCGAGACCCGGAGGTCCGGGACAGAGGGCCTTCCTCCGTTCGAGGTACGGCCCTCTTTCGGTCTTCCGCCCAAGGCGAGCCCCAAGGCGAGCCCCGAGGCGACGAGCGCACCCCATACGAGGAATTCGGTCGGAACGCGGCCGCGGAGTTCATAGGCGCGTGCGGCAAACGGCGGGAGGAGGACGATAATGCCCACCGCGAGAGCAAAGGCGGCGGAGAGGAGCACGGCTGCCGCGGACAAATCCTTGGCCGCCTTGGCGAGGGGGTGGACGTCGGGCGTCACGAGATCCACGACACGCTCGACGGCGGAGTTCCCCAGCTCCGCCCCCAACACGATCCCTATGGCCAAAAGAACCCAGAGCCACTCCTCCCGCGAGATCCCGCCAACCCACCCCGCAAGAACGGCATAGCCAGCAAGCCAAAGATGTACGCGGAAGTTCTCCTCTCGGCGGTACGCTTCGCCCAGCCCTTCCCCCGCAAAGCGGATCGTCCGGAAAATCCGCCGCCACTCGGCCACCGCCGTCACCTCGTAATGCCGAAGGCCGCTAGGAGTTCCTCCTGCCGCCGAAACATCTCCGCTTCGGCTTCCTCCGTGTCGTGGTCGTACCCGAGGAGGTGGTAAAAGCCGTGGACGATCAGGAAAAAGATCTCCCGGCAGAGGGAATGTCCGTACGCCTCCGCCTGCTGGCGGGCCGTCGGTACCGACACGACGATGTCGCCGAGGACGGGATCGTCGTCCAGGGGAAAGGTGAGGACGTCCGTCGGAGCGTCCACGCCCCGATAGCGGGCGTTGAGCCCGCGGATTTCTTCGTCGTCTACGAAGGAGAGGGAGATCTCCGCCGCCGGGACCCCTTCACGCCGAAGCCCTTCTTCGAGCATGCGGACGAGGAGGTCTTCCTCTTCCTCGCTCAGGCGAAAGTCGTCGACGGCGTAGCGGATGTCGAGTTCGAGAGCCACGGGAATTCCTCCTCCGTCGAACGTCGAAAACCGGCGAAGCCAAGGCTGATGGGTAGTTCTCTTTGGGAAAAGCGCCAAAGCGGCGCTCACGGCGCGGGCGACGGGTCGTCTTCGGACTCGGGCGGACTCCCCCCGCCAGAGGGATCCCGCGAAACTTCCGAGTCGCCCCCTTCGACCTCCCGAGAAGGGCCGGCGGTGGGGAGCTTGGGGTACTCGATGCGCCGGTGAAAGATCCCCGCGAGCGTCTCCAAAAACGCGCGGCGGATGAGCTCGATCTCGCGCATCGTGAGGTCGCACTCCCCGAGCTGCCCGTCCTCGATCTTTTCGCGGATCACTTCGTTCACCGCCGCCTCGATTTCCTCGGGCGTCGGGTGCTTCAACGAGCGCACCGTCGCCTCTACGCTGTCTGCGAGCATGACAATCGCCGCTTCTTTGAACTGCGGCTTGGGGCCGGGGTAGCGGAACGCCTCGATGCGCACGTCGGGATCGTGCTCGCGCGCGCGCACGTAGAAGTACCGAAGGACGCTCGTCCCGTGGTGCTGTGCGGCGATGTCCACGATGGCCTTGGGAAAGCGATGCTCCTCGAGGATGCGCACCCCGTCCGTCACGTGCGCGAAGATGATGTCCCGGCTCACGAAGGGCGAAAGGTGCTCGTGGGGGCTGGGTACACCCATTTCGTTTTCCACGAAGTACGCGGGGCGCACCGTCTTCCCTACGTCGTGGTAGTACGCCCCGACGCGGCAGAGAAGCCCGTCCGCGTCGATCGCCTCAGCGGCCGCCTCCGCGAGGTTGGCCACCATGAGGCTGTGGTGGTAGGTGCCCGGAGCTTCGAGGAGGATCTTGCGGAGGAGGGGATGGTTGGGGTTCGCGAGTTCGAGTAGCGTCATAGGGGAAAGAATCCCGAACGAGGCCTCGAAGGCGGGAAGCACGCCGGCCGCGAGCACCATGGCGAGCGGGGCGGAAAGAAACGCCGGGACGAAGCGCTGAAACCCGTCGGGAAAGGCGAGGGGTTCGTTCGCGAGGAGCGCGTAGAGGAAAAGGGCAAACGCCCCGGCGATCCCGGCCCAAAGCGAGGCACCCAGGAGGTCGCGCCGCGTCTCCGCACGCCCCAGGCGGTACAACCCCACGCCCACCGTCAGAAGGGCCACGAGGAACACCGGGGCGTCAAAGATCTGCCCAAGGCGCTCCTTGAAAAAGAAGGCCGCTACAAGCGCGTGGTGCGCCCCGAGGACGAGCCCCGCCGAAGCTCCGAGGATGAGCGTGGCGAGGAAAGAAGACATGGCAAAGGGCGCGAGGTAGATGAAGTTCCGCCCCGTAGCCTCGGAGAGCCAGAAAAAGGCGGCCATCGCCAAAAGCCCGAGGAGGGCGGAAAGTCCGGCCACGGCGTGTGCCGTCTCCTGGGGAATCCCCGAACGAAAGGGAATCCGGCGAAAGGACACGTGCAGGGCCCCGAGGTTGAGTAAGCCGAAGAGGGCCATCCCGGCGAGGGGCTTTACGGGAAACGGATCCACGAGCCCGAGGAGCTTGAGCTTCCTCAGAACCTCGCTGTTGATCACCTGACCTACGTCGACGATCGTGTCTCCCTCGTAGATGTACACGGGAGAAACGGAGTCCGCCGCCTTTTTCCGGGCGGCTTCCGTAGCCTCTTTGTCCAACGTGACGTTGGGCACTATGGCCCTTCGCGCGATCTCCTGGACGGCGGTGCGCGCCGCAGGGCTCAGGTTCGACACGATCATCCGTTCGTCCACGAGGGCCCGAGCGCGCTCGAGTTCCTCTTCCCGAACGCCGGCGTGGAGGATCTGCTCGACGAGGTAGAGGGTCACGTTTTCCATCGCCCTGAGCGTTTCCACGGGAACGCTGGCCAACGTGCGGTAGGCGTCGTCCGGAAGGGAGAAGGGGCTGAGTTCGTCCTTGATCTTTTTAACGCGTTCCGCGTACTGCGGTTCCGGTTCTTGGCTGCGGTAGGCGATGACGTCGTCGTAGAAGCGGCGCACGAGGTTGAGCTGCACTTGCGTGATCGCGTCGTTCACCGTGTACACAGGCTCAACCTTGTTGGCCGCCTCTTCGCGCAGGCGCTGCGTTGCCTCGGCGTCGTACACCGTCCGGGGGGCGACGATGCGCTCCTTCGCCCGCGAACCGGGTTCGATCGTCGCCTGGTTTGCGCGCACGGCCTGCGCCAAAAGGACGAAGAGAACGACGCCGTAGAGGACCCAGACGAACGGCCGAAAAAGGCGCGGCACGAGGCGACGAAACGAAACCAGCACATCCCCCCTCCTTCCCAAAGAGGACGAAGCACGACGTCTCCGACAAACCGCTCCGTGCTTACAGGTCCTCGGTTTATGCTCCGCGATCTCCCTCATATGCCCGCACGATCTTTTCGACCAAGGGGTGCCGTACGACGTCCGCATCGTGCAAGGTGACGATCCCGATCTCGGGGATGTCCTTGAGCCGGCCTAAAGCGTCCTCGAGGCCGGAGACCTCTCCGCGGGCGAGGTCGACCTGCGTAAGGTCCCCGGTGATCACCATGCGCGACCCCGCCCCGAGGCGCGTAAGAAACATCTTCATCTGTGCGGGGGTCGTGTTTTGCGCCTCGTCGAGGATGACGAAAGCCTCGTCCAACGTGCGCCCGCGCATGTACGCGAGCGGGGCGATTTCGATCGTTCCGCGTTCGATCGCCTTGGCGACGACGTCGGCCCCCAGAAGGTCGTACAGGGCGTCGTAGAGCGGCCGGAGGTACGGGTCGACCTTTTCCTGCAGGTCCCCGGGAAGAAAGCCAAGGCGCTCGCCAGCCTCCACCGCGGGGCGCGTCAGGACGATCCGCCGAACCTCGTGGCTTCGCAAGGCCTTCACGGCAAAGACGACGGCGAGGTACGTCTTCCCCGTACCGGCGGGACCGACGGCGAAGACGATGTCGCGCCGACGGAGTTCCTGGACGTAGTACAGCTGCCCGAGGGTAAGGGCGCGCACGGGACGGCCGCGCACCGTGCGCGTGAGCTCTTCTTCAAAAAGGACAAAAAGTCGCCGGGGATCTCCTTCTTCGGTGAGGCGAATGGCGTAAAGGACGTCGTGCTCCGTAAGCGTGTGTCCCCGGCGGACGAGCGCAACGAGCACTTCGAGAAGGGACCCGACGACCCGTACGGTTTCCTCGTCGCCCAAAAGCTGAACCTCGTCGCCCCGAAGAACCACCCTGACGGGAAACGCCTCTTCGATGCGCCGAAGGTAGCGGTCATGCGGACCGAAAAGGGAAAGTCCTTCTCCCGGATGCAGGAGCCGGATGGGCTTCACCGCCGCACCCATGTACGCCGTCCATCGCTCCTTTTTGCCCCGCCGACCGCCGCAGGGCGGCCGGAAAGGCGTATTGTTCTCCCTTCGCCCCGCCGTCCTCCGCCCGTTCGCCCGAGAAGGTGTCCAATGCCTACGCCCCGGGCTGCGCCTCCGTATGCCCCCCCTCTGCTCCCCCAGGTAGGTGCGCCTCGCCTACGTCCCGGGCTGCATCTTTGAACGCCCTCCCTGCGGAAACAGGCTCGGGACGGGCGATGTTCTCGACGGTGGCGATGTGGAGCTTCAACGTAACTTTATCACGGCCGACCTCGCGGTGCAAAACGAGCATGCGCGCGACATGTCCCTCGTGCGCCTGCGCGAGCACCTCGCGGCGGGCGAGGTCCTT